>JAABUH010000529.1_pt1 | contig 55405 bp, 63 predicted proteins | sample 5559121 | NCBI WGS metagenome assembly JAABUH01 (sample SAMN10711871, study PRJNA513364) | rock metagenome | isolation source: Antarctica rocks | place: Antarctica: Victoria Land, Battleship Promontory nord | collected 2015-12-28 | reverse complement strand
CCGGGGCTTCAGGGTTCACCCCCATGGGGCGGATGCTTAAAACTTATGCATTGCCGGGTGCTCGTGTGCTGTAGGGATACTATCACAAAATGATGCAAGTTTATTGCCTCCGAGACTTCCTTCTCCACCACTTCGTTTGAGATGATTGAGTCCTCCCTTCTTCCTCCTGTACATTATGTTGTCTAACAATCTCAAGGAAAGCAGTCTCCGTAGATGCCCTGTGGATCATCAGCGGAGGCCCAAAGCAGCTTTTAGTCACATACTCATGCAATGTCAAGTCGTCCAGCTCAAGCTCCGCCTTGGCCCTCTCCAACACGGCAAGCAGTCGTCCCAGCTCATCCTCCCTCACTCCAGGTACCGATATCCGTGTAAGCGTGTCGAGCGATTGATGTGCGCCCTTGAACCCGTTAATCTGGATATAGCCAAGTGTCCGCTCGACCTGTCTTGCGGGAAGATGCACTTCATACGTCGCGAATCTTGACTTCAGGCTGGCAGGTGTACCGACCGCAAGCATCTTCGACGCGATAATACCGACTCTCGTAGCGAGCGCGTCGACTTCCTCCATAGAATGCGTCGTCATTACCACCGCTCGATCCCGTGTCAACTTCTCCAAAGTCACCCAGGCCTCTCGCTTGCTGAACGGGTCCACTCCGCTCGAGAACTCATCGATCAAGACGACAGGTCGATCACCGATCAAGGCGATGGCCAGACTGAGCTTCCGCTGATTCCCTCCTGACAGCGATGTTGCCAGTAGATCCGCTTTAGGAAGCAGTCCGGCAGCGGTGAGGAGGGCGGTGACGTCGGCTCGGAGCGGCTTCGCGGGAACACCTTTGAGTCGCCCATACAGCCAAAGATGTTGGCGGACGGTGAGGTTAGCGTCGATAGCGTTGACTTGAGGGCACACTCCGAGATACGATCGTGAAGCATTGCGAGCTTTGATGATGGAATGGCCATTGACCTTAATATCACCCGCTGTCGGCAGTTCCTACGCAGATATCAGCCTTAATTCGATGAAAAATGATATCATGGATGACTCACCACTCCGCGGATACAAGCAAGCGTAGTAGTCTTCCCGGCCCCATTCGGTCCGATAAGAGCAAATGTCTCTCCCTCGCTGACACCGAACGATACATCGTTGATTGCAAGCGGGCCGGACCCGGCAAATTTCTTGCTCAGTCTGGCGACTTGCAAGGCGTCGCCTGCCCCTCGTTCAAGCCTTTGTTCCTCCTCGATCACGTCGACCATTGTTGGCGCTTCAACCGAGAACGCCGACTTGATCTTGCGGCGCCCACGCAGGAAGGCCGGAAGAGGAGAGCCGGAGTCAACGTAAACGAGGACAGCGTAGGCGAAGATAATCTGAATGACCATGTAGAGAATCGGTCCGCCGAACTGAAGGATAGTCGAGTACGGCTTGGGAGAGCGATTCCCGAGTCCATCACAGAGTAGACTGAATAGATTGATGGAGACCAGAATGGCGCGGACTGGGCGAGGGGTCAATCCATACTCCTGTTCGATGTGAAAAAGCTCACTCATATTAGGTGTCGGATTGATTAGACCGATCGTGAAGTGGCAGATGGTGATATGTTGAGGCGCACCGATCGACTCGTCGTACGTCAGGATCAGCAAGTAGGATGCTCTGCGCACATCAGCGAACAGATCCCAGTGTATCATTGAAGCCTACAAATACAACAGGAACAGGATCACGTTGGTCCCGGCGACCAGAGCCCAAGCGGCGAGAGGACTGTTAAGGAAAAGAGCAAACAAATAGCTGTACAGCGTCGACGAGATACCGTACAAGACGAAGCAGATGAAGAGATCGCCAATGCCGTTAAATTGCGAGGTAGTGGCGGCAAAGATGACTGTGATGATGATCGAGACGATGAGGATTGCGGGTAATTCGAAGAGGAGGTGTCCGAGCCATAGGGCTGCAGGAGATGCACCATTACTACCACCGATATTAGCATTAGCACTACAATCAAACCCGATAGAAGGACTTGCCTGTACTGGTTAGATCGAACATTACTTGCACGCTCCAGGGTAGGGTATATAACCGCAAATGCTGGCCAAACGGCAACTCCCAAACCACTGTTGCCCGTCAGGTAGGTATGACATACAGAGCAGGGCAGCATACACGAAAGCGAGCCACTTGAACGCTACTGCTGTACTTCCGAAATCAGGACTCGCAAGAAACTGGAAAATCGCGTTGATCCTGAATGGCGCGGTCGCGTTCTGACTGATCTCATCGAGCATGACGTTACTGAGCAGGTTCAGGGCGGACAATCCCTTGTTCTCGAGGGCCGTCGCTTCATAAGCGAAAAGCGACTGGGCCGATCCGGTACCAAGAGAGACACCACCAAATGTCTGGTTCACGTAGTCCGTCTCGAAGAGGTTGACAAATGACGAGTTGTCCGCCTCTGATTTGATGTACGCCGAAGCATTGGGAAAGCTGCCGAACGCTGAACCGAGAGCGGCCGGAGCGACAACGACTGGCGAGAATGCTGCTGGATAGAAACTGTACGGGTAGGTGAAGGTCTGAGGGATTTTTTCGTTCGTAACGAATTCGCAAGTCTGCACTCGATTCTTCATGAAAAAAAGAGGGATGCAAGAGGCGCAGATGACGATGGTAATGGAGATCATCGGAAGCAGAAAGGAGCGGCGGAGGACGATGAAGCGTTTAAGGAAGATGGTGTAGGCGTCGACGAAGAGCGCCAGTGTATACGATGGCTTCTTGCCGGGTGTGAGCACGAGACCGGTATCGCCAGAGTCCCCGGCCGCAGCCGTCGCCTTCTCTGAATCCAGCTCAAGGGAACCGACCCCGTCCTTCTCAGCAACCGCGACTGTCTCTACGCTGGCTGTCGAGATTGGCTCGGCAGACATGTTTGGCGGAGTATCATCGATAGGTGTCAGAGTGGCCAAGCTCGATTTTTCCTCTCGACGTTCGGCGTTCAGATCGATAAAGACTTCGTCAAGAGTTGCACTGTTGACCTGATAGCTGTAGCTATACCCGCCCTTCGCTCTTTCCGTCTGCAGCACATTGATGATCTTTCGGACAAGGTGAATGTCCGTGCTTCCAGTCAGGAACACGTGCTTCCCACGGACGTCGCGGACGGTTATGGAGGGGACTTCTTTCCGCACTGCAGCGAGCAGAGGAAGGTCTCCTGACCTGGAAGAATCGACCGCAACGCTAAATCCTCGTCCGAGCTGAGTTTTCAGGGCGACCGGGTTGTTCAGGGCCAGGAGGCGACCGGGCGCTTGTAGAATGGCTACGCTATCGCCGAGGTAGTCCGCTTCGTCGAGGACTAGTTCATTAGCCAGGGACTGGGTTACTCTACCTACAATGCGTTGTTAGGACGATAGTTGCTGATCCTCGGTTTGCAGTGATCAGCTTCCAGATGGCACGGCGACTGAGCGGATCTAACCCGCTAGTGATTTCATCGAGCAAGAGCAGAGTGGATCCGCCGGCCAATGCGCAAGCAAGTTGGAGTTTCCTCTTCTGACCGCCACTCAGGTTTTTCGATAGAAAATGAACTTTCGGCGCGAGATCGCACCGGGCTAGTAAGTCGAGATCTGTTTCGTCCTGATGATGCCGCTGAGTCGTCTTGATAGCTCGCCATAACCGAATGTGCTAACATGATCAGCTTGCATACTGATGTCAGGGGTGAGATAGAAATCACCTGTCTGCAGTCCAGCTCGTCCCACAAGACATCCTTCTGTGATGCTATCCCGATGTGAAGATCGTCGGCATATCGAATTGATCCCCCTGAGATGCCGAGAAGGCGCGCGATGGCAGAAAGCGTTGTTGACTTGGCAGCACCGTTCCGACCAAGCAAGCAGAAGATCTCGCCCTGCAAGACGTAAGATGCGAGCCACTTACGCAAGAATCACTCACTCTCGGGACAGAAAACGACAAGTCCTCGATCGCAACGACTGGCTTTCCCCTACCGAACACCTGGAATCGCTTGGTCGAATATAGCTTGCGCAGATTATCCAGTTGAACAGCGACACCTGCCGGCAAAGCCAACATCGTGACATCTCGCCTGCGGCGGAAAAGGCCACGTTTCTGCTGCATCGGATCCGGTGAACGAACGCCGTAGAGTCGGGTCTCGAGCCATGTCGCTAATAGCGGGAACAAGAAGATGTCAATCTGGCGCAATCAGCCAGAGCTGTTAATGAAGAGATTGGCCTTACGATGGCAATGATCAGTAAAGCTAAGATGGGTGCATCGTCCTTCGGGCTGCGGTGAAGGATATTTGGCGGCCCTGGCCTATCCTCCCAAGCGCAAAGACCCTTGGTGAAGAAGGTGTAAAACATCGGAGGGAAGATGAGGGTGAGAATGATCTGAATCCCAGGCGAGCTGGCGATGAGAAGCGCGGCGATGGCGAGGATGATAGCGAAGAAGGTAGCTACAGCTGTTCAGCACCGGACGCGTACAGTAGCGGCTCGCTCACCTGTGATTGCTGCCAATGTAGGGGCTGCGGCGAACGGCACAGCGACCAAATGCGTCCAGCTCGCGAGACTTAGGCCGGTCACGACATATAAGACGATAAATAGTCCTGCGTTCGTTCTGCGGAAGATGAAGTGCTGAAATATAATCGCCACGCAGATCCAAGCAGCAGAGTATGCACTACTAATGCTCAGGTGCCAGGAGCTTGAAGCAGGATCAGCGATGAACACGCACTGAAGAGCTAGATGAAGGGTCAGGGAGAGGAGGTGGGGGAAGATAGGAGCGGGAACAGCGGCGGGAGACTGAAGGGGATCTGTCCTTGAATTTCGTCTGGAGAGGAGAGGGATTGTGGGTAAAGATTTAGGGGGAGGCGCGGGACAAGAAGCGAGGCAGGGTTAAGGCGTGTCAGTGGCATGATGAGCTCACATGACTCGGGCAGACTTGCGGCAGCCCATTGCGTCGAGGTGAGCTGTAAGTGAAGTGGCGCGTTCGGAAGCCATGCTACCGGGTAGCTAAATAGCATCAATGCTAGTCCCACAAAGACAGGAAAGCTTACCTGATACACCACACCTAGGAACACCAAGAAAAATGCCAGGACGATGAGCTCCCTAATACCTCTGAGATAAGCTGCGCCATGTCAGTGATGACTTTTGGCTTTGTTGAAGTACATACAGAGCCGTTGATCCTCGTCGCTCTCTGCTTGACTCTGGGTAGTATACTCCCAGGAAAGAGGTGGCGTGGGTGCTGTACCGGTTGACATCTCGATGAAGTTCTACGTCATTCAGAATCAGATAGCGTCCTAGGAAGGAAAGGTCCACTTACACTCTCGACTGCCCATTGAAGAGGGAGATATCGTTGTTGCACGTCATCCCCATTGTGATTATCGACATTGACGCTGGCTAGCCCGAAGTCACCTCGGAGTGTATAGTTCTGTGTCAGTCAGCTTTGATGCTGACTAGTCCCCATGAACTAACCAATGTATGTGCTGCGACGTCCACATCATTGAATACGACCGCCGCCATACAATCGCTCTTCAGATTGAAGTTCTCCCGACACTGCGTCTCAACAGTCGCCGCATCCGGTACTTGCAGGACCGTTCCTGTGACGCCTTGCAAGACCTTTGCCATGAGATTGTCGATGAAGGTGTTGATGACGGCATCGCTAGACGCTGAGGGTGGTGGCGACCAGACGAGCGTATGGCCGAGGAGATCAGAAGGGATTGGGTTAAGCGGGGCGATATGTCCTTGACCAAGCTATACGTGGCTCAGCGGTCTGCATGTCTAAACAAAGGGAACACACGATTGCTCGAGTGGTAAAGAAGCTCTATATATGAATGATATCAGCTTGCGTCACCCCTTGGCGGAATGTGGAGACTCGCCTGTGCTTTGGCGAAGAATGCAGCATAAGCGATTGGAAGGATGACACATCTGAAGACATTGATATATCGATTCCGCCAAAGGATAATCCTGCATAGACCACCTCGTCAGACCGAGGTACATTTATCGGCGGAAAAAGCGACAAACCAGTTCTTCCTACACAAGGCGCTGAACTGGGCCCAAAAAGATCCCATGCTCAATCCAGATATGCGATAAGTAAGTTGCCGCGCATGTCTCTCTCGCCCCCAATTCGACGACGTATGATGAGATGTATAGAAGTCGGACGAGACTTCCTCGATCTACCGCCAAAAGTGCGGGCACAGACCAACGACCGCTCGGGCAGAGCGGAACGTTGGGATCACGTGGCGCAACTCACGTGATCTTGAGGAAAAGTTCCTCTACATAGCTGGAGAAATCGTTGATACAGATTAATCAGTCTCCTCTGGCTCTGCTGTGCGTTGCGCGGATGTTGTCTCTCCCTCGACTAGCAGCACATTCTCGTTCCCAGACCTCTTCATTCGCATCCTCCTCGTGCATTCGTCCGGCCGTTCTGAGGAGACGACCGATCCTCATCTCCTCCTCTCCTGCAAACGTCACATCCCCTCGACGGCGTCATCGGCTGTCGCTTGAAGATACCTCATCGGGACCGCTTGGATCTGGAAGAAAGTATGCTACGGCAACGGCGTTGAGGGAGGTCGAAGAGGTGGAGGAGGAGCAGGAGGAACAGCCAGAGGAAGTTTGGCCTGTTCCGGTATTACCTGAGCTCAGCGAGACCGATCGAAAGAGGTTAAAACGGCAACGAAACGTTGGGATGTAAGTGTCCGCATGGCTCGCTGTGGCTGTGCTAATAGCCGCCAGATCAGCACATATAGATTCAGGAAAGACCACATTGACAGAAAGAGTGATCTATCCTTGTGAGGTCTTATCATTCTAGCTCATCTCCCTTCCAGGTACTGTACTACACTGGACGAGTACGAGATATCCACGAGGTGCGAGGAAGAGATGGCGTTGGAGCGAAGATGGACTCGATGGAGCTCGAACGAGAAAAGGGGATCACGATTCAGTCCGCTGCGACTTTCTGCGATTGGTTAGGACCGCCGCCTCCTACAGAGACACCTTTGGGCGGGGAGATACCAGAGGGAAAGGAAAGTTTTGCAATCAATATTATCGATACTCCTGGTAGGTTCCCCATAGAAAGCGGACAAATCGCATCTGATGTCAGTAGGACATGTGGACTTTACGATCGAGGTCGAGAGGGCATTACGTGTGCTGGACGGGGCGGTGTTGGTGTTATGTGCTGTTAGCGGCGTGCAGGTCAGTCAATACGACATCTATGTGGGATGATCTTTGACACGTTTTGCAGAGCCAAACAATCACCGTCGATCGCCAGATGAAGCGATATAATGTCCCTCGACTAGCCTTCATCAACAAGATGGACCGGTAAGATAGCTCCCATCACCACAGACATACTTTACCTAATCGTTTGCAGCGCTGGCGCCAACCCTTTTCGAGTGATAGCACAACTCCGATCGAAGTTGAAGCACAATGCTGCCGCCGTTCAGGTGCCGATCGGGTCTGAAGATGGACTACGAGGCGTGGTGGACATCGTGCGGATGAAGGCGATCTACAACGAAGGTGTCAAGGGGTACGGGAAGCTTTCATGTACCCTTCGCGCGGTCTGACTCGCTTCAGGAACCAGATTGTCGAATCCGATGATGTTCCCGCGGAAGTTCTCGAGCTTGCGAAGCAAAAGCGGGCCGAACTCATCGAGCAGCTCTCCGAGGCGGACGAGACGTTATGTGATCTTTTCCTCAACGAAGAGCCGGTATCGAATCTCGATATTGCACATGCTCTTAGGCGAGCGACGACAAGTTTGCGCTTCACACCTGTCTTCATGGGTTCGGCGATCAAGAATACTGGTGTCCAGCCCTTGCTTGACGGTGTATGCGCATACCTCCCAGATCCAAGCGAGGTGCACAATCAAGCACTCGACGCGACCCTTCCTTCGCATGCTCCGGCCATCCCTCTTGTTCCCGCATCAAATGCTGCATTGGTCGGACTGGCTTTCAAGCTGGAAGAAGGGAGATATGGACAGCTCACATACCTCCGGGTATATCAGGGGGAGTTGCGGAGAGGGACGGTCATCATTAACGCTAGGACCGGGAAGAGGGTCAAAGTGCCAAGGCTGGTCCGCATGCACAGTAACGAGATGGAGGTGAGTGTTAGCGGTTCGACGCGGAGCTGAGCTGATGATTTCTCAGGACGTCGACTCGATTGGGGCAGGCGAAATCTGCGCGATGTTTGGTGTTGACTGCTCATCCGGAGACACTTTCACCGACGGAAACACGTCCTTCACCATGACATCGATGTTTGTTCCCGAGCCTGTCATATCCCTTTCCATCCGACCTGAAGGTCAAGAAACACCAAACTTCTCCCGAGCTATCAACCGATTCCAGCGTGAGGACCCGACATTCCGTGTTCACGTCGATTCCGAATCACAAGAGACTATCATATCTGGAATGGGCGAGCTTCATCTGGACATCTACATCGAACGGATGAAACGGGAATATAATGTCGCTTGTATCACGGGGAAGCCGAGAGTAGCCTTCCGAGAAACGGTTACCGAAACGGCCAAGTTCGATTATGTCCATAAGAAACAGACTGGTGGATCGGGTCAATATGGTCGTGTAAAAGGTATTATCGAGCCGATGGAGTTGGATCCGGATACTGGCAAGGATACGGGTTTCGAGAACCGGGTCATCGGTGGGAACATCCCATTTCAATTTATCCCTGCTGTCGAGAAGGTGGATCGAGCCGTCTTTTCGCTTTACCTAGGTTGACATTGTCCAGGGATTCCAAGAAGCGCTCGACCGAGGTCAATTGGCAGGTCACCCAATCTCAGGCTGCCGATTCATTCTCGAAGACGGTCAAGCTCACGTGGTCGATTCGTCCGAACTAGCCTTCAGATCCGCAGCGATCGGCGCATTCCGAGAAGCTTTCCCAAAAGCCAGACCAGTCGTCCTTGAACCGGTCATGACGGTTGAGGTCGTAGCTCCAGTCGAGTTTCAGGGGAACGTCATCGGTGCGCTCAACCAGAGGAAGGGGACGATCGTGGATACGGATGTTAGGGATGATGATTTCACATTGACGGCGGAGGTGGCTTTGAATGATATGTTTGGGTATGCGGGGCAATTGAGGGGATTGACCCAGGGCAAGGGTGAGGAGTTTGACCAAGCGGCTTTGGAGAGAGTGAAGCTGACGGAGTTCAACAGGGGAGTTCTCGATGGAGTATAAGAAGCATGCGCCGGTACTTCCGTTTGTGCAGAAGGACATGATGGAGGCATACAGGAAGAAGCAGTTAAGCAAGTAGGCTGCAGATGGGTATCATGATTTTGCGGTCGGTTTTCTAGCATAGCATTGCATGGTCCCGTAGATTGACATGATGATATGCCTATACGCAGCTCTACATCTTGGTTGGGCTCCGCACGGTCTTGCTGCAATACTACTGTCGAGTAAGCAGAAGGACTTCCGTCTTCACCTACTACTAGGTTCTAGTTCAGATTCTCTCAATCACTCCTCAAACCCCTCTTTTTGAAGGTTGAAGAGCTCGAAATACCGTCCCTTCAGCTTCATGAGCTCAGCATGAGACCCGATCTCGGCGATAGTCTACTTCAAGTCAGCGATCACATTGTGTGGACTATACGTTCAAATCACGCCATCCTCGACCACAGCAATCTGATCGGCTTTTCGAACTATGTTACTCGTCAGGTCATCCAGGTGACCAAGGGGGGAAAGCTGTACTTACCCGTCGAGAACCGGTGGGAGATGTAAATCGTCGTCGTTCGTCTGCCACCTTGTGTCGAGAGCGCATGAATCCGCTGGAAGAGCTGTGCCTCCGCCCTTGGATCAAGACTGGCTGACGGCTCACTACGACCCTCATAAGCGTGACTCTACTTTGGAGGGAAGCTTCGCGTAGTCAAAGACAATGAGATCCGCCTCATCTGCTCGTAAGAACGCCCGTGCCAGCGCGACTCTCTGCCACTGCCCGCCCGACAGCGCGGATCGCTTCTCCTCGTCCTTGTCCTTATCTTTTCCAACGCCATCAGGCATAACAGGAGGTGATCCACCTATAAAGCCTGGAGGAGGTATCCCATCAGGCGGAGGAGGCAGGTCCGGTCTCGGTCCACCATCTCTCCGCCTCGGCCCGCCAATATCGCCACCAAGCATACTCCCGCCTCGACCACCTCGTCCTGGTCCTCCACCACCTCTCCCCATCCCATCGGGAGGTGGTGGCGTCGGCATCTCAATCTCCTGTTCCTGCTGAGAGGCACTGGTCTCTCCTCCACCTTCACCCTCCGCAGCATCCGGCACACCCCATCGATCAAGCCTCCCTTCCAATCCGACTTTCTCCAGCACTTTCTCCGCTCCACCCCGCTCAATGGCTCGATCGATCACATCCACCTCGTTCAAACGTTTCACGTCCCCTATCCCAACATTCTCGCGGAGGGTCAGGGAATATCTTGAGAAATCTTGGAACAAACACGATGTCCGCTTATGTAGACTTTCAGGGATATAGCCACTCGATTCGTTTCCGTTTATGAGGAGAGTGCCGGAGTGATCGTACAATCCCATGAGAGCTTTAACGAGTGAAGTTTTCCCTCCTCCGTTGAAACCGACGATAGCCAGTGTCTCGCCAGGTCGGATTGAGAGATTGATATCGCGCAGTACTGGTTTGGTCGAACCGGGATAAGTGAACCCCAGACCGCGAGCTTCGATCCGCATCCCGCCTTCCTCACGGACGGTCTCGTAGCCAATGAGCTTGGCACCGGAGTCTTGCCCTGGCCGAAGTTGGACTTCGTTGGCCTCGGGATGAGCGGTGGCTTCGCAGAACGCGGCGAGGTAGAAGGTCGATTGGAAGGATGATTCGAGGGTGGCGGTGAATTGTCGGACTGAGGTGAGAAGGGAGGATGCGGTGGATTGGTAGAGGCGGATCGAGCCTAGTGACAGCGTGGTCGAGAGTGTACGAAGTGCGAGTAGTACCTGAACTTGGACTAAGCACTGTTTTGGCAAGGGCATGAACTTGGTAGACCCACGTAGAAAGCCGTCTCCACCCCTTGTTGACCCAATCCTAACCCAAGCTCAAAAACCCCAACCCTCTCCTTCGCCTCCTCCTGGTCCCTCATCTGAGCCAGCTTCAGTACATCCCACTTCTCTAAAACCCAATCCTTCAACCCAAATAACACAACTTCCTGCTTGTAATCCCCTTTCCTACCCATAGCATTAATCTCCCTCTCCTCCATCCTTGCCTTTCGCCACGCAGAGCGTCGTTTGAACTTATTCCATTGCGAGAAAGTCCAGCTCCCGATGAGTCTGAATACACTTGGTGCAAGGGAGAGGGAGATGAGGATGATGGAGCTTGAATTGAGTTGGTTTGTCCCGGCTGAAACGAGGGTACGTAGGAGGAGGTAGATCTGGGTGATGACCTCGACGGTTATGGTGATCAGGTTGAAAGTCGACGAAAGGGTTTGGAATGGTCCACCGGAAGAGGCCGCTTGACCGTAACGGTCGGTACGAGGTTGAAAACCGGCAAAGACACCGGCGTCGTACATCAGTGCTGAGAGGTAAGGGGATGACATGGATGGGATGGAGAGTGATAGTTGAGCTCGGAAGTAGGCTTTCTCCAAGGTGTAGTTGATATAAGTCTGTGGAGCATCTCATCAGCTTGTGAAGGAGAGGAAACTAGAGTCGGTGCTGGCCCACCCGGATGAGCTCATCGTTATGCCTCGAGAAGAAGTTGTATATATCGTCAGAAGCGGTGAAGAGCAAACTCATCGCCGCGACTCGAAGTACCTCGACTCGGTCGATATCTTTCTCCTCGAAACTTTGCTGGACTACGTCGAGCATCCGACTTTGCGCCCATAACCTGCTTCGTCAGCTTGAATTCAGGTTAAAAGAGCAACAAGCCTACTTAGCAGCAGGAAGAACACCTTTCACCAATCGTCTCCCCAGGAATGCATTGACTCGCCACCGATGATCTCTCCAGAAAAGACCGAGAAAGTCCGCCCACAGAAGACCGATCAACCGGAAAGCGATGGAGATGTTCGCAATCGTCAAGGGCCGGTCTTCACCTCGTGATCGATACACATCGGGTATTGATCTGCCTTTTCGCGGCGAGGAAACTTGATCAACCTCGAGGAGCCGTGACCGGAGCCAGAGCTGAGCGACGACGGAGCGGTGTTGATCACCTTTGGGCAAATCCAGTGTACCTCTTGGCTTCATCAACGTGGATTGAGCAGCATCGCCTTGACCGTTGATTGTTGATGAAGCTGACGGTCGTCCTATACGACGTCGAGCTCCACCTCTCCTCGTGAAGGCCGTGGACCAAGCTTGTACCTCATCAGTCATTCCCTCTACGCAATCGAGCGAGGTTGTTAGTTTGCCCAGTCACATTTATATCTGATAATTCGATCAAATCCGCTCAGCGCAGCAATACCGCACAGTACGAGTCACGTGGCTCCCTTATCAAAGGGACTTACTGACTTAGCGAAGTTTTTTTTGTCGTGCCCAGTCCTCCGGATATATTGCAATTGGCATTGGACGGCTAATAATGATGTAGTGGTCTGGTATGGCTGCGAGACACCGCATACTGCTGAACCATCGATAGCGCAGTACCTTTGACTCTGCTGACTCCTGATGAGGTAAAGGTATAAGATGGCGGCTGACAACGATCAATCCGCTTCGCAAGACTGCCGAAACCCAAACCGCTGACTCCTCTACCGAGTATCTATTTTCGACCAGTCTTACTCCACCCAAACGAAGTGGATTCATATTCGCCATGACCCACATATCCCCCTTCCCATTTCAACCCGAACCAACCACCCAACTCAAACGACGAGGAGCAATCTACTCCCGCTCAACCCGCCCCACCTCTCTCTACTCAACGACAACCTCAATACCTTCATCCCAATCCTCTCACCGTCTCTCGACATCGTCATCCTCCTCCTTCTCCTTCTCCTTCTCCTTCTCCCTCTCCCACATCTTCGCGTTCTCGCCTACTTCCACACCCCAAAGATCCCCGTCAAACTCCACCATCTCGTCGATCTCCACCACAGCCTCCTCAGACTCGAACAGATCGTCGATCAACCCACAATATCGGTCGTACGTACCGCCACCGCCGGCACATATGGATGTAGTCGGGCCTTCCGAGGCGCATCATACTGCACGGATCGCAGAGACCCGCGCTCGAATGACCGCAGAGCTGTATGCTCGACGTCGAGCGGAACGAAAAGGACGAACAACCCAGACCGAGCCTTTGATACCCGACGTAGACAGTCTCGAGCTTGTAAGACGGGATAGTGATGCCAGGGAGGCGGAGCGCATTATCACCATAAGGGGAATGGGCGAGGCATCGCGGCGTTGTCGAGTGGGAACGAAGACCGGGAAGTTCGATCGTCAAGACTGTGATGAGGGGATGATCTCAAGCAAAAGATGCAGTAACCTACGTGAATACACGATGTAGCGATGAACATTATGCTGCTCGTCGACCCATCTATATATGACAGTGCAGGAGGCTCGATGCTCGAGACATACCAGATCCTTCTACACTATGACCCAACGATGAACGTCCCATTCGTCTGCACACTCGCCTCCTCTCCTATATCTGTCCACCTGATCGATGTCAACCATGACGCCTTCTCGAGATCAGGCGGAGCACTCACCCATCAACCATCGTTCCCTCATCAACCCGCTCCAGCACACCTGGACCTCTAACCCATATCCTACCCTTCAACGCGCCCTGACCATTTTCCGCCTCAACCCCGGGACCTTTCACAACTACCTCGATGTTGCTAGCCGGTGGACCACAATGTGCTTTGTCCGATGAGAAATCAAGCTTGAGATCGGTACGAGGAGATTGAAGATCGTAGAAATGGGTGACGAAGATTGGTCCGGTAGAGAAGGGGGATGGATGTAGGCGGGTGAGGGGGAGGGACAGGAGGAGATGGGATAGGCCAAGGCTTTCAGCCGGTGGGGCGTCTAGGACACGTCAGCGCTATCATCCCCATAAGATAACCAAATATACCTCCAACAACGATGACTCCTCTCAGCTTGTCTCCCGCTATTCCACCCAGCACATTTTCCCGTAACCCAGACCATAGGTACTTGTCCAACAAGCCGTCTCGCGAGACGTGGCCGCCGCGAAGGGAAGGTATCTTGTGACGAGCTGCGAAGCTGTTGAAAGGGTTGGAAGTGAACGCTTCGTGAAGGCGACTGATCAAGGCGGAATGATGAGCGGACGAGCTGAAAATCGATAATCAGCCTCAGCGAATCTACGAGTATTAACAAGACATACACGAAGAGCAGGGTCGGCTTATCGCCATCGGCCAGAGCTTCGAGCTGCGCGGCTTGATCCTCCTCCTCGCCTTCACTCGGCCATGTCGGCGTCGATCGGCCAATCATCCTGAACCCTGTGCCTGACAGGCTGTCAGGGTGTATTCCGTATGTATGAAGAAATTACTGACCACTCCAGACACTTGCCAAAGCTACGGTCATCCCGAAAGGAGTATCCAGCGGGACAGCACTCGCCACGACGTCTCTGTAAGCCGAAGAGGGTCGCTTGTCCGCCGGGAAGAGCGAGAGCAGTCCGGCGATACCAGCTGTGATATTCTGCTCTACATCAGCTCGGCTCTCACATCACAACGACGACACATACCAAATGATTGACCTTGACGACGACCGGCGAGGAATTTGGCGAAGGCAACGAGTAAAAGTAGCAGTGCACATCATAGATATGTGTATCTATGCGGATAATTTCAGCCTGTCTTTCAAGGTCCGATCCGGTCGCCCTACCTGGCAAGACCGCCTTCTCCTCCGTGACCTTCTCCGCAACCTCCCAGATCTCCTCCCACCAAGCGACCTTCATCCCCTTCGTCTTGGCACTTTCCATGATCCCGCGTTTCCCCTTCTCGGGGTCACCGACAATTAAAACTCCCGCTTTATCACCTCGGTCTTCCCATACTTGCTCGATCACTTCCTCGGCTAAACTGGCATGCACCACTACGACAGCTGGTTCAGGGTGAGCGGTGGATGATAAGGCGGCTATGAGGAGAACAGAGGTGGGCAGGATGATGAGTGGTGTGGAAGGTGGGACTGAGAGTTGCAGTAGAAGGAGGGGAAAAGAGGTCGTCGGAGAGGGAGGAAGGAGGGTGAGAATGGGTGTGGAGGAGCATAGAGAGGTGGTCAAGGCTGGGAAGAGGGTACTGAGACCGAGTGGGAGGAGGCGAAGGATCTCGGCCAAAGCCTCGTCGGTGAGCTAGAGAGGTTCAGCGGACTGGTCTCGTTCTATGCAGGTCTAGAGACCCACCGAGGCGTCCAATATACGCCTGGATATCGCTGGTGCAGTACCTCTCGAGACCGGGACGATATCCGTAACGGTCTTCAACCCATTCGCCGGCCTCACGGTCAACTACCCGGACGTCAGCAGTACCCTCAATCGATACTCAGACGTACCGGACTGCCTTGCCCCGTTGCAAAGCTTCGATAAACCGCCGTCTCGCCAGGTTTCCGGACAGCCGAGACATCGCTCTGTTTGCCAAGCAGGAGAGGATGAACGAGCGGGGTTGGGTTTGAGAAGAAGCGGAGGTAAATGCCTAATGCTGCTAAGAGGAGGAGAAGTATGATGGTGAGGTTGTCGATCTGGATGTCCATGGCGCGTGGTTCGGCTTGGGTACGGCTTGGGTACGGCAGCAATCAGGGGTGTCGACTACAAATTGAGGATCGAATCGGAAATCAATGAAGCGAAGGAATTTTCTGCACTATCGCCCCGAGCTTCTGATAGGATCGAAAGGATCCCTTCAAAGGATTGGGATCAAGCAATTATTTGCTTCCGAGCGATGTTTTCGGCGCGAGAAGGTGTATGGGTTGAGGGTTTGAAGAAGGTACTTCCTTGATTTGTTGAATTCAAAAGCCCCGGGGAGTAAGACGAGATCCTAGAACCCAAGAACCCAAGAACCCAACGCCGACTACCCGACGTTTCAGCTTCGGGGGTAATCTCGTCTCAAGGCCTATACGCGGCAGGATTCTCTTTCCCCTATACGTCTAATAAGCCAGGTTGAAAGCTACAGGATGGCCGAGCAGATCCACGACGTCTACACCAACACTGACGATGATTTATATCCAGGAGGTTCGTTCGTTCCTTTTGCCTTTGACGACGTACTGACGAGATGATTCAGCTCGGGAGCGGTCGAGACCGGGTACAGCTCCTCACGAAGAGATCTTCGATAAAGTACGAGATCCGTGAGTCGGCTCTCACCATCTCGTTCCTCTTTCACTATCCCTTCCCCTGCATGGACCTTTGAGCTCTCTGAAAACTAGGAATCGCTAATGAAGCATCCAGATCTGGCCGCCTAGTCTCCACGAAACCCGTCAACCGCGCATTCCTCCAATCTCAAACTCGCCGGGCCGAACACCTTGAACGAGTCGAAGCAGATGCACTCCGTCGTTCTCAATCATCTTCACTCAATCTCCTCTCTACCATCCGGCCAATCCTCGTCCTACTCCTCTTCCTGCCCGTCCTCTCTCACTTCCTAACCTCTTCATATACCTTCAACACCGCTCCTTACATCCAGCGATATTGGGATTTGTCGAGGTGGAATCTGTGGAAGAAGGAGATGGTAGACTTCACCCCGGTTCAGCTTGGGATGTATGATGGGAGTGATCCGGAATTGCCAGTTTATCTCGGGATCGATGGGAAGGTTTATGATGTTAGTAAGAATCGGAGGATTTATGGCAAGGGCGGGAGTTATAACATGATGTGAGTTGACGTGGACTGTGATTTGGCTGGATACTGACAAGAGGGGAGAAGGGCAGGTCGGGACGCTGCAAGGAGCTTCGTAACGGGATGCTTCGAAACACACCTCACCCACGATCTCCGCGGACTATCCGAGGACGAATTACAGGTAAAGCTCCGTCTGAAGGATATGGTGCACGAGCTGATGATCCCAGTCACTCGAGCACTGGAAATCATTCTTCGCCAATCACGCCGACTATCCACAAGTTGGAACAATCCTCAATCCACGTATCAATCCTCGCTCACCAATCCCCGAACCATGTCACGAATCAGCACCAGGTGAACAAGCTGCAAGACAAGGGAAGGGAAAACCAGATCCGGTGAAAGAGACTGGTCGTCCGGCGCATCAGGAACTGTAATGCAGCACTCAATGTTTTGCTAGCGAGCGATCGGATCACTTGCCCGTATATGGTGTCCGCTTTCATACCCGCAGTGGTGCAACGCTTTCTTCTTTTCTTCCTCCGCGTCCGGCAACCCCCTACCCCTCCCCCCGTTCCCCCCTCCACTGGGGACCCCGAACCCCTTTCCCGTACCTGCCTGGCTCGATCCCAACGGTAGCACGGAATATCAGGCAGGGGGAGGAAGGGGAAGACAGAAAGGGGGAAGAGGTGAAGAGTGGAAGGGAAAAGGGGGTGCTGGCATTGCCGGGCGGGCGGGGTATATAATTGTATCACGATCTTTATCACTGTCCCTTTTCGCCTGTATCAATCCCGGTCAAGCTGAGATGCAAGATGCCATGCATTGTTCATCGTGCTATAATTCCTCTTTGATTGGTGATCCGGAATCTCCATCTAAAGGCCAACAAAGAGCTGGACTGGTGACTTTGAAAAAGTATTCGCATTTCTCCGGCTCGGAAATGGACAAAAGGGCGTTCGTGGTTCCGCACGATATGTCGACCTATCAGGGTCAGCATGTCATCCGGTGAAAAGAAAACACCTATCATACCGTTGCGGATCGCATCGGTCCATTCCAGCATTTCGCCCTAAGCGGTCATCAGCTACAACAATCGGAACAAAGCAAGGTGAACCGACCCATTCCGGTAGTACTGCCGAGAGTAGTACTCGAATGATCCAGGTGAGGCGGATGAATTCCAGTCGGTGTATGAGCTGTTCCTATTAGCCAAATTCGGCGTGATCAACGGGGCTTACCCTAATAAATTCGACGAAGAGTCCTTATTGCTTCTTTGCGTGGCTCTGCCGAAGAAACAAAGCTCGTACGTGTAACTAGTGGAAGGTCAGCACCGTCTTCGCACTCGACGATAGACTTACTCTCCCGAGACCTTGTCCACGCATGTCCCGTCAAGCTTCTTCCACTCCGCCTCAGGACCATAACCGGTATTCATCCGTCCTAACGTATCTGAGCTGGATCGGATATCGTTGTTGAGGCTGTTGAGCTCGTTGACTAGCTTGGTGTGCTTCTCGCGTGCAGCCGCGACGTCTGAGAATCTATGAGCTAGGAATTGTGCCCCAACGTGTAGCCAACTTACGAGGACCTTCCGCTTCTCTGCTCTTTGATGCCCCCTTTGCCCCCTTACCGAGGATACCGACCCGAACCATCCAATCAATCGCGAAGTCGCGTATATTCTCCCAAGAGTCGTACAGAGCATCGGGGATATACTCGTCGATCCGATATACTGCGGGTATATGCGATTGTCTTGACGGTGAGACTCACGTATTCCACCCTCCTCCTCCTCGATCTCCGACTCGTCGCCCCCATCCATCAGCAACAACCCTTCAAGATCCTTCTTCTCCAGCTCATCAAGTTCCGGATTGGCGATCTCCTCTTCGACCTCTTCGCCTCCTTCCACAGGCTTATTCAGCTCTTGGAAACCGACTACTGCAGCTTTCACCGCCATGTCCTGGTAGTTTGGGTTGTAACCTTTGGCAAGATCGTCCAAGATCCCGTGAAGTGCTTCGAGGTCGGCTTGGAGTCGCGCGGCCTTGGAGCGGAGACGAGTGAGAGCGAGGCGGTGAGTGAGTAGGGATGTATAGACGGCTATGATGGCTTTAGCCAAGTTTGCTGTCCAAATGAGAGCACAATATTTACGAGACTGCCTTCGTCGTTCGAGATCCTCTTTGCTCCTTGCTTCGGTCCGTTCAAGGCTTACTACGACTCCAGTCAGGCGTTGAACTGGTAATATGCAAGACCCCATCACTCACCCCTAGCCTGCTGGACTTCCGCCTCCTTCCCCTTCACCTCCCCCTTCTTCCTTTCCAGCTCATCTTCAAGCCTCTTCTTCTCCCCTTGAGCCCACTTGACATACGTTGACCGTATCTTCGCGCCCTGCACCCATGTCAGCGGCGCGAAAAAGCAGCCAAAAGTCAGCTCGAAGAGGGAGCTAGCACAGCCGTTCGAACGTCGACCTACCGTCTTACGAGTCTTCGTCTCCGCGTCCACCTTCTCCCGATACTCCTTCCCTATCTGTACACATCTATTGGGACATGCACCAGTCGCCCATTCGTCAGAACCATCACAACATTCCGGGTCTACCGTAGTCAGCTACTGGTCCCTTCCCCATTCGGCAACCCCGAGTCATTTGGAGACTCCTAGCTTACCACATAAACCATCGTTCACTCGACTACTCAATACAGCTCCGGGCATATGCCCTTCGTTCGTACAATAGAAGGTCGCGGCCAAACAGGCAGAAGTCCCGGGTTCGTCACTACCGTCTGGACAATCGCAGTAATCGTCATTGATCGCAGAGGAAGGGATAGTAAGAGACCCGTCGAGACATGTGAAGTTTCCCGAAGAGACCGACTGGTATCGATCGGCAACTATCTCAGACACTCAGCATCGCGATGGTACTTAATTAAGGAGGGGGGGAGGGCCGAAGAAAAACCAGGACGAACCGGAAGGATTCAAACCACGGATCGCTGAAGGGGTTAGGGGTTTCGTATCCGCTAGCGAGTGATGAAGCAGCGCTAGGGCTGAAAGTAGAGTATATACGGTTATCTTTGCGGTCATCTTTGGCCGCGTGAAAGTATCCTTTGATCTCACACGAGAAGGCAAGAAACCGCAAAGAGATGGACGTGTAACGCGGGGTAGAACCGGGTCGTCCACGTGGCATTTCCTATCGATTGCATCAAAGTAAGGAAACGGTCGAGGATAGCAAAGTAATTTGCGGATCTTTCGGGAGCACCTTGCCCAGACGGAGGTGTTGCCTCGAGCTTTGGTGATGAAGATAGGGAGTATAGGTGTGGAGAACGGAGGAAGGAAGTGGCTTTGGGGATGGTTTGGGCTTTGGAGGGTAAAAGCCGACAGCCTCGGTGTACATCGTCAGACCGAGGAGCCTCTCAGACCGCTTCCAATGTCTACTCCTTTTCCTTCAAGCATACTATAGTGATCTCCTGGCAGATGTGCCCCGGTTGAGGTATTGGATATTCGGTTCCTCGGTACCTTCGCCCCTACTTCACTCGCTAAGATCCAACCTCCTCCGCCCCATCATCCCTTCACCTACCCCACTTACTCCTCTTCAACGCAATCCCACTCGTCGCAAAAAACCCTCTAAAATCCCTCTACTCCTATACAATCCCTGCCCTGGCTTATCCCCAATCAAACTCAAGTAAGCATCCGGAGCATTCTCATCCACCCATTCCAACATCGTATCCAATAACATCTTCCCGATCCCGTTTCCCTGATATTCCGGTATGACACAGATGTCGGTGATGAGGAGGAAAAGGGCTCTGTCGCCTACGAGACGGACCATGCCTAACGGCCAATCCGGATCCGATATGAAACTCCGAGATTGCCGGGTTCCCTTTTCTGCTACACCGTGGCGACAGAAGCGCGTTCATGAAGAGTTCAAGCAGGAAAGTCATGGAAAGAAGGTGAGATTTGGAGCCTAGTGAGCGATGTGGAGCTTGCACCGACCCCGTACTTCGAAGCGACAAGGGAGAGGCGGATGGAGGAAACGGGAGGTGAGGGTGGATCTGAGGCCATGTAAGAAAAAAAAGGTGCAAGATTCGCCATGGATCTAGGCAGACGTTTCAACAACGATTGCATCAGGATGGGAGAATTTTATACCTGGGAATGACATAGCGTTATGCAGGAGCTACTAGCCAAGGCGATCTGTCATTCTTCCTGCAGCTTGATCGAGCAAGGGGAGAAATCAAACTTGCGGCCACTCGCCAAAGTGTCACCAAGATACCCGCACAGAACCCCTTTGACTTCTGGTCATTCAGCTCTTTTGCCAGTAGACATTTCATGCGACACTACCACCCTCTGATGAAAAGATATATGAAGCGATCAATCTCGAAGCATGATGTTGCTGATTCTGGACTGATGACTTTATTAATCTATGGCCTAGAGATGTATGTGCTTCGCCGAATATGATATGCATGGGGGGACATCCTCATGTCCCGTAGAAGCTCTGACAGCACTTGAGCCAGGTCATCTACGAGGGGTCCAAGAAGAAGGTCGCGAGTTGATGAGTCAATGTCAGGAGAAGGGAGATTTTCCATTAGACCGTTTCATATATTTCCTTGGGAGGACGACTGTAAGGGAGGTCCTGCCAATCTTCAGCGGTTCTCAGCGATCTGTCGGAATGAGATTTATCCTTACTTTGACCAGAGCGATTCTGGTACCCATGGGTCAACATGAGACTCGAAAAACCGGTAGGGGGCGACATGAACTGGGTCCCAGTGAATGTTACCAACCATGAATGTGGAATCATCGCCGAGATGCATGTCTTCGATTTCATATTTTAAGATCTTTATGTTGCAGTTTATGAAGGATGCACAAAGTAGAGCGAGCGAAATGAACTAACCACACTATGTGATGCTTCTTGGCTCACAGGTTTCAATTGCCCATGCACTCCACCGATCACGAGCTGTCTTCACGTCAAACTGAGAAGACGGATGAAAAGATGTCATCTGATCACGCCATTCGCAATCTAGCTTAAGGTAAAATGTACAAGGAAATGAAACGTTAGATTAAGATCGTATCTAAATCGCTGTGCAACTTCAGTACTCGAGTACTCGTAACGTCATTCACCCCCTTTATTGACAAACCCCCTTTATTGACGCATCTTCTCTTTCAATCTTGAAAATCCATGTACTCGGCCCAATATGCATAGATTCAAGGGCTGGTCATGAAGGGATTAGGTTCTAGAGCCATGAGAGCGTCCCTGACCAAGTCCTCACCAGTGGGGATGGGCTTCGAGAAACACAGGGTGGACGAACGACACGCTTGCCTTCAATTGGCTCGAGAAGGTTTTCCTCACATCAACCGTCCCCTCCACGCCCAATCAGCGCCGCCTACTCATCGTCGATGGCCAGGGCAGCCATGCCAAGGGTCGCTCATCGCCTGCTGCATCCAGAACAAGATTGACCTCATGGTTTTACCGGCCCATTCGTCCCATATCACCCAACCCCTCGATGTCGGGATTTTCGCCCCTCTGAAGGCCGCAATGGCTTGGCAGGCCGACCGGTGGACCTCTCTCCATCCTGGACGAGTTGCAAAGGCAGACTGGTGCTCAAATATGGTCCAGGCAAGATTGAAAGCCATGACAGAGGCGAATATTCAGGCGGGATGGAGATCAACCGGTCTGTACCCCTTCCAGCCTTCTAGAGTCATCCCCGACATCCCTGTCCCCTCTACTCCACCTCGCCAAGGCTCCAGGATCTCCCAGACCCCTCTGGCTTCAATCACACGCGAAATCCACTAGTTCCTGACTCAGTATGGCGATATCATCCGTACCCCAGTCAAAAACCGATTGCCGGAGCTGTCCTCTGGTTTTGAAGCGGTTCACGCCCGAAATACGATCTTGGAGAAGGAGAGCAGGGACTTCAGGGATGCTCAGACCGGTGGGAAGAGGAAGAAAGCCGGCGTGACCGTGAGCAACCTTGAAACACATGTGTTTAGTACCGAGGACGTGCTAGCAAAGGTCAGAGCTGGGCGGCCTAGGGGGCAACCGGGACCTGGTGAGGACTTGGTCAGGGACGCTCTCATGCTCTAGAAGCTAATCCCTTCATGACCAGCCCTCGAATCTATGCATATTGGGCCGAGTACATGGGATTTTCAAGATTGAAAGAGAAGATGCGTCAATAAAGGGGGTTTGTCAATAAAGGGGGTGAATGACACAAGTACGGGTGTCTTCCGAGGATTTGCCGATTATAAAAATGGTTGATGGGTCCGCAATGTTTTACTCATGAAACGTTTCGTCACGGGCTTGTGGACCGATTAGGATTCAGAGATGGCGACAGAAGGGATCCAGGTGTCCTGGCAGGGAAGGGTGGCCCGGGGACAAAGGGTAGAAAGGGGGTTGTAAACCGGAGGAGGGGGGCAGTAGGTGGATGGGAGGGGGACGCGGAGTCGGGGAAGAGTTTTGGTGGGTCCGCTGGACAGAGGAAGGTAGTGCCTGTCGGTCACAAGCAATGAAAGGCCGATATCAAGACCGCTACCTCCCAGCACCGTCCCGAACCGTTGACCCTGTCTGTACATCTACGTCCCATCCTCCTTCCTTCCACCCCCTCCTTGATTTCCCCCCGGCCCCCCCCTCCCCTTCCCCGGCTGCCCTTTGCCTCCTTCCTTCCGCCAGGCATGCCCGGCGCCATTGCCTGCAGGACAGGCAAAGACAATGCGTGCATGACCTGTGAAGTTTTATGATAGACGGAGGTGGATCATTGATGGAATCAAAGAAGTCATTGATGAAATCTATCAGAAGGTCAGAATCGAGGGAAGGCTGAAAATGAAACGTATCGCGAATGAGCGGAATCCCCAAACCTACCTCCAAGCAGGACTTCACTTGTAGAGCCCCTGTACAGCGGTCGCAGCGTATCGCAGGCTACATCACCAGCCTCCCAACTCCTAAGCTCACAAAGACTGCTCCCATCAGCTCGATACTAGAACCCCTAAAGATGACTCACCTAGACCCAGCACTACCGATATCTGCCCAGCAAGGAAAGGCGATCCCTTTGGCTTCACTATTTGAAAAGCTCCTTGCTGTCGTCCTTGATAGAGAGCATAAACGCCTACACCTGCAAAAGCTGCAGCGCCGGTCAAGCGGCACGACCTGCCACCCTATTCAGCCGCAAATCTCTTTGCCTAGGTCATCAACTCACAGGCAATCCTTATCCCTTTGTCGGTTGATTTGCGGTATCGCCGGCTGTCCAGGACCATTCATGCTGCAGTAGACAAAATGATGGATGCAGAAAACGGCGAGGGGAGGAATTTCGATCATCCAAAATCTATGGGTCACCGGTTCCCGGTTTGACGTCTTCCGGGACTCGACGATCGATCTTGCTCAATTCTGCAACAATGGCTTGATTTCCGTCTATACGCTCGGACCAGGCCTCACTAAGCTGCTGGAGCATTGAGGATGTGGATTCGACTTACAATATGGCTGTCACTCCTAGTCGCCTCACATGCTCGACCTTCGCCGCCTTCTCAAGCTCCTTCTTCAACCTTGCCAGGAACATTCGTCCCTTTCGCTTCGTTCTCGGCATGTCCTCGTGTCTGCCCTAGAAAGTCCTTACCAGCTTCTGCGCGTGATATGTGAGTTTTTGCTCTGCTTGCACCCCTTCAGCTAACTGATACAACCCACAGCCGACCCGATGATTTCAAGGTGGTCATGGCTCTAGGCGATTCCATAAGCGCAGGTCTCTTTGCCAAATCCACTCGAGAAGGTCCTCTCAGCCGTCCATCACCACCACCGCCTTCACTACACGTAGCAGACGAGCAACAACTCCCGCTCGGATCTAAGCCAATACTATCTTCCTTGATCGCGATCGACGAATATCGAGGTGTCTCGTACCCGACAGGAAACGATCCAGGGGCCATAACGATCGCTTCAATCCTCTCACGTTACTCGCCAAACCTCACAGGCGTATCTACAGGTCATCATCCTCCTATCACCTGTGTTGGCCCAGTATGTCAACGACCAGAGCGGGATGGTTTGAATGTAGCGGTTTCCGGAAGTCTCTCGGCGAGCTTACTTGGTCAAGTTCGGGACTACCTCATCCCGACTATCGAAGCTATGGACCTGAACCGAGAAGATTGGAAATACGTCAACCTTGGGATCGGGGCTAACGACGTCTGCGATTACTGTTTTTCACCAAACCTTACCGAACCTACAAATGACGGCGCTCTAACCGGTACTGCTGCGGAATTCGCTAGAGGGATAAAAGATGCCCTCGAGCTCTTACGGAAACACGTCCCACACGTCATCGTCAATATCATCGGGATCCTGAAAGTCTCATCGATATACGATATGGTCGTCTCCGATCCATATTGCTCTGCACCGTTACCACCCATCCTTCCTCACTTACCTTTGGAATGTTCTTGCGCTCTCTTACCCGGTCCGGCGGGGGAATTGACTCGGAAGAAGATGGATCAACTGGGCGAGGCTTATGATGAGGCTGTACTCGAGCTCATTCGGGAGTGGGATGAAGAGGATGATCCCTCGTTCGGAGCGACTTGGCAACCTGGCAAGGCGTTGAATCTGTCAAATTGGCCTATCAAAGCCTTGTCTCCCGTCGACTGCTTCCATCCCTCGGAAGAAGCACATCAGCGGGTCGCAGCTTGTTTCTGGAATCGATTGACCCTGGGACTGGAGGAGAAAGAGGTACCGATCGACTGGGAGGATGAAGTCATGGTCAGATGTCTGGAGGAAGGGGATCGGATACCGGTTGGAGTACCGCGATGATCTGAAAGCCATCAACCGGTTTTACCGCAACCTTTACTATTTTGTTGTGCATACCCATTGATCTGAGTCACGACATGATGCATCCGAATGAGAATATCCAGATGAAAGGGCCCGACTCGCTGAAAGAATGAGTAAACATAATTGTGAGCTTTACCTGCGCGATTGATTCTCACAGCGTCAAGCCATGCCATCAGAGAACAATGAAGTATGTGGTAAACTGCGGACCCAGTCCAGAAGACTCCCTCCTACCCGAGAATCGTAGGTGAGAGGTTCGCCTGTTTCGGCTACACCAGAAAGAGTCGAGTAAAGCACATCGAATGGCGCATGGAGCGATAGGCTGCAAGTCGCTATATTAGCCGAATATCAAAGACAGAAGAATAGACTGACCGTAATTTTCGTCCCTGACCGACTGAAACAACCTCCTTCAACTCGTCGACGAAGATGCTTGATCGAAGATCTTCTTTTAGTGCTTGCTTCAGTAAAACCGCCGCGTAGGGAAGTAGTTGGAGGACGATATCGAATGCGAGGATTTGAGGCAGGTTTTGAAGGTCGGTCAAGGGGAACGACGCGCGTGAGGTTGTCACGACGGTTTCTGAGGGGGAAATATCCAGGGAGACACCTCGACTAAGTGATGGAGATCAGCTTCGCCGCTGGAGCAGGGAAATCACTCGCCATCCTTGTATCTGCAATGAGACGGAACCGCCAAGCTGATCCGACGCTTCAGAACCGGTCAAGATGCCTTGTAGGAGTTCCAGATCCTTGTCGTCCATCCCAACCATCCTTGACACCACTGCGGTCGCGAGTCCTGCTTGTGTGAGAGCGTTGCCGAGTATCTGCAGAGTTGTGCGAGCGGTGTTGACTGTATCCTTGAAGCGCAGGACCCGTACGATCGAAGAGAGAATGCTAGGTCCGAATGGAATTCCATCATTGGACCCTAAGATGTATCGCCCCTTCCGACCTCGATGTAGTTGTATGAGGGAGAGACGAGCGCAGAACACGATCAGATCGCTGATAGGAGATGCTTTGGAGGTGGCAGGCGGATTGCGGGTGTCGTACTGGTGAATGTGAACAACCGCCGATCGCTGTGGCGCAGAACACTGACCAGCTCAAAGCTCAAGTCTCCCCCAGGAATCTCAACCTTTACCGATCTCGGGTCTACAGCTTTCAAGCCATCTCGCAAAGCTTCCATCCGGATCTGAACGCAGAGTGTCAGTAAGAGCCCGTATCTTGCGGCAAGGAGCCCTACCTCGTTGATAAGGTCCTCGTCGAATGCCTCGAGCTGAGCAGCCTCCATCATCCCCTGCACATCAGAAGCGTCCTCATGCGGCGAAGCCAATGAGGAAGATGAGGTGGACATGCCATCGTCGTATGTCACGCGAAGTCGAAGATGGCTTCTTGCGCCAAAGGTGAGGGAATCCTTCTTCGTTGGATCGAGGTCGAAGGCGGCGAGACACCTAGCCCTCAACGCAGGCGGAGCTATGTTTGGTATCAGTCTCCTGAGCATAATATACACAGCAAAGGCACACCTTCATCCACCGCGTACGGGATAATCACATCCCTCGCCTTCTCCCCATCTGCCATCGCCCTCCCAAAGTCCGGCTTGGGCACCACCGCCCACCGCCCTCTCCCCCTCGTCCCATTCTTTAGCGTCCTCACCTGACTCCAGAAGGTATCCCCTGACTCCGCCATGGATTGTAACTCATCTACCGCCGAGTCGATCATGGCTGAGCACTCGTCTAGCGCCTGCTGCTTAGCTCCTAAGGCGAGTTCCAGCTCATACACCTGTAAATGCATCGGTCTAGCCAGCGGAAGGCTTGGAGTGACTGAGTAAGTCCCAGCAGGAAGGACTGGAGGATCACCAGGTAGTGTTGCAGCTAATGTGGTAGGCTTGACGTCGGGCTCGGCGGGTTTGTTCGCTCCTTTGCCCTTTACTTTCTTGGGGGTTGCCGTAGGAGCTGTAGTAGAAGGTGGTTGCGTGGTAAAAGAGGATGATTGGCTGAGGGTCTTCGCTAGCTCGAGTACATACCACAGCTCGTTGCGAGCGTCACTGAGCTGGTCAGTCAAGCGTTGTGGGCAAGTCGTGGACCTACTTGAGCTGGAAAAAGGTTTCGCTCCTCAGCTTCTCCATCTCTTCCCATGACAGAGGCCTCGACCCATCTCGAGGCCCAGCAGAATCTGGTTCTTCGACGGCTTTTGGATCCTGAACAGCAGGAGCATCCGGATTTGAATCGAGCAGTGTCTCCTCGGTCAGGTCGAGTAAGCCGTTCGGATACTCGTTCCATATTCGCTCGAGCAGCTCAGTAAGCTTTGCGCTTGGTGTCTTGCTGGGTTGATGAGCGGTAATACAGGATAGTAAACTTACCTGTCTTCATACCCAAGACTACCATCAGGCTCAATAGCCTTGAACCGACGTTTGCCTGCTGTAATGTCCAGGGTATGCGCATCGATGGAGACTCGAAGGCGGTCGAGCGGGGAAGCGTGCGGCTTGCGGTGGTTCGTATCTGCCGACATCTTGCCTTTCACTTGCTCAATGGAAGCATTGGGTCGTGAGGACTGTCATATTTAGGTTATCATGCAGGTAACAATGCCAAGATGTTGAAATACATAGAGAGGACCAGTTAAATCATCTTCCGGCTTCTCCGGTACCACGATTTGTTGACGAGTTTCATCATTCATCTTCCCGTTTCTACAACTGCTTTAATATTCGCTTCCATGCGGTGACACTCTCCCACTCCACAAAAATGGGCGACCCGATCAACTGGCTGCTCACTGTCGAGCTGATAGCCATAGTGATCGGAGCTTCAGCCTTCCTCTTCTACTGGAACCGGCTCATCGCCGCCGTCTTCGCCTTTCTCATCCGCCTGTACACCTGGAGGGCTCACAATGCTTACATCAGCATCGGCTCGCTTCAGATCTCGCCTCTGGCTGGACGTCTATCATGGAAGGATTTGGAGTACCACTCGAGTAACCTTTCGGTGCGGGCTTTGAATGGGCATATTACTTGGAGGTATTGGAAGTTGAGGGTACGGCAGGAGGGAGATGCGGAGAGCTCGAACCTCAAGCGGAGTGTGTCACCTACATACGATTTAGCGAGGGGGAGACTGACTCAAGATAGACCGACTGCCATGCCGTATCAACGTATATGCTCAAGGTGTCGAGGGCTTCGTCTACAACCGAACTCCAGCATATGACGCCATCGTCGAGCGAATGATGAAGCACGAGCAACAGCACACTGAGACTGGGAAGTCTTCCGCCGCCTCGACCGGCTCTTCGACCGAAAGCCTCCATCTCGGCGCTCGCTTGAGAAAGGTTCCAGCTCGATCAAGACCGGCCGGCTCATCTGATCAACGGCAGAGTGATGATAGTAGCGGTGAGTAGGCTTATGGAGCTACGCTGACCAGCAGATCGTCCCGCGAAGCCCTTGGCTGCCGGTAGCGACCTTCCCAATCAGGTCAAACCGATGGACACCCCCAATACCGAAGGGGTCAACTGGTTCCGCGAGGCTCTGCCCATCGATATCAAGGTTGTCAACGGCTCAGTCATTCTTGGGAGCGATGCGACAACCATGGTCCTCATCGGAGATTTCAAGAGAGCAGGAGGGGTCCTTTCCATCTCAGACGTGAGTGCAATGTACTCCCTTTGGCTAATCAAAGCAGTCCAGGTCGTTATGCGACCAGTACAAGCTGTCTATGGAGTTCAACTTCGAGCAACCCAAAGTGCTGATGCGCACCAATGTTGACTACTCTGGACCAATCCTGACGCACGGTAAGAAGGCATATGATGAATTGCTCAAGCAGCAGTAAGTACCGACAGCAGGTCCCGGTGCAATCTCTAATCTCTCGCAGACCCGACATCGCTCTGCAGCCGCCTTCGACCATCTCGTCATCTTACGGCTTCCGCTTCCTGGCCAGGCTTTATCCCTTTTTACGCGATCCCAAGTTCTCCTCGCCCCCTGTTCACGGTCTCCCTCGTGACCGGATTTGGAAGGGTCTGGCGAGGTACCGCATGGGAGACAAGGAGGAACACATGGCGCCGCCAAGGCAGGAGCAGCGAGAATATGGCAAGGTCTCCACTTTACTCGAGACCCCAGCTCTGGACTTCACTTACTACGCCGATACGGCAGGTTCGTGAGATGGATTGGCCAAAGCTGATGGACAGGCCTCGTCCCGCTGCCATCGGAGGCGCCTCTTATCGATGAGACGGACGAGGCTGGCAATGTTGAGCCTCCTCCGGAATACGGGATAGACATTGTCATACACGGGGGCTTTATCCGATACGGGCCTTGGGCGGATCGTCAGAGGTGCGCAAGCATCACCGCATGGCACTGACGAGGTCAGAGATGCTCTGCAACGTGCCTTCGCTCCTTCCATTTTCTTCGACTCCGAGCCAAAGAATCGACTGCGTCCAGGAGATACCCGTGTGCATACTTCATTGGTTCTCAATATACAGCTGTCGGAGGAGACCACTCTTCGCATGCCAACGCGGGAACCATCGAAGGTGTGTTAAGGCTTCGGCAGTCGCTGATATTGCAGGACTGGATGTGCGATCACTTGAATTACGAGGTGGAGCGGCGTTATGGCTGGCTGGATGTCACTGTTGGAGCCGACTCGTCGATCTTCTTCACGCAGGCCCAGCTTGCGACCCAGCACGGCTACGATGCTATGCTGGTTCTGAACCTTGATTCGTTGCAAATCGGCTCCAGTGTCAACCTTGAGACTTTCATCAAGTCTAAGGCGTGCAAGGTGAGCCTTGGTTGACGAAATCGCGCTGATCTGCAGCTTTCAATGACTATGCCCACGCCACTTCGTTGGGACGCTCAGCGTGATTGGGGGTTTGATATGACGTTCGAAAGCCCGGACATCACTCTTCTCCGGGATCATGTTCAGCTGATCTCCGACCTTGCGAGAGACTGGTCCTCCGGCGCGCTAGGCGACTTCCACCATTTCGTCCCGAACCACTATAACTTCCGGGTATCACTTCTCAACTACGCCATTCATCTATACATCAACGACTACAACATCGTTAGTCGGCCAAAGTCTAGAGATGATAATGGTGAGCTCAACGATATCGCCGAGCTGACTCTAGCTTTCATGGACATCATGGGCCCCCGTATCGACTCCTATGTTGCTGTGAGCACAACTCAGTACCGCCCAGAGCTGTCTGTCATTCCCTTCTCTGTTCACATCACCGATGCTCGTGTCGAGCTGTGCGTACCGAAATGGGATACGCATCGGTCATTCGGCACTGGAGAAGCCCTTGAGGTCGGCAAGATCGGCGAGGTCACCGCGAGCGGGACGTATCGGTACTATTCCGTCCCAAAACCCGATCACCAGGAAGATCTTACCTTACACCTTGAGGTGAGTTGAGCGTCTGTGCGGTGCTCATTACCCAGGGCCGACGTGTGGTCTTCAAAGCCCTTGGATGGGCCCTACGCCGGATGTTTTGCGTCAAAGACAACTACTTCGGCGCTTTCACCCAGTTTACGACGATGCAGGAGTATCTCGAGCGTTTCGACCACGATCCTGACTCTGTCGGCGATCCCGTAGAGGAGAAATACCGTCCAGGCAGGGTGAGCTTCCGTTATCGTGTACGAGTGTGGCTGATGGGAGATAGTCCGATCCATACGCTGTAAACGTCACGATGAATGTCGAGGAGTCGCTCATACTGCTCTCGGACGAAATCTATAGCTGCGACCGGGGTCTAGTGATGCCTGTGACGCAGCTTCAGATGGCCCTCAAGTCTATCGAGCATTTCATGGAGATGTCCCTCGATTCACTACCTACTTACGTGGTTGCCTCGGACGATTTCGCTAAGACGTATGAGCTCGGGACAGCGCCGCAACGTAACTCAAGAGATGCGATCTTCATCGAGGGTGTCTCTCTAAAAGCGAATCGACTATTCGGCCCTCAGCCTCGCGCTACCACCTACCTCTGCCTCTGGGAGTGCCTCGTCCCGCGCATCTCGGCATTTCTGTCACCCTCCTTGAATGCGACTCTCAAGGCCTCGATCGCTGCAGTACTTTACAACTTCGACGACTTCGACAACGCGCCCGCCAGCATCTATGTTCCCAAGGAACCGCCTGACGGTCTGTCCCCTTTCCAGTCGTAGACTCTAAAGCTGAAGCAATATAGTGACCTTTTTCAAGCTTGGAATCGAGGGGCTATCGGCTGTTCTTTTTGCGAATGACTCGGCCATTGCACTTCACTTGCCTATGGGCGTCAATCTCAATACCAGCACTTTGGCGACCCGTTCCTGCAGCTCAACGATTGGCTTCGTCATTCCAGCGGTCGATGTCGACCTCTTACAACGAGATCCCCTCTCTCGCAAGTGGGACGCGGTCGGAAGTTTACAAACGAGTCTGAGCGTCGACGTGTACAAAGCTCCAAAGGATTGGCGAGAGAAGGCGGCGCGACAGCAGGCCTTCATCAGGAAGGAGGATGCACCAACTCAGCGTGTCTGGTATATGTACCGCGAAGGGACGGAGTCATCTGGTAGGTATTCATAAGTGGGGTCTGCTTATGGAAAGATAGCCACCATGTCAACGGCATTTATCTGCCACGTCCTCGAGCACCACCGTCAAGTTCGTTGTCCATTCTTGACAACGCAAGCACTCATCCCACCTGCAGAAATGGCTATCGAAGACGATGATCGATCGGGTGCTACAGACGACAAGATCGTTATAGTCGAGGCTGAGACATCTTCGGCAGAAAGTGATGATACCGACCGGAAGTTCGACGCCGCAAGGTCAGGCGATTTGGCATTGGAATCCTATGTTGCTGACGATTATGGACAGGCAAGTCAAGCTGAATCATCGCTCGCTTTCCTTTGCCACTGCTCAAGAAGTCGCCGAATCTTCATCGTTTGGAGACGAATCGGACTCCACGTCGACATCGTTATCTTCGTCGGCGAGCTCAGCGTCCGCCCAATCATTCCTGATTAGCGGAGATATTTCGGCAGTTTTAGCGGATCGGCTGCGTCATTTTCGAGCCGTTGGCGAAGAACGTTTCACGTTGGATATCGAAGCTGGACATGAGAGTGGAGCTTCATTGATCGGTCGGAAGACAGGTCGAGGCGTCGACGATGGTGTCATCGTCCGCTTCGCTTCGCAAAAGCTAGCTATAGTCGGTGACCCGCTCTTTTTGACCTGCATTTCCGGAGTTGCTCAGGCCCTGAATGACACGGTCTGTTCCTTCTGCCCATGCTCATGCTAGTACTTATTTTCGTATAGGTCGGGACACCCGAAACGCAGCTGGATGCACTGCTGGTCCGGCATGCTGATGTCGCATTGCAAGATTTCCAATCGAAATCGTCATTCGCCATGGACATCACCGTCACCCAGATCTTGATACACCTGACCACGTCCGCTCCATCCGGCAATCAGCAAACTGTATTAGATGTCAAGGTTCGCGGAGTAGGCTGCAACGTCCAGAAGACATTCCAAGAGGAGAGCACCAATTCATCCGTCAACGTCGATGTCTCCGCACGACAAGTCGTAATGAGTGCAGCTCCGAAGACCGTGGCCAAGGCGGACATATCTCTTAACGATGTGGGCGGCTTCGTTGGGGCTGACAACACTGCCGTCCGACTTACGGTGGACGGCTTGCGACTCGGTCTACTCCGTGATAATAAACGAACCGATGTTCATGGGAATGTCGAGCTGTTCGATTTCCAGTTCGTTACCGTAGCGGTCGGACTCGCTCTGGGCATGGCGCAGACTTGGATCAGTGCCGCGGACAAAGCGAAAGCTTCGATCCAAAAGCAGGCGCCTTCCCGCATGCTACTGTACTGCATTTTGAAAGGTGCAATTGCTAGAGGCACGATCGCGGATCATCCGGCATTTGTCTACGAAAGTGCATACGGATTGCACGTAGAGGATCAGCGTAACATCAGAAGGAATCTGGGCTGGATGATGCTTGCTCGACTACGCCATTGGCTCCGACTTGGGATCACCAAATTACGCGCAGACGAGATCTCTTCGGAACAGATCGGCGACTTTATTGTGTCTCAAATGGCGAAGTACGATGAGTCGGTCGGGGGAAACGAAGACCTTGTGCGTCAGCAAGAGTTTGTCAAACTGGCGCTTGGGTCCGATATCGAGCAGCTTGCAGACCCCTCCAAGCAGGGCGACGCGCAAAGTCTCGCCCTGTTTGCGAACATCGGTTCCCTTACCCTTCGTCATTATGACCGTTTGCTGGAAACAGGGGAAGTCGCGCCGAGTACGACTCGTGTTCTGTGCGTATCTGTAGGTTTGCAGAGATCTGCTGCTATACGCGACAAACGACCTTTCGGTTACCTCCGGGTCATCACGGCGGTGAACTCGGTCGAGGTCGAGATACAAAGCGGAGCAGTCTCAGCGGTCCAATCGTTACTCACCGCTGTCAAGGATGACCTCGACAAACCTCCTCAACCCGATCAAGCTTCGTCGAGGCCCGTGCGATCCGGATCGTTGCTCATTCTCGATGGACATGTGGGCACAGCCTCGATCTCCGCACTGGCTAGTGGTTTACGACTTCGCTCAATCCTGACAGGGCCGCACGTTTCGCTTTCGCAGAAGAACACCCTCAAAGGCAATACTGGGGACGCCTACGTCAGTGGCCAGAGCAGCGCGACGATTTGCTCCGACGCTATCGAGCTGTCGCTACTCCAGCCGGTGGACGAACACGACCTGATCACGCATTCTGAGGATAGAGTGGTCACGTCCGTAAAATTAGATAGCCTTCGCTTGGCTGCCGACTTCCTCAAATCTACGAAACAATCGATGTCGACGACAGTCCGTTTCCTTATTGGCGTGAAAGACCTTCACTTCGATTCTCGACCCCAGCTGAGAGCGTTTTATTACTTTGTACATGATTGGCAAGAACGTCACTACAAGTGAGCCGCCTAACATCTTTACGAAAAATGCTCACCTTCCCCGTAGACTCTATCAACCCTTGGTGCAGCAAATCTGTGATCTGCCGCGCAAGCGTACACCAGTGCAGTCATCAAGTAATCCAACCGTCATTAACAGCAAGGTCGATATATCGGTTGGCTCCGTCCACCTTCACGTCCGCGCAGCCAAAGGCGTCTGGCTGCGCTGGGATATTGGCAAGATCTTCGTCAGTCAGGACGCCTCGCAAGAGGGTATGCGTTTCGGGGTGAGAATGGCAAGTCAGCTCGTTGGCGCATACACATCAATGAGAAAGACGAAAGCTCGAGACGCGTCCACTATCCGCTTGCCCTCTCTTACGGCAATGGGTACTCATCGAGCGCTCAACAGCCGTTATCAGCTGTCAGCGACAGTCAATCTTGGCTTCTTCGTTGGCATCTTGAAGCCCGCTGTACTCGACCGTTTGCTTTCGCTGCATCAACGGCTCGCCACCGACATTCGGGATTTCGTGAAGGAATACGGTGGTCAGAACGGGGACGCACCGAAAGCTGGGCATTCGGACCCTGTTTCGCCCAGTCCAAATGGTTCCAGTTCGCCTGACAAGACACCAAGTCGAAACCCGTTGTTCGACCTTCACTTGAGTGTTGCAGGGGTTCGAGTTGGTCTCAAAGCGGATGATGTAGCGGCAACTCTGCTGTTCGAAGCCTTCGCTCTCAACGGCCATGCGACTAACCAAAACACCAAGGACGCGGCGATTCATTGGCGAGGCAAAGTGGAGCATTTCGGCTTGTCTTTGGGTCACGTCGGAACCGCCGACCTCCCCGAAGATGCTGAGCCTTCTCGGAGGTATCGATCAGCCTACATGGGCGTTGACGTCGATGTGCAAGAGATCCCATGCACTGCCAGCAGAGCATATCAGCTGAACATCTACCTGAGCCGAGTGCACACCGTGATGCACGTCGCCGCGCTTAGCGAGCTCTGCGACCTCGTTCGAAGCTGGCAATCCGACATTCATATCCTCCGCGATCATCGCGCGGACGAGGTCGCCGAAATCAAGGATCAAACAGCGCGCATGCTTAAGAAGTTGGATACAACGCCGAAAACAGATCGACCCGATCGACCCGATATCTCCTGGTTCGCCAACAGGCTGTTCACGGTTGAAGTCGCCGGGCTCGGGATCGCTATTCCGCTGGACGAAGGCGCTGCGATCAATCTCCAACAAGACGGCTCAGCCTTTACACCCGCATTACTATTTTCGATCCGAGTCATCAGTTTCCACAACAAGCGGAACGAGACAGCGAGGTTCAGAATGCAACAGATGGCCTTGCAATTCCTGGACAAGTGGGTCTCTTGGCCCAGACTTTGCTGATATTCAGGTTCGATCAAGGAGTTCCAGAGTATTTCAACGGTGATTTTAAACCCTCGATCAACCGCATGAGCTTGCCATCAATCGATAGCGAGGCGCAAATGTCTTCCGCGCCCGGCTCCTGGGTCCTTTCTGCCCACTGTTCGGCCACGGATTTCAGGCTCTCGGTCACCCCGGATGTTGCAGAAGGAGTCTATAGGCTTATCGACTTATATGAGCGTGGCAAGATCCGAATATCGGAGCTCGAAGAGCAGTACCGCTTAGAATTGAGCAAGCGAGAGGCTTTGGACTCAGTGGCGGCAAAGTACGAGGACAGCCAATCTCCGGTCTCAAACCGACCCAATCAGCGTGTCATGGTCCGGATGTCATTTATTTTCAACAGCGGCATCGTCGAGCTCTCACCTAGTCCATCTGAGGAAGATCGAAAAACCATGGCGCTCGATCTGCGCGTTAGACCCAGTCGTGTCGGGCAATATGATGTATTCACTCTACCGACTATCTCGGTCTGGACTGACTATGCTGGACCGAGAACCGATATTGTTGAGCATGCGGATGGCGAGAGTAATCAAGGATTACTTGTGCTCAACGCTGTAAGTATGGTATATTTAGCTCACACGCAAGAGCTGACCGACTCAGGCTGTCCACGAGAGTCGCAATACCTTACGTCCCACCATCTTGCCCTTCATAGTCGACGCGGTAAATCGTATCGAAGAGCGAATGAAAGCGTCGAGGTGTATGACGGGGCCTCGCTCCAGTCGCCGACAATCCGCTGGACCTAACTCAGTCAGCGAATCGACTATACAGGCTATTGCCAACGCGCCTACCGGTCGATGCCATTTGCGCGTCACCCTTCGTATCGACCGGTCCGAGCTACGACTATCCTGTGCGCCGGACTCGAATGCATATGTCGATCTGAAGTGGGAAAGCGGCGGCTTCCTGGCGAGTACTACAATCGGTTGCAAGGACATCTCCACGATCGCAGGCTCGGTGTCCGGAGTCACCGCGTCGCTCAGTCATGAATTCGCGGAACAAGGCCGGAGCTGTATCGAGGCTGGTGCGAAGGATATGGCATTCTCGGTCACGGTGTGTCCTGGGACGTATGGCGGAGATGAAGGGATGTCTGTGGTACTTGACACTCAGATCTCGGCAGAGTTCCGACTTGAGGCTTTCAGTGCCTGGCTGATCTTCGTGTCTGTGTGGATCAAAAATGCGCCGAAACTGGACATACCACTCCGTGCAGCAATCCCTGAGGCAGCTTCATCGGATTTTGCACCTCCAGCTGCAGTCGAATCCAAGATGGCTCTCGCTGCTCTAATACGGTTCAGGAGTATCGATTTCGATGCGAATATTGCTGTATCTCAAGCCAAACTGGAGATGACGCCGCTCACGTTGCGCACGGTGTCGGATGGCGAGAGAACAGAGATCGATCTGCGTATAGGCACTACGCAGATATCGGCTCAAGGAGAAATATCAGGGGATGTTCGCAGCGAAAGCTTAGTTGTCACGACTACTCGGCGATCGTCTCGAGCCACCGATAGCGCCGAAGCTACTGTACTCAAGCTCTCGATTCACGGCGGAGATCTCAGCGGAAACCTCTTCCTGGCGGACACGAATATCTTGCGCTTCCAGTGAGTGGAGATCATCGCAAATCGGACACACTGACGTCTTGCAGTCTCGACCCGTCACATGTCATTCTGGCCGACGACTGGAGAGCTGTTACGCATGACCCAGCGGCGCAGGTCTCCCTTGCATTTGCTGTCAAGGCCGGTCACTTCGAAGGTGTACTGCGACTTCTTGCTATCCCCCGGCTCGTTGGGAATTTCTACTCCGTCTTCGATAACGTGGACATCCAACACAAGATCGCCGCAAATCGGTCCGAATCCTTCAAGTTGACTGAAGCGAGAGAATCTTCTCAGACATCTCCTGTTGCCGCCGTCATTCTCAAGAATACGCTGTTACCAAGTGCCACCGCTACGTCTTCGATCAAGACCGCACAGATGATGCGTTTCGACCTGAGCGGAATCGACGTTGGGATGTTCAATGAAGACCTCGAAGATGGCCACGTCGCGGACTTTTATCGCTTTGTCGTAGGCAAAATCGAAGCGGATCTCAAGCGACAGCTGTCGAAGGAAGATCTACCGGTGAGAGAACTTAATCTGCTGGTGTCGTATGTTCGGTGGGATACTATGGACGGTGGAAGGGTGACTGCCCAGGAGAAGCGAAACATGAGCTCCAGGCAGCTTATCGATCTTGCTGCCCGGTACGGTCGCCGCGAGGTCGCTTCTCTCCCATTGATGGTAGGTGCTTCCATCTTGTCATCGCTGATCACCAGACCTTGACTATGCCTTCGATTGAGTATCCCGATCCGGCAACTCTCGATTATGACTTCGACCTCCTCTGGGGTGAGACAGATGGCGACGTCGCCATCCTCCCAAACTTCTTTGAACAGGCCTACTACGCCTTCCAGAAGCTCTTGAAAGGCCTTGACGAGCAGGAGCTAGCGCGAGCGAGACGTATGGGCATCGCTCAGGTGCCGAAGCCAGAAAGACGGCATGGGAAGGATCCTTCAGAAGAGGAGATACCGGCTCTCCATTCGACCTTGATTTACCGGCAGCGGCACACCGACCATTCACGTTCGATGCCGATACCTAGGCTCAAGCTGCTGGGAGAAGGTACGACAGATGCTGCGAAGCTTGTGCCGAAGATCAAATCGGCTGTCAAAGAGCTACCTTCGATGAGTCATCGATTCGTGACTTTGCCATTGGAAGAGGGGATGGACCTGTGAGTTTCTTCTCTCTGGTTTATCACATGGACTAATCCATAAACGTACAGTTTGCTCAAGCTGTACGAGAAACAATTGCCAGGCCGGACTGCATCCTAGGGATACCCTTCATAACGATATCCCGCATCAGCCATTGACCCCATAGTTCTACGATGTATCAATAATGCAAGGATAATCCGCTTCGCGGTTGAACATCCGCCCGGCCGTGAGGGCTTCTCGAGGATTTTAGCAGAGTTGTCGTGCATGGCAAACCCCACGTCGATGACTGAAGATAGAGATTCATCTGTAGGATTTCCTAATGACCATGACATCCGAATCCATAGAGTGTTAGCATCCTTCTAACCGCTCGATCCCATAATCCACCTCGTAGAAGGCAGAGTTACAAGGACAGAAACGGAACGATTCGAACTAGACATTATTACAGGATTACACGAATGATTGAAGATATCAACAGGGGGATGACAAAGCTAGATGCCGGGTGGGTTGATCGAGTCGTAACAATGGTACATGATCGAACACTCCAAATGAGATCGGCTATTCGCCGTTCTCTTGTGGTGCTGGATCGAGATGAGCCCAGTCTTGAGTTTCATCGCCTCCGAAATTTGCAGTCGCCCACTATCCCTATGGTCAGCTCGAAATACGGGTTAGGTCCCGTGCACTCACGTCGAAGTCGAATGCGGACTCGTCGAAGTTCGCTTGAAAAGCAGCTGCAGGTTGCTGTGGAGCCGATCCACCTTCATTCCCGTAACTATTCAAAGCTTTCAGAAAATCGTCGGCGAAGTTATTTTGAGATGCAGTTGGAGGTTGGCTTTGCTGACCGTCGGGAGGTTGCTCCTGCTGCAAAGACTGATGTATTCCTCCGCGTGTCGCTGATCCAGGATGTTGGCCATGCTGGCTTTGCCCCTGCTGATCGTGCGGATACTGCCTCGTCTGCGCCTGATGATCTTGCTGTTGACGATGCTGATTCTCCGCGGCGTACCGTTCCGGTAGATTGTGCTCCATACCGGACTGAGGCAATTGGAAAGTCATGCTCTGTCCCGAATTCGGCGCCAATCCTGGTTCTCCAAACATTGCGCTCGGTGGAACGGTGGGCGTACCATTAACGCTGTATGATGGGGTTGCAGCCGGAGGAGTTTCGCCGGCGACTTCGCCAATGGACGCCCTGCTACCTTTACTGCCCTTGCCTCCTCGTCCCCTAGTCGCTCCGGTGCCGGCCTTAGAAGCTTTTCTGGGCTGTTTGCGCTTCGTTGACCCGCCGCTCGGCGGGGTGATCTCCGGTCGATCAGCAGTGTTGTCGATATTTAGAACAAGCGAAGGAGTCTGCTTCGCCTTCTTCGACTTGGCAGATGTGGGTGTCGCAGTGAGACTGACATCAAAGCCAGATTGCATGACCGAAGGAGATTGGCCGATGCCAATCAGGGAAGGCTCAACGACATGAGCGGGCGACATGGCGACTTGATTCGCAGGCGAGTTGATGACTTGCTGTCGGGCGTATGCAGCTTGACCAAGGGCATATTGACGCTCGGCATCGGACACACTTCGAGGAACAGTCTGGTCGTGCAGGTGAGACGCGATATTATGTTGATTGGCCATACTGACCTGCGAGGGCGCACGAACGAGCTGATGCATCTGCCCTGGCATCTGCGGGACGCCAGGCGGGGCCGGCATCTGTTGCGCTGCACGTTGAGCCATCTCCATGGCTTGTCGCTGATGTTCCTCTGGTGCTTTGACAATATCAGTAAGGTCCTTTTTGGTTCTTTGTCGCTTACTCGGTCGCTTTCCAGCTAGTCTCGGCTTCTTGCTCGACCCATCGATCGGAGATACTTCCGCAGGGCGTTTGACAGAAAGTCCACTTTCGGTGGAAGGCGAGCCAGAGCTATCCGGACCATGTTGCATGATCGCTAGAGGATGCATTGACCCGATGCCCGCGTTAGTTGTACCCGCTCGGAACTGACCGTTGCTCTGCGCAATTTGCTGAGCTTGCTGTGAGGGCGGGTGCATATACTGCTGCTGATAGAGGTGTTGAGCCATCATGTGACGCTGCACTTCTTCCGACGTCATGTGCAGTTGTGTGCCGTTCGTCGCTATGACTGCTTGACGTTGCGCTTGTTGTACCCCGACCTTAACAGTCGAGTCAGCGTCTTCCGAGCAGTGACCTGGAGGCTTACATGCTGGGGTATCACCCCGTTCGCATTCAGCTGCCGCCGCTTGTATTCCTCCTGCTGAGCGTCGATATGCGCCTGCTGGGCTTTACGCATCCGCTCAGCCGCCTGAAGCTGAGCAGTCACGGCGTTTGGCGGCGGCTCCGAGCCATTTGTGTGAATGTTGGCTGAGAGATGTACGGTCTGGGCCGTGAAGGGCGCCTTGAGCAGTGCTGCGTTTCGTTGACCGGTATGGTCGACCGAGGACCCCCGGACTGCCTCAGCTGGAGCAGAGACGGCAATGCGGGTGGCCATAGCTGATGTCGGCTGTGTAGCTGACCGCGAGACTGCAGACGCTTTCTGAGCGAGTAAAGGGGACTTCAAGAGTTTCTGCTTGACAAGACGTTGAGTGTCCTCAAACACCGTCCACCACTGGAAGTGTCGTCAGTGATTGCTCTTGGGAAGATATCAACGGCTTACAGTGTATAGATATCCAAAATCCGCTGGGCTAGCGGCATGCACCGGCTTCCCGTGCCCTCTTTTGGCTGAAGATCGCTCTTCACTCTTTTCTCCGTATTGCGGTGACATCCTCACATCCACCGACGTAGGCGATCCCTCTTCGCGCTGCTCTTCATCGCCCGTCTTCGTAACGTCCATACCACCGTGACGAGGATGAGCAGGCGATGGCGTCGAGCCGGTGGCAGGCGAACCTGCCGGGTGCGAAGCTCCTTCGGTTGGTTCAGCCGATGTATGATGGCTGCCGGATACGGAAACGACGCTGACGACTCTTGCCACTGGAGCAGCTACCCCTGTCGGCGAATCGAGGAAGTGCTTGCTCTCGTTGGAAATATCCCTGTGATCCACCAAGGTCGCGTCACCCGCTGAAGACGCATCGCGAGGCGATCGATTGACAGCATCAACGACGGTTCCTTCGGGTGATGTCTTAGTAGGCGAGACGTCGGTATGGCTCGGCGACGTGTTTGCGGATCGTACGATATCGGCCCGCATGGTCTCTGCAGAGTTGGCGAAGCCCGCGGTTTCAAGACTGACTCGATCAGTAAGGTTCCGCCCTCAATAGCAGACGAGCTCACTACTCCAAGATAAGTTCGTTGAACTTTCCCTGTCTCTTCTCTACAATCTCATCCTTCTTCATCTCCCCGTCCACCTTTGCATCCTCTTCTTCCTTCATAGCTGCTTCAAGTTGAGCTTGCGCCTGCTCGATATGTCTCCTCAGCCGGCTCGTAGTTTCCTCTCTTCTCCTCGCTCGAGCTACCGCTGATAAGTTCGCCTCCCTTCGATATGGCTTGTCATACCTTGAGCTGCTTTCGCTACTCGCCTGCGGCTTGGAGGTAAGTGGAGCGAACCGAGAGGGGTGGGCGGAAGAAGCGACGGCAGGAGCGTAGGTGGAAGAGGAGAAGTTCGCTTGAGCAGAAGACGAAGCGGGAAGAGTGGAAGCGCGGACAGGAAGGAGAGTAGGGTTACTATGCGAGGTGGGCATGGCGGATGTAGTCGCTTGCATCGGATGTGAGACGGTAGCGGAAGGTGGTCGGAGATGAGGCGGGATAGGTGAGGCGGAACGAGACTGAGCTCGGCTCACAGTACGCTTGAGCGGAGGTGGAGGCACCTGCAGCATGACTGGAGATTGCGTTGGCGCCTGCTGAGGTCGTACAGAAGGCTGTTGAGCTGCTCGTTGTTGTGCGAGCTGTTGCTGCTGAACAAACTGTTTTTGAGCAAATTGTTGCTGTAACATCTGCTGGTGTTGCTGCAATTGCCCTGGGGTGAACTGCCCATTCGGCATCATCCGCTGCTGGGCCTGCCAGCCGTTGACCTGTACTGGTCGGCCTTGAGCATCGACATAGTACTGCCCATGTCCGTTTTGGGCGAGCATGACACGCTGAGCAGGGGGATGTTGGGTTGGCTGAGCTGCGACTCCCAATGCTCGCTGCGCCTCGGCTTTGCCATTGCGACTGGGAGGTTGAGACTGTTGTTGCTGTTGATGCCGACTGTGTTGCTCGACGAAAGCTCGAGTCTGCTCATCCATGTTCATCGGATCGAAGGACATGACCTGGCCATTTGGGAGGGTGAGATGCTGGACATGGTTCTCGAGGGAAGGGTTACTGGGATGCAGCTGAGGGGTATGAGACTGTGGAGATCAGCAGCTGTCAATTGCTCGAGTGAGAGACCGGGACATACCATTGCTGCTCGTAAAAAGTCCTACCACTAGCCCGATTGACGAGGGTAGTGGAGGGGATATGATTTCCCGAGACGATCGAGGAGGCCAGTGCAAGGAGGGACAAGTCTATATTGGCAATACTAAGCACAATGACAGTCAGCGGGGATACGATAACTGACACGTAAACCACTAGGTCGGGGGACAATGGATACTATCTCATCGACACCCCGCTTGTTCGCGCCGAAAGCAAGGACGATTTCTTCTCTGACTCACCTCGAGCGAACCCTTCCCACCACTTGTACGGTCTACTACCTCGATCCTTCAAGCCGCCAAGCGATAAAGTATGCTGAAGATAATGCGAAGGACAAGGAAACGAGCGTTACTGCTAGATCGGGAAGAAACGGTCAACAGAGGTCAAAGGAAGGATTTGGGAGTCCTCTCGTCCCCCTCTCCGCCTGACCGCCCACCACAACATCATCGCTCATGGTGCTCCCTCCAACTATCTATAAATGAAACAACACTCACCTGCTTTGCTCGAGGAAGTCGACGGACTTGTGTGGACGATGAGATGAGATTGTCGAGATTTTAGTGGACCGAGTTTTGGAGGGGTTGATCGAAGATCATGAAAGGAAGTTTTTGGATCCAGCGATCAACGGTGTTCGCACCTCCTCCCCGCCTCGAGCCAGCTCAAGCGAAAGCGTAATTGTGCCGTCTCACTCGACTCTTCTTCTGATGCTGAGATGAAGTGTACACTGACAAGCTCGGTCCACCGGCCTGAACAAGACTCCAGATTAACAGAGAAACGAAAACGCGCCGTTTCGAGAAAAGGTACCGTTCAAGACCCCGCACAAATCCGACGGAACCTCTTTTCCTTTCGCCACTTCCTTATGAGCAATCGATCCACTCGAGCGTTCGAAGCAGGCCACTATAATTGCACAGTATGCATAAATGGGTCGTCGTGATGGGACATGATACAGAAAGCAAACGCATGAATGATTCTATGACTTGTTCGGGTTAAATGGCTCTATTACCGATGATGATGCACCATAAAAATCCAAATGATTGTATACTGGGCAGGCTGAATGAGTACTTGAACAGACAGGACATGAGCAAGCAGGAACGTGACGAGTGGTACAGCGATGATGCGAGGATGGGATAGATATATAGGTTGATGAGATGCGTTGCAGCTTTCGTACTCTACTTGCGGGATTCCGGTTTGTGATGTGCCGACGGAAGAGGCGAGAAAGCGTTTCCGAATGGGTGGACTGAGCGAGCGTTACTACCGTTCCGGCCGAGATTGAGACCGCCCAGTTTATAGCTGAGATCGGGAGCTGGTGGGATGACGACAGAGGAGGCACGAGGTCGAACCGTCTCGATCGAGCTACTGAGCTGGAGACTACCCTGCGAGAGACGACCGCCGTACGATCGAGTATAGTCATGATTCGGAGGGGAGATGCCGAACGGCTCGAACAGGTGAGTATCGTCAAACTTGTGAGGGCTCATAGCGAATGCTCGCTCAAATTTGTTGCTCGTGGCGGAGCCGGGGGACGTGTTGAATTGGCTCTGAGAGCTGCTGGACGATAGAGCAGGTGCGCTGTTGAGGGAGTGCAAGGATGAGAAGGATGACGGAAAGCCGGGAGTTGGGAGACCGGTCGGAGCGCGGCTTGGCGAGTCATGCATAAGACCATCGCCATGATCGGATGTACGCTCGACGCCTTGATACTGCAATGGGAGCCTTTGCGAAGCAGACGGCGGAGAGATGGACGAGCTGGTTAATTCATTAGGTGGACTTCGAGTAGGAACAAGACAAGCGAAGACAATGCTCACGAGAACGGGGTCATTCCGTACAGCGGTTCGTTCTGCGGCCTGCTGGTCTGACGAGCAGGATTCGACATCCCTGGTAGAGTCCAAGATCGCCAAGGGGAAGCCCCTACTGGGCTAGGCATATCGCGTCCCAGACCAGCCAGATGGCTGCCGAAACCATTCTCGGTGTACCTGCTTGTAGGCCTCCTGACTCTCCGTCAGTATGGATCAATCTCACTTATACCTGACTCACATCGTGCTGACTTCTAGAGGCAACACCGCACCTTGGTTGACCAAGTGCTCATGAATCGCCATACTGAGCTATCGTCAGCCTGATACCCGACACAGACCAGCTACTAACATCTGGCGGAAGTGAGTCTCGTTGCTGACGATCTGCATTGCAATCGCAAGCTTGTCCATATATTCCGGTGACATGGAGTTCAATCCTTGCAGCGCGGCCAGCGTACGTAGATGCGCTTCTTGCGCTCGAGAAGCCTTGTCCGCTAAGGGGGATCAGCGTCATCCTTAGGCCGTGAGGGAGAGCACATACGTCCGGTCTTACCCCAGCTGAGACGGATCTTGCACCCGTTGAGCATGAACCCTTGCATCCGTCCCAAGGCAAGCTCGGCACATCGTTTCTCGACATATTGAACGAATCCGCATCCCTTTCCTGGAGGGATCTTGACCTGTTTCGAGTCAGCATCGCGCTCTATATCCGGTTTGTAGCTATGTCACGTACATATGAGATCTGCCCGAAGGGCTGGAAAAACTTGAACAACTCCGGCTCCGTGACATTGTGATGCAGACCACCAACGAAGACGGTAGTATTGCTCGGATCACTCGGTCCTGGCGGAGGGTGGAAACCGCCTTCGCCTGAAGGTTCGACTCGTCCAGCGGCCAGATCCTCAGCATGACGAAGGGAGATCTCGTCCTCCTGGCTCTTGCGGTATCGAGCGGCAATGTCCTCGAGATAGTTTGATGGGTGAGACTGAAGCGCTGCGTAAGGGTTCGAGTGGTCCTGACCGTATTGAGGAGCTTGTTGGCCGAGTGAACCTTGTTGACGGAGAAGATACAGCTCGTTCCATACTTTCTGAGCTTGAGCACCGTCGGCGTCATTGCAGTACTCCGGGATGTAGTCGTGTGGTGGCTCTGAGACGAGAGTAGTATCGCCTGAATTACTTTCTCTCCTTTCGGTGATTTCGGCGTCGCGGCCATGAAGCCTGGTCATCACGGCTTTCGTAGGAGATATCCTCTCCGTACCGATGGGAGGAATGGTACTGGCTTTGTAGGCAGTGGAAGTGGCCACTCGAGAGGCGTAGGTGACACTGCCTTGAGCATGATGAGTAGGAAAAGAGTCGGTCGAGCTGAGTTGAGGGCAGCCGATGAAGGACGGCTGAGAGGTATGATCGGTGGAAGGTGAGCGATGGGAATCAGATGGAGGATGGAAAATCATGACGTCGTGGCGAAAGAAGGTCCGAAGAGATGGACCGGGAAGTTGAGGGTATCAAGCGGGGAAAGGGAAAGGGTTCCGCAAACTTCGAGGCCTGAAGCCTATATGACGACTGATACTTCGTCGTCAGCCACAATACTTCTCCTACCGAGGGAAACAAGGGAGCGGGAAGAAGTCGAAAACGATAAATAAGTCTTCTGAAGAGCGATACCCATGCAAAAGCGGACCGTGGAGTCCCACTTCCCCCACCCTTGAGAACTGAATAAGGAGGCGCTCACCTCTTGGTCCAGCTGATCGTCCAGTTTCCCACGCTTCTGCTCCGGTCTGGCTAGCGATGGCTTTCGTCCTGGTAGCTCGGTAGTCAGTGAAGAGCAGGTGTAATGAGAACAACAGCTGGGTAGCAGGGTAGAGAAGGAGCGGATGCGGTGCGGATGATGTGGGTGGGTTTCGGCCGGTGAGGTCCTCACCCCAGACGTGGACGCCTTCCTGCAAGCGCTTCCACGTGGGAAGCGGTGTGCTTCCCGCGTTTGAGAAATCTTAACAAACTACGAGGAGATGGTTCTCGAACGCTTAGCGAGCAGCGTCTTACAAGACGCCTTTGGAAAGAGAGAAGAAACGAAAACGACGTATTACGATGAGAAACGCACTCGCGCGTTGGCGGCCTTCAATCTCGTGCCTGGCTCTTATCGGATTGCGAAATCTTACGTTTCATGTGGCGCAGGGTTATAGCACCGCCCCTGAACGAGACCTGCTGCAAATAAGCGGCTCAGAAGGTTTCTTTGATTCCAGGCAGGGGTTGTAGGCATGATGTGCATCTTTCCAGACATATCTTCAACGAGAGTAGAAAGAAAGATAAGAGCATAAAACCTGAAAGCGTCTAGAAGCACTTCCTGTGTACGATCGATGGTCCCTGAGAAGTCGCTTGGTTAGTCATGCGTACAACGGAGGAAGGCAAAAATTACTCACAGACTCGTCGTATTCGGACTTGGCGATCCACATCTGCTGAAAGGTGGAGAGGGAGGCGAGAATCGATCCACCAATCCAGACGGAATACTCTGCAAACATGATCAGCACTGTCCGCAATTTGTTAAGAGCATTGCTCACTCCTTTCGGGAGGGCTGACAATCTTGACCTTCATGGACGAAGGCGCAAGAGCGGTAATCTCCTTCTGCATTCGGTCGGCTGTAGAGGCATCAGCGAATGTAAGCAGCCGATAGCAGGAAGCGCAGTTTCACTCACCGATACCGTTGTACATGGTGGTACCACCGGACATGACGATGTTGCCGTAAAGGTCCTTCCTGATGTCCAAGTCGCACTTCATGATGGAGTTGTATGTAGTCTCATGGATACCGGCAGATTCAAGACCGAGGAAGGATGGCTGGAAGAGCGCCTCAGGGCATCGGAATCGCTCGTTTCCGATGGTGATAACCTGACCGTCGGGAAGCTCGTATGACTTCTCGAGCTGAGACGATTGGGCGGCGGTCTGTAGCTCCTGCTCGAAGTCGAGTGCGACGTAGCAGAGCTTCTCCTTGATATCACGGACGATTTCACGTTCGGCGGTGGTCGTGAAAGGGTAGCCTCGCTCCATCAAGATCTTGATCAAGTAGTCGGTAAGGTCACGCCCGGCAAGGTCGAGACGGAGAATGGCGTGCGGCAATGAGAAACCCTCGTAAATCGGGACAGTGTGGGTAACACCGTCACCAGAGTCAAGCACAATACCGGTTGTTCGTCCGGAGGCGTATAGCGAAAGCACGGCCTGGATGGAGACGTAGAAGGCAGGTGCATTGAAAGTCTCGAACATGATCTGGGTCATCTTCTCTCGGTTCTGCTTCGGGTTGAGTGGCGCCTCGGTAAGAAGGACGGGGTGCTCTTCAGGGGCGACTCGGAGCTCGTTGTAGAAAGTATGATGCCAAATCTTCTCCATGTCATCCCAGTTTGTTACGATACCGTGCTCGATGGGATACTTGAGGGTCAAGATGCCTCGCTTGGACTGAGCTTCGTCGCTAAGCAACATGAGCTATTTGCCTTCCGAAGGTATAGGCTATTCACCCAACATAAGAGTCCTTCTGACCCATACCGACCATCACACCCTGGTGACGAGGGCGACCAACGATTGACCTGGGATACAGGGTCAATATAAGCGGAGGAAAGGTGCGATTGACAACTGACGGGAAGACAGCACGAGGTGCGTCGTCTCCGGCGAACCCGGCCTTGCACATACCGGAACCATTGTCGATAACCTGGTTGACAGTCAGTGTTATGTTTGAGTGTACTGCAGAATGATTTCACAAGGGCAGCAACTACACAGCGCGGGAATACATATCAGCTTGCATCCCCGTTTGACCCGTAATGCCATGACATACCCTCGTCCTCCCTAAGGAGATAATCGATGTTAGCGGGTCCACATCAACAGCTGAGCTTCACTCACATATTGATGGTGGCTCTCTGGTAGGAGACGATCGTCAGCGATGTACCGATCTGATTGAGATCGCTAGCGATAAAGGCAACAGCGAGTACTTGGAAGAGAGCAGATAGCGCTTGAGAGTGGAGAGAAGGGTAGGAGAACAGCACCACCTGTAGCTGCGATATAGTCGACCCACTCGACGATGACTAGGCTGGCACGAGACGTATACCTCAAGTCAGGCCGCCGGGCAGGAGATGCAGTGCTGACTGCGGGAAAAGGTGGAGGTGACGAGGAAGAAGCGGGGTCTAGGGGTAAAAGAAGGGAAATGCGGCAGATCCAGCTGGAGACACTTCGCGGAAGAGCGAGGTATTTCGATATCGCAGAAAGAATCGGCCTTCGGTCTCGATGAGTAAGAACAAGTCCTTCTCTCCAGAATGGGGGTGAAGTGCTTCCCCGGGAACCCCTTTTCTTCTCTTCCCGGTCCATCGCCGACTGCTGATGACAAAGCTGCAGAAAAGAAAACTCACAAAATGTGGGTTTCGAAGGGAGGAGCGGGTCTGATAGTCTGTATGAGACTACTCGTATGTATATCCAAGTGAATCGAAAAGGAGATTGGACAGCGGGGGCTGAGCGCGGCCAACCCCAACGTCATCGAGCGGAGAAACCCTTTTCGAGGCTAACGGCGTTTTAAGTGTGGCACAATATGTCAGGTGGAGGGCGAGGTTGCGCGTCTTTGAGGACCTTCTACATTTCGCTTTGTGCTTCTATACTTTTAAAAGCTATACATAGCTCACTTGAACGGCATTAAAGGATCAAAGATCCCTCCTGAGGTCGTCCTGGATTTCCGAAATGCCGCTCGAGTCATGTATGCTAGTGTAAGCAAATATCGTACAAGTACACAATCCGTCATTACTGATGGCTTCTTTCAGCCTCGACAATTCCGAGTACATGCGGTGCGTCCAGTCCCAGCATTTCATCTGCAGAACAGATGGAAGTGGCTTCTGGGTGACCGTCTGACGTGACAGACAGGAATGGCGATTATACTCCTACCCGCTTCCAATCGCAAGCTCAAGCCGTCAGCACCGTCTTCACCTCCAAAACTGAGTCCAACCCAGAGTCAGCAGTCGGCCTCATGACCATGGCGGGCAAGACGTCCGTATTTCCTGAGCCTTCGTGCATACCTAGCTAATGAGAACCCTGCAGTCCGTCTCTCCTCGTCACACCCACCAATGACATCGGTAAACTCCTTCACGCCCTCGGGCGATCAACGATCGGCGGAACGTGCGACCTCCTAACTTCCGTCCAAGTCGCTCAACTCGCACTAAAACACCGAGAGAACAAGAATCAACGGCAACGGATCGTCGTATTCGTCGGCTCACCTCTCGAGGATACGCAGGATAGCTTGGTGAGGTTAGGGAAGAGGTTGAGAAAGAATAATGTTTTGGTGGATGTGGTTACGTTTGGGGATGAAGGGATGGGGAATGATGAGAAGTTGAATGCGCTGGTTGACGCTGCCGGAGGGGGAGAGTCGTGAGTAGCTCCTCACCTAGAGTTCCGCGCCACGATGCTTCTGGCGCTTGGAAGATAGGGAGATAGCTGATTCGAACGTATCTCGCAGACATCTCGTCTCCGTCCCTCCAGGTCCACATCTTCTGTCCGATATCATTCAAACATCACCGATCCTCTTCGACCCGGAACGACCCAACGCAGGCGGAGCGGACGGTGCAGGCGAAGACGGTCTTGATCCGAATATGGACCCGGAGTTAGCGATGGTCAGTACTACCGCCTTAATCGCTTATCTATCTGATCATCCCAGGCTATCCGGATGTCCCTACAAGAAGCAGCCGAAGCAGCCGCCCGGACTCAAGGCGGAGAATCCTCTACTTCCGTCCCGGTCCCCGAACCTACATCTGTTCCCGCAACAGAACCAATTTCTACTACCACTGCACTTGAACAACCCACAGAAACCGCCGTCATCCTACCAGACTCCATGACTCAACCCCTGACGAATGCAAACGACCCCGATATCCCTATGGTTCCTGGCGATTCTGGTACTATCCCGGCTGCCGAAACAGCAGCAGCAGGTGGTGACCAGGAGATGGACGAGGATGAGGAGCTGCGACGTGCAATGGCGCTATCTAGAGGTGCAGATCCGGAAGAAGATGTCGTCATGGCTGAGGATGGGGAGGGCGATGAGGAGGATGATGAGGAGGCGGCTATCGCTCGAGCTATTGCTATGAGTCTGCAGGAGGCGGAGAAGGAGGACGATAAGGAACAGAAGTAAACACATGGAATCAGCATTATTGACTGTTTGCGAATTGGTGCGTTCGGGTCAAAGACTTTGATTGTATTGGTGGGAAGAATGACATATCCGTATAGTTGTCAGGCTTGGCTACAGAAATAGAGAGATGGGGGCTAGCTCTTTATGGATCGCTTCTCAAGATTCGCATGATTATATGGATACAAGCGTAGGACGGTTTGTGGCAGACTGAACGTCTCTTATAACTGAAAGTCATTCTCTCACTTTAGCGGATGAGCGAGCTGTATCAATGTGTTTTGCAATGATTTGTTTCTGGTCAGGATTGGTATGCATAGCTTAGTCTGCTGATCACGAAACCTCTATGTCCAAGCGGGGGTATATCTATACATATTACCACCACGCGAACCGAATCGGAAATCAGATACGAGAACGATTTGCGTGAGCATGGAACGGGTCATTCCGAGATTAGTCGAAGGTAACTTTAGATCCCTGACTTTGCTGGATCCCGCCAGTACGGGCGCCTCCCCTGCTTCACACTCAGCATCGGATCACATAGCATGAATACCTTAACTCACCCCCTTGGAGCACCTCGTCCTCGACCCCCACCCCTGCCACGATCGTTGAACCCGCCACGTCCACCACCACGACCACCTCGTCCACCGCGATCACTGAACCCGCCTCGACCACCACCCCGATCAAAACCACCCCGACCACCTCCACGTCCTCCACCAAACCCGCCACGACCACCGCCTCCCCCTTCCGTCCGCGCTGAAGCATAGTCGAGGCGGATGTTCCGACCTCCCAATTCGGACCCTTGTAGCGCCAGACCTGCTGTGGCTCCCTCCTGCGATGAGAACTGAACATATGCGATACCCTTCGGCGCCCCAGTGTCTCGGTCCGTCGGAAGTCGTACACTCTGCACATCTCCACAGTCTGCAAAGGCCTCGTACACCTGATCCTCGGTCAAGCTGTAAGACAGACCCGCAACGAAAAGCGTATCGGATGGCGCTGAAAGCTGATCACCTCGAGTATTCGCCCTTCTCTCAGCAGCCGGCGCACCCTGAGGTTTTTGCATAGCATAGTTGACCCGGATTGGACGACCGTCCACCTCCTTGCCTTCAAGTTCGATCGCCTTAGCCGCGGCATCGAGATCCGCGAACTGAACATAGCCGAATCCCTTCGATCGGCCTGACTCCCGGTCAAAGATGACCTTGGCGGAAACGATCTCGCCACACTCAGCGAATTCGGATTGGAGCCAGTCATTGTCGACGTTCCAAGAAAGCTGGCCGACGAAAACGTTGCTCGAAACCTCTGACTCAGGCTCGTCCGTTTTGACCTTCTTGGCGGGAGCGGCCTTCTCGGTGTCCGACTTGCGCTTAGCTAGTCGAATATCAGCGGAATTATCTTGCTGATAAGGCTGACACACCATTGCCATTCGCGGCAGGTGCCGGCTTCGCCGTTTCTTCCTCTTCGTCATCCTCCTCCTCGCTATCGTCATCCGAAGAACCCTCATCCGCATTAGCCTTCGCAGCTGAAGCAGCAGCGGCAGCAACAGCGGGCTTCGCTTCCTCCTCGTCCTTACTATCCTCTTCCTCGCTATCCTCTTCCTCGTCTTCGCTGTCCTCGTTTGAATCGCTCTCCTCGAGTACACCGTTCACCTTCGCACTGGCAGCGGGCTGTAAAGCGTCGGCCTTACTTGGCTCATCATCTGTCGAGTCATCGGATTCTTCTGACTCTTCCTCGTCTGCAGATGCCTCCTCGGCTTGCTAAGACGTAAGTCAGCTTCGAGACCAATGAACCCGTCGGACAAAAACCTACGACAGCGGCAGCAGGTGGCGCTTTGAACTCTCCTCCATCAGACTGCTCCTCAGCCTCCTCGGAATCGTCATCATCGCTTGAGCTCTCTGGAGGGGGTGTGGGAAGCTTCGCAGTCTTCCTGGACTTCTTGTCCTGCTTGTTCGCCATCAGCGACTATCCAGAGGGCTCAGGACAAAGAGGGCAAATTGTGAAATATCGACAGGGATTCAGGAAAGTTTAGCCACGAGACTCACCTTGACAGGAGCCGCTCCAGCGGGAGCGATATCATTCAACTTTCCCTCCTTCTTAGACTTCTTGATCGCCTTGGTATCCGCGTTAACCTTGGCCCCAGCTGCGGGTCCAACAGATGTGGCAGCTTTCGATGCTTTAGCCATTTTGTCTTCGGTGAAGCAGAAAGGCAGAATAAGGGTTGAGGGGAAAAAGCGGATGGAAATATATTTTGCAGACTTTTGAGAGAAAGGCACGTGAGCGAAAACTTCATAGCTTCATACACGTAGATAAAGATAGTCCCGGGGTCAAGCTTATCAATCGAGTTCCCATATCAATTTTTTTACGTAATAAAAAATCCGGTTAATGCCGAGGGACCACAGATGAACTGCAGCGTTAAGCGTTTTTCTCCTTCGCCCTCATCCCCAGTGAACGCACTCCTCCCTACCATGTACTGTCGCTCCGTCCCTCGGTCTTTTACCACCACTCTCCGCTCCGTCCAGGCTTCGAGGCGACACTACGAATCAGCCTTCCAGTCTACCACACCTACATCCACATTCAACACAAAGAAAGGGCCAAACGTGCGTCAAGTAGACTACTGGGATCCGAATTTGAGGCTAACTTTCCGATGTAGGGAAATTACCTCGTCTCCCTCATTCCTGGTGATGGTATAGGACCAGAGATAGCCGAGTCCGTCAAACAGATCTTCAAAACCGCCAAGGTAATTCGAGTCCCATTCCTTCCTCCTCTTCGATACCAGACTACTGCTTCTTTCCCAACCGCGATACTGATGCTCTTGCGGGCAGGCCCCCATCGACTGGGAAGCAGTCGACGTCACTCCAATCCTCGAACATGGAAAAACCCGTATCCCCCAAAGAGCGATCAATTCCATCAAGAAAAACACAGTCGCACTCAAAGGTCCACTCGCAACACCCATTGGGAAAGGTCATGTCTCACTCAACCTAACTCTTCGGAGGACGTTCAACCTTTTCGCGAATGTTCGACCTTGTGTCTCTATCAAAGGGTATAAGACGGCTTATGATAATGTCAATACGGTCAGTTATCGGTTTTCACGGCTTGAATCCTGGACCGGGTAAGAGAAAAGCTGATAGGAGGTGGGATAGGTTTTGATCCGGGAGAATACAGAGGGGGAGTACTCGGGGATCGAGCATGAGATCGTGGATGGTGTTGTGCAGAGTATAAAGCTCATCACGTACGACGCTTCTGAGCGGGTTGCTCGATATGCTTTCCATTATGCTTCGGAGAATGGGAGAGGGGAGGTTACGGCGGTGCATAAGGCGCCAATCATGTATGTGACTACCTGTGCTGAGCGATAGTGGCTGATGAGTGGCCACTATAGGAAGATGAGCGACGGCATGTTCCTGAGTGCTTGTCGGGCGGTCGCGAAGGAGTACCCGAAGATCAAGTACTCTGAGGACTTGCTGGACCGGGTCTGCTTGAGAATCGCTACGGATCCCGCGCCATTTGAGAAGAACGTCATGGTCATGCCAAACTTGTCGGTCTCGCCCACCAACCCAGTCTCTTGTGTCCAGCTGAGAGTCCTGAAGGTATGGAGACATCCTTTCGGACTTGTCGGCCGGGCTCATCGGTGGACTGGGCTTGACTCCCTCTGGGAACATCGGCCGAGACGCATCCATCTTCGAGGCCGTCCATGGTTCCGCGCCTGATATCGCGGGCAAAGGACTGGCCAACCCTACTGCCCTCTTGCTCAGTTCTTTGATGATGCTCCGGTAAAACGTTTCTTATGGTGATAAAAAGTCAGCTGACCGAGCGTTTTCAGACATATGAATTTATATGAGGTGGCCGACAGGATCGAGAAGGCGGCATTAGGTACGATCGCTGAGGGAAAGGCTATCACGAGAGACTTGGGTGGGAAAGCTGGGACGAAGGAGTACACCGATGCTATCCTATCGAAATTGAAGTAGAAATGATATGACCAATGCATATAGCCAAGACCGAAGTGTATTCATCGAGCGGTGGAGGGGATCTTTGGTGATCAGGAGTAGCGGAGGCTGATTGCAGACAACTGTTTCTTTCCACACAGATCCAGGAGGAGGGCTTGGGCGTAGTCCTGATAGTCAGTTGGATTTTCACTTGAGGGCCTAAGAGGGTCAACAAGTAAAGACAGAGGGAGGGACGACTTCACGACAGCAACGCCTGGTCCGGGTCCAGTCATCTGGTGCCGAGAAGTGATCGCAGACGAACGATCTCATACAGGTTCGATGCACAACATCATCTCGTTCCACCCCACTTGCTCGATCTCCTGTGATCTTCTGGTGGCTCGTCTACTCTTGCGCCGTCTAGAGTGACTGCACTATAAGTCCGCTTTACCACCGCCTTTATGTCTTCATAAGCGTTATCTGCCTCCGCCGTTTGTTCTACGACGACCAACCAACCTACCCCATTCCATCACCTCTTTCACGCCTCAAATAAAACAGGTTAATTGCAGTGGCGTCCAGGGTTCAAACCCGATCGTCGACGCGACAGGAAAGAAATCAAAGGTTTATTTCCCGAAATGTACAAAGGTAAGTCGCGTCGACACTGGTCAAACAAACGTCGTCCCATTCCGCACGGTCCCATGTTTTCGCCGTAGTTTTTGCTTTTGTTCCTATCACAAAACCTTAAGCACAAAACATTCCAAGCATTCCACAATCTCTCCTAATAATCTCATCCCCTCTATCGTTTTGTTAAAATCTCCTTCATCCTTATCAAAACGACCGGCACATATCCGGCACGTCGAACCCCAGCTGATCCACTTTCGATCGTCCCTTCCTTTAGACCATCATTTCATCACCCACAATATC
>JAABUH010000528.1_pt1 | contig 55465 bp, 51 predicted proteins | sample 5559121 | NCBI WGS metagenome assembly JAABUH01 (sample SAMN10711871, study PRJNA513364) | rock metagenome | isolation source: Antarctica rocks | place: Antarctica: Victoria Land, Battleship Promontory nord | collected 2015-12-28 | reverse complement strand
GTTCTATTGTTTGAGATATTGCGATTGACCGCTGTCGGTACTACTCAGATGAAATAATTTCGGATTTTCTGTTGGTTTACGAATCGGCCAAAATGTGAACACACTTTGGAACAATCCTATTCAGGTAGGGTGGCCTACGAAAACCTGCGTTCGCTCCCGGTCGGGTTAGTCAGCTGTCGCCGCTCTTCTCACCCACCACGCACCTTCGCGTCACCCACTGCTCACTCCAGCTCACTTTCGCTCACCCACTGCTCAGGCACTGCTCCTTCGTGCTCTCTTGATGTGCTATTCTCGTGACTCTTAGTGCATCCTGCCAGCTCGATCTCGTCAAGTTTAGACGGCGAACCCCAGCAGGATGGAGGGGAGCCAGAGCTGGCTCCCTGGGGTGCGAAACTGGATGCGAAGACGACGCCATGCCCTCTCCCCCGACTGTTGCGTATAAAGCCTTGTCTGCTGCCCTCGCTCTTTCTGTTTCGTCCTTCCTACCTGTCTACCTTGGTCCCGTTGTTTTGCCAATCGTCTCGCAATACGCCTTGTTTGCTTCCAGCAAGATATAGCTCTACGATACCTGCGCACTCTCTCTTTGTGTCTCTCTTCCTTCCCTCCCTTTTAATTCTGCCTTCGCTCTTCACTTCGTCCGAATCGCTCCTCACGCCGTCTCCAATGCCGAAGAAGAAGTCCCCGGAGGATTTCTTTCAGCGAGCTCGTGAGAAGGGTTCTGACATTAACAAAGCGATCGTCAATGGCAGTGCAGTCAAGAAACACCTTGAACCCAAGACCGAGAAAAACTACGCGCGGGCGTTGGGGCTATGGAATGGGTAGGTCTACCGCCCTGGGCCCTGGCGCGTTCTGAAAGAAGCTGACATTCGTCAAACAGATACGTACAAGACCACCCTGACGCTGACCCGTACGACTTGGAGACCTTGAAGAACTTTGTGAGGATGATGGCGTACGGTATCGATGGCACCTATGGCGACCCCAAGGCGGGCGAGAAGTCCGTTCTGCAATACTGGAAAGACTTCACGGCTGGCTGGCGGAGGCACTCCTCCCTCATACCTTCCGAAACAACGCAGTCCGTCACAAACGTTGGTACCCCGTGGCTTCCGCAACCCATGCTCTGAGTATTGAGGCTAACCAGCCTGCAGTTCATCAAGATCCACCTGCGTGATGAGCTTGGCCTTGCTCACAGAAAGCGGATCAGGAGCTACGGTACCACCAACCACTTTATACACTTGGGCACGCAGCTCTGGGAGAAAGACTGGCAGATCTACGACAAGCCGCGGACCCGTGTGGACACATGGGCGAAGATCCAGCTCTATGTGTTTACATCGGCCAGGGTGGGTGAGTACATCGAATCCACTTGCCGTGCCGGTTCCGGTCGCGGCCTCTATTACCGTGTAAGTATTCTCCGCAAGTTGAACGAATTCTCAAACAAGGATGAAACTGATTGAGAATGCCTCGTGTAGGACATGATCTTTGGTGTCTTTCGGAATGAGCACGGGAAAGTCGAGTTCGTCATACAAGTGGTGCGAGATGCGAAGAATATGACATTGACGCCGGAGAAAAGGTTCGCCTCGACAACATCCAGAGCTTTTTCGTCACCACAGCTTTTCTGACAGTTGATTTGATGAGCAGGCCGGAACATTCCGTACACGAGGGTCTGAAGCCACGACCACTTTTTTGCAATCCAGTGCTCACGATGCTGGCCAGAGCCATCGCGAAGAATGCGTTCAGGGACTACAGCACTATGGAGGAATTGCTGGAGATCGAACCGCCGGAGAACGAAATGTATCATCTCCGACAGAACGAAAGTGTGCTCGGCAAGCCCTTTTTCCACGTCGTCTTCATCGGCGAGATGGAAAAAGTCGACACCTTCAGCAGGCGTCTGAGGGAGCTGGGAGTGCGCGCCGGATATCTGCGGCCTCCCACCATTCACGACTTCAGGGCAGAGGGCCTGTACCTCGTTGGTAGGGTCTCACCATTTCCCCCCTGACCCGATTTCTCGAGCTGACATGGGTGGCAGACAAGCTCTATTCGGCGGCTCAAAGGATGAAGCACGGTGAACATCGGAATGAGCGCACCTATTGCGATTCCTACATGCCTAACAATGCCGGGACCGACCTTCAAGGGAGCTACTTCGACGGAAAGCTGCGCAGTATCGTGAACGATCGCTTCCGCGAGCTGACTCTGCATCGCAATCCAGAACTATGGCAGGCACTGCCGGCCAGGAAGCAGCACGAGCTGAAGAACACCCCCGAATTCGCCGCCATCGAAACTGAGATCGACGCTCTGGCCCCGAAGGCAAAGACAGACCCGGCTGCGAAAGAACGTCGACAGACGCTGATGGCAGACAAACGAAAGCTCGTGGCGGAAGAGCTCAGCAGGTGCCAAAAGCTTCAGCCGAGCAAACTTCTGACCAGCCCCGACGACGCCGACTTCATGGAATACCATCGCAGCCAGTTTCACCGCATTCGTCGTCTCATGCCCGAACGCGACCGACTGACGTCGAATCTTTTCCTCGTCGCTCTCATCCGAAGTGATGAGGATCACTCTGTCCTCCGCGATATGATCGCGCTCTGTCGACAGAATATCGAGGTTCCCTTCCGTCCGAGCTTGGAGCCGAAGAAGTGCAGTTGCCTGATGACAGATCATAAGCTGAAGCTCGATACGTTCGTGATATTCCCCCTACCATGTGCGTTCTTCACGAATGAAGCAAGCTGCTGACCTCGCTCTTTTCCCATAGCAAGCCGACGATCGAGAGATGAAGACACATCTATAGCTGCTACAAAAAGAGACTCGTGATCATCTGCGACTTTGCTGAGCTGTGCTTCGATTGCAGTGAATGAATTCTCGACAAAGATGAATGAAACCATCACTGTCAGAATCATCTGCGAAGATCGAAAATGCTTCCCATTCAGTGCAATTCTTTCGTCTACGACGAAACCCTTGCCTGCTCTGAGTATTGCTCTTTCTGTCTGAGAGATACTGCACTTTCAGCTTCGACACGGATGCAGCAATTTCTCGATCGAGAAAAATGAAAAGCACATATGAATAGACACATCAAGAGACTGAACGATTGCAAAGCGATCAAATGCCTTCATTCGAGGCTGAAATGCGTCGACGCTTTTCAATTCGTTCTGAAGATGAAATTTCATCTTCAGAATGTTCATTGCATCGACTTCATCAAAGACATCAAGAGGCGTAGATCAGACAGCGAAGTGAAATTTGAGCCTGATCGAAGAAAGAGATCTCGACGAACCAAGAATCACGATCTGAACGTGAAGCTCGAAACGTGACTTCAATTCACGTATAAGTTTGTGAATGAGACGACGAAGCTGTATGATCAACAATACGCTGAAACGTCAACATCTTCTTCGATCAGCTCGAAACATTCATCTTCATCAAACACTTTCATCACGAACGAGTTCATTGATGCTACAGAAACGTCGTCATCTTCTGTATGCACTGACATATTCGACACGCTTGATTCGCGTCTTCACGATCAATAAGATATTATCTATACTTTCTTTCAGATCTACAGCGCTGATTGAGATGACATTTACTCTCTGCATATCAACTCGTCGTTTTCGCGAACGTCTTCACGAAATGTGGTCTCTATTTTTTCCGTTCACAGAAGATCTAACTTATGACTTTTGTTTTCAGCCTCTTAGTTAGTCATCTTTGATCGTTTCTTGAAGGAAGGCGGGGAATTTCGAGTTAGCGCAGGTTTACAGTCAATTGCAAAACCCTTGTCGGACGGTTCCGCGCATAGCGCACACTTTTGAATCAACCACCAAAATTCGGGTGGACGAGCAAAATCGACCGCCAGACGTCGAACCATAGCATACATAGATCATAGTATACATTTGAAGCCCGAATTCCCGCGCTAGCAGTCTTGTATGGTGGTTTGGTGCCTTCGAGACCCATATCCTGGCCCCGAACCACCAGCTGCTGTCCCATCGTCGCCGCCATGAAGGGCATCCCCACACCGGAGCCCATTCGCGCCATAATCCAGTACGAGATGGAGCTTGGTTACAGTGACGATGCTATCACGGCTGGCCCATATGGTGTCTGCCTTCGTACCGTTCAGAGAATGAGGCGGAGCTTCAAGCAGTACGGCTTGGTGTACATCGAGCCATCCGATCATGGAGGGAGACCGCAGGTGCTGAGCGACTTCTATAAAGCGGAGCTGTTACATTATCTGGAGCAGCGACCTTCGGCGTATCTTGATGAGATGGTGTACTTCCTCTGGGACGAGTATGAGTTGCAGGTCGATGAAGCAACGGTCTTTCGAGCTCTTCGACGACTACGCTGGTCTAGGAAGCAAAACCGTAAAATAGCTGCTCAACGCAACGTCCAACTAAGGAGTCGATGGCTTGTAACGAAGCTGCCGCAGTATCGAGCAGACCAGTTGGTTTTCCTGGATGAGAGCGCCGCATGTGAGCGTACAGGTGAGGGTGGACCTATATAATGACTAGCATTAGCTGACTCTATCCTATACAGGTGATCGGAAGTATGGATGGGCTCCTTTTGGGCATACACCCTCGATGACGCTGGAGCTTAAAAGATCAAAGAGATGGAGTATACTGCCCGCTTTGAGTATTGATGGTTATCTTGATTGGATTATATACCAAGGCTCTATAACCAACGAGCTATACATCGACTTTGTCCGTACGAGAGTCCTCCCTCACTGTTTTCCAATCGACAGCGGACGAGAGCGTTCTGTGCTCGTCATGGATAATGCTTCTATACACTATCATCCGGAGCTCTTACGGATATGTAATGAGGCGGGCGTAAGGGTTGAATATTTGCCACCATACTCACCAGACTTCAATCCCATCGAGACGTCGTTTGCTATCCTTAAGGCTTGGATTAGAAGGCATACGGACCTAGCTGCAGCATTTATAAACTCTGGCACCTTTGGTGACTTCTTACAGCTGGCAGTACGAGCACAAGATGGAGCATATAACGCTAGAAATCTCTTCCGCAAAGCAGGCATTATACATAGGGATAGTGACACGGTCGGGGGACTAGAAGAGACAGATAGCGATGAATCTAGTTCCGATTGAGATGTATATAACTATGTAACGACTTTACTGTATGACTCTATGTATACTCCAAATCGTCGGTCTGCTCGTCTAGCTCAACGTCACCGCTATCATATTGAGTCTCGATGTCGGCTTGCGTCCCCCCCCCCTCCACCGTCTCATAGATGATGGTGCCTTTGTTTCTACTTTTGATAGGAGACTAACGGACAGGGAGGTTATAAGACGGCGGACATCTCGATGTAGCTGATAATGTAGATGTATGCTCGCTCGTGGCTCTTTCCCATGCTTTGATATTCTCAGCGATTTGTACACCAACACCTTTTGCAATGCCTAAAGCCGTCCAATCCTCTAACCTCTTCATCTTTTGAAGTATATCGAGTGACATGCCTTCATCAAGAAGCACCTTCAACGCCTCGTCAAAGAGGTGGGCGAACTTGGGACGCTCAAGCTTGAGCCACTCGATGTAGTCTTCGACCTGAGATGCTCTAGTAAGAGCAACAGGACTACTACGGAGAGCTTCTTGAGGATATGGTGTAGTAGAATGTCGACTCGATGGTGTACTTTTGAGTCGATCTTCTCTTAATTTGAGCTCGTCTCGAAGGCGTTGTATATCCCAGTCCTCCACCTCCTTTGAGTTGTTACTGCTGGAATGATTATAGACGTGTACGTGTATATTTTCGGCCCTAGACGCTGGGGTTAATATGCTAGTGGCTGTATTTGCTGCTTGATGAGATGCTTCGCCTTTCTTCTTTTTTTGAGCACTCTTTGAGGCTTTCTCCAGCTGACTGCGTATAGACTCAGGAGGAGTATCTATGGTAAGTCGACCGGAGGTGTCCTTCTCAACCATAGCTCGCCAGGTCAAGATCTGACTGCTATTCAAAGGATAGTGCTTGCTTGGGTCGCTTGAGTCATACCAGCAAATTTTGCTAGCATTCTCGCAACTCCCGGACGTACAAGTCCATTTGGTAGCTAATGCTTCAGTATTTGCCTGATTTGGATGTACTGTATGCTCCTCTTCCATCTCTTGTAGCTGTACGGTGGTAGGAATGCCGCGTCTAGGCTGAGAATGTGAGAAATCTCTACCTCCAAGCTGTTGGCTCGAAGGGGGCACTGAGGTCGAGCTACGAGCTTGCGAGGCCTGGGTCTGCTGTACACGAGAGTAGTTATACGTTAATGTAACGTGTGGCTCCTTTTTGCCACTCTTTTCATATGCCTCGAGCTTCTCGTCAACATACACCCATGAGACGCTGTCAACAACCGGGAAGCGGAGATTGCCATGCTTCTTGCTCTTCTCATGTAGCGGTACAGCTATTATATTTAATAGAACGAGAGGTTGATTATGCTCCATAGACCATGCCATAGCTTTCTGCTGTACGAGATTTGATATGCTGTCCAACAATGCTCTACTGAATAGACCAACGCTAGAGCGTTTGACCTCAACGAGCAAAGAGACATCAGTCGTGCCTTTGGCAGCTTTAGCTATGTGAATGTCGATATGTAACTTGTATTCGATGGTCTTATCCTCCTCATCTTCAACATCGGGCTCGTTTGGTTTGCAGGCTTCATTAAGCACTGGTTGGCTGCCACCCGCTTGGGAAACCGTCTTTGTAGTGTCTCCACGTGAAGACCCTATAGGAGTACGGTGTCGAGGCTCCGGAGGTGGTGAGGAGTCAAGCGTATACTGCTCCGGTTGAGGCGAAGGGGGTTGGCTAGGAGGATAGGGGCTTTGAGTGGTTGTAGACTGGTCGACAGGACCATGGATCCAATCAATATGCCGAGTCGTGGGGGCTGATGAGCGAGATGGTGTAGCTAGATGAAGCGTCTCAAACGTTGTCTGAGTATACTGTTGGACTATTTCCCGCGCTTTGGCACTGCCGCTAGTCTGTAGGCCTGGGCGAGTAGCTGTCACCACCTCGCTGATAGTAGGGGATGTATCTAGAGCTTGTATTTCCGTTGTAGGCGGCACCGAAGGAGGCGGCATGCTTTGAGAGCTTGACTGCCGCTGGGGAGTGGGCGCCGTTAGTCGTAATCGCTGTGCTCCAGCGGGGGTGCTGCTGCTGGGGGTGGACGATGCGGAGGGGCCATGAAGGCGGATTCGTGATGAAGGTGTAGCAGGGACGTCTACTGGGGCATCTCCTGACCTCTGGAGATGGCTGGAGCGTCGCTTTCGAGTAGGCGGAGCAGGTTGCTTGGACTGGGGGGCTTTCTTGGGCATGGCGCCGGTGAGGTTGATGCCATGGGACAGCAGCTGGTGGTTCGGGGCCAGGATATGGGTCTCGAAGGCACCAAACCACCATACAAGACTGCTAGCGCGAGAATTCGGACTTCAAATGTATACTATGATCTATGTATGCTATGGTTCGACGTCTGGCGGTCGATTTTGCTCGCCCACTCGAATTTTGGTGGTTGATTCAAAAGTGTGCGCTATGCGCGAAACCGTCCGACAAGGGTTTTGCAATTGACTGTATGCGACAAAATATTAAATTTTCATTCTCTGTGAACGATCAGAGTCATCTTCGCATAAGATTCTGCTCGATAGTCTGCTTTTTTTCATCACATTCTTTCAGATCTCGAAGACAATCAGATCTCATTCAAGCTTCAATTCTGAATTTCAAGACTTCTCAAAAAGATTCTCGAGACTCATTTCAAGACTCATCTGCAGAGCACACTTTTCTGTGCCTTCTGAGCTATCGCTTCTAGATCTAGTCTTCTAGAAGCTATGTTCAATTCTGAGCTAGACTGTTTTAAGAATAGAATCTCTTGAACCTACACTATTCTAGACAGAGTCTTCTGAAAGCTCGATCGTCTCAGTTTTCAAGCAAGTCAATATTCATCTGTCTAACACTCATTTCTGAAAGAATTCTTCTAATAGAACATTTCTAGAACGAATCAGTGAAAAAGAATTTTCAACTCGTGTTCTCTCTCTTATCATTTCAATACAGAAGTTTGCTTCACGTTGAAAGAGCTTTACTGTCGTCTTCTAGCCTGTCTTTTCATGCGCTGAACAATTGTTTTATATTATCTCGATGAAATCTTTCTACTGATCTGTTTATCGACACAAACAGGCTCGTTGCTAGCAATATTACTATCGAAATGACGTCTATGAGAAGAACAGCGTCGTCTTCATCAAAAACAATGCAAATAGAGATGATGAAAGAAGAAAGAGAGAAACAGCAGAGAGCTTTGAAGCAAATCAAAGACAGCTGCATGAAGACTAGACTATGATAAACTTATTTCTGTCTACGAGTGACATTTTGACGCTGATTATGACAGTTCTGAATGTTTCAATTCTGTCAACGAGACTTGTTTTTGTAGACATCATTTTCATTGATGTACGAAACATGAACAGATGACAGATGAGAATGATCTTTGTTCAAACACTCTCTCGAACACAACTTCTAAAGATATCATGCGATGCAGCGAGATACAGTGCGATTTGTGTATTTCTAGCTTCGATAAAAATAGCTTATAGATCACTCTAATTGTGATCAACAGACAAGATCGAGAAGAAAGCATATTGAGCGAAAGTTGTAGAAAACGCACTCACAGAAGAAGCAGAATTTCGAGATTCGAATGAACCTCATATTCATTAGACGAAGATGACACTGTGATAATTTCAAAATCGATCAATCGAGTTGAAAATGAGTACTCAATCTAGCTTTCGTCTATCTGTCAAGATTGTTACTAAAATGCGTGAATCTGTTAAAAGCAGCTTGCTCAAGTAGCTCTTCATCAATGTCAGACTGATGAGATTACTATTGATATTGATCGCGTTCACATTCATTTCTTTGCAAACAAGTGATTGCTAAGTATTCTGTTCATTGTGAACATATGAACTCTATCTGTCTTGAACACTTCTTGCATGTTTTTATCACAGATAATGTATCACTTGTCTGAAGAATTCTGAAGTTCATGAGCTTTTATATAGTTTCAGAGCATCTTGACGACTTGAGAACGGGAAAGCTGAAATCTTTTAGTATTATGTGATTCAGATTTGCTTAAATACTTCTCACCTGAGTTACGTCAAGCAAGTCTATCAGCGATTTAGAGAGATTGTAGATTTTCTGCAAAATAGTAAGCTTATTTGCGATGACACTCCGATTAAGATCTTACGTGAAACCCGTCTTCACGACTCGAGCTTGACATATCTTGAACTTTCGTGCATCCGAAAGACGTCATACTTGGAATCTGTTGTTGACGTGTGTCAAATCTTGCTGTCACGAGAGGTGTATCTGTCATAGAGACGCAACGAAGCACACTTCTGGAAGCTACTGGTAATATGAGTCGCTGCATCGTGCTCGATTTCTCGTAAAGCCTGATATGATGGGTAAATCGATAGTGAATGTTGCTGCTATTTGAATACTTCTCCTGCGTTTATTTCCTTTCTGACGAAATCTTCAAACGTCTCAGTTCATTCAGCTGGTACAGCAGTTATTGGTGACGAAAAGCTGCCACAATGTCTTTTGTTTCGCATTATTGTGCCTGATTTGTTCTATTGGTCGTAATGAATTCTGCAGGGCCGCTGCGTTGAGAAGTCACGTGAAGGTTCTTATCCATCCAGCAGCCACCGATCCTTCTTACCCTAAACATAGCGCATTCGATCCCCTCTCCCGGGCATGAAAGCTTCGGTGCGCAATACCGCAAGCGTCTCAAGCTCTTCCGCTTCAGGTACAGCGACACCAATGACCAGCAGCCTAATGAGAATTTCGTTTAGCGAAAGTGTTATTCGAGGCCGTATGCGTCGCGGCTTGTATGACTGGTATGTCATTAACGCGTCAAGTTTTCAACTTGGAGCAGAGAAGCATCACTGGAATCGAGGAGCCACAGCTGAAGTGGGGAGCTAGCGCTGGCATGATTGAGCCCGGAACCGCAGTGGCTACCACAGAGGAACACGGCCGTCACCAAGCTACACGATTGTAGCCCGAATGTGAGATAGTCACAGGAGCATTACGTCAGAGAGCCATTCAAAACAATGCACGGTTTTTCTCATTTAGCAAAGAAAAGGTCCTCTTCTTCCCATACCCTCGCAAGCAGGCAAAGAAATTTGACGGCGCGGTAACTAGAGAACAGAAATTCGACCACGTGCGAGAAACACCCTTTCGGCCTTAGCGTTCGCATCAACCGCAGTGACACTGCCGCCACCGCCCTCAGAAATCCAAGAGAACCGTTACCTCGAGCGGCCCATGGGCTCGCTCAGTCTTCGTGTCGCCAATGAACTTTCCTCAAAGCCTCCATCAAATCGACTGCAAAGTCTCCAACCTCGCGAGCGGCTTTCTGAAGAGCTTCAGCGAGAGGTGGAACCTGTAAATAAGATTTCGCTGCCTCTGTGACCACTAATTGTCTTGCATGATCATTTTCAGTGGCATACATTTCTTGAATGTAACGTCCCTCCCTGTGTGGCGAGAAACCCCCCGTGCCGAGATGGATTTGTTCTTTAGACATCCCAAGTCTCCATCTTGCAAAATTATAATTGATGGTTGATACACCACAATTCTTCAGCCCTTTTTACACCAAGAAATATTGTGCAAAGAGAAAATTACTGCGATCTTGACCATGATGTCGATCGTTCCGTTAATAGCGTTGCAAGCCGCTTCACCTATTTTCCCCTGATCCAGCACGAATGATTGCATGACTTGGGATTTCGGAGCCATAGGATAATAGATCCGTCCCACTAGGACATAGGTGCAGTCTTTGAAGACACTTGACCGGGAAAAGATTGTATTCCGGGATTTTCGCCGTGCGACGGAAGGCAACAACCACATATCTCGGCGTAAAGATTTCTGTAGCTTACATTAATATTTTACACTACACTGTATCGAAAGTATGGTCCGTCTGGAATTTTTATATAACCTTATTCTAAATTTATCTTGTGGCACCGTCTAGCAGGCTTCTAGAAGTGTCGATGGGCGCTATGTATCCGCTTTGTGTTTTCTGAGGCCTTTGACTCACGTCCCGTCACGATCATCACAATAGGGTAATGGATCGAGCCAGCCAGGTGCTGGCGCAAAGAAGCAATGCCTTACCACGCTACCTACAGCAACGATGACAGCAAAATAGGATTGGCGCTGGAAGATGCTTTTAGCGACTTATGCATAGAAGAGGAGGTCTCTCCGTATGATGATACTGCTGTAGTCATTCAGGAGTCGAGAGACGAAGTGAGCCCTACCATGTCCTTCTAATCACAGCCGCTCAGTGCTCCGAAGGTGTTAGAACTATATCATACCTACAGGGATCACCCTGCGAATTCATTTCATAGACCAATTCTCTACAGGGTATCCCACTCATCATCAGCAACAGAGCCAGCCGACAATATTCGAGCAAAATGGTTTCCACCACCAGCGCTTGAGACACTTGGCACATCACAGTTGACTTTACACATCGGGAGACATCAGAATCTTTCTAATCGCAATCCTACGCCGTTCATCTCATTGACGCCCGATCTGATCCGTGCCCTTCATCTAGTATTCTATACCTACAAGGACGAAACAAACGTCAAGATCTCTCTCGTCTGCCCTTGGAAGCTCACGCCGGGGAGCTATATACCCTTGAACGATTTACGAAATATGTGCGGTCTCCCAACAAAACACAAATTCAACACAGAGACACTCGTGTGGGGGGAGATTCCAGCCTCGAGTATAATCTGTCAATGGCAACGAGCACAGATCGTCTCGAGCGGCCTGCTCGGCATTTTTCCGGCTCTGAGCAACCTTGTGCCTGAAACACGACTGAGTGATTTGCGTGCTAATCTACGTTGTGTTATTCCTCCTTTCTTCGCTCGCAAAGTTGCACAAGCACTAGTCAATCTAGGTATGGAGGCTTCCCGCTTCCAGATAAAGCAGGTATTCCTGTTCTTGTTAGGCCAAGCAGGCGGCTATTCGGTCGAAAAGGAGCTGGACAATGTCGAAGCGCAGCTTGAGAGCCGCTTTCCAGAAGTGGTGGATGAATTTGAGAGGGCGGTCCATGAATTGTCTGTGGCCATTGGGAAAGGTCAAAAGCTGTCCTACTACCAACGAAGCTACACAGCGGCAATGCAAGAGATATGTCCTCCAAGAGATCCATTCGGGTTACTATCGAGCGTGAAGTATAGACGTAGGTGGAGAAAGTTAAGGTCTGTCGATTTGGACAACTTCTTTTGCCCATCATTTGAGCTCTGGTGGACGAGGCGAGAAGAGGCGGACTTGAGCGATTGGGAAGGGGTTTATATGCTTGGGAATAATTACTTTGGGTTCCAAAGACGGTTGAAGGAGATTTCTAAAGGGCAGCCAACTGCCGCATTTGTTGGATTTGCCGACGAATAAAAAAGGCTTAGTTCTTTTGCAGAGGCGGTGGGTCACTGAGATCATTCTCCGGCATCAACCGGTCAAGAGACTATCGTGATTTTTCCGGATGCCAGCCGAATGGAGCAGGGAAAGGGCGGCTCGAAGCAATTGCGACGAGTTTTGTCCTGTTTTAACGACTTGCCTCGAATTATGCTTCTGCCTTGACAGGAATAAGAGGACATATGATAGGGTCTAATGCAACATTACGCAACGCCGATTGTCCGTTTCACTCGTTTCCCAATTGAGATATCCAAAAGTCGTTGTGAGGTCTGGACATCGGAACGAGGAGAGTAATGCAGCGGACCAGTGTTGGGGAGTTGACATTCAGAAGCTGTTGCATCTCGTGGTTAAGGCTGTGGCTGATGCAGGTGGCTGAAAATTTTAGGACAGGTGGGCATAGTAGCGCAGATCTCACTTATCACCACAATCTCTCTTAGTGACCATTGAGCGACCACCACGTACGAGGCAATATCCATATCGACCTGATAGTCCTTCTGTGGACTCTTCAAAGACGATTTGCGATAGAGTAGGAGTCAATATACCCACTACAGAGTGAAAATTCCCTCCCAAGCTGGATGAACCAAAGATGGGCCCTAAGGAAGAAGTGGCAGAAAATGTCCTCAGGTAAGCAAGAGCTACCTTTGTTGATCGAGGCGATCATGCAGACGTACTAAGAGCGTGGTGCAAACCAGCCTGTTCAACTCAAGCGAATACTCCGACCTCACAATTACCTCACGCAATAAGACGTTCGAAGTACATAAGGCTTTGGTGTGTTCTCGATCCGAGTATTTTCGAAGGGCATGCAAACATGGGGCGTGGAAGGTATAGCAACAATCTCTAGAAATCGCTCGGTCCGCTAAAACCATCTTATGATAGGAAGGGCAAAATGGAGCGATCAATATGCAAGATGATCAGGGCATCCCTGTACCAATGGATGATCCTGTGTTGCTGGAATATATGCTACAATATCTCTATGGTCTGGATTACATGGAAGAGCCTGGAGAATATGGACCAGGAAAGCCTGAAGACGACAAATGGGGCAGAAAAAAGAATTCAAAATTACAGTCGAGGAGAAGGGAACGCTTAGAGGCTCGGTCGTGGCATGAAGACCAGTCGCTCCCGCACGAAGAAGAACTAGCAGCGAGTGAACTCGAATCGAGCTGTTCCCAAGGGATTTCTTCCGGCGGCAATGCTGCAGTACATGCACAAATGTGTGCAATTGCAGACTTCTATGGTATCCCTGATCTGCAAGAGGTTGCGCGGCGTAAATTCAGGGTTGCCCTCGATAAAATCCATAACATTGAGGGCATTGTTAACATTTTCAAACTTGTCTGCGACCCAAGTTTCCAAAGTGATGTGGTACTTCGCGACATCATGGTGGGCAAGATCACGACCGATAACAATTTACTGGATGAGCCGGATGTAGAAGAAATCCTGCACAAGGATGGGCAATTGGCCCTGACAATCGCGAAGCACATGCGCTGGAAGTAAACGCGAGTCGTCAGTTGGGAGACAATTTGCTCGGTCTTGCTCTGATGGCTCTGCTGAATGTGCTGTGTTGATTCTTCAATAAAGATAGACGTGCCTCTATCTGATCTGATCCTGCCGACTATCGGCTAGAAGCCTTGGGACGCTCGTGACCTTGAGGTTCGTATTCACGCCAGTCCTAATGCTCTCGCGTGACCACGAATGATGTCCAAGGGCAGTCGAATGCACCAGTCATAGATCCTATAAGATATAGGAGCTGCTCACTCTGTCCCCTGATGCCAGTGTGCTGGTATATCTCATTCTCAAGTTTCTCCTCTACCCTTGTACCAATGCCGTCCGCCAGAAATCCATGTGGAACTATAGCCTGTCCCGTGAATCCAGGCACGCTCAATAAAATATTGGCCAGCGTGCGGCCATGAAAGATGGCCAATATCCTATATTCCTCTGCTGAGATGCCGCCGGCTACGAGGTATTCATCGAGATGATTCTCCAACCGCTTTCGCGGATCCAAGCTCTGGCTGTGGTACCCCAACCGTTTCGCAACTTCATAAGCATCGTAAACATTGCGCAGCCCTCTCGACCATATTGCAATTATTATCACGTCTTCCCGGCCCTCCCCTATTAGCCTTCGTCTCCTATTCAACACTTTTTCCCAGCTTCTGGTGAAAGGTATAAACGGCGTATCCACACGCCTCCATGAGAGGCAATCGTCAAACGCCTTCCTTGTTATTGGTTTATCTGGACCTCTTGAGACTAAATCGAGATCTTCTCTCAAAGGCCCATCATATCTGGATGACTGGCTGACCGCTCGGAAAAGGACGACTGGAGGGTTGGGAAGAGGGAAGGGAAGTGGACACCGAGGGGAAGCAGAATACATCTCCCGTTGCTGTAGGATATATTCAAGATTGATGATCGATACGAAAAGAACATGGGACACAGCACGACCTCTGAGTTGACTTAACGTGCTTCGCTTAAGCGATCCCCACAGGAGTTCACCCCTTGGGCTTAGGGGTCTCGGAGCGACTTTCCGATGTTCCGAGACTGCTCTTGGCAAGGCGGCTTACTCTTATTAGGCATACGGGCACTCGAACTTGTGGCCTCACGGCTGGCGCCCCCGCCCCGTTCATCAGAGGCTAGGACACTTAATCGACAGCGTCATTTGCTACACGCGCGCAGCAACTCCCACCTATGAAGCAAACCATGAGCTCTATAATCATGTGGACTACCTATGAATCCCCTGGAGTGATCACTCTCTTGCAAAAATCGCGCGGAAGTTGAGTGCACAAGCAAAGTCATGGAAAAAGCCTCGTAACTGTCACAAAGGATGCTGCGTCCAATATGAATAACGCTATTGTCGAGATGGAATAGCAGGAATATGAGGCATAGAGCCACTACACCACGGGCAAATTACTATTACGGAGAATTGACTAAAATACGAATCGTGACCCAACGCCAACTTCACAGATCCATCCACGGATCGCGCGTTGACGTGCAGAAACGCTCAACCGATTTTACAATGATTAGGAGGAGGTGGTGCAAGCAATTCAGCATGATATACGAAGCACGAACGAAATTTACCATCTTCCCCTCATTAATCCTGTGGCACGAATAATTGGATCCGAACGCAACATTTCGGGTGGACAACATGCATTGAATGCAACACAATTGGCGGATGTGCAGACAACCGATATAATCTTGTCTGTTTCGTCTGAGATATCGAAAGACTCAAGTGGCGACCCGCTGTCAGCAGGAAGTTCTATCCGCTGAGCGATTCTCCAAGGCTGAACGGGATGTCCTCGAGGACACGCTTGCGAGCCATCTAAAGAAAAGAAAACAGCCGCGCAGTGAACGAGGAATGATCAATTACACCGCCTTGGCCTCTGTCAAGGCTGCCTGTTGTTGTCGTGTACTGCCTTTATCACTACCATGAGCCTAGGTATGACTTGTCGACTCTCCTAAACCACTCGTTGATCTGATCGATTGAGGATATTTGCATTTCGACATTACTGCTAGCTTGCTAAAACCCTGGTCCCATTCCACAATGACCCTGCTTGCAACCCTCACATAGATCGCTCCTGTGTGGACCCTCGCTCTGACCTGAGAAGGGGGGAACGTCCATCTGCACTCCGCACCACTTTTTAATACGATAAGCGACTCTTTGAACATATGAATGATCCAACTCTGGTTCAACCGGTGTCTCACAACTCTTGCAAGATTGATAATATACTCTTGCATTATATCGCTCGTCGGAATATTCTCGTATAGTGATGGCTACCTGCTTGCTAGTCCAGACACGGGCTGGACACGAACGATTGCGACAAGTAAATCGACCCATGATATTTGTGTCATAACTGTTCACGCAATTTTTGCCATCGTCTTCGTCGTAAAATTGGAAGAAAAGGTCATGCTCGCGAAGGAGGTCGAGCACATCATTGTGGAGTGATGGGTACATAGACCATTTCTTGGTCGGCTTCGGTTTGTTTGTCGGCTTCGATTTTTTGGGAGGCATGGCGAGAACGGTTGGACGTTTGGTGCGAAGGATGGGGAATCATACTGTTTAAATATGAACGGACGATCGTGTAGAATGAATTCGGCACGGACCGGGCGGGGACGCAATCTTAGACAGCATTCCCGCTGTCAAGAGCTCGGAATGAATGGTAAGTTGAATCTGGATGTCTTCGTAGTAGCATTTATACCTTGCTGGGAGCGCGGGAATTTGCTCATGATACTCCACTCCTATTGTCCTGATAACATACAAGTGATGATCGGTGCCTGTTGGTTTCTTTATTCGCAAGCTGGTGCTAGACGGATTTCAAGTGTTTTTCAGCTCCAAGGAGTGGCCGTCGTCGCTATGCTGGAATATCCTATGGTTCACTAGCTTCGATTCAAAAGAGCCCAGCCACAAGCTCACCAGCCACTGGACCCGCATAGGTACGCTTATTTTGATTTAAATACATGTTTTGTTATCTTTGAAAGTTGCCTGGGGGCCGTTTTGCTAACCGGGATCTTTCCGCATTGATTGGAATGTACCGATCAGCGTGCGGCGTCGTCTGAAAGAGGGGCACCAGGGCCGCCATGAAGCTATTATCAACTTCTAACTATCGGAATAAAGCTCTAAAGGCTCGGGTAAGACCTATTCATTAGTATAGGGAGCGATAAAAGCTTGATGGTGGAGCTATAGTGAAGTGGTCTTGCCACGCTATACTATGAAGCTCTACGCAAATCAGGAGCGAAGGCGACGGTGAGATCGGTAATTTTCCGGTAGCATGTATCAAGAGGGTAAAGGACTAGCAAAACCACGCAACTTAGACCGAAACTTCTTCATTATCAAGACGTGGGCAGAGCTGTGTTGCTTCAATGTCTTAGTACCTATTCAATTTCTCGTTACACGGTGGTTCTCGCCACACAGGGAGGGACGTTAATGAACAAGTTCGCTGATTGACCAGGAGTGCAGTTGATACCTCAGCCGTTTCAGAGCGAGTGCTTCCAAGTGATCGATTTGCATATGACGTGCAATCAGAGCCACGGTTGAATGTTTCAGTAACTCTGGCTCGTCTTCTGCAAAACACCTTCAACCCTGTGCGAAGCGTTTGAGCGGAAAGACCTACCTATATTACTGAGAACTTCTGTAGGCCATGTAGAATACCTTTCCTCATACATGTAATGGAAAACCCTCCAATACGAATGTGCGCTACAACCGTTGAAATCAAATCGAAGTACCTCGGTCTCTGGGACTCTCATCAAGGAGTTGTGGATACGAGGACTTCGATGTGCGAGAATTATTCGGTGAGCAGGAAGTTCTATTCCCGTCGTCCCAAGGAGGATCGTGATATCGGAGTAGCTGGAATTGTTGAGAAAGCTTGGAGCAGTCAGCTTGGATATTACGAAGATTGAATTGGTCGCATACCTAGTGAGCGTTTTCACAGCCTCTCCAGAGTCGTTGCGTAAAGAGGTGCTTCCAGGCATTTCGAGTTTTATGATTGAAGTCGCCATGATCTCTGTGATGAGGTTCAGTATTTTAATTGATTTGCAGCTGCCCTTTTGCAAGACAGAGCAAGCAGGCGGCGACAGAATATTAATACACTTCTGAGGCCACGTGCTCTTTTCTGGATGCTTTTTAACTCCGATTTCGCTAGATCTCCTGGCATCCAACTCTAGCTCCCTGGCATCCAACTCTGGCGCCCTGGGCTCCATTTCTGGTTCCCCCCCCCCGGGTATATTTGGTCCTCCCAAAATAGACTTTTGATCCTTCTGTTCGTTTCTGGTCCCCTCTTCGTCTCTGGGGGCCCCTTTTGGTTGTGCGAAGACTTATTGACCCAACTGCTCACACGTCATGGGCGAACCAGGCACATTCTAGACAAGTTCATTCTCCGGCGATATATCTTAAGTTATAAAATACCCATAATAATATTATAGGAGTACCTTTAATCCAATCCAGATTAGCTATTGCTACTCCCCTTCTAGTATCCTTACTAATAGTTATCCTAATAGGGCTTATTTTCCTCTATAAGCTAAAGACTATAGATTGGGTTGCAGAAGCAAGAACGGATCGATTGCACTTTGGAAAGGTAGTTTGGGCGCTGCCTCCCAGTTCTGGCACGCTACTATAATTCCAATTCTGACACCCTGCTCCTTTCTGGCACCCTGCTCCTATTCTGGCATCCTGCTCCTATTCTGGCACCCTGCTCCTATTCTGGCACCCTGCTCCTATTCTGGCACCCGGCTTCGACTTAGCACCGTGTATGGGGCCGCCCCCTCGAGAATTCTCCTAGGAATGAGGTTAGGTATTGTGAACCGGCTTTGGATCGAACGGGATCCAACCGTATTTGCCTGTTCAAGAAATTCTCCCAGGTGATTTCTCCTAGGAATGAGGGTGGGTTTGGATACGAAGATCAAGCAATAGTTGAAACGCTGTGGGGAGAACCTTATCTGGACCGAAAACTGATAAGTACAAGGTCATTTAATATTTTTAACCATACTGATAAGAGATGCACCGAAGAGCGCTGGGCGGAAGAGAGAAGGCGCTAGGGGAGGACTGCCCTGATGCATTGACGAGAATGCTGTCTTTGATGTAATCTCCACGTCAGCTTATATAGCCTCCTATCCGGTCTAACATTCATCTTGCATTATTCCCGTGGAACCCCCCAACCGACATATCTATCCACCAATAAAAAGATTCAGGTCAAGCTTGAGTCTGTTGAGGAACTTATCGACAGACTTTACTGTGGTATGCCTTAAGCACTCTATTACACCTGTCAGGTTTTGCACTTCTTGCTGTAATGCTTGCTTGTCCATCTCAGCTGCTTGTATTGTTAATTTCAATTGATTCGCTTCTTCTTCGGCTAGAGCTTGCAATTCTATCGCCCTTATTGCTTGATCATTTGACTTGTTCAGCTCAGCGGTCAGTTCGAGCTTGTCTGACTTCAATTGTTCGATTACTGTAGTGAAGCTGATCTCGGGACTACAAAAATTCTATTATTCCGTCAGTCATTGCTGAGCAATGGTAAGTACACTTACGATGGCTCCTCGTCTTTGCTCGAGCAGTTTCCCCTCCACATTGTTGCTTGACTGAGATGCCAGAACAGCCTCGAATGATATACCAACTCCTTGACACAATTCTTTATAAGCCCCGACCGAATGCTTGCTTAAATGTCTCGTGAAGAGGTACTGTTTCTCTGGTAATATTTGCCAGGTATACGGATCGTCAGCGCTTGTGATCAGCCGTACTTCTGCCGGCTCAATTGATATTCCGAGCTTGGTTACTTCAAGAGTTTGTTAGCAGTTGATATTCTCCACTGGATAGCTGGATCGTACAGATGTGCTTGGATAATTTCTCGCGGCACTTTTTTCTATAAACCGCACGGTTTAAGTTACCTGGTCGAAGTGTGGCCATTTGGTTGGCGCTTCACATACGCAGAAGAGATATGCGGACCATAACGCAGGCAAATTGAGAGAGCAGATCCGACGTTCGATCTGAATTCTCAGATGAAGCCCATTTGTACCAGAAGAACTTACCAGCTCCAGAACTGGCACCCGCTCCACCTCTGGCACCTTGCTCCAATTCCGGCACCTATCCTGTAGAGCGCTTGCGTGAACGAAGCTCAGATAAGGCAGTCAGAAGTGGATGCTGGGAGCAAGATGTGGATGCTGATGCAGAAGGATGAGGCGCGCAACAAGCTTCGAGAACAAAGAGCTTTCATCACGTGACTAGACGAGAGACAGCTGATATGAGCTACAAGTAGCGGCTGTGGTGTACACCAAAAATGGTCCGCACCACCAGCCGTGGCGTACACCCAAAGTGGTCTACACCATCAGCAGTGGTGTACACCCAAAGTGGTCTACACCACGAGGCGTGGTCCACACCACCAGCAGTGGTGTACACCCAAAATGGTCTACACCACGAGGCGTGGTTCACACCATCAGCTGTGGTGCACAACAAAAGTGGTCCATACCACGAGTTGTGGTTCACACCAAAAGTTGTTCACACCATCAGCAATACTCATCGGAAGTCTTGTGGCTAATTGCAGTAGCGCCGACTCATTGATCATCCAAAAGATCTTGCGTAGGTCGAAGGAAAACCCTATTCGTGACTGGGTGGAATACTTTGAATTTATCTAAGCGAAGACTAACGCTCACGTATCATTTATTTGGCTGATAATTCATCTTCAACAAACTCAATCCGTCATCTAAATGGTCTTGCACAAGCCTTCGCAAATCATCTCGAATTTCCTGAAATCCAGACACTTCGATGTCCGTCAGTAAGTCATCATGATCAACCGAGCAAGGAGTCTTACCCATGACAAGCATTTCACCGCTCTTCTTTCTTTCCTTGGGCTCGCTCAGCATTTCTTTCACGGATGTCAGCTTTGCTTCGCCAGACTCAGGAACTTCGTTCACAAGCGTGTCTTCATCCCAATCTTCTTCTTCCTTTTCTATCGTTGTAAGCATCGCGTCTGACTTATTCGATTTATACTCTCTTAACACTTCCGCTCGTAATACATCATTCAGATTCATCGTCCTCTTATGAGCAGAGACTCGTCGATGCTGACCCTGATTTAAGAAGTCATGCTCAATACGTTCGAACGCGTAGTAGATGAAGATGCGTAAGATCTAGACGAGTTAGTGACATCGATCTCGAGATGACGTTTGCAGTTTACGTACGTAGCTGTCATTCAGTGCATCTTTCTTCAAGACTTGATTCAAAATCTCTTGCGTCGATGTCTCATTCTCTGTCATCGTTAGCGACTAATTCATCAATGACGACCTGCGCACATATCGATGTTTTCTAATTGTCAGATCAAGCGAATTCGTCGTGTGCGAGAGATGAAGTCGTTGTAGTCTCGAATCAGTTGTCGTAGATATGACAATTGAGCGACTATTTCGAATCTCGAAGCGATCATAAGAACTCTTTCAAATTTTCTCAGAGAAGCGCTGACCTCATGCGAATCAGTGAACAATGTCACACGAAAATCGCTTCAATCAGATTCACTTTCGTATCTGGCAAGTCGCTGAAGTTTGAAGATGAATTCTTTCTGAGAGTCGATCAGTAAGTTCAGAGTCGTCTGCTCGCCTTTCTGATACGACGCTACTATGAACGAATGACTTTGCAGAAAGAATCAAAAGCTGATCGACGATATTCATAAGTTGATATACTGTTCTGAATCGACCTTCAATTTGTCATGAACGATGAGACTTATTTTGAAGTCGTTGTCGACCTTGATGATCACTGCTCATGAAATGCGTTCTTGAAACACGTTGTTTCGATATAAAGTGACAAAGAGCTGAACTACGAATGTGAAGTTGAAGATCTCAGCCGAGACATAGAGACAGACCTGATTGACGAACGATTTAGAACTCAGATGACGTCAGAGCACATACTCAATCAGAAACGTCAACGCTTGATGAGTACGAAGAAAGAATTCGTACGAAAGCTTGCATATGAAGCGTAAGAAGAGTATCATTAAGAAGCTGAGAGAAGATATACTCTGCTAGTCTGTGAGTGACGTGTCGACGAAAGTGATCATGTGACTTACGATGAGTAAATAAAGATTCTCGAGCACGCGTAAAGAATACGTAGAATCGTGATGAATCGCGACGAATGTGTGCAGCGTGACGAGTGCGAAAGACATTATCCTCGCGAAGCGATGAATTCATCGATAGTTGAACAGCGACAGATTCAACAAATTCGCTAAGAAGCTCAGATGAAGATCAAAGAAAAGCGACGTCATGTTGATGATCGAAAGAGTTTCTGCTCTGTCTTTCGCTTCGTCGAAGAAAGTCACGCGAAAGACGACGCAGAAGACGTTGAGTGAGATATACAAGAGCTGAAGCAGAACGTCGACGAAACTTCACGATCTCAAGAGACGATGACGTCGCACGATCAATGAATAGATGAGATATCTGAATATGATAATGTTGAGCGATTGAAGAACTTGCTGAATGAACGAAAGATCTTTCATGAACATCAAAAGAAGAAAGACGTCGTCTGCGACGATAGCATAGATTTGAGTGATCTTCATGATGAATCGATAATATGATGAGAACGTGCAAGAAAAGTTGACGCGAATAACATGAGAAAGAGATGAAGCAACGAGGGTTGACTATGTATTGAAGAGCATCAGAAGACATCAGAGATGACGACGAACTTGAGGTTCAAAATTGGCTGATGAGAAAGTGAGAAATGACTTCATGACATTCAGAACTGATTGCAAGAGCATTCAGAACTGACTGCAGAATGAAGTGCTTTGACATTCACAATTGCTGCTGTGACATTCGAAAAGACAGACTTTGAGCTATATTTAGAATCATGACTCATTTGCGTCATGAATTTAGCGATATATCGACTCATAACTATGTCTGCATCATGATGTGAAATGATCTAACGAATCGAGAATAGAATACAAAGTATGAAGTCGCATAGAAAGTCAATGAATCACACTCGAAGCAGAATCATTGCAACTTATCACTTCATCGTATAAAATCTGCGCGATGAGACTTGAGTGATTGACATCAACAAGTCGAGATCATTCTTCTTTCAATCATGAAGAAAAGCGTGCTTCAAAAGTTAGAGTTATCGTCATCTGAAGAAAGTCAAATTTACTGATCTGCAAAAGCTTTTCTGCGAAAGCAGACGTAATCTTCGACGAGAACTCTTCAGTCATAAAGAATCAACGACGTAGATCGTTCACTTCATTTCTCTTACGTCTTTTCAACAATTGTATCATAACATCTTCGACAGTCTGCACGTTCGAATGCTTTCTTTCGATTTCTTTCAACATAATCGTACAGCGCTTCTGCATACTGATTTTGATCTCATCGTCATCGTTCAAGAGAACAGATGAGCAGATAATATTGTCGTGAATCAGACTCTTGAACTCAAGAAACTTGATATCGCTCAGTATCTGAACTCGTCAATGTTGACGTTTGAGTGAAACAGACTGAAATCTTATCTGTTCGACTATTGCTGTCACGTGAGTCTCTTTCAGATGAACGGATGCCGCGATGACTTGAATCAGAGAAATTGGCACATGTTCAAGAACAACGTAAAGTTCGACTTCGAATTCGTAAGTCTCGATGCATTTGACGAAATACTTTTCTTGAACTCGAAGAAGCGTAGAGAGATTGACATTTCTGCTTGAGTCGAAGAGCTTTCTTATTGCGATCACTTTCGAAGCTGAACGACTTTCTGTCATTTTAGAACTCGTACGTTTCTTCTTCGTCACGATGACAAGTTCATCGATCCTGAGATCATAGTCTTCGTCGTACGTTCGTCAAGAAAATTCTTCCTTTATCTTGAAAGACGTCTTTCCGTTCAACTTGTCAATAGCGTCGTCTTTTCTAGACGTTTCATCGACAGAAGCAGATTGACTGAAAGAATGAAGACTGCTTGAAGAAGATGACTTCGCTCTTTCAGTGTTATGCTCAACGTCAGATCTCGTAGAAGTTAAACGTTTTCGATTCGCAGAGCTAGCGATACGTTCATCGTCTTCTTTATCGAAGTATGCTCTATTTCTTTTTGATTTGACAGCGATATCATCATGAGTGTTCGACGAGTCTTGAGTGTTTCTAGATGATGAGAAATTGTCACTGACTGATGACACATCATTCGAAGTGAGTGAATGAGCTTGAGAATTTTTCAAATCAAGTTGTGTATATCGCTTGACGAAGTGAGAAGTCATTCTAGATATCGCGCGACGAAATGTCGTTAGTGATCAAAACGAACGAAGAATGAGCAGAAGATGCGTAAAGCACGAAGAGGGAAAGTACGTAGTGAAGAATGCAGAGAACTTATTTGAGAAACGATGAAAGATTGAAGAACATATCGTTCTTTTTACAGAGTAGCAGAGAGTCATTTGCTGATCAAGATGACATTCACTTCTGACGTCTTGAATCGTCAGTTGCGACGATGTGCTCATCTCTCACGAGACATTGACTATCTCAGTTCCCGACTAGTTCGATTCTTCTCAGACCTGATCAAAAAGTCTTATTGATAATCTCTCAATGCTGAAGCTTCTCTTCTGTGAACGAAGATGATGATGCTGATCATCAAACGATGCTCTCGTGATGCAACGTACTCGAGTGCAAGCTCAGAAAGAAAGTCTGAAGCGAGAGAAGCAGACGAAGTATAAAGACTCGGCACGAATCAGGCTCGAGCATTTGAATTTCTCGAAGAGCGAACTCGACGTGCCTGATAGATTCAACGTGAAGAATTTGATATCAATTTTCGAAGAAGAAGATTGCTTTCAGCAAGATAGTCGACATCATGTGACGATCGTGATCGACTGAGAACAATTAGATCTTGTCATTCACTTCACTGAAATTTCTTCTATCGTTTTACTCGACAACGCGCAGATCGAACGATCTGAACTACAGCTTCTCTCGAAATTTCGACTTGAATGTCTTCACGATCGATGTCGGGTTCAAGCGAGGAGAAAGATGATTTCTTCTCAGCTTTGATGAATCGTGAATCTGTACCTGATCGATATGATCGACTGATTCTTGACTGAGCAGAACATCTCTCACTCACATCTTCAGATTTGAGCGACGATCTGAGAATCTACTTGATCGAGCAACTATTCAACGAGAAGAAATCTATCGATGATGAAGCATATCGCAAGATTCGTCAACATTGCCTCAATTCGCTTGCAGCGACTCGATGATGAGCATGTCTGACGAAGAACAAGCAACAGAAGTTGAGAAGACTGCTTCGAAGAGAAGATTACGCAGCGACTTTCGATGCTTTGTTGTCTTTCTCAGATCTGTGATTGAACGAAATGCAATTCGACGTGATGAAGATCATGATCGATTCGAAATGTGATGAGATAGATCAGCTCTTCTTATGTATTGTGAGCTTACTAGATTATCAAGCTGCAGAAGATGTTTCATTGTCTTGATCATGTCAGAAGATTCTGAATCGACTTGATTCAACACGACAAGCACGATATGCAGAAGATGAACTACATTACGATGAAAACGCTAGAACTTAAAGCATCGAGCACGTCGACATCTGATAGCATGACTTTATATCGTCAACTGAGAAAAGAAGAGATATTCAGCGCGTTTAACTTGAATCGTCGCATGAAGATCTGAGCGAAGCTACAGGCGTGAAAGAGTCTCATTCTCACTCTTTGAACTTTCTTCGAAGACTTCAAGTACATTCAAGCCTGCGCTCATTGAGCGAAGAGATTGATAAAGATGTCTTCTAGAGAAACTCTGTATACGACGATGACGCGAAGCTTCTTCGAAATGAATCAGAAGAGAGGCAAATGCATTATTCAGAAAGCGAAATCGATCTTTACTTTCAGATTCAGCACTACTCAAAATCGCATGACTCTACACTATTGACAAGTGTTTCTTTACATCATGTGACATCTTCGTGAGTTGTCATCAGACTTCACGAAGTTGAAGCTCAAACTCAGTGAGAGAAAGATTCGAACGACGAAGAATCTCAATAGATTCGTACTGTATGAACTGATCGACTTGACGAAGTGACTAGAGTTCAAGTCGAAGAAGATCAGCGATTTGAAGGCGAAATACTTCAGTCATGCAGACGAACAGTTCTCGTTCGAGCAATTCAAGTCTGCATACGTCGTCGACGAATCTGAAGAGTGTCAGAAGAGAAGATGTGCATGTCTCTTCGATCTGACGTATGAGCAGAGTAAGAACTTTCTTTTTCTCGATAACATGCATAACACAGACAAAAGTCAAGAGAGCAGTATTCAACTCGTTTTCGTGAGAAGGTTCGTTTATCTGACTTACTTTGACAGACGAGTATTCTATTCGAAACCTGAATTGAATGATCAGAAAAGAGAAAACGACAATCAAGAGCAAGAACGAGATCTCTCGCAAGAAGACATAGATCAAATATACGCATCTCAAGAGCAATCAAACGCGAAGAAAACGCGAGAGAATCGAGACATCAGCGAATGACAAGATTATGCGAAGCAGCTGAGAGACACGAGTCATCTGTTTGAAAGTTCGTCTCGTTCACAGATTATTCAGAGAAATCAAGAATCTCAATCGATGAACGACGTCGAAGAGCTGATAACGTATGACGGCGAGAGAGAACAGAGTTCGATGATGTCTTCTATAATTTCATCAAGTTTTTATTCAGACGAGATCTCGTTCGAAGAGAGCTCGCTCGAAGAAAGAGTCTCATTTGAGAAAATCTCTCTTCGATCAATTGCTTCAGCGCTCATGAAAGCTACAGAAGAGAACGAAATTCTTCAAGAACGATTCAAATTCATCTTTCGTGATGAACACGATTGAATTACAATGAAAGAATACTTTTTCGATTCATCTCTTTTCACTTCGATGAAGCTCACGGCAGAAAAACACGCAAGAGAGAAACGATATCTATTCGACATGAGTCTTTGATCATTGCACCTCTCGAAATGCTTTGAAGCTGCTATGACAAATGACACGCACGTCATTCTTCTATTTTCAGCAGAAAGAATTTGTATATCTCAGCAGCTCGTTGCATCTGCTTTCCAATTGAGCGATAACGTCAGATCATTCAAGAATAACACTAGAAAGAGAGTTGTCAACGATGACATCTTCACGAAAGATCAGGCACGAAAGAAACAAATTCTATAAACCTCGTTTATATGTCTTCACGTTCTTTGTCGTGATTCAATTTTCAACTGATATTGCTGCTGTCAACACACACTTTTGTTCAATCAATCGTATATGCGTCGACAAGTCTATGTATAGCATGAACTCAAGAAATGACTCTGTGATTGCTATTTAGATGCGGCAACACGTTGAGCGATTCAAACATCAGATTCGAATGACTCGTTCGACTGAGATGACGCAATTCTCACGATCTCGCAACGCCTTGCGCCAATATTTGAACCATTCATTCGAGACGATTATCGTCACATCTAAAACCCTGGTCTTCTCATTTCACATTTCCCGAGTTCGAACTCTGATCAAGGCACTCAATACTGCATGAATCGTATCACTTCTTCTATCTCTTGAACTCGTTCGTCGAAGTTTGCGATCGGTGAGCCTGAGTTCTCTGCTAGTCCCTTCAGGCGATTCTCTTCGGCAGCGAGCTTTCCCAACAACATTCTCTGCATCTTCAGCATGCATTCTTTCATGTCTAATGCTTTCAAGACTTTCGAGTTCAAGACGGACAGTTCGTTGAGACGTTCGCGTCGCTTCGCCCAATTTTGGACGCGAAGCTTCTTCCCTTTTTGAATTTCCTCATTCTGAGCAGTCTGCCATTTTCTTCGGGGACGGTTCGTCTTTCTGTGTTCTGTCGCGGGTCTCGATTCTCTACTTGCGTTGAGCTCAAAATTTGGGCGCAGTGGGTTACCTTGGCATGGTGAATGCAATTGCGACGTGCTAGTGAATTGTACCATATCGGACTTGTAGAAGCAAGTCGTGAAATACAGGCGTCTGAATCAATCTGTTCCTTGGTAATCGTTGCCTTTTGGCAGATTTCTCAATCCTTGTTCTCGCATGGCATTCAATCCTGGCACGAGCATTCACTTCTGGCTCGAGCATCTACTTTTGGCTCGAGCATCTACTTTTGACTCGAGCTTCAGCATCTTCTTCAGACTTCAACATTCGTTTCATATTCATGTCTTCTCAGCTATGAATGTTCTACTAGATTCACTACTATCTCTCCCTGGTCGGTCTCAAATAAGAGAGGCTTAGCAGTGCATAGCCCAGACGTTCATTCGCAAAGCCCTTCTCAAGTACAAGGCCGATTGCTGTTCTAATGTCGACGCGGACCGAAACTTCACAATTCACGTGTCTTTGATCACGTGCCATTTAGATCCTCAAAACATGGCTCACGTTTCTAAATCAAACGCGACCGAGATGTGGTCGTGACAGGCAGCGGGACTCGTTTCACTAAGCCACCATTCACTTTTGGCTTCCTCTCAAGCATTCATTTCTGACAGGACGAGGAGGGGAGCCAGAACTGAATGAATATAGGGACTTAAGAGAATTCGTCGGACGACAACAATGGAAAATAATTTATCGATCGAAGGTGGAAACATCACACCTCCTTTCGAATCTTCCCTCAATCTTGAACAAAATGGAACAATCGAGCGTTGCAGGCTCAAAGCGAAGGCCTAGTATGTTGTCTCTGCAACCTCCGAAGCTCAAACCACTGCAGCAATTAACTAAACACCGTGAGGCGGGCCTGTCGCGCACTCTCTACCCCCTGCCGAGCAAGGGGGGTAAGCGATCTGTCTCGTTCAGCGAACAAGATGATTCTTCGCGGGAAGGAGAGGCAAAGAAACGCAAGATTGCTGGAGAAGGAGGAATTCTGAGCACGCCACCTTATCTGGCCAATTTTCCTTCACTCGAGTCTTGGTATCCTCCTGCCAGTCAGTACCGCGTCATTCCTTCGGTAGAACTGATGAAAGCATGAGAATCGATTCTCGACCAGATTGACTGGTCCAAAGTGATGCAGAAGGCAGGAGGGAGAGAAAAGCCTGACACTTATCGAAATGTCTTTAAAACGATTGTGCATTCCCACATTGAGGAACTTCTGAAACAAGAAGAATACGGGAAAGACATGAAGATCGAACTTGGTAAACGAGATGATGAGGATATCGATACCGAGAGTGGGAATGATAGCAGTGAGGACGGTGGCGGGGATGACTTTGGGTGATTAAATAGTTGCCTCTCCGCCAATGACACAAATATCTACTTGTACAAGGAAATTCCCAGTCATTTATACTGCGCTGACCAGCTGCAGAGATAATCTCGGTATCACCGTCCATTCGGCATCAGCATTCCTGTCCCTCTTCAACATTGCCTCAACGCATTTCAAGAGACCTTCTCTGGCTTCCTCGAAAGCTTTGTTGTGGTTATGTCGATGAACTTTTCTGGCGCAATACTGGTCTGCAATACCATCTAGCGGTTCCAGTAGTGAAGCTTCTTTGTCAAGGACCTCTGCAAGAAGTCGAATTGTTTCTTCGCTGGTATTGAGAGTGTATAGCACGCGCAGGAGTGACAAGGTCATTTGTTCAAAGACCGTCCGTCTGTTGCTGATATCTTGACCATTTAAAATAGCATCAAAGTCCGCCAAATAGCTGCCCCCAATGGGCTGAACGGTATCGTCTACAGTGTATGGAAGCAGTCGCTCGCGGCACAACAAAGCAGCTAGGGTCAGCGCAAACGCTTCGGGTGTTTGTTCGAGCCAAAGGCCTTCAATCAGCCTTTGATACAGATTCAAGCTCTCTTCCGATTTTATCCAATCGCTCAGCACTTCGAGGGTCTGACCATGATACGTAGAGCTCCAAGTAAGAAGCACGAATATATTGTTCTCTTCTTTCCGAAGGGATGGAAGTTGGCGGTAGGTGTGCTCACTATCTTCTGTCAGCATTGTTTCTTCACTATGCGTAGGATGGTGATTTACAAGTGGAAACGAATCTGATCGACTTGTCGTGCACTGAAACCGCACAGCAATTGCGACGGAAGATTCTGGGCCATTATTAGCGTGCGCCACCCTCAGCTTTGATAGCACTGTACCAGGTAGTTGTCAGGAAAACCGACAGGCACATATGCCATTATATGAAGGCCCCAGTCGAGTGTATTTGGTATGTCTGGCTTTGATTGTTCCGCGAAAAGTTTCGACTTGGAAAGCGCGGCCTGCATTTCTTCCGGGTCGAAACGTCCAAATTGACGTGAACAGGAGATGCCCAGAAAACTAGCGCAGAGGGACGCGTTTTGGCTTGTCGTATAATCCATTCCGAAATCGTGCTGTCGACAATCCACCTTACCATCGGAGAGTTCAAGAAAGCTCCGGAATAATGAAATCATCTGCTGCTCCAATCCTTCTTGGATTCTGATGGGGAAGTCTGCCGCCATCAATAGCCTGGAGAAGTCTGTGTGACCGTTCGGAAAAAGTTTGAGCCAGTCGTTCTGGTCCCGCTCGAGGACGTCGGAAGGGGTATTATATCGGTCACAACATCCCACACCAAAGTACATGAGGTTTTCCGTGAATTGCTTAAGGATCCGAGGGTCGGAATGCTAGGCGTTATCAGCAGGTATGTCGGAAGGTGGATGTGTGGATAGCTCACTTGAATGTCCCAATTCAGGATTGCTCTCTCAAGCTCTGTCCCGAGGCCAGCCTTTCCGATAGCTCTTCGATAACATTCTGCCGGTCCATGTCCCCATCCGTTGCGGGTCACTTCCGCAGCGTTGTTGAGTGTGTTGATTCGAGCTCTTTTCTTGGCCTCCCAGATCCCGTGGATACGTATGTCCTCCTCAGCTGGCTCAAACGGATTATAATCGACAACTATTTTGAAATCCTGAAATTTCTCTGAGAGCACGTCGAGACATGGTGTTGCAACAACGAGTTCATAAGACCCAGCATGCTTATGTTCCACAATGTGGGGGACCGTATTGATCATGATGCCCGAGTCCGAAAGGAAGCGATCTAAGTCGAAACCCTCTGGCAGAATTCTATCTGTGAAGAAGCGAACAAGAGTCCATGGCCCGTCGCTGAAGTCGGGACGTGATTCTCTGGACTGACGCGGAAGCGTTTCTGGTGTCTACGAAAGGTTGCAAGATGTTAGCAAGGGTTTTCAAAGCTAAGAACCTAGGGCAAATCACCTGTGCACCCGTTCCCAGTGAGCTGCAAGTAGTCTCAATCTCCTCGCTGATCTGGATGTCCTTGAAAGCTGACCAGGCGGAATTGGTCTCCGGCAAATATGACGCTGCATTCGCCATCACAACCATAGTAAGTGTAAGACGGTTTAGACAAGTCAGACGTGAGAGAAGGCAACGAGAACAGCAGGAGGGGTTTTTAAGCAAAACATACACGTACTCTTAATAGCGTGATCCAGAGGCATGCAACCTCCGGACCGAGTGTGTCCCCCTGCGCGCGATATCGTACTCCAAGAACTGAATCTCCAGATAGGGGTGTAAGCTCCACCTCGCCTGGTAGCCCCACCCCATCCTGTTTGGAGAGGGGCAAGGTGTGATATGCCGCGCCATTTTCAGCCATGAAGGAATACAGCTTTCACGCGGACCGGGCTAAGCCCTTCCCGTTGGGACTAGGGGCTGATTTCCCGCGCTTAGCCGTTTTCCGTATGTCAAACGGTTTGCCATCTGTCGAACGGTTTGCGACTTGTCTTGGCACTACCACATTTTGGGAACTTTTTCAACACGCTCTCGGGTATTATCAACAGCTCCACGTTACCATACTTTGCGGACGGAATCCTGGTTGGCCCGTATGTGTGATGGCCTCATGAACGTGCATGAACCTGATCTCCCCTTGATTATGATATCATTCTAACAAAGTGAACCATCTTTACACTCAAAATGATTCCACGACGATCAGCGCGGACGGTAAAGGAGTTTGGCGTTGATGAAATAAGACAGAGGATTCAGTAGGTGATGATCACCTACTACGTTACGATCCCAACAAAATCGCACTCCCTGTCTTTGTACCTTCCGGACTTCTCTCTTCTCCCCTCACAACAATGCTTTGACGGTCATCAATCTTCTCATCATTCATGCCTGTTGAGCGAGGAGCGCAATGGCCACAGAATGTTTCTGGTTGAAATCCTAGAAAGCTTCGGCGCTCCAGGTTCTCCCACTTTTCGGCATGACGTCCTTCAAGCCCTCAAGCGCTGTGGACGTGAGGTCTACAGCAAAATCGTGTTCCTCCTCGAATATTCACAATATTCTCAATCCAATTCAATCGACCACGCCCGGTGGAGCCTCTCAACGAGGGAGCGATCTGTATCGTCCTTGCCGCTCACCCTGTTTTGAATCGTCTCAGGTGGATTGGACGGACTCACTTCCTAGACAAGCCCAGACTGGAATATTGATCCATGGGTCCAGCCAAAAATCGTGTCCTCAAGAGACCGCCAAACCGCAGCAATATCCATCTATCGTAAGAGAGGTCGACACAATGGAGCCCGGACCCTTCCCGTTGCCTCCTCTTTCCACCTCTTCACCCAAGCCAAGGATGTCCAGCATGGAGGCCTTGCAATCAGTACACTCACAGGATGCAAGTCGGCATACCTCGCAATCTTCTTCCAATCACAATAGTCACCTCTCAATTGCCCCTCATTATGGCACAGCAGCACCCCAGCAATCCTCAATGACCTATCAAGCATCAACTCATTCGGCGTCATTTCCAACACCGGTCGAACCGCTAGCCTTGTCATCTCATGACGCCGTAGGCTCTCGGGCGCAGAGCAGCTACTCCTTTCAGACTCCCGACGGCCTCATACAGATACCTGTCGACCTGGAGTCTGGTTCGAGATCGAGCGACGAGAAACGAAAGCGCAACGCAGGCGCTTCAGCAAGATTCCGGCAGCGCCGAAAGGAGAAGGAACTTGAGAACGCGCACACTGTTGCCGAACTAGAACAAAGGGTTCGCGACTTGACTAAGATTTGTGAATTTTATCGCGAAGAACGAGACCATTTTTACAGCTTGGTTAAATCAGGCGGCGACCCAAGGATAGGAGGCCTGCTGACACCATCTTCTGGCTTCTCCGATAAGTCGTAGAATCATTCAATGGCAGAGTGATCAAGGTCCTGGTGGCGAGCTCCGTGAAGTCCAGTCATGTATGATATTCCACGGGCATCGACACCCCGTAGCTATGCACTTCCAAGACAGGGTATCGTGTTAGATACGAGCTTGCACACCATGTAATTAAGTATTGCTAGACAGACCGGATGGCATAGAGCCTTAATATGTTTTGCATAATGCAGGTCCAAAGTCATCGCCGCAATAACACAACCACTCACTCAGATTGCACTAGTCTCCACCACTAGCCACCATTAGCCACCACTAGTCATCACCAGCCACATACTACCCTCATATTAGGCAATCACCCCTCGTCACCAGCTATCAGCAAGTCAACGTCGTCGGTCTGCAGCTTGGGCACGAGAAAAGACTGTATTAAGAATCTATTCGCTCACCGTCCTTTCTCAGACGGCCTCTGGATTACTCAGCGGCTGACATCAGGAATTGACACTGGATATAACACATCCACGTCCAACAGTTTGGGGGTCGCCGTGAGATGAAGTCAAGGGCGAATACGAACTCAATTCTTTGAGAGGGAGTCAGAAAGAGACCTTTTGTGGAATACAGTTCCCGACTTGAAATTGGCGTATGTCATCTTAAGTTGCTTTTACGCCCTGCATCGCGCTTGTCCTGGCCTTGCTGACTATTGGTCAGCCTCGCCATGTGCCCTGCTCACATCGCAGTCTCCACCCCCAAGAAATTGATATTCACATGGACAGACACCTTTGAGGATGTTAAAGATGCCGAGCTAGAGCAGCTTATCATCGAGTGCCGTGGCGCACTGCATTCACTGGAAGCAGAACTTGCAGCTCGGCAGAACCCACGAGTGGACACCAAACTCGAAGATTGCTATGCAAGACTCCAGGAAAAAGCTCGGACGATCAAAAACATAGGAGCGCTGAGCAACAAGGACAGAGCGTCTTTGGAGGAAGCAGGTACATTCCTAGAAGCGCTCAGAAGTGGCCACATCGACTCTTCTCAAACTCGCGAGACTCGCAAGGGTGGTGCGATGTACGAACAGCTTTTATGGCTGATTTCAAGAGTGGCTGGCCCTGCATATGCTTTACTCCTCATATGCGGCGTGGCAAGACGCACAGTGGAAAGGTTGAACTCATTTCAGAGTGCAATCCTTGTGAAACGTATGGCGCGATACTATGATTCGCTCTCAAGTCGTGCCCTAGAAGAGAAGGCAAACGACCTTGGCCTCTGTAAAACAAGTGCGGATCTCTCTATTACTTGATGACATTGACTGACTTGTACAGGTCCTGATGCGACCTTCCTACTTGAACGAGCCTCTGGAAAGCGCAAGCGCGGTGAAAGTGACAATGCGGGTCGCTCCATCGCGTGGACCAATCCTGAGTTGATCTCTCACGACGAGAGCATTCCGTCGAACGTCGGCGACAAATATCGAGAGATGGAGCAAGCAGGAGCAACCCTGCTCACCTCTTATCACATTGGCGAAGTCGACGTGGTGAGCCCGCCCGAGCCGGGCTTCAACAGCGGAATCCTCACGCCCGTGTCGGATGCGACCAACAATGACGATACAAACGGCAATTTGGCTCTACCACGCAAGGTTGTGAGTAAGCGAACATGCATGGTCGATCCTGCTGCACAGAATCATTCTACGTCTTCAACTACGTCTACCTATTACAGTCCAGCCCTTTCCGGGCGCCTAAGTGCATCTATCTTCAGTGGCGTGGTCGACCAGGCAGGCACTTCCAGTCAAGACTCAGTGGCAATAACCGCACCTGCCTATCAATCTTACACCATCGATCCTGCTTCACAAGCTCTGGCAACACTTCTATCTTTCTTCGGCCAATCCAAGATACCGGAGCGTCTCCTAGAACGAGCCCGAGGGCCTTTGTTGACTTGGGGCGAGAACGGAGAAGTTGCTCTTCAAAACGTCAACACTGTAGAGGTGGTCCAGAACAAGAAGATGTGTGAAAAAGCAGTTTGCGATCTTCACCAGCTTAAGGCTATTCATTTGGACCAATCGACAATTAAAACCAGGTACATTTCAGTAGACCCGCAGTTGCTGACGCGAATAACCCACGATAAGGATCACATGCGATGGAAGACTGAAGCGGTGAAGGTCGTCCTCTATGCCTTCCCTATGGACCGACGTTTGGAGCCTTTATACTCCTTCTCTATTGCGACGTCAATATTGCCTCTACTCAAACACGTCCTGCCATTTCTGGAGGAAATTGATGTTCAAAAGGCATTGCCAGCAGCATACGTCATCGAAGTTTGCTTATCAGCTTCATATTATTCAACGCTAGACTGGAAGAGTACCGTTATAGCGACAGCTGAGAGCATTGGGACACGCTTTCCGATGGGCGTTCAATTACGAGAGAGAGTTGAACTACGAAAGAGGATTCTCTCCCGTATATCGTCGTGCAGATGGGGGTCGAAAGCGGAGCGTCTGGAATTTCCTCGTGCTGATCAAAGATCGAACGGCTATTACGAAGAATTTGTGCTATTCAATGCCGACGTCTTCTTTGGGCGCCAGCAGCTCCAAGCTGCACTTGATGAGCTTGACGGATACATGCCCTGGCACCCAGGAAATGTATCGACTCTAGAAACGATTCAGATCTGCGAAATGAACGTCCTTCGTGGCAAAATTCACCATTTCTCCGGTCATTTCAAGAAGGCGAGGAGATGTCTCGAGCGAATACTGCATGCCGGACGACCCGAGGCATCCATGATGTGCAAGGCCATGGCTCACCTGACTGCAGTATGTTGTGAATTAGGTGAGACTGTGTTAGGTATAGAGTACGCATCGGCACAATTAAATGATCTCACCGTCTATCAGTCCCGAGAAAGCGGAAGCGCGAAACGATTGAGGCTTGCTTTGGCGTATGCCTACCTGATGCAAGGTATGTGGGTCATCTTCACTCAACCGACCGCTTTCGGCTATGCATCTCTACAGAGAGATATTCGACAAGGGTTCGACAAGGGTTCGACAAGGCGCACGAGCTCTTTCAAGTGCTTGCTCAATCTTATGAGAATGCCAGTGCCCTTAGTAGAGCTGGTAAGACCAATCGGTTCTCTGCGCTCTTGAGGCTGGCTTTGATTGCACATATCAAAGATGACATGCATGGGGCTCGCGACTGCTACGACATCGCCTTAGACGCTGCAAGCCACTGTCAATGGGATGCCGGCTACGTCGAGGCAATCATTTACTGATCTAAGAGCGTTGTAATGCACAGTCTTGAGAAGCTAGAGAAGGCACGGAAACTCAATGGGCTGGCAGGAAAGTTTTATCAATGTCGCTCATATTTCTTCACGGGATTTGGAACTCTTTGGCCCGCGCTCAAGACTTCATGTACTTGTCAAGAAGGAAGAATTGCGAATCTGGAACCGAATTAGTCTTGTCTCCGTTGATAGCGAGATTCACGGACCATTGCTTGCGCTTCGTGTGTATTGACATGTTGTGAAAATAACGTGCTGTATCGATATGTGGTGCTGCAGAAGAGAGTCAACTAGAGATTCTAAGAGAGCGACCTGATCTCGATGACTGGAATAGTGACCAAAAATAAGGACTTGACAGACAGAGCTGTTCGACATTAGCATGTTATTAGATATAAGCGAGCCGGTCATATTCCGCTCCATATTAGAACTCGTTTGAGCAAACCACCGCGCACATATTCCGAGACTGAGTTTGTTATGTGCCCCATCGAGAAACCATGCGAGATTGCCATCCGAAATTGACTGAAACCGTCCTGACCAAGAGAATGCTTGTAATCCTTGAATTATATCGAGTGACGAGAGCATAGCATTGCCCTGTGGCGCTCTTTGCCGTAAGAAACTGTTACTAACAGCCCGAGCCAAAGAGAAATTTAGCAGCTGAACCTCCGGCTTTAGCTGTGAAGCGTCAGCCGAAAGATCTGAGCAGACCTCGACGAATTCTAGCGTAACTCCTTTATCAGCTGCTCGTTTCTGAAGCACCGTAGCTACTGCATTCTGCTGAGGGGCTGAGAATGCAGAGGCGCCGACTTTGAAGATTCCTGCCTTGTGCCAGGCGACATTCTCGAGAGATGGGTCAAGTTGATGCATATGGTCTTCATCGATGGGCGTGATCGCCGTCACGATAGGCTTCGGTATAACGTTCGTTGCGTCATATTCATCACCTTGATGGGTTTCATATATTGTCACGTCAATCCTCTCTTTAATGAACGCGTGAAAGAATGCTAGCGCAAGGAATTGAAGATATCGAGGGACGTCCTGAATATCCCCCGCAGAGGATTGCAAAGCTTCATGGGTCTCTGAGACGTATCTTGCGAAAACCTCCTTGTCCAAGGATCGAAAGTCTATCCGAATTCTCTCTTCGGGGTTGATGAGGTGCGGTGAAGTGTAAAGCCCAGTCTTCGCCGGGAAGCCAGTCCTTCGGCCGTGTGCTCTCAAGAGACACTCGATATATGCACAAGTGCCGCCTTTTCCCTTGGTCCCCGCTATGTGTATGATATTGAGGCGATTGATGTCAGCAGTCTTTTGATCAGAGTTAGCCACGTCCGAGTGACATAATGAGAGTTCATTGATACTGTATGACCAAGCTGCTTCAGCCATCTCAGCATCCCGAACAAACTAGGTCTGCCCCGAACACTAGGTTCGCCACCAATGCTCGGTATCGACGATAAAGCCACCATCTCAGGCGCTGTGTGCAGAGTTTCGATCGCGGGCCTGAGTCCTCGACGTCGAGAGTCAAGGAGTCTTAAAGCGGCCTGTTCTCAAGTCAGAAACATGAGCAATGATCAAGATTCATTTAACCTACCATGTAGTTCATGGCTGGAAAATACCGTTGCTTCATCCGTCATCAGGAACGCAAGTGAGCAATCCGATAACCCACCACTCTGACCTGCTGCGTAGAGAAATCATTGGCTCAAGCCGACACTATGACATTTCTGAAATAGCTCAGAAGACAGCTTACATAACGGACGCTATATGCTTAATTGAAGATATTCGTGACGTTCTAATCTAGCAAGATCGTCCTTTCAAACAGTCTTTTTCGAGGGGAGAACGTCAAGACTATTGAATCAATCTGTTAGAGATGATCAAATGCTTCAAGCTCTTCGTTATGAGTGCTCCAGAGTTGTTCTTTCCCATCCTTGCTGTGGGATTATCCTTTCGCGTCCTTGCTGAGCAACCCGAGTTCCGATAATCTCAGGCCTATCCGCGATCTAAGATACAGAAAGTGCCAAGTATCGAGAGTGCTTTGGAGCTTGCGAAAGAGATTGGGGGGCAAGAGAATGCTACGCATGTTTTGATAACGGGGAGCTTACACGTGGTTGGTGAGACTCTTCACATCCTAGATCGTTGAGGACAACATGAGTTCTTAATCACGCAAGGGTAAGGGTGAAGTTGGGGTTATATAATCGGTATCTCACGCCGGCGATAGTAAAGAAATCGTTAGGAAACTCAATCTTCGAGCTTTTGAGTAGACCAGGAGTACATGGACCTGCGGCTATGATGGTCTTCCCAGCGATGAACCTGCGATGATCTGCTTCAAATCCTATGCAAACCCCTTCGTTGATGATGAGCTTTGTGACGTCTTTTGTTTCCCCTTAACACGCCAAATTTTGATGGTTACTTCGGCTACCGCTTCAACAGCTAATGCTGAATGGATGTAACCAATATCCTTATAAAGCCATAGTTCCTCCCCATTATTAAGCTTTCATGTGATCCTGCCGTCTGGAGCAGCTCTTGGGTTGATATCAGTCGATCCTTGCGCCCCTTCATCACACCCCTATAATTGTTCTCATTGATCACTTTAACCCACTACATCCGGTAAAAAAAGATAAGTAACTACTTCCATCCCACATTCTCGTCGCTTGCTCGGTAAAGGCAACATGGACTTTGTCCAGATACGGCATAAGTATAATCTTGTTGATAACTTCAACGCGAACGCAGCTGAAGCTCCGAAATATCATCCCCCAATAATCGTATAATCAGAATGACTGACTATTTTGATTCCAAATTGAAGGTGACATGGTTGCGGCAGCCTGAAGATCACGTGACTTCGTTCCCAGCAACACATTTGAATCAACGACAGAAGTGATTGCTTAACTGGATGTTAACCCTCTTTAGGACTTCCTGATGCTCAGGAGGGTAGAATACAAATTGAAGAACTATTGCAATGGCATTGCAGACGCATGTTGCCATACGAATGCGCAGAGCTCTTTTGGAGAGCACAAGTACACCAATGCTGACAAAATGTACAATCAAATGAGCGACTGCGCCTACTCTCCCGCACTTTTAAGGAGCTCTAATTGGATTGAACAGTGCGGGAACAGGAAGTAAACGTTAACATAGATATGCCCGACGTTCAAGGCCCATGCGATACCTCAATGGGTCAGATATTCTATCCCGACTCATTGTACGAACAAACCTTTTCATCGGATGCTCGCGTGATGATGTCAGTACAATCCATTGAAGGGCGCCTTGGAAAACTCACCGTCAATAGTTGAGGCAAGGGATGGCGTTGCGTTGCAGCCAAGGAGTGTTTGATACCCAATTCGTCTCTCCATTTCTCTAGCTCCTTTAGGACTGCTGAAGTGGGGTCCAGAATGCTTGTCGCCGGCTCAATGTGTTCGATCGTGATCGATCCGATGTTTGGTTAGACATGATCGGTGGATACTGATCAGCCTCCGTCACATGGCGAAAGCTGTCTTGTAGCTCTTTCGAGCATCCACTACAGGCTTTTCGTTCGGGATCCACAAGCGGATGCTCTTAAGCATCCAAAACTGAGCCGCATTGTTAAATGTACGCTGCACCCTCTTTGACAACTGCTTTCCTTCGTTCCCTCCGCGAAGAAACGACAGCCGTTCCACATCTTCCAGAGCGACCCCAGTGCCCTGTCATGGACGCTTCGTCAGAGACTATAGACATCATGCTTTCACCAGATATGTCGAAACCCCATACCGCCATGAGCGACTCACCAGACAGCGACGCAAGTCCTCCGACCGGCCGTGACCATCAACGTGAATGGAGTCCAGAGGCACCCCGAACCGCAAGGAGCAGGAAAACTGCTGACCGCCATGTGGCCTTTCAAGGCATCAGGACTCAACGGCAAACGATGATTCATTCAATCTTTCGTCAAGGTCTTGGATCCAGCAGAGCAGGCAATATTGGTGCTTTAGATGATCGGATTGCAAGGCACGGGGGGACAACGTCGTCTTATGAGGAGCTGCCTCACCGACTCAGAATATCTAAGAAACATCAATCAATGACATCATCAGAACGAGTGATGAAGCTCACCAAGACAAACGGTTTCTTGCTACAGGAGCTAGCATATCACAAAGACACTCGAGCGGCTGAGATGAGATTCTTGGAGAAAGCCACCAAGCTCCGTGCAGGTGCCCTGGCAGACTTCGATCGTGCTCTCGAAGAAGCCAGAACTGGATGCTCGGTGGTGTTGCTTTCGCTTTCATGTACGCCCTGATAATCTTCTCTCACTTTCTCTTTTTCAAGTCCTTAAACATTGTAATAGATTTCCACCTCCACCTCTCCTGCCCCTCCTTTGTTCAATATATCCGTTGATTTCACAGAACGGGTTAAAATATAAGATACTATTAGGGCGTCTCAGGACAAACAATAAGACATGAACTGATTCCATTGCTATAGACGTGTGCGTAGACAAAAATGATCTCTAACAGTACAGCCCTATGCCTCAGCCGTCCAAAAATCCTAACCCGAACCCTCATGCCCATACCGTGACAAACAAACGACCGATCAAGAACTCAGTCCAATCGAATGCTAATTTGACTTATGAAACGATCTCTCTGAAGTGTATGGAGAAGCGCTTCCGTTTGCTTGGGGAGCCATAGGGAAAATTGATTCCCCACTTCCCCGAGTAGGCACATCCGTAGGAGCGACATCGAGTGGCGATGGTTGAGACGGCTTATCGAGAAGCATGTCGTAACAGTCGAAAAGATGTGGGAATTTGCGGCGCAGTCATCTGCTTAACGGACTTTTGAAAGACTGAGGAGGGCGTTCGTTGTAAGGTCTTGGTCGAAAAATGATAATAAGGCATATGTTTCTTGAGTCAGCTTCACTATTATCTCAATCGACAACTCTGACATCATTGCTATTATGAGTGAGACTTGCTAAAATATATACCGAAGCTTTCAGTTCTCATGTACTAATCATGAGTGTCATCAATTCTGAATATCGCCATTTCTGAATGTCGCTAGTTGTGAATGTTGTCAATTTCGAATGCCTTCAGTTGTGAATGTCTCAAGCTGTGAATGTTGTCAATTCTGGATGTCGTCATCTGCTTCATCTTCTAATAATGCAGTCAATTTCGAAGTGCTTGACAATAGTTCTTGATTATTTCATATCAAACCATTCTAGAGACATTGCACGAGATTATCGACTTTCTCACCAGAAAGCGGAATAGTATTCAGCAAGCATGGCGATAGTGAAAAGTGAACGGCTTCTTCGAGAAAAGCTTCACAAGCGAAGGACAAATCTATTCAAGAAAGCGAACGAGTTAGCGCGAATGATCAACTCGAAAATATACGTAGTCGTTCAGCATGACGACAAATATCATACATATAAATCAACGGAAGAATCGAACTGACCACCTCCCGAAAGAGAAATTGTGAGTACGCGTGATCTACTACGGTCAGACCATTACTAAGGATGACAGGAGATACACGACCACAAGTATCACAGACGTTCTGCAGATTTTCACGGTCTTAAGCCACGGGAAACTCAGAGAATGCGAAAAGCCAATCGGCCTGATAAAGATCAAGTCGGCTTCAGGTTTCTTAATGAGACGGAACACAATGAATATCGCGCTCTTGCTGGCAGACGTACCTTGACTGCAGCCCAGAACAAGTCACTACTGCGAGGAGGGTTGGAAGGCATGAAATTTCCGATGATGATGTGGCTGGGCTATATGATAGGCTTGCAACGGGGAGGTTGAAAGAAGTCTTGACGTGGTTGTAGATATCTAGGAATTATGCTATAATTACCTTGAAAACGTCGATTGTAAAACCCTTCATCTCTAACTTTATGGTCAAGGCCGCCTCAAGAGCAAGATTGAAGACTTGTGAAGATACACTCCCCCATTTTCCCAATAATGCAATTACTTCTTGCCTCTCCCCTTTGATTTCTTGAACACAGGTTCAGAGGTCTGAGACGAGAGAAGTTCGGGCTTCGTCTGTTGTGAGTACGAGATGGTCAATTGGCTGCTGTTCTGTTCGAAGGACTCAAGGTTTGATTGCTGAGAGAAGAACTCAACAGCGAAGTCTTCTGGGTTGAGCAGCTGGTCAACGACGGAACAGATTCTTTCGTGATGGATTGAATAAAACTTGTCGTAGACATTCCTTGTAAACGTGTATGAAGTTCACTTCTCTTCGCCGTTATCGCTGATGAAATCAAATTTTTTTATAGAATGACGGTAAAATGATGTATCCTTTTCGTTAATTAAAGCGTAATGCTCGTACATTCTTACGGCCTCATTGTCGTGCGAAATTGAGAAGGTCAGAATTTTCTGATTGAGCTCGTCTTGACGCGACACCAATCTATACAACTCGACGACAGCGTTTGCTGCAACGGCAGCGCTATGAGCGTTTTGCCGATCCGCGATGTTGAGAGCCTCGTTATCGCATTTCACCTTCGACGTCAGGAATGGGAAATACATCTCATCTGTCGCCATCAGACGAGATGTAGTCTGCCAATCATCAACAGAGAGTTGCAATTTCTTAAGTTGGTCAGAGGTGAACGCAGATGATTTAAGTTCTACAGCAAAGTCAGGCTGCGGGCGAGAATCTTTGACGAGGGGAATGGATTTGATTCAGCTTTCATCGACGGTTTCGATCAGATGTTCGAGGTTTGTAGCTTCGCGAAGGTAAAGAATTTCGGCGAAGGGAACGAGGAGAGAAGAGAGGTCGCGAACAATCCTGGCCTCATTTTTGTTACGGACCCTTTGGCAAACTCTCTTGAATAAATCATCGTTGAAGAGAGAATCATGAGGTACTGTCTGGTCTGTATTGAGTAGAGTCTGGCATAAAGCCTTGCATTCTTTCGTAGTGGCCACCTTGTCGTCATCATCCATATAAATGCCAGCAGACATAAGTAAATGCTCGTAGCGCCGACTCTTGACGGCAGGATTCTTTCCCTCTCTTAAAGAAACGTCACTTATGTCTGATTCGTGTTTGCTGAGAGACGAAGTTGACCTCTTCCGAGTAAGTGAATGAGTCATGCTGTTGTCTTGCTTGAGATTTCCTTCAGATCAGCTTCCTTCTTCGATCCAACGCTGAATGAGGTTGACGTTGTTGTTCTTGGTGTCACTACGAAGATCTGTACGTGTTGCGCCTTCAATAGCAGAATTTGCAGATGAGACTCGTTGACGTTTTCGAGTAGGCCTATTCTGGGCTTGGAGAGATGTACAGGCAGCTCCTTTAGCCTCAGGTTTGTGGTTCTGTTCAAGCTCTTCACTTCGTTTCCGCTTTCGATCTAGATTGAAAGAATTGACTGATCTCTGTGAACGCTTTGACCTGAGTCAGTGGTCGCAATTGTACGCCAAGGGATTGTAGAACGTACCTCGTTGTCAGACGTGATACTTATTGAAGAAGGAAGTTGAGATAGCTCTGGAATCTCCGGTTGTTGATAAAGGTCTTTTCTCTCTTGTAGACGTGCGCTCTTACGAACAGGCGTAACCGACTTTTTCCGTTTGACACCGCGTGGTTGTGCTGCTACAGGTTGTCAGCTGAAGAACGGTTTGGAATGTATGGGTGGCTGTTTTTACCTTGTTTTTTCAATGGGTCCAGCAAAGATTGCCGCCCATATCTCTTAAAATCTGACTTTGCTCGTGGTGAGCACATGATGATTGGGAATGAGAGGAGGGGAGACAAAGGTCATTTTCAACTGATGCGCTGTAGGATGGTGTGTTACGAACATGCTAGCAGGAGGTGTGGTGGTTGGCAGGCAGCGAAGCCTTGGCGGCGGCACGGTCTTGGGGCTGTGACAGTAACTAACCTAATTGGTCCATGAGTCATCGAGATCATCCGCCGCCTGTCTGAAACACATCGTTCTACTTTTAGATTGGCAACCACTGCAACATTGATCAGATCGCGAGGAAAACTTTCTCTACGTTGATCGACTTGCATGAGAGATGGGAGTCAATGAACATTACACTACACTTTGGTGTCTCTCCCTCACCTTTGGCGCTGTGACGCCGTATTTAGACTTGTCCCTGACTCCATCGCCTACCTCGGCTATTGTGAGCTGCCTTCGAAGTCAGCCTTCCTCCTCCTCGTGCATCCCAGTCATCTCTTCAATGACGTCTACACACGGCCGGCCTTTGAGCTGAATGTATTTGAAGGAAGATGGGGGAGATTTTACCAGGATGCAGAACATCACCTTTAGTTTGTTGAAGGGTTTGATAGGAGGTGGGCATTCCTTGGAGTTCCACAGGCGGAATATGACTTATGACTTCCGGCCTAAGACCGGTGGGTCATGCCGTGACATTGATTAAGTGGGCAAGAGGGCGTGAGTGCGAATGCCCACTACGCGTAAATAGGGAGTCTGCATATGCAGGGTCGAATTACCAGGCCATATACTAGGCCAGTGTTCGAAATAAGAAAGATGGGCCGATATTACCAGCACGCTCACAGGTAAGATTCATTCACTCGTGGTGGGAGACCAGCGTTGCTTGTTGCTTGCCAGTATCTATTTGTCCAATGGAGGCAAGATGGTTTTGTAGGGCACCTATTAGGGTGCCAATAAGACAGCCAAAGGACCTTAGGCACGACCTAGTCTTCTCGAAACCATTCGTCCTGTAAAAGCTCCTTCGCGGTTGGCCGGTCTCGTGGATCCAGTTTCATGATCTTGCAGATAAAAGTCCTGTCTTCCTTTGATAGCTCTTTATCTGCAGAGAGATAAAAGGGCTTTTTTAGATTGTTGTCGTTGATGAAGTGAATCGTCTTTGCCAGAATTTCCAGCCTCTCGTCATCGGCAATATCCTGAAAACTCAGGGCACCGGTCCGAAGATGCTCGCTTGTTTAATGAGGACCAGAAGCGGATATCCTTCGCTGTCGACATCAGCGTTTTCCGGCCTAAAGATATGCCAATTGTCGCCCCAAATGAGACTGATCAACTATATTATGGTTATTACTAAGGACGTGAAGCTATAGAATATATCCGACCTACCGTCGCCTCAAAGGACCAGATGTCTGTCGGAGCTTTCCAACGAAGATTGAGCATCGCCTCGGGGCTTCGAAAGATGGCCGCGTCAATGACGTGACCTTGAAGTGGGTCCGCGTTGAGGTCGATCATACAGGTGTCCCCACAATCTCCCAACTGCACTTCACTGAAGCGAGCAGAATCACGACCATAATTAACGAGAATGTTATTGAGCTTGATGTCTATGATGCTGTCAGGACCAGTGACTACCGACAATATGATTATGAAACTGACCTGTGTGGACATAACCCCGTTCGTGAAGTGCGTTCAGCGCTGTAAGCACATTACGAGCGACGAATTTGATGTCGGCTTTCTCGAGCCGCGTTGCATTCGATGCATCATGCAGGTTGTCATTCAAATGCCTTAAGACTAGAGAAGGGGATTCTTCGACTGTGTCAACGAGTGGGCGAATGCATGGATTTCCATTGAGGGCCTGAAGAACTCGAAGTTCGTTGTGCAATCGATAGTCGAGGGCTTGCTTGATAATGATCTTTTGCGTCGTCGTCTCATTTCTATTTCATAGTGAGGATCATGAATTTCAGGGCATTAAGTCAGGGTCCTACGTTGCGATTCAGATGCTCAATTTCCCCTGCAATTTTTGTTCAACCTTGAGACCGTTAGCCATAATGAGAAGCCGCGCAGTCAAACGCATTGAAGGAATAATTTAACTCTAGGCAGCACGTAACATAGATGTAAATGCAAGGTGCCAAGTAAGCAGTGTCAAGAACTTTAAAAGCTTTCTTGGTCGATCGACACATCAGTGCTGGCTTCACGCTTAGCTAAAATATTTAGCGTGCCTCGATGCTCTGAAACACCAATCCCCGACGTTTACTGAAACGCCTGATCAGGCAATCTGATCACTCAACGGGTTGAGGCTTTTCATTGTAAGGGGTTCGCTTGGAGATGCATGAGGCAATTTATAGTGCTCATCAACAATTGAACTGTACGAGCCGCTCTATCTAGTTGCTCAGTGATACAATTAGAAACCTTTCTTTTCGTCTATCAATGCTTTTCCTTCATTGCCACCAGACTGTTGTTCCTTCGTCACGTGACTGCATGTGCCAGCATAAGAGTGGCCCCACGAAAGTTCTACAAGATGCTCTAACATCCCTCACTGTGTCGCGAGAATCACGGCGTGACGAGAAAACCAATGGGTACTTAGACTTCGAAGCAACAGAACTCTACCCACGTCTCGATATTTGCGTAGTTCCCGTTTGAGTTGCCTGGTGTCGCCATTCCTGACCCTCCTAACGCACGCTACCGGGAAAATTATCAATCTCATCGTCGCCTTCGCGTCTGATTTGCGGGGAGCCTCATTTTATAGCGTGGCAGGACTGCTTCACCATAGCTTCACCACCGAGCTCTTATCACTCCTAATACTAATGAAAGAGTCTTATCCGAGTCTCAGAGCCTCACTACGATAGTAAAAAGTCATTGTCAGCCTTGTGGCGACCGTAGCGCCCCCCATTCATGCAACGTCGCACGCTGATCGGTACCTTCCAATCATTACGGTACAATCCCGGTTAGTGCAAAACGCCCCTCGAACGTCTCATATAATAATAAACGTGTAATTTAATCTATGAAAGCTAGCCAAGCCGATTCTGTGGCTGGTAAGCCTGTGGCTGAGCTCTTCTGACGAGCCGAGGGCCTGATTCCCTGCGATGCGCCAGCCTTGTAGAACGAAGAGTTCAGCCTTGCGGTGCTCCGCTGCCAGGATCATGAGCAAAGCGGGCGCTCATCTTCCATGAATGAGAAGCCATGAACCGTCAGGCCTACACCGTGGGATGAATCTGTGCCGTGAAGACGAAGTACGTGGCTGCATGCGAGCTCCTGGACGAAGAATACCCTCCTCTCCCGAGCGTCTCGTCGCATGACAGTAACGCTTACACCTTGGGTCGCATGAGCGATCACCATATCGTCGTCGCATGCCTCCCGAAAGGCAGATATGGGATCGCCTCTGCCGCCACGATGGCGAAGAATATGCTCCGGTCCTTCGAATCGATCCGCGTCGGACTGATGGTGGGAATCGCAGGAGGGGCGCCAAGTCAGAAACACGACATCCGACTGGGGGACGTGGTGGTCGGATGCCCGGTGGGGAGGACGGGGAGCGTTCTTCCGTATAAGTATGGTAAAGAGGTGCAAGACAAGGAGTTCGAGATTACTGAAAGCTTGAACTCCCCCCCAACGCTTCTGTTGACGGCGCTGAATCAGCTCGACGCGATCCACGACAGGAAGGGCCATCATATTGCCGAAACCATCCGGACAATGGTGACTAAGAATCCAAGAGTGCGGGAGAAACACAGACGTCCGGGCGGAGAGAAAGATCGATGGTACGAGCCGACCTATACCCACGTCAACAATACAGCAAGGTGTGACACCGGCTGCAACCGTGCTGTTCCACCCGTGATCCAGCGACAGCCGCGGTCTCCTGATGCGGACGATCCGGTCGTGCATTACGGCATCATAGCGTCCGCAGATCAACTGATGAAAGATGCGGTTATCCGCGACAAGATCAGCCAGCAACACGATGTTATGTGCTTCGAGATGGAGGCGGCAGGGTTGTCAAATGATTTCCCGTGCGTCGTCATTCGAGGAATCTGCGATTACTCGGACTCGCACAAGAACGATGAGTGGCAAGGCTACGCGGCAGCAACGGCGGCAGCGTATGCGAAAGAGCTCCTGCAGACCATACCCAGAAACCAAGTGGCGGGGAGCCAACGAGCGATCGATATCGCGTCGGATATCGGTAAGTGCACCTCAGCAAACTAAGACATCTGGAAGGAGAAAGGACACAGCTCCACTATAAGTGAAGGAAGGACTGCGGAGATCTTCAAAGGCTCGGGGGGGCCGAATAAGCTCTGACCACATATTTTACAGAAAGCGATAAGTTCCGTGTCCAATTCCAGCTTACGGGGCTTCCGGTTGCTGGCCATTTCGTCGACCGAGACGCCGAGATAGAGGAGATGGAAGAACATCTCCTGAAGACGAAGGCACAGAATGGGCGAAAGATCCATATCTTCCATGGCCTGGGGGGGATTGGGAAGACACAGTTGGCCATCGCATATGCTCGTAAGCATCAGCACACATACAGTGCCATAGTATGGGTAAACGGCTACAGTAGAGATACGGTGCTGCAGAGCCTGGCTGCGTTCGGCCGGTATGCAAGTGACAGCGGGGTATCAGATTTGACGGCCAGCACGACGCAGCAGGCTCCGGACATGAAGGCGGAAGCGGGCGCGGTCTTGAGATGGCTCGCTCTGGAAAAGAACTGTCGGTGGCTGATGATCTTTGACAACGTCGATCGAGACGTACAATCCGATAAAGATATTCAGGCGTATGATGTCTTATCGTTTGTGCCACCGGCCGACCATGGCTCCGTCCTGATTACGACCCGTCTTCCTTCCCTGGGAGAGATTGGAACGTCGACCGAGATCACTAGGCTCAAACTTAGTCAAGCACTGGAGCTCCTCAGCAACCGCTCGGGCCTGCACCCATCCAGCAGTGGTACGATAAGTATCCTATCAGAACACGAAGGTACAAGCTGATTGATTGATCTACAGGTATCAACAAGCTTGTCCAGCGACTAGGCTACCTCCCACTTGCTCTGGTTCAAGCGGGCACATATATGCGCGCAACCAAAACAGGCTGCTCGAAATACCTCGACCTGTACGAGACCTCGTGGTCCCGACTGGTGGCAGAGACGCCTCACCTGCGTGACTACGAGAACGGGAGCATTGAGACGACGTGGATGATCTCCTACGAGCGCATCCAACAGCGCAACCCGACGGCGGCACAATTATTGCAGCTGTGGGCACATTTGGATCACCAAGATATGTGGTATGAGTTGCTCTCGCGCGAGAGTGAAGGCTATCGAGGGTATAACTGGCTTCAGAAGCTGGCACAGAGCGAAATTGGCTTTAAGAGGGTGATGAAGGCTTTACTAGACTACTCGCTCATTGAATCGCGCCAACACAGCGAAAGCTACTCTATGCATCCAGTCGTGCACGACTGGTGCGCAGAAACGATCAGCTCCAGCAAGAATGACTTGATAGCGGCTCTGATGATCGTAGGTAATGCAGCGCCGGATCATTCCGAAGCGGAATACTGAATTTCCCAGCAGCGATTGCTCCCACATGCAGATCGATGTGTAGAGAAACTTCAAGATATCGATCTGCTAGACCGCAGTGCGTCCGCTGAAATTTGTGGTGCTTTTCATAACCTAGGCGGCCTCTATACTGATCAAGGCAAGCCGGTCGAGGCGAAGAAGATGTATCGACGGGCGCTGGATGGACACGAGAAAGCATGAGGTCCGGATCATACATCCATCCTCTCCACCGTCAACAACTTGAGCACCCTTTACGCTGATCAAGGCAAGCATGACGAGGCGAAGAAGATGTATCGGCGGGCGCTGAATGAACACGAGAAAGCATGGGATCCGAACCATACATCCATCCTCTCCACCGTCAACAACTTGAGCACCCTTTACGCTGATCAAGGCAAGCATGACGAGGCGGAGAAGATGTATCGGCGGGCGCTGAATGGACACGAGAAAGCATGAGATCCGAACCATACATCTACCCTTAACATCGTCAACAACTTAGACAACCTTTATAAGGATCAAGGCAAGTATGACGAGACGAAGGAGATGTATCGGCGAGTGCTGAATGAATACGAGAAAGCATGAGGCCCGAACCATACATTCATCCTCTCCATCGTCAACAACTTGAGCACCCTTTACGCTGATCAAGGCAAGCATGACGAGGCGAAGAAGATGTATCGACGGGCGCTGAATGAATACGAGAAAACATGGGGCCCGAACCATACATCTATCCTTAACACCGTCAACAACTTGAGCATTCTATACGCTGATCAAGGCAAGTATGACGAGGCGAAGAAGATGTATCGACGAGCGCTGAATGGAAAGAAGAAAGCATGGGACCCGAACCATACATCTATCCTTAACACCGTCAACAACTTAGGCAATCTTTATAAGGATCAAGGCAAGTATGACGAGGCGGAGGAGATGTATCGGCGGGCGCTGGATGGAAAGGAGAAAGCATGGGATCCGAACCATACATTCACCCTTGACACCGTCAACAACTTGGGCATTCTATACGCTGATCAAGGCAAGCATGACGAGGCGAAGAAGATGTATCGACGGGCGCTGAATGGAAAGAAGAAAGCATGGGGTCCGAATCATACATTCATTCTTGACATCGTCAACAACTTAGACATCCTTTACGCTGATCAAGGCAAGCATGACGAGGCGGAGAAGATGTTTCGGCGGGCGTTGAATGAATACGAGAAAGCATGAGGCTCGGACCATCCCTTCACACTCTGTACTATCAACAATCTACGCTTGCTTAATGCCAGTCGAAGTGAGCATATAAAAGTGAGAGATATACATTCGCGAGCGCTCGATAGAAGCGATGAAGTATACGACACCAATCGGCATTCACAATCGCCATCATTAACAGGGAAAGACATCTTAAAGAGACTTCAAGTAGGCATGCGGAGGCGAAAAAGGGCCTCTACAGGACAGTGAATAGATCTCAGAAATAATACAGTAGAATCCTAGGCATTATGAAATACACTATGCACATCGATTTCTGACTCTCAATTGACACGAGCAGTCATTCTCTCAGCCAATTAAAAGACTAAAAAGGCATAAGGGAGAAAGTAAAGACGCAGCAGACCCATTTCCGTCGCGCCGCACCGAAGCATGAATTGACTGCGTGAAGACCAAACTTAAGATGCAGGTACGCAGAGATGCGTGAGCACATAAGGCTCCTACTATGGCTGTGGGGGAAATGAAACAGCATGAAATGCAAAAGAACTCGACGATATTGTAACATAAGATAATCTTATAGCTATATGCCCAGGTATTTCCGTCTGTCGTCGCCAAGTTGCCCATGCTGGTCAGCGTGTCTGAATCTTCTTGACCAAACACTCTCTGAAAAGTCTCCATCACTTGCACCTCCAGCTCTTCCGCTTCCTTCAGTCGACCCTTCATATTATATACCAGTCCTATTTGACTCATGCTTCTCAGCGTCTCTTCGTCCTCTTGCCCTAATAGTTTCCTCCTAGCCTTCATTGCCTTGACTGCCATCTCCTCCGCAATGCTCTTGTGACCTCGATGCCAGCGACAATGCGGTCTATCGTATGCTGCCGGCAGCTCGTCGCACATATCCAGGTGTCGCAAGCTGGTGCTAGATGAATTTCGAGATGCTCTACGGCGGCGGGGAGTGGCCGTCGTCGCTGTGCTGGAATGTCGTAGGGCTTCGTTGTGAGATTCAGTCAGCTTTCTCGGACAGCTGCGCTCGTCAGAAGAGCCCAGCCACAGGCTTACCAGCCACAGGATCGGCTTGGCTAGCTTACATGGAATAAATTACATATCTATTATTATATGAGACGATGGGGGGGCGTTTTGTACTTACCGGAATCATACCGCTTTGATTGAAAGGTATCGATCAGCGTGCGACGTTGCATGAATGAGCGACGCCACGGCCGCTATAAGGCTGAAGATAACTTCCTACCATCGTAGTGAGGCTCTAAGGCTCGGATAAGATCCTTTTATTAGTATCAGGAGTGATGAGGGCTCGATGGTGAAGCTATGATGAAGAAGACCTGCCACGCTATGAAATGAGGCTCCCCGCAAATCAGGCGCGAAGGCGACGATGAAATTGGTAATTCTCCCGGTAGCTTGCGTTAAGAGGATCAGGAATGGCGACATCACGCAACTTAAACGGGAACTACGCAAATATCAAGACGTGGGCAGAGTTCTGTTGCTTCGAAGTCTAAGTACCCATTGGTTTTCTCGTCACGTCGTGATTCTCGCGACACAGTGAGGGATAATACTTATTATCGACGCGTAGAGAAGCAGCATAAAAGGCTTATGACCTTCTTCCTCATCTCTCTTATCTTGAATGCTTTAAACATCTATCAGACCTATTATCATCCAAACAAGCTCGACAAAGTCACTTTGTAGCGAAACAAATCGCTCTGGGCGTCGCTACCGAGACTCAGGAGTGGAAACGCCCTAAAGAGACCGCCCGTGCTCAAGGACCTGGCTTTAAGAGTGCGGTTGTAAACGACTCAGCGACTCTACCTGCGGGTACAGCCGAGTTGATCCAGCGGTCGGTCTCAACCCCGTTAATATTATGTAACCAAGACTCACAGGTGCACAGTGAGAGTCAGCATCCCAGCCCTGGTGACAAGAAAGAACACTGGACTGCCGTTGCTAGAGACAAGGATCATAAATATATCGAGACCATTCATGTTCCAAAACCGAAATAGGCCAAACGACGGCCTGGTGGTTGGATATCCGTGCTTGAAGCCACAATGAGATGGGGCTGTATAAGGCCGGGAGAGGGCCTGGGAAAGAGGCATACCGATGAGAATGTATGGGGCTGCTCTGAGGTCGATGGTAGTATACTGGCAAGATATTTGGCCTATGCCCTAGAAACTCCCTCATACCATCGGTGGTGATTCTCTTACTATTCTCTGCCCAAAAAGTGGTCAACTATCACAGACATCTGTCTGCGTGAGCCGGTCTTGCCTGTTTGCCTCGTCGCTGCGCCTGGCGTTTCGTCTCAAACTCGCGTAGCAGAACAATCTCATTTAGGAACTAGAACCCATGAAATCGCGACGGTCACCTGCCTTGGTCTCGCCCTTTTTCGTGTCTCTTCTCGATGATCCTCACGATTTCCCACTCATTGGCCTCTTTATCCAATGCCGAACCTTCTTGGCCCTTAGGCTGCTGGGGAGGTGGTGGGCTGATAGAGTTGGAAAGGCTTGCCACCGCTGCTGCTGCGTCTTTGCGGACGACGCGCCCACCTGGGTGCTAGGGTAAAGTCACGCGGGGAGAGATCGACAGACAAGGAGGTTCGGTGGGAGGAGCGGGCCTAGTGAGAGCATCCAAGGAACTTCGGTTCTTTAGCTCTTCCCGTGGGTGAGAGCTGAAAAGGGGCACGGTTCCAACTTCTGACTCAACGCTGGTGGCCTTGGTAAAGGCGCCAACTTCCATGACTGGGTCACCTGATGTGTATCAAAGTTAGGATCTAGCTGTTGAGCGAGAATGCATCATCGAATCTCACCTTGACCTTGGCCAACTCTAATGGATCGACCTAAGTTTGAGTTCTCGCAGTTTAAGGCATTTCGGCGAGTAGGGTGTTTGAAGACAGGGCGAGGACGTAACAGGGGAGGAGTAAGCTGTTTTGGCTTTCTTAATAGTAGGCGGCTGCGGTCTGCACGGATGCTCGCTTCGTCGTCAGCGTCGTGATTCGCGAGCGGTTCTCCTGGATTGATTAGAGCTGCGTACAGCGATAGGAACCAGCGCACTCACCAGCACCCTCAGCTCCAGTCTTAGCGCCCTGAGGTATGCTCCCCGTAGCTACCCTCGTCCAAGCCTGCGGTGTCCACTGTACGCTTGGAAAAATCTCGCAATCTTGTGGTGCCCATAGCCTTCCCCGCCTCTTGATCTCCTCGCTTCTCCTGTTTGGGCCCATCTCCTTTGTCCCAGTCTCCTTTGTGGCCATGTCCTTTGGCTCCATCTTCATTGTCCGCATCTCTTTATCGCCATCTTCTTTGCCTCCATCTCCTATGTCGCCATCTTCTCTTTCGCCGTTTCCTTTGTCCCCATCTTCTTTTTCGCCTTTTCCTTTGTGCTCATCTTCTTGGTCGCCATTTCCCTGTCCCTCAACGGAGTGATGGGGCTCGATATCTTTCAGGGCACCGTCGCTTAGGTCTTATTGTCAGACGTTGACGAGAGAAGGGCGTCAAGGGGGAGGAAGAGGAGGAGGATCGGAGATGGAATGTTTTGTCTTCTCTTGGAGGGCAAGATATCTAGATCGGCGCCGTCAGTATTGGAATCAATGGGAAGAGGTTTCAAGGATCGTACCTAGCTTCTAAACCTGTCACTGAAGTCGGTGTAATGCTCAGAGAACTATGAGTTCCAACCTGCTCCTCAGAAATCGAGCCGTTGTTGGTGGGATGGACGCTGCTGTTGCTGCTGTATTCCCACTCTTATTTTCTCAATTCTCAATCGTCGTTCCGTAACCATCACCGCGAAATCGCGAGACTGAGCACGCTCGATCCCTATTTATCTCTCACATTCTGAGGCACGGGATGGTACAACCCTCGGCCACTGGAGCCTCGTATTCGATCCACATTCGCACCCCGGCTGAGTCTTCGCTGCGCCCTTCGGGGCCGTCTACCCCTCTCGTCTCGTCAGCTGCTGTTGCCTGGATCTACGAGCTGAGACTTCTGCAATGGATCGGCGGCACTGCACCCTTCCCGATCCTCGAAGAGATATGAGATCGCCGTCTCGAGGCCACGTCACCAGAACGACGCCAGTGCGGCATCTTTGTCGGCGCTGTTAGGCAGACACGCAAAGACAGCTGTCGATCGACCCGAAGGCCACGATCCTTTGCTTCCATTTGCTGGCTCTGACTCAACGCAGCTGTTTGGCTTCACACTCAGGGCCTCGATGTCAGATCATTCGATCACGGCCGAGATGTGATCCATGTCAACGCGGTCAGGCAGACAAGTGTGAGACCGCGGTGAGGAATGGGGCATTCCTTTCATTGGTCGTGTGGCAGCACGGCAGGCGTGCTCTGATTTCGGCAGTCGCTTCGCCGTGGGATCCTCGCCGCAAGCTGAAATCCTTAACCAGTATTGTAGCAGACTCCTAGATCAGCTGAGCAGTGGTGAAACGGTGGCCGGCAAAGGAAGGCAGAGGCAGCAAGGTCAGGAGCGGTAGAGTCGAGCGAGAAGGTGCTCCAGCATGCTCTGAAAACGAACTGTGGAGGGTGAATTCAGTACAAAGGATCGCAATCGCCGTAGGACTTTCTTTGGCTGGGTCGGTAGCGCTGGAGCTGCGCCGGCGAAGAAATTGAGGCAGGTGGAAATGGAGAGGAGAGATGAAGGAAAGATAACGCAGGGATGGAGGGTATTTCATGCACTTTGCGAATGGTTCCACGGCCCCGGGAAAAGTATTGACATGATACAGTATAGTGAAAGGGCCAGGCCATGCCAAGCCACCTGATTGAATCGCCTTAGGCACCAGCCTGCCGATAACGAAGGCAATTGAAGCCGGGCTCAAGGGAGCCCGTTCAGGCTCCAGCGTACTGCGCCCCTGCACTGCCCCGCGGGAGCTCGGCTCGGCTCAGGCACGGCTCAGGCACGGCTCAGGGCCACTCACCCCGGCTCACCTTAAAGCAGCCGCTGCTCACCTTTGAGGCTAGAAGCGGAAGAGGGAAAAATGTTTCGTGATCATGTCTAGTGGGGTATGTATAGCATATTTCAACACTCCCCCATGTTATGTATACCTTATTCTTCCGATTGCCATGGTGGTTTTTCAGATGTGTGATTAATTATGTCATAACATATTTCGACACTCCCCTTCGGTTGCC
>JAABUH010000526.1_pt1 | contig 55591 bp, 29 predicted proteins | sample 5559121 | NCBI WGS metagenome assembly JAABUH01 (sample SAMN10711871, study PRJNA513364) | rock metagenome | isolation source: Antarctica rocks | place: Antarctica: Victoria Land, Battleship Promontory nord | collected 2015-12-28 | reverse complement strand
TCTCGGCGCCTATGTCCCACCTCACTCGATTGAGGCGGAGCAATCCACGCTGGGCGCGATGCTGATCGAGCGCACCGCCGTCGAAAAAGTCTTCGAGATTCTTGATAAAGAGGATTTTTACCGCGAAAATCACCAGACCCTCTTCGACGTCATCACGTTCCTCGCTGAACGCGACGAGCCAATTGATTTGGTCACGGTCCCGAACGAACTTAAAAACCGCGACCAACTGGATGCCATCGGCGGCATGGCCTATCTGGCTGCCCTGTTTGACACCGTCCCGACAGCGGCGAACGTCGAGTATTACGCTAAAATCGTCGAAGAAAAGGCCACCTTGCGCCGCTTGATCTCAGCCTCTTTGGAGATCATCGGTTCCGCGCGCGGTGAAGTGGAAGACGTCGGCGAAGTGCTGGACGAAGCCGAGCGCTCTATCTTCGGCGTTTCGCAGCAGCGCGCCGTCGCTTACTTCTCCCCCCTCCGTACCCTGCTGCTTTCGGTCTACGACAAGGCCGAAGAACTTAGCGAAATGAAGTCGCGAATTTCTGGCCTTTCGACCGGAATTCACGACTTCGACATGATAACGTCGGGCCTGCAAAGCACGGACTTGATCATTGTGGCTGCACGTCCCTCGATGGGGAAAACGAGTCTCTGTCTATCAATAGCGGAACATGTCGCTATCAAGGAGCACAAGCCGGTCGCGATCTTCTCTCTAGAAATGTCCAAAGAGCAGCTTGCCCTGCGTATGCTCTGTTCGCAGGCACAGGTCAACTCGCACAAGCTGCGGACAGGTCATCTAAATGAGGACGAATGGACCAAGCTGGCGAATGTCGTCCAGGGAATGTACGAAGCGCCCATCTTTATTGACGATGCCACCGATACGTCCGCGCTCACGATGCGCGCCAAGTGCCGCCGGTTGATGGCCGAGCATAATGGACTGGGCCTGATCATCGTGGACTACTTGCAGCTCATGCGTTCGCACCGCCGGACGGAGAACCGCGTCCAGGAGATCGGCGAGATCGCGCGCGGCCTGAAATCCCTGGGCCGCGAGTTGAAAGTTCCTGTCGTCGCTCTGTCCCAGCTTTCGCGCGCCGTCGAAAGTCGCGAGAACAAACGGCCAATGCTTTCAGATTTACGCGAAAGTGGGTCCATTGAGGCGGAGGCCGACATGGTTTGCTTTTTGTACCGTGAGGCATACTATAAGATGAAGGAAGCCTTCAATGTCGAGGGCGGGGAGCGGCCGGAGATGGCGGAGATGGAGGAAACAGAGATCATCGTCGGCAAGCACCGGAACGGGCCGACGGGAATGGTCAAAGTTGGGTTCATGCCGCAGTTTGCAAAATTCGTGGACTTGGACACGACGCGCACGGATGAGCCGACCGGGTTCTAGAGAGAATAATAGATCAGGAAGAGAATGGATGCTTAAAGTTCTGGTGATCGGCGGCGGGGGGCGCGAACACGCGCTGGTCTGGAAACTGGCGCAGAGTCCGCAGGTCAGCCGGATCTACTGCGCGCCGGGCAACGCCGGGATCGCGAAGCTGGCTGAGTGCGTGTCGCTGGAGGGCGGGGACAGCGACGGTTTGCTCCAGTTCGCCATCGAGAACGGCATTGACCTGACCGTCGTTGGGCCGGAAGTGCCGCTCATCGGCGGCATCGTGGACCTGTTCGAGCAGCGCGGCATGCGTATCTTCGGTCCCGCTCGCGAGCCGGCCTTGCTGGAAGGCTCGAAGGCGTATGCCAAAGGGCTGATGCTGCGCTATAACATCCCGACGGCATACTTCGCCACGTTTACATCTTTCGAGGCGGCTTCGTATTATGTCCGCTCCCATTTTGGGGCACAGGCCGATGCGCCATTGGTCGTCAAAGCCGATGGCGAGGCGGCGGGCAAGGGCGTCTTCATCTGCCGCACGGAAAGGGAAGCGCAGGAGGCGCTGTCGCAGATCATGCGGGAGCGCGTCTTCGGTGCGTCCGGCGACACCGTTGTCGTGGAGGAGTTTTTGGAGGGCGAGGAAGCTTCGCTGATGGCTTTCACCGACGGCACCACCATTGTCCCCATGATCCCCGTCCAGGACCACAAGCGCGCGCTTGACAATGACGAAGGCCCAAATACGGGCGGCATGGGCTGCTACGCGCCCGTCCCGCTCGTAACCCCCGAGTTGTACCAGCAGGCCGTCGAACAGATTCTGCGGCCCGCCGTCGAGGCCATCCGTGAGTCCGGCATCCCCTACAAGGGCGTGCTGTACGCGGGCATCATGGTGACGAAAGACGGCGCGCTCAAGACGCTGGAATTCAACTGCCGGTTCGGCGACCCGGAAACGCAGGTCGTCCTGCCCCTTCTGGAAACGGACCTGGTGGACATTTTATTGGGCGTCACCGACGCCCACCTGGATGAAGTTCAAGTGCGCTGGAAGCCGCAAAGCGCGGTCTGCGTCGTTCTGGCATCGGGCGGATACCCCGGTGCGTATGCCATCGGCCTGCCCATTGACGGCTTGGAGCAGGTCGCGCACCTGTCGGACGTCGTCGCCTTCCATGCCGGCACGAAGTTCGATGATGAGGGAGGGGTTGTGACGGCGGGCGGGCGCGTGCTGGGCGTGACTGCTCTCGGCGACGACTTTACCCAGGCCCGCGCCCGTGCCTACGCCGCCGTCAGAAACCTCGCATTTGAGCATATGCACTACCGGACCGACATCGGGCATCGGGCGGAAGGAACCCCCCCCGCCCCCAATTCTGGGGGATTAGGATAAAAGGCAGTCACCCCTGGCTTTCCTAGAAGTAGAGGTGGGGCACGATCCTAAAGGAGAACACTCAAAACTCATGCGCGTCATCATGTTAAGCTGGGAGTACCCTCCCAAGATCGTCGGCGGCATCTCGCGCCATGTCTATGACCTGGCACATGCGCTCGTGAAGCAGAACATCGAGGTTCACGTCGTCACCTGCGAGCATCCCGGCGCCGCCGCCGAGGAGGTCGAGGACGGCATCTACTTGTACCGCGTCACGCCTTCGGGGCCGGGGAATGATTTCATTCACTGGGTTCAGCTTTTGAACGACGCCATGCTGGCCCGTGCCGACACGCTGATCGCCGCTTTGCTGGACAAGGGCGACAGGCAGCCGCTCCTGCTCCACCCCCACGACTGGCTCGCCCATTTCGCCGCCGCCGCGCTCAAGCATAAATACCACCTGCCGCTCGTCGCCACCATCCATGCCACCGAATATGGCCGCAACAGCGGCATCAAAGGCCCAACTCAGGAGTACATCAATTCGGTCGAAGAACAGCTCCAGAACGAGGCTTGGCGCGTCATCGTTTGCACCGAGTTCATGAAGCGCGAGTGCGAACATGCCCTGCACACGCCCTGGGACAAGATGGATGTCATCCCAAACGGCGTGGACGCGGCCAAGTTCACGCTGCCGGACTTCACGCCCGACGAAAAAGCCGCCTTCCGCGCCCGCTACGCCGCGCCGGAAGAAAAAATCATCTTCTTCGTCGGGCGCATGGTGCGCGAGAAGGGCGTTCAGGTCCTGATCGAAGCGCTGCCGAAAGTGCGCTGGGGCTACCATGACGCCAAACTGCTCATCTGCGGCGGCGGGCAACGGGAGCACCTAGTCAATCTCGCCGCCTACCTCGGCATGGAGCGGCACGTCTACTTCGCCGGGTTCGTTCCCGACGAAGATCTGATAAAGATCTACAGCATCATAGACATTGCCTGCTTCCCTTCCTTGTACGAGCCGTTTGGAATCGTCGCTTTGGAAGCGATGGCCGCCCGTGTCCCCGCCGTCGTTTCCGATGCCGGTGGCTTGCCGGAAGTGGTCAAAAACAATGTCACCGGCATTACTACCTACGCCGGACACCCGAACTCACTAGCCGATGGGCTGCTGAAGCTGCTGCATGAACCGGACACAGCGGCGCGGATGGTCGAAGCCGCCTACGAGCGGGTCCAAACGACGTTTAACTGGCACACCATCGCTCGGCAGACGATCTCGGTCTACGACCGCGTCTGGACCGAATACGTGGCAAGTGACTGGCACATGCCCGACCGGACGCCCGCCTTGCTGCCCAAAGCCGATGCCGCCGATGTTTAAGCCTATCCTGATAAGAAAACAGCCTGCTGGAACCCTCCGGCGGGCTGTTTGTCGTTCGGTCTTGCGCCGCAAGTCAAGATGCTGTACAATGAGGTCGCACTTTGAACTTTTGAGCGGCTGCCTCTTCACCGTGGTAGGCAGCGCGTGTCGGCGCAAGACAATGTTGGAGCAAGACAATGAACGAGACTTGTCGCGTGGAACTGCTGGGCGGGCTGTGCGTGCGGCTGGGCGAGCGGCTCATCACCCGCTTCCGCAGCCAAAAGACAGGGGCGCTGTTGGCGTATCTTGCGTTCTACCGCGAGCGGATGCACCCGCGCGAAGTGCTCATCGACCTGTTCTGGCCGTCCGGCACACTCGAAACCGGCCGCCAAAGCCTGAGCGTCGCCCTGTCCTCACTCCGGCGTCTGTTGGAGCCGCCTGGGACTCCCACGGGAGCAGTCCTCCGTGCTGACCGTCGGCTAGTGGGCTTGAACCCCACATGGGTGAGCACGGATGTCGCAAGCTTTGAAGCGCTTTGGGAGCAGGCGCAGCAAGCGCGCCCACCGGCCGAACGGAGGCTTTTGCTCACAAACGCCCTGGAAATCTATCAGGGGGCGCTGCTGCCCGGCTTTTATGACGAATGGCTCCTGTCGGAACAGGAACGCTTGGCGCACGCCTTTTTCGAGGCCGCCCGCGCTCTCGCTGCCTTGCTGGAGTCCGACGGAGAACGTGATCGGGCCATGGACGTTTGCCGGCGGATCGTGACGATTGATCCTTTGCGGGAAGGCGCACACCGAGACCTGATGCGCCTGCTGGCGGAAAGCGGGCAGACGGCGGCGGCCCAGCGTCTTGAATTGACGCTGGAGCGGCTTCTGGCCCAAGAGATAGGCGAAGAACCGTCCGCCGCCACGCGGCAGCTCGCCTGTCGGATCGCGCGCCAAGCGCCGCCCGTGACTTCCGAGGCGCTTGTCGTTCCTGTGCGCCACTCCTCCCCCCTGCGTTTGCCGACCGGAACTGTCACCTTCCTGTTGACGAAATTGCAAGGATCAGCCGTATCGTGGCCGCAGGAAGATCCGGCATCCCAGGCGGCTGTAGACAGCCACAGCGCTCTTGTGCGCGGGCAGATCCGCCGGCATAAGGGGGGCAACTTCAAAGAAACCAGCGATGGCTCTCTGGCGGCCTTTGCCAGCGCGGGTGATGCCCTCGCCTGTGCCGTTGCCTGCCAACAAGCGCTGGCGACCCGGACCCGACCGGAGCAGATCGGGCCGCTGCGAGTCGGGATGGCGCTCCACACCGGCGATGCGGAACTGATCCATGCGGGAAGCGACTACCAGGGGGCTGCGCTGGACCGGGCGCGATGGCTATTGACGGCCACACATGGCGGACAGGTCCTCTGCTCGGAGACGACATTCCTGGTGCTGCGGCACGATCTGCCGCCGGGCGTGCATCTCACTGATCTGGGCCTCTACCGGCTGCGCGACGCGCCTGAGCCGGAGCGGTTGTTTCAGGTGGAATATCCGGACATGGCAAGCGCGGAGTTCTCCGCCCCGAAGGCACGGCGGGCGCGCGCGGGGCATCTGCCGCCGTCATTTACCCGCTTCTTCGGGCGGGCGGCAGAGATCGCCCGGTTGACGGCGCTGCTGCAAGCTGAGGGGGTCCGTTTGGTGACTCTGACGGGGCCGGGCGGGACCGGCAAGACTCGGCTCGCCCTGGAGGCCGCCCGGTGCCTAGCCGAGCCGCTTTCCGGGGCCGCCTGGTTCGTGCCGCTCGCCGACTTGCTTGATCCCTCCCTCATTGCGTCGGCGATTTCGGATGCCCTGGACCTGCCCCGTTCCGGCGACATCGTGCCAATGGAGCAAGTCGTGGAGGCGCTCTCGCAGCAGCCATCTTTGCTGGTGCTGGACAACTTCGAACACCTCGCCGAAGTGGGCGGGGGCGTGGTACAGGGGCTGTTGGGGCGCGTCTCCCAGCTTACCTGCCTGGTGACATCACGCCGGGTTCTGGACTTGTCGGGGGAGCGCGAGTTTGCGGTGTCGCCCTTACCAACTCCCCCCAGCGCGGGTACGCCGGAACAGTTAAGCCTCTGTGAGAGCGTGCAGCTCTTTACCGACCGGGCGCAGGCGGTGCGCCCGGACTTCCAGATCACCCTCGCCAACGCCGCCCCCGTAGCGGAACTCTGCCGCCGCCTGGAGGGCATCCCTCTGGCCCTGGAACTGGCCGCCGCCCGCCTATCCGTGCTGACCCCCCGCCAGATGCTCTCCCAACTGGAACACCGCTTCGATCTCCTGGTCTCCCGCAGGAAGGACATGCCCGACCGGCATCGCACGCTGCGCGCGGCCGTGGAGTGGAGCTTCCGCCTTCTCACCCCCGAGTTGCAGCGCTTTTTCGCGCGCCTTTCGGCGTTCCAAGGCGGCTGGACGGCCGAGGCTGCCGCCTCGGTGTGCGACGAAGAGCCTGCCCTGGAGGCGCTGGCGCGGCTGCGGGAGTGTTCGCTCGTGCTGGCGGCGGAGGAAGCGGGCCGGATGCGCTTTCGCATGCTGGAGACCCTGCGCGAGTACGCCCAGGAGCAGATCAGCCCCCCGGAGCAGGATACGTTGAGCCGTCGTCATGCGCTTTATTTTGTCGTCCTGGCCGAAGACGGGGCGGCGCAGCGGGGCGGCGAGGAGCACGGGACCTGGCTTGATCGTCTTCAGGCCGAACAGGATAACCTGCGGGCCGCGCTTGGGTGGAGCGCGCAGCGCGCCGAGAGCGCCGAGATCGGCCTGCGCCTCGGCGGCGCGCTGTGGTGGTTCTGGATGGAGCGGGGCAACTTGACCGAGGGACGAGGCTGCCTGTCGGCGCTTCTGGCGCTGCCGGAGCCGGTCCCTGGGCGTCACACTCCCGCACGGGCGCTGGCGCAGTATTGCGCCGGGCTTCTGGCCCATTATCAGAGCGATTACCCCGGCGCACGGCGGCACCTGGAGGAAAGCCTCCAGATATGGCGGGAATGCGGCGGCGATTGGGGGATCGCCGCTGTGCTCAACCTTCTGGGGGCGGTCGCCCGCGCCCAGGGGGCCTACGCCCAGGCGCGTACTGCTTACCAGGAGAGTTTGATCATTCACCAACAGTATAACACCCCGGAAAACGTCGCCGTCGCTTTGAATAGCCTCGCGGCCGTCGCTCAGGATCAGGGGGACGCCGTGAGTGCGCGCGCTTTCTGCCGGCGGGCGGGGGAAATCTGGCGCGCGCAGGGCATTATGTGGGGCCGGGCCTGGTCGCTCCAGGTGCTCGGACTGGTCGCCGCCGACGAAGGCGATCCGGAGACGGCGTTCGCGCTCCTGGAAGAAAGCCTGGCGCTGCGGCGTCCCATTGGAAGCGCGCGGATCATTGCCGAACTGCTCGTCCATCTGGGGAATGTGGCCTGTGCTATGGGGAAGGACGCCGACGCGCGCTCTTTCCTTGAGGAGAGCCTGACGATCCGGCTGAAGGAGCCGGACCCCTGGATGGACCGGCGCGGCATTGCCGCCGGCCTGGAAGGTCTGGCCGCAGTAGCCAACGTGCAGCGGCAATCCGAACGGGCCGCGCGGCTTCTGGGGGCGGCCAGCGCCCTGCGGGAGCGCATCGGGACGGTGCTGACCCCGGCCCGCGAGGCCGACCATGACCGTCATGTCCAGGCCGCGCGTCAGGCCCTGGGGGCTGAGGGCTTCACGCGGGCCTGGGAGGCGGGCCAGGCCCTGACCCCGGAGCAGGTGGTCGCCGAGGCGCTTGCTCCGCCTCCTTCGTAAGACATCTTCTGGAGAAACTACGGAACGAGGGGAGGCGTAAGCCTTCCCTCTTTCTGTTTGTCAGGCTGCTATCCAATAGTCGAATCCAGGCAAAAAAGAATCCAAAAAAGCTGCAAACTCGCTGCAAACTGCCGTTTTCGTTAGAGTTTGGTAAGGGTCGCGTGGTAGAGTGGCAGTGGTAGAGACAGAAACGCCAGGCGGGAACGCCAGGCTTCAAGAAAAGGAAGGCACATGAAAACTTATCTGCATGGTTTGCGGCTCCTGAGTCTGGCGGCTCTGAGCCTGGCTGCGCTTGGACCCGCCTCGGCCCAGCGCTACACCGTCACTGATCTGGGGAAGGACAACCGGCCCCTTGCGCTCAACAGCAGCGGCCAGGTGGTAGGCTACCACAACGTGAGCGGCAGCAGCACCTACGGCTTCCTCTGGACGCCGACTACGCCAAGCGCAGCCGCCGGGACGATGACCACGCTGCTCACCGGCAATGTCCGGCCCTATTCCATCAATGTCAGCGGTCAGGTGGTTGGCAAGCAGAGTGTCCAGGACGCCTCCGGCGCTTACCATGATTATCCTTTTGTGTGGACCCCGGATGTTGCCAACGGAACCACCGGCTCCTGGATCAATCTCAACACCACACTTCCCGCAAACTCCGGCTGGGTCCTGCACAACGCGGGAGGCATCAACGACGCCGGGGCGATATTCGGCGGCGGAACCTACACCGATGCCGCAGGCGTGGCTGTCAATGAAAGCTATCTCTGGCAGATGGATCGGGCAGGCAATATCGTCTTGGCTCCTGCTCTGCTGCTCGGAGAGAGCGCTTCTCTCAACAACCTCGCCTCTCCTCAAGCCGCTGCCGGGAGGTTTATTTGGCAGAACGGGGTAAGAACGCCGATCAATTCTTCCTTCCCAAACCTCCAAATCTACAGCATCAACGACCTCGGTCAAGTCGCGGGAAAGATCTCGCCGCTATCAATGTATCACGCCTTTGTGTGGACGCCGGATGTGCCGAACGGAACCACGAGTACCGCTGGGCCGCAGGACCTTCACCCGGCAGGATACTACTGGAGCTACGCGCGGTCTCTCAACAACGCCGGGCAGGTCGTGGGCGTGGCCCAGTTAACATCGTCATCTGTGAGTGCCCTCGGTTCCCTGTGGGACCGCGCCGGGTGGCATGATCTCAACATGCTGTGTAACCCGCTGCCTGCGGGCTGGAAGCTGCAACAGGTCTATGGCATCAACAATCGCACGGTCTCTGTCAACGGAATATTGAACCCAGCCGCGCAGATCACGGGCACTGGTGTGGTCACTGTTACGACCACGACCATCGTTCATAACAAAGTATCCAGGACGACCACCGCCGAAGAGCACGGCTTCCTGCTGACGCCGCAATGAAATCTCCGCCGCAGCAAGCTGCGGGGTATCAGAAAGATCGCAGCGGCAAGCCGCCGCTGGGAAGTGGCCGCTCAGACGGCCACCGGAATCAGACAAACAAGGGTACGGAGCAAGCTCCGAGGCATTGACATCCTGAGAGAGTAAAGTGGGCCATTCCGCGTACCCGTCACCGGCCACCATATCGCTTCGGCTTTCGTCGAGGAGACTCCCAGGACAGAGCGGGCAGCAGAACTAAGGGAACCGGCATCACCGCCCCGGAAAGTCGCTCACGCGCTCTGCGAGTACATCATTACCGTCTCGCACTCGAACTGGCTCACGCCCGCATTCGCGTCTCTTGCTTCCTGCGAAGCCTGAAAGGCACCCACATGAATACTTCTTGTCAGCATACCGCGCCTCAGTCCCGCGCCCGCGCCATCCCCGGCCCCCGCGCCGGCCTCCTGACCCTGGCCGTGCTCGGCCTTGCCGCGCTGGTCGCCACGCCTGCTCATGCCCAGCTCACCCCCGCCGGCACAACGCTCTACATCAGCCTATTCAACTCAAACCAGGTCGTCACGCTCACCCCCGGCGCGACGACCGTGACGCCGTTCATCACTCAAGCTTCCGGGTCCACTCTCGTCAACCCCGAGGGGCTGGCCTTCGACCAGGCCGGCAACCTCTACGTTGCCAATAGCCACGGTAGCAGCCCCGGCGCCGCCTCGGTCGAGAAGTTCTCTTCCTCGGGGACGGACCTGGGCCAGTTCGGCACGGCCCTGAACTTCGCTGCGGGCTTGGCCTTCGGCCCGCAGGGAAACCTGTACGTCGGCAATGCATTAGGCAGCAACAGCGCCGGCTCCAGCGGCCAGATCGCCGTCTTCGCCCCCAACGGCTCGGTCCTGCCCTCGCTTACCCTGCCTTTCACCCCTCCCCCGATGACGCGCTGGGCATGGCGTTCGACCGGGGCGGAAGCCTCTATGCCACGGATTACCTGACCGGCGAAGTGGACAGGTTCGCGCCGGGGGCGAAGACGGGCGCGACTTACGGCGACAGCCTCAACGTTCTGTTCAGCCCGACACGCCTGGCCTTCGACGCCAAAGGCGACCTTTTCGTGGCGGACACAGACCTGACGAGCGGCTCAAACCCCGGCGGGATCGAAAAGTTCGACCCGACCGGCAAGGACCTGGGCGTCTTTGCCAGCGGCCTGAGCAGGCCGCATGGGCTGGCCTTCGACGCGCTGGGCAACCTGTTCGTCGCCGATGGCGGCGCGGGGACGGTCCTGGAGTTCGACCCCCGGGGCACTTTGCTGAACACGCTTGCTGTCAGCGGCGATCCCGTGGACCTGGCCTTCGGCCCGCCGCCCCCCGCCGTGCCGGAAGCCTCCACGACTGTCTCGCTTGGCCTGCTGCTGGCTCTGGGGACGGGCGGCGTGGTGATTGCGTCCAAGCGCAAGAAGTCCGTGACGAAGTAGCCCGCTCGGTTGCTCCCAGACAAAAAGCGTCCCTGCCGATGGCGGGGACGCTTTTTGCAGGTCTGGGTCTCGCGGATATTGACAGAGCGTGCCGACAGCCGCCCCTACTCCCGGCAGCCGATGCCGCCGATGTTTAGCCGTGCGGTTCCTGTGAGATAACTAGAACAATGACACCGACATTTTTGTCGGCATCGGGAAGCGTGGGACAACGGCAATGGTGGTTCTGGAAATTGTTGGCGTCTACCTGACCCTAGCAGCCCTTTTCTACTTGGGACTGACGGCGATGGCCGTTGATGCGTCCAGCCCAGCTCAAAATGCCCGGCACAAATGGCAACGGGCGCGGCATATGACGGGGAGCGCTATGCGGCGTCTCCGGCCCCTGCTGGCGTTGCGATTCCCGAAACGCACGCATTGAAAAGGAAACAGCATGCCTGTCTGCTCAGGCGTGCTGTTTGTGTTGCAATTAAACCTGTCTTCCACGCGACTGGAAGGGAGGCGCTGATTTGACACGCTTGGCTACCTGCTCCACATCTTTGAGGTAAAGTGTGTTCCCAGAATCGGCATTGGTCGAAGCCAGGGTGATCAACTCGCGTGTAAAAGGCTGGTACGAGAAGGTCTGAAACCCGTGATTTAGCATGGTCTGGTGGATGGCTGCCTCATCATAGCCATATCGCCGACCGCTGCCATTCAATTCCATGATGACTGCCAGAAGCGATGGCCGCGCCAGTGTCACCTCACCGCCGAGGATAACTTCCGTCTCAAATCCTTCCACATCTATCTTTAGGACAGCCGGTTCCGCGTCGTCAACGATTGTATCCAGCCGACGCACCGGCACCTCAGCGGCCGGCACACCGGCCTCATCCTTCGCCAGAACATGGTTCATCGTGTCCAGGCCCGAGGAGAAACGCAGCGTCCCCTCTTCCCGTCCCAGCCCGATGTTCAGCGCGGTGACGCGGTCCTGCATCCTGTTGAGATAAATGTTGTCCAGCAGATGCTCGTAAGTCGCGGGCAGAGGCTCCACCGACAGGCAATGCGCCCCAATAGCCGCTCCGGCCAAGACGGTGTACGAGCCGACGTTTGCGCCGACGTCCACGAACAGGTCGTCTTTCCGCAGGATGTGCAGGAGGAAACCCATGTCCTCGAACTCGTGGAGGCCCGTGTAGATGTTGCCGGTGGCACCTGTCATGCCGGGGGTGATCAGGAGCCGGGATTGGTTGACGAAAGGGACGGCTACGGCGCTGCCTGGCAGCAGCCGGGAGCCGATCTGCCAGCGCGTGAATCGGCCCAGACCGTCGAATTTGCGGCCGACGTTGAGCGGATGGTCGGTAACAAAACGCAGTGTAGTCAAAAGTCCCAAAGGCAAGCCTCCATTATTGTAGATGGCTGTTTCTTGATCCGGTTCTCGGATTCCTCCTTGTGCTTTTCCTGCACTTCATCTTCTCGGAGAATATTTCCCCGGCGCTTGCAGGAATAAACGACGCGGGCGGCGAAAAGACCGTCAGCAGCATCGGACGTAGAGGCGAAGCAGGACTTTGATATGGCGAAACCGATCGGGATCGCGATCATCGGCACGGGTTACATCGGGCAGGGAGCGCACCTGCCGGCTTATCAGAAGATGCAGGACGAGGGGTTGGTGTGCATTGTTGCCGTCTGCGACATCAACGAGGAAGCCTTGCGCGCGGCAGCGGAGAAGTTCGGCGTCGCGCATACATTCACCGACTACCGTAAGATGCTGGAGATGGACGAGATTGTCGCCGTGGACGTTTGTACGCCCAACTACCTCCACAAGCAGCCCGTCGTGGACTCCTTTGCGGCGGGCAAGCACGTCATTTGCGAGAAGCCGCTGGCCGTCAACGCCCAGGAAGGGGCGGAAATGGTGGCGGCGGGGCGGGCGGCGGGGCAGCAGCTCGGGGTCGCGCTCAACGTGCGCTTCGGGGCCGGCGCGCAGGCCGTGAAGCGGTTCGTGGATGACGGCAAGCTGGGCGAGGTCTATTACGCCCGTGCCCACGCCCTGCGCCGGCGCGGCATTCCCGGCTGGGGCCTGTTCACGCAGAAGGACAAGCAGGGCGGTGGGCCGCTCATAGACATCGGCGTTCACATCCTCGACCTGACGCTGTGGCTGATGGGGCATCCTGAACCCGTGTCGGTGTCGGGCCAGACCTACACCAAGTTCGGGACGCGCGAGGGTGTGCTGGGCCTGATGGGGCAGTGGGACCCCAAGACGTTCACCGTGGAAGATTTCGCGGCGGGCTTTATTCGGTTTCGTAACGGTGCGACCCTGTCTTTGGAGTCGTCGTTCGCCGCCAACATCGCCGAGAACCAGTTCCACACCACGCTCCTGGGGAGCGAGGGCGGCGCGCACCTGTACCCGTCGGATGACAGCAAGACGCGCCTGTTCCGCGAGGAAAGCGGCACACTGACTGATACAACGCCTGTCTTTCTGCCCCGCGTCGGCACCCACGAGGCCGAGCTGCGCGCCTTCGTCCAGGCGCTGGCCGATGACGCGCCCGTGCCCGTCCCCGGCGAGCAGGGCCTGCTGGTGACGCGCCTTCTGGACGCGCTGTACGAGTCCGCCGAGACCGGGCGTGAAGTCTTGCTGTAGGAGCACGATCTCTCGCGCCCTCTGAAGTCACTGGAACCAACCCATGAGCCAGCCCCTCCCAGAGCCAAACGCCAAGGCATACCCCGCGCCGACTGACGCCGCCGCGCCCCTGGCCCCCGCCGCGTCCGCCAAGTGGCTTGTCGCCATAATGCCGGTCGTGCTGATCGCCGCCTGCGCCGAGCTGGGCATTTCCATCCTAAACAACTCGGCCTTACCGATTTATTTCATGACGGGGCTGAAGATCGAGCCGGGCACCTACGGGTTTCTGATGGTCCCGTTTTTCGTCAGCGAAGTTCTTTTCAAGTCACCCCTTGGAATACTGTCGGACAAGTTCGGGCGCAGGCCGCTGATGCTGGGCGGGGCGGCCGTCTCCGTCTTCACGCCGTTGATTTTGATCTCGACGAAATACGACCCTCTGGCGACGACCGTTGTGATTACCCTGCTGGTCTTCGGATTTTTGCGCGCACTGGACGGGCTGGGACAGGCCGCGCTCTGGCCTGCCCTTTACGCCTATGTCGGAGACGTGGTCGAGGAGAAAAGGCGCGGCTCGGCGATGGGGGCGCTGAACGTCGTGTATATGCTTGGCCTGGCCCTGAGCTTCCTCGTCGGCGGTTTTGTGGACGACCACTTCGGCAAGCTGTTTACCCACCAAGCGACACTGGGGGACACATTCCACGGGCTGGGTCATAGTCTTAAATCAAGCATGCATTCGGTTGGGCATGGTCTTCATGGGGCACTGCAACGCCCGCTCGGACACGCACATCTTCCGCACCCGCTCGCCGCGTTGCCGGCCAGCCCGCCCCTGGTCCCGCCGAGCCATCAGCCTGAGTACTATTTTCCATCATTTATCCTTGCCAGTGTCCTATTTGGGATCGCGCTTATGGCGGCCCTGGGTATTCGGGGGCGCCTCCCACGTCAGAGCAGCATGGTCGCGCCTGATGACCAGAACAGCCTCGCCACGCATGAGGAGACGATAACATGGGATGGGTTTGCCGCCGCGCTGAAGTCGGTGCCGCAGTTTCTGGCGCTCGCCTTTGTAACATTCCTCGGCATCGGCTGCATCTCGCTGCTGGTCAAAAAGTTCGCGCTGGACGAGTATGGCCTGTCGGAAAGCGCCTTCGGCCTGTTGGTGCTGGGGCCGATGCTGGGCATCGCCGCTATTGCTGTGCCTGCCGGACATCTGGCGGATACCTGGGGTAAGACCCGTTGCGTCCGGCTTGGCTTTCTCCTGTGCGCGTTAGGCATATGGGGTATCCCCATTCTGCACCACTTCGGCGCAGGGATCGCAGGCTTCATGGTGGCATCGGGCATCCTGGGAGCGGGCTTCGTGCTGGCCTTTCCCGCCTGGTTGGCGCTGCTGACGTCCCTCGGCGGGGAGCGTCAGCGTGGCACGATCTTCGCCGCCGTCAGCACGGCGCAGGGGGCGGGCCTGCTGTTAGGCGGCCTGGTCGGGACACAGATCTACGGTCGGATCGGCCATATCGCGCCGTTCGTCGCCGCCTCCGTCTTGGTTTCCCTGGGTACACTGCTGGCGCTGATCTTCGTCCGCGAAAGCGCGCTGTCCCGTCAGAATACAAGTTGAAGAAGATATGAAGGCTGGCCCTGTTTTTGGCGTCCAATGTTACGCTCAGGTTAATTTTGCGAGTTTCGCATTATTCATAAAGAATCGTATTGCCAAAAATCAACGGGTGTGTTATAATCAATTTGCCCTAGGAGTATTCCGGGCAGATCACACCTGAGCGACGGGCGATTTCGACCCGTTGCCGTTTCATCCCCACCATGCCGTTTTGTGACACTTTCGTGGCACATTTCTCGAACAACGCATATTTCTCGAACAACGATTTAATAACGCCTGTCGTTTGATATGGTCCCGGCTTGAGGCTTTCCCACCGAACGCCGCGCCCGGTCCCGCGCACAACCAGGGAGGTTGTACCCTTTGAACGCTTTACGCATTGTTTTTAACGCTTCACGCGCTTTCCGAGTCACCCTCATCGCCTTGACTGGACTGCTCCTAGTCGGACTGCTGACGTCTGCCACGCTGGCGGGGATGAAGCCCGCCCCATCTCATGGGCTGGGTGCCGCCCTCTCCCTGATCGCCCAGAAGCGAGCCGCCCATGCCCAGGTCAACGCAGGGATGGGCGGGCTGCGACATGCCGCCAATGGGCGCATGCTGTTGGACCAGGCCCTTCTGCGCCCCGGCGCGCTGCGTAAGCCCAGCGCGACCACCAACGCGATCGTGCCCATCTCCGGCGCCGTGCAGACCTTTGATGTTTTCAACCCGCCGCCTGCCTTCCGGCCCCTCGTCGGCTTCGGCTCCACGGCGGCGCTCAACAACGACTCGACCAACCCGCCCGTCTTCATCAACAACCTCACCCCGGTCAACATGATGCCGGTCTGGTCGCAGAACGAGCAGTTCATCATCTTCTCGTCCAACCGGACCGTCCTGGGCGGCGTTCAGGCCGACGGCCGGTTCCACCTGTGGGCGATCTCGGTGAACGGCGGCGAAGCGTTCCAGATCACCGACAGCCGGATTGGACCGAATGGCAGCCCACTGCCGGCGGGCGGCGGCGAGTTCTTCCCGGCCCTGTCCCCATCCAACAATGCCCTCGCGTTTACCTCGGATGCTCAGTCGCCGGGTGTGCAGAATCTGTACTCCCTTCAGTCCAACAGCGCTTTCTCGCCCGGCGCTTTCTCGTTCGACGCCCTGGTAGTTTTGAGTAACTCCCGGTCATTTGTGAACGTCTCGGACCCGACGGTCATCACGTCGCTGACCATCCGCTCCGCCGACCCGACCGTCACCGGCGGTGATCCAGCGACCAGTTCCCAATTCACTGGCTTCAGCCAGGTCGGAAGGCCCACCTTCTCGGCCTCGGAAGGGCAGATCGTCTTTGCGGCGTTGAGCGCCACAGGGACGAACAGCGGCCACTTCCACTTGTATGCCCTGAACACCAACACGCGCGGCTTCGACGCCAACAGCGCGTCGTTCCCGGAGAAGCTGACGGATGGCCTGGCTGACGACACCGACCCGGCCTACTCGCCGGACGGCCAGTTCATCGCCTTCGCGTCCACGGCATCAACGATTCTCACGAACACCGGCACCAATGACAACGGTGGGACCAATTCCCCCAACCCGAACAACCCGAACAACTCGCAGAGCTTTACGAGGGGTGCTATAGCCCTGCGCTCCATCTTCCTGATTGGCGGCGGCGGCGGCGGCGCGGGCTTTGGCACGGTGGTGCAGGGCGGCCAGCCCGGCAACAGCACACAGATCCCCGGTGGGCGCGTCTCGGTCAGCGGCACGGATAACTTCGGGCCGGCCTGGAGCAACTTCGCCAACCCGAATCAGTTCACCAACCCTACCGGCAACCTCGGCTACCTAGCCTTCTCACGGAGTTCCGCCATCACCTCGCCGCACGACATCGTCTACCTCCAGGTCGTTCAGGGCGTCAACGCGCCAAACACCGAGAGGCTGACGCCGGAATCCGCCGGCAATCCGGTCGTGACATTGAACACGGATGACAACACTGGGGAGACGAGCAGCACAGGCAATGTTTATGACGACGCCTACCCGTCCTGGTCGCCGTTCTTATCTATCTTCAGCATCACCTATTCGTCCAACCGCACCGTCACCTATAATAACCCGGCAAGCGGCGTTCCGACAGAAGTGGCCGCCTCGATTCCTGATGGTGGGCAGGCCCAGAACCCTGATGGCAGCGTGTCTTACACCGTCGCCGCCGGCTACCGGGGCGTCCTGATCTCGCAGGTCTTGAACCTCGACCCGCCGACCCTGCTGCGCTTCAACGCCGACGAGGTCGTCCACATCCAGGCGCCCGGCGCCGACCCCGTCCGTGGCACGGCGAACAAACTGGCCGGGGCAGGGGCAAACCGCACCATCACGATGACCGTGCGCCTCTCCGACCGCGAGGCAAACATTGACGACACCGGCGGCCCCAACGGTGGCCCGCGCGTCTACGTCCAGATCAAGGACCCCGACAGCAAGTACCAGGACAACCAGAATCAGGAGCATAAGGTCTTCGCCAAGGACCGTCGGTACGATGTGACCACAGGGGCTAATCCGCAGGCAAATCACCCGAGCAACGACGTCACCAGCGGCACGATGAACGCCCTGCTGGATCGGTACGACCCGAACCCAGCCAACAACCCCCAATCCACGGTCGCCATGCCGATTTCCGGGTATGGGTTCGCCGAAGCGACGGATTTCAACCGCCTCCTGTCCCAGCCGGACCTGGCTTATGTCTTTTCCCTGTTTTTCCCCGTCGCTGGCAATACGACAGGCACCCAGAGTAAAAAATATGTTTACCCGTCCTATGGCCCCAAAGTAGGGAATATCGCCGTTGGGTACGTCTATCCGCGCGGCGCACACGGCGGCATGTGGCCTCCCGATGCCGCCCTGAACCCGGACAACACCTACATTTTCATCGGCACGGACGGCGGCGGCACGAATCCGGGCCTGCCCACGGCCAACAACACGCCCGCTACGCAGCCGGTCGGTGCCCAGTTCAACATCCCCGGCGGCGACCCGCGCTTGTTCATCCCGTGGGGGCCGGAGTTCGAGACCGAGCTGATCAACCCGCAGTTCGCCACCAGCAACAATGCCAACGCGCCGGCGGATCCGACCCCGCTGGCCTCGCGGTTCGCCAGCACTGTCGCTAATCCCGGCGCCACGGAGGGCGATTTTGTTTCACCGTTCTGGCTGGCCGGCGTGGACGATCAGGGCGCGTTCAGCGGCGGCATTTATAGTGGCAACACGGATGCCTCCTTTCTGCCGAAATCCGGCACACAGACGGTCACCAACGGTAGGACGCAGACGGATCGCCCGACTGCAAACTTCACTGCGGGCGGCGCCCGTCGTCCCGCCGAGTGGCTCCAGCTTCAGCGCGTTCCCGCGGCCCAGCAAGACAACGCTGGCGGCGTCCTGTATACCATCAACTTCACGGCCCCCACCACCGGCAGCGACTTTTATGTGGACGTGATCGCCTACGACAAGGCAGCCTTCCCCAATATCCCGAATACCGGCTTCAACGGGCAACGGTCCAACTGGCGCATTTACGACAACGTCGGCGGCTTCAGCACCAACTTAAACATCACCAACAACGACATCCTGGTCGTCAGCGACTACGCGCTTGGCCAGAAATTTGCCGCCACCACCTTCGGCGGGCGCAATTCAAACCTGAACCTGGTGCCCAAGCTCTTCGGCACTGAGTCTTATCTGACCGATATAGACGTCAGCCGTCTCCCGGACAGTGTTTACGCGGGCTTTCCCATCGGGCAGCCCCCGACGGACAACCCGATCACCGCCACCTCCAAACCGGTCCCGGCAAGGCAAACGTACCAGTTCGACGCAGCCGTGCAGCCCTTCTTTTTTGCGAACGCGCAAAACGGCCTCGGCGTTGGTTCCTACCTTGACGATGTGATCAACGACCGCGGGCGCAGCTCGGATGGCAATCCTAATGTCCAGTCGCAGCGGTACAGCGTGTGGCGTATTCTGTCGCGTGGGCCGGTCCCGCAGCGTGTTCTGAACAGCTACCTGCCGAACCCTGTTGCCCAGCCCGCTGTTATTGACCCCGGCGCCACATCCAGCGCCTACAAGAATGTCCCGGCGGCGACCGTGCTGGACGCTCGCCGCTGTGTCATCTGGCTGTCACCGTACACCGGCAGCGTCCTGGGAGACCCCGGCGCTCTGGACGATCCCGGCACCGTCAACGGCGTGGGGCGCAACAGCACGACCAAGAACCTGACTGCCTTCGTGCAGGCGGGCGGCCGCCTGTGCCTCAATGGGCAGGACGTCGGTTCCACCTTGACCCAGGGCGGGACGCTCGGCAACGCGCCCAGCGCTAACCCCGCCTCGCCCAACTTCCTGCCTGATGTGTTGAATGCGACGCTGATCTCTACGGGGACCACCGTCCGCGCCCTGACCGGGAGCCAGAACCGTATTACGGGCAACCCACAATTTGATCAGGCTTACAATGGGAACGGGTCGTCCTACCTTACGCTAGGGGGCGCCTTCGCGATCGGCAACCCGAACTTCTCGCCGCCTAACGACCCGCAGTATGCGTTCCCCTCCTTCAACAATTTCTTCTTCGTGTTTCCCAACTATCCTTATCAGGACAACCTGGTCATCGGGGACTCGGACTACGGCGACTCGGCCCTGAGCCAGATCCCGCCGCTGCTTCTTCCTACCGGCGCTAGCCTCCAGGGCCAGCCGGACACGGTCACGGCGATCAATGGGGCGGTCTCGGCCGCCACTTACGGCGCGGGCGGTCCGACCGCCTTGGTCTACCATGATGATCCCTTTGGTCTGCCCAAGGGGGGCAAGGCGGGCCAACTTCCCAATGGGGGCACGGGCAGCCGCGTGGTCTACGCCGCCTTCGGTCTGGAGGCTCTGACCAACGACTACTATGCGGATGTGCCGCCGAATACCGACTCGAACGATATGAACTTTCCGGCGTTCGATTCGCGCATCCCGCCGGTAATCCCGCGCAACCCGCGCCCGGCGATCCTGCATAACATCGTAGACTTCCTGCGGACGGGCCAGGTCACGGGCACCATCACCCAGACGTCGGGCACGGGCCAGGGCGGCGGCCTGGGCATTGACGGCGTCACTGTTTACCTCGTCTCCACCACCGGTGCTGCGCCTCCGACCCGCGTCACTTTCAGCTCGACGACTGCTAACGGTGGCCGATTCACCATTCTTGGAGTCGAGCCGGGAACCTATTTCCTGTCCGCTGTCAAGCCGGGCTTCCAGCGCGCCCCGTCCAACTCGAACACGGCCTTCACGGTCGAGGGCGATGTCACGGTCTCCGGCGTTTCCCTGACGCTGACGCCGCTGCCGAATGGCAGCGTCGCCGGTCTGGTCAAGGACACGGCGGGCAACGCGATCAGCGGGGCGACGGTGGTGCTCACGTCCCAGGACAACTCGATCACCCAGCGCATCACGACGCCCAGCAACATCCCGGCCTCGGTCAATCCGAAAGACAACTACTTCTTCCAGAGCGTGCCGGTGACGAACTACACGGCGCTGGCGACCGGCCCGACCAACCCCAACGGCAAACTGGAATACCGTGCCCCCACAGGCACCTCCAATTCCGTCGCGCCGGACCCGCCGAACGACCAGGGCTTTGCCGTCGCTTCCAGCCCCACGGTGGACGGCGTGAACTTCACCCTGGCGCCGATCCTCGCGACGATCTCTGGCCGCGTCTTCGACACCTCTGTCGGTGACACCGTTGCAGGCGGCACAAGCACGGGCGGCGCGACGGTAAATCTGGTGGACAGCACCGGCAAGACGGTCCTCACGACCACGGCCGCCGCCGACGGCACTTACACGTTCACGAACGTGCCGGCGGCCACGACGCCGACGACCTACACGCTGACGGCCTCCAAAGCCGGCTTCGGGATGGCCGCTACTCCGGTCGTCTCCGTGACCGTCTACCTCGGCGACGTCATCACTGGCGCGGATTTTGGGCTGACACCGTTAGCCTCGATTTCGGGCCGGATCTTCGACAACACGATAGGAGATAACGACGCAGGCGGCAAGAGCGCGGGCGGGGCGACGGTCACGCTTACCGACTCGACCGGCAAGGTCGTGACGACAGTATCACCGGACCCCACCTCGGCAGATGCTGGCAACGGCAAATACACATTCAGCGGCGTACCGCCGGGGACCTACACGATCACGGCCACCAAGGTCGGGTTCGCGGCGACGAACAACACGAAGACGGTGACGGTCACATTGGGCAGCGTGCTCACCAGCCCGGCGACCGACATCGGGCTGACGCCCATTCCGCCTGGCTCGATCAATGGCACGGTCACGGATGCGAATGGCATAGGAGTCGCCGGCGCCCTCGTCACCTTCGTGTCGGCTGACGGAACCGTCACGCTGAACGCGACGGCGGACGCGAACGGTAACTACACGATCGCCACCGTGTTCCCAGGAACTTACAACGGCACGGCGACCGGGCCGCTCAACCCGAACGGTCGCCCGACGACTACGCAGGGGACTGTGACTGTCACGGTCGCTTCCGGTCCAGCCGTCACCACAGGCAACTTCAGCGTGACAACAATCCCGCCGAGCCTTGCCGGTACGGTGACTGACAAGGCGACCGGCAAGGGTCTGGCAAGCGCGCTGGTGACAATTACGGATACCACTACGGGCGCGGTCATCAAGACCGTTAAAACGGATGCGAACGGCGCCTACTCGACCGGGCCGCTGCCTCCGAGCGGGAAGCCTCTGAGCCAGTACACCGTCACGATCACAGCCTCGCTGGTCGGCTTCGCCACCCAGGCGCTGCCGTCGCAAACCATCTACAACGGGGATGCGCTGACAAATCAGAACATCGCGCTTGTTTCGGCCCCGTCCGGCAGCGTCAGCGGCCAGGTGACGGATGCGAGCAATGGAGCGGGGGTATCTGGCGCGGTCGTGACCATCACTTCCACGGATGGGACGCAGACGTTCACTTCCGCCCCAACGGATGCGAACGGCAATTACGTCATCCCGACGAATGGGACGCGGACCAATCCATCCGGCAACTATATCGCCAGCGTCACTGTTCCAAAGAACGCCAACGGCAAGCCGGAGTTCAGTCCAGCCTCGACCCAGGCCATTACCATCCCACCGGACGGGACGCAGACAGTCAACTTCGTGCTGACCGAGATTCCGGCCTCCCTGTCCGGCACGGTCCTCGACAATCAGACCGGCAAGCCGATCAGCGGCGCGACCGTAACGATCACGGACAGCACTGGCAAGACTCTCGGCACGGTGAAAACGGGGGCGGACGGGACCTACTCGTTCTCCTCCCTCCCGGCGGGCCAAACGGCGGCGAGCTTCAACGTATCCGCTACCGTTCCGAGCGGCTACTTCCCCGGCTTCGTGACGCCTGCGCCCACCCTCAGCCTCGGTGACAGCCTTACGGGGCAGAACATCGGGCTGGATGAGCAGGGCATCATCACCGGCTTGGTGACGGACAGTTCGACCGGGCAGCCCCTGCCGAACGTGAGCCTGACGCTCACGGACACCAAGACAGGTGCGACGCCGGCTAACCTGACGCCGTCTCCGCTGATCACAACGCCGGGCACGACGGTCGGGCCGGACGGCATGACGTCAAATTATGTGGCGACATTCGTCCTCACGCCCGGCGACACTTACGCGGTCTCGGCATCCAAGCCGAACTTCAACCCGTCGGCAGTCGTCACCGTGACGCCTTCGCCGCTGATGCTTGGCCAGGTGGGACGGGCTAACATCCAGCTCACCAGCGGCATCGGGACGTTGGGTGGCCTGGTCAGTGACGCGACTACGAACGCGCCCGTCGGCGGCGCGACCATCACGGTCAAGAGCACGGTCGCCGGTGTGACCACGACCATAGCAACGTTCACCACCAACAGCTCCGTCTCGCCCGCGCCGGACGGCAAGACGCAGGGGCTGAACTACTCCGGCCAGGTGGCTCAGGGGACTTATACCGTCACCCTGACCTTTGGGAGCCGGACGCCGATCACGCAGACGGTGACGGTCGTGGGAGGCCAGTTCAACCGGCTGGACTTCACGGGCGCGAATGGGACGCCGCCGCTGTACACGTTCCCGGCGGGCTTGCAGTTCCTGTCCACACCTTACGACTACAGCTCGCTTGGCTTCGACGCCCTGTTCGGCATCCTGAACACTGCCCCCACGGGGACGCCGCCGAACGGCAACCGGACACACGTCGCGGTCTGGGACCCGACTGTGAGCCGGTACGCCCTGGACCCGAACCCGCCTGCCGACTCGCTGCGGCTGGGGATCGGCTACTGGGTCTTCCTGAAGAACCCGGTGCCCGTCACCATACAGGGAGCGACACCCTCATCGGCCTTCGTGCCTGTCGCGCTGCACCCAGATTGGAACCAGATCGGTGTCCCCAATATCAAGGGTGTTGCGGTCTCCAGCCTGATGTTCGACAACGGCGCGGGCGGCATGATCAGCTTCGCGACCGCTGCCAGCAACCAGTACCACGTCGTCTCGCCGACGCTGTACAGCTACGACGGGAACGCTTATCAGCCGGTCACTCAGAGCAGCGTCCTCCAGCCCTGGAAGGCGTACTGGATCAAGGTGTTCGCGAACGCCACGATCGAGATTCCGACGAGGTAAGCCGGCGGCTCAGTGGTTAAGAGCTGACTCAGACGGCGGAGGCGACCTGATCGTCTCCGCCGTTTCTCTTTCGCGAAATAAACACGAAGACGCGATATAAACACAAAAATCTGGCCTCAGCGGAAAATTGGCGAAAAAATCGCTTGCGTAAAAGTCGCCTCTATGTTATAATCGTTTCACTGCCCCATGTGTCAGCGGGGTTTTGGCCCCGAGGACGATCACACTCAAGGAAAATGACACTCACGGATGATCACACTGGAGCCGCCGGCGGACCTGGAGAGATACCGGGCCGACCTGCCGCCTGAGAGTAAACCCTAAACCATCCCCAGAGACTTGCTCTTCGTTTGTTGTCTCCGCTGCCGCTCCGCTGCATCAAAGCTGCGGATGCGCGACGCGCTCTCAAACGCGAACAGTGCCGTCCTGGCTCCATCTTTGTCAATTTTCGCCTGGTCATTGGATTGCCGCCCCGAACCGTTGTTTTTCTGGAAACGAATGCCCGCCCAAACGCGCCTGACAGCGCCCCGCCTTGATGCTGACCGTTTCAGCATCCTTCGCCCCGGAAAAGTTCGCCTCGGCCGTGTGCCGGCAACCAAGGAGGTTGTACTCGCTTGAAATCTATACGTTCCACTCGTACCATCAGCCTGCTGTCTCTCCTGACGGTCCTGTTCTTCGCCGCCTTCCATGCCGGTCTGCCCGCCAACGCAGCCCCCGTGGCGACGCACGGCAGCACGGGCCAGGCCCTTGCCCTGCGGGCGTCCCTGCGCGCACTCGTGCCGCTTACGGGACATGCCAAGACGTTCAAAGATCTGGTTGGGCTGGGGCCACAGGATCTGCGCCGCGCTCCCGATGGCCGCTTCATCTACAAGCGGGCCGCGCTGCGCCCCGGCGCGCTGCGGCAGCCCAGCGCTACCGGCACCACGCCCCAGGTGGATGAGGCGGTGCAGACCTACGACGTCTTCAGCCCGCCCCCCGGCTTCACGCCGACGCAGGGGCCGAGCCTGACCCCTACCAACCTGACGCCGGTTTGGACGGCAGACGAGACCATGCTGGTCTTCTCCTCCAACCGAACTCCCACCGGGGCTGTGGGATCACGCTTCCATATCTGGGCGATCCCTGTCGGCGGCGGTGCGCCGATCCAGCTCACCAGCAGCAACGGCGCAAACGGCGGCGGCGAGTTCTTCCCCGCCCTGAGCGCCGACAACAATCGCCAGCTCGCCTTCACGTCGGACGGCAACTCACCCGGCGTCCAGAACCTGTATAGCATCCCGGTCCCGACCTCGACCGTCGCCGTCGGCACGCTGACCTCGCCGACGATCCGCACGACCGATCCGGTCGCCATCGCCGCCGGCGGGCTTGATTTCTCCGGCGTCCAGCGCCCCACCTTCGTACCAGGCAACTCCGACGAGATCATCTTCTCGGCGTTCAGCACGAAGGGAACGTACACGAAACACAACCACCTTTATTTCATGTACGTCAGCACCGGCGGTTCCGATCCGACGACTGTCTCCCTGCCTGCCAAGCTGACTGACGGCCCCGCCGACGACACCGATCCTGCCTTCTCGCAGGATGGGCAGCTCATCGCGTTCGCTTCCAACGCCGCCAGCCTGACGGCGACCGGTAACGCGGCAGGCCCCGACCCGAACACCTCGGTCCTCCTCACCGCAGCGCCGGGCGCGAACCGGTCCATTTTCCTGATCGGCGGCGGCGGGCGCTTCGGCTTCGGCACGGTCACTAACACGGCCCCGAATAGCGCCGTAGGCCGCCCTGTCACGCTGTCCGGTACGGACAACTTCGGCCCGGCCTGGTCGTCCCTGCGGCGCAATCCCTATACCAACCCCCCGCCCGGCTTTGAATACATCGCCTTCTCGCGCGGGGCCAGCCCGACTTCGCCCCACGACATTTACTACCTCCAGGTCCTGCAAAACACGGACGCAGGCGGAGAGACCAACCGCTCCAACGAAGCCGCCACGACCCCGGAGCCTCCCCGCACTCCCATTGACCAAGTCAACGCCGGCGATGTCAGCTTGACCGATGTCGGCGGCGCGTTTGGAGGCTATGTCCCGGACACGTTCACCAACCAAAACCGGCAGGGGACGTTTTTGCCGCAGCCCTTCACCGTGACCGGCGGGACGGCGCAGACGATCACTCCGGCTCCTGTCGTCAACACGACTAACGACCCCGGCACACCGCCGCAGATCTTCCAGACCGACCGGAATGGGACTTTCACTTATACGTTTGGCAACCTGACTCCGGGTGCCAATTACTTTGTCCGTCTGCATCTGTCCGACCCGACCAACAGCGCCCCCGGCAAGCGCGTCTTCAGCGTCACCGTCAACGGGGCGACTCAGAAACCCATAGACATCGTTGGCCGGGCACAGTCCGCTCCCGGTCGCATTGACGGCTTGGTCTCGGACCCGACAGGCGCTACGCCCCTCGCCGCAACCATCACCGTCACTGATTCCAGTGGCAACCCTGTCACCACGACGCCCTCGCCGCTGACCTCGTCCACGACGACGACGCCGGATCCAAACGGCGGCGCTGATATCAACTATAACGGCGCGCTGGCGCAGGGCACCTATACCGTCACGGCCACACCCGATCCGACGACGGGGTTCGCGCCTGCCTCACAGACCGTCACCGTCAGCAGCGGCGCCTTTACCCGTGTGGACTTTCCGCTCGCGCAGGGTTCCGCGAGGATCACCGGTGTCGTCAAGGACAGCAACGGTGTTGTTCAAAGCGGTCTTCCAGTCAGCGTCATTGATGACAACACCGGCCAGACCTTGGCGACGGGACAGACGGACAGCCAGGGGCGGCTGGGTACTACGAAGACCCCGACATTCATCCAGGTGCCGCCGACTCCGGCCGGTGACAACTACGATGTCACGGTCTCGCCGCCCTACAGCGCCAAGTTGACGACCCAGACGCAGCAGACGACGGTCACATCCGCCACCCCTGCCGTCCTCACCTTCACCCTCGCCAGTGGCACGATTACAAACACCGGCGTCGGGACTCTGGGCGGCCTAGTCACCGATGCGTCCAACGGGCTTGCCGTTGTGGGCGCGCAGGTTCGCATTACCGGTGCCAATAACACGCTGGTCGCCATCCTGACAACGGGTGCTACGGTCAACGCCCCCGCCGCCCCCAATGGCGACGGCAAGCCGGTCAACTATCTCGCCTTCCTGCCGGTCAACGCGGGCTACTCCGTTGCCGTCACCGAGCCGGGTTTCGCCCGGCAGACAACCACCGCGGCCGTCGTCAACACGGCCGCCACCACCACGACACCGGCTAACGCTTTCACGCGCGCCGACATCGCCCTGAAGACCACTGCGCCTACGGTAGGCCAGAATACCGCTATTGTCGTCGAGTACGGCACGACGGCCGCGAATGGGAACGTGTTTTTTGGGACAGGCAGCGCAAGCGGCACCATCACGGTCGCCTTCAACCCTGTGTCCGGCGATCCGCCCATAGTTGAAGGCATCGAGATCGTTTCGGACGCGGCCCTTCCCGACGGCTCGGCCCCGACAAGCAGCGGCTTCGGCGCTTTCACTCCGACGAGCTTCTTCCAGAACATCACTGCCTCTTCGCCGCCGCAGATCGACAGCGTCCTGGGCGGAGTTGATGCCAACGGGAAACCGCAGGTGACGATCCTGTTCCAGAGTGGCAGCACGAGTACGCCCTCGTCCTTCAATCTGTTCCGTTCGCCGGCTGCACCGACCTCGACGAATAGGCCGCCGGCCAGCAACGCCAGCACGGAAGCCCCCTACCTCACTAACGTGCCCGTCACGACACTGGGGAACGGGCTGCTCCAGATCGTGGACACGAACGTCACCCTGGGATCCGAGTATTTCTACCAGCTCACCGCCGTGTTCACGCAGACTCTGACGCCGGAAGTCGTGGGAAGTAGAACGACCCTGGTCAACTCCGCCGTCAAGCTGAACACCGATGATAATCCCGGTGAGACCAGCACGGGCGGCAACGTCTACGACGATGTCTACCCGACGTGGTCGCCGTTCCTGAGCGTCTTCAGCATCGCTTATTCGTCCAATCGCACTGTGACCTATAACAACCCCACGACGGGCGCATCCTCGGAGACCGCCATCTCGGTGGCACCGGGCGGCAAACTGACCGGGAACGGCACGGTCGGGGCCGGGTACGCCGGAATCCTGGCTTCTCAAGTCGTGAACCTGGACCCACCGACGCTGCTTCCGTTCAGCGGCACCGAGATCGTCCATGTCGCTGACGCGGCGGGCAACCGGACTCGCTACGGCATCACGCCCGGTCAGAAGGTGACGTTCACCGCTCGCCTGAGCAGCCGCGAGGCGGGCATTGACAACACGGGCGATGCGACTGGGGCGACGTCGCGGGGCGCGCAGGTCTACATTCAGATCAAGAACCCGAACAGCAAGTATCAGGATTCTCAGGGACTGGAGCACAAGGTCTTCGCCAGGGACTACCGCTACCGCTTCCAGAACAACAACCCGAACGCCGCTAATCGCTTGCTGCTGGACAGCGGCTCATCGGCGCAGCTCATCAACGGCGGCGGCTACGACTACCCCGATCCCCTGACTAGACGCATCAATTCGTTCTATGATGGGTTCAACCGCTTCACAAGCAGTGGTGGAGCCATTTTCTACGGCTTCAACCGTGGGGCCGTCGCCGGCACGGAGGATGCTCCCGGTGCAGCCGTGCCGGGGCCGGCTACAAACGGATCGGACACGATCTCGATCGGCCGCGACGGAGGCGGTGTCAACAATGAGACCGTGTCCGACATGAACGGCAAGCCCGTCACCGATCCCGACACCAAGCAGATCGTCGTGCGGCCTCCCGGCAGTGACCCGAACCTCTTCATCCCGTGGGGACCGGAGTTCGAGTGCCAGGTGGTGAACCCGGACTTCGCAGCCAACCCCGGTGCCACGAATGCCGGCGACACAAGCCGCACCGATTTCCGCGACCCGTACTACCTGGCCGGCGTGGACGATCAGCGGCCTTTCAGCGGCGCTGGTAAAGTGCGGTCTACGACCAACACGACGGCAAAAGACGGCACTCTCGCCGCCCCCGGCGAGTGGCTCCAGATGACCCGCCTGCCGGACGCGCAGCAGGACGGGCAGGGCGGCGCGCTGTACAGCGTCACCTGGACCACGCCCACGTCAGGCAGTGACTTCTACATGGACGTGATCGCCTTTGACAAGGCGGCACCGCCCATCAACAGCGGCGGCATCAGCAGCAACTGGCGCATCTACGACAACATCTGGGGCTTCAGCACGGCGGCGTCCATCGGCAACAACGACATCCTGGTCGTCAGCGACTACGCCCTGGGTCAGAAGTTCGCCGCCTCGACATTCGGCGGCCAGCGCGGCCTGCTCAACCTCGTCCCCAAGCTGTTCGGAGCCGAGTCTTACGTCACCGACATTGACGTGAACTTGCTGCCGAATGCTGTTTACCGGCACACGGTCATCACCGGCGCAGACGTCAACAACCCGAACGTGGAAGTCAACTTCCTGGGCAGCTCCTACTCGCCCACCGGACGGGACCTTGATACGGAACGTGGTCCTGGCCTCCCGGAGCAGCAGTTGCTGACAAATCCGGTCTTCAACGGCCTAGGCGTCGGCTCCTATTATGACAGGTTCATTGACGACGGTGGACGTGTTGATGACGTTCCCGCCGTGCGCTCTCAGCAGTACAGCCTCTGGCGTACCCTGTCGCGCGGCCCGATCCCGGACGCGGTGTACCAGGCTTACACCCCGACTCGGCAGCCGCAGCCTGCCGTCGCCGACACGAGCGGGGCCACCAAGGTCACCATCGCGGCAGGCAGCGTTCCTGTCGCCAACCGCTGCATCGTCTGGATCTCGCCGTTCACCGGCGACGTCCTGGCCGGGGCGGGGACGCTGGCTGACACCACCACACAGACCTCGCTGCGGAAGTATGTGGCAGCCGGTGGGCGTTTGTGCATCTCCGGCGAGGACGTCGGCTCAACGCTGACGCAGAACGGTCAGACCAACAACGCCGCCGGCGGGTTCCTGTCCGATGTCCTGAATGCGACCCTGGCGACGTCCAACGGCGGCACGCACATCCCCGCCGTCAACACCGCCCCCAGCATCGCCGACAACCGCATCACCAACACACCGGGCTATGACGGTACTGTAATCGGCAACTATATAGAGCTTAATCCGGGCCTGACGATAAGCACTGTGCCGCCCGGCCAGCGGCTTCTGCGTATCTCGAACAACTACGGGGGGAATATCTTCTCGCAGTCCTTCGCGAACTTCAACACCTTCGCGGGCAACTGGCGCACGGACGGCTCCCTAGATCAGTTGGGGCCATACATCCAGCCGTTCCCGGTAACCCAGCTCAACTCCAACGCGGTCGTCAGCGCGATTGACACCATTACACCGAACAAAGGCGCGCACACGGACATCACGCTGGCGCCCTTCACCAACCCGATCCCGCCGCTCGACAATGGCAACGACGCGGCGGCCTCGGGACCGGGCGGCATCGGCCTGATTTACACTGAGAACCCGCTCACCGCGACGGGTGGGACAGGAGCCAAGGTAGTATACGCGACCTTCGGCCTGGAGGCACTCAGCACCGAGTTCTACAAGGTCACGAGCGTCTTCAAACCGAACCCGGTGATCTACAACCCGCGCAATCAGCGGCAGAGCATCATCCACAACGTCGTGAACTACCTGCGGACCGGCTCCATCGTCGGCACCATCCGCTCCACGAGCGGCAACGGCGTGGTCGGGTCGGGCGTGGTAGGCGTCACCGTCTACCTCCTATCCGAAACCGGCAACCCCATTCCGGGGCGCGGGACGTTCAGCGCGACGACGGATACGGCCGGCAACTACCGCATTGACGGCATTGAGCCGGGCAACTACACGATTGCCGCCTACCGGACCGGCTTCCTCCGGGCCACGTCTAACCCCGGCGTTGTCTTTACCGTCGAGGGCGACTCACTCCAGCAGGCCAGCCTGACGCTTGTCCCGGCTGCCCCCGGCAGCCTCTCCGGCAAGGTCACGGACACGGCAAATAACGCCGTTCCGGGAGCGTCGGTGGTCTTTACCTCCAGCGACGGCCAGATCTACTCGACCGCTACGGACGCCAACGGCAACTACAATCTGCCGAACGTGCAGCCGGGGACCTACACCGGCACGGCTACCAAGACCGGCTTCGGGACAGGGACGCAGAATTCGGTCGCTGTCGCCAGCAACGCCGCCGTGACTGTGAACTTCACCCTGACGCCGGGGCCGGGGACAGTGACAGGGCGCGTCGTGGACATTTCGGGCAATCCGATTAGCGGCGCGTCGGTCTTCTTCAGCAACGGCAGCCCGGCTGTCGTGGCGGCTACGGCGACCACGGACGCCACCGGCACCTACACGATCCCCGCGCTGGCAGCCGGCACCTACAACGTGACCGCTTCGGCCACCGGCTTCGGGAGCAGCGCCCCGATCTCAGTCGTCGTCGTCGGCGCCGCGACCACGACCGTGCCGGACATCACGCTGGGCGCGGTCGCCAACGGCACCCTGGGTGGCCTGGTTACCTCCGCCGGCAGCACGACGCCGCTGGCCGGCGTCACGCTGACTATAGTCAACACGGGGACCGGCCTAGCCGTCTCGCCGTCGCCCACGACGACCGGTACATCCACGGCGGCTTCGGATGGTGGGCAGATCAACTACGGCCCCATCACGCTGGGGCAGGGCACCTACACTGTCACCGCCGCGAAGAACGGCGTCAGTGCAGGCACCCAGACAGTCACAATCGCGGCTAACACGTTCAGCCGTCTGGACTTCACCGGGATTACTGGTCTGCCCGCTCTGCACACGTTTGCAGCAGGGCTGAACTTCCTGTCCCTGCCGTTTGACTACAGCGGCTCCTCGTTCGACGCCGTGTTCGGCGCGCTGAACACGGCTCCGGCGGGGACGACGCCCAACGGCAACCGTTCGCACGCCGCCGTCTGGAACCCACTGGTGGGGCAGTACGCCCTGGACCCGAACCCGCCTGCCGACGCGCTGCGGCTGGGGATCGGCTACTGGATCTTCCTGAAGACCGCAGTCAGCATCGCCCAGCCCGGCACGGCGACGGGAGGCACGATCAGTGTCGCCCTGCACCCGGCATGGAACCAGATCGGTGTACCCAGTACGGTCCCGGTTCCCGTCTCCAACCTGACGTTCACGACGGGCGCCACGACCCTCTCCTTCGCAAATGCCGTCGGCAATGCGAACCACATCGTCTCGCCGACCCTGTACCGTTATGACGGCTCGAACTATCAGGCGGTCTCGGCAAGCGACTCGCTCCAGCCTTACCAGGCGTACTGGATCAAGGTCTTCGTGGATACCACGGTGGGTATTCCGACGGGACGATAAAGCGGACTATCAAAAAGCAGACCGTTAAGAGGAAGGCCGAGAGCGCCTCCCTTTGGCGCCCCGGACGCGGCAATCACCGCGTCTGGGGCAGCCGGCCATCATTGAACATTCACGCCGTCTTGGGACCTGTCAAAGACTTGTTCACCGGCGAAACTTTCGCACGATTTCCTAGGAGGAACTCCATCCCGTGAAACATTTGAAGCAGCATTGGAGCGCGCAGCCCGTCAGTTTCCTGCTCTCGGTACTGATGGTTCTGCCCGTTCTCGCCTTGTTCCTGCTCCGCGCGCCCGCCGCGCAGGCGCAGGGGCTTGCCAGCCCGCAGCCGACCTGGGCCGTTCTGGACTTTGCCAACCCCTCCGGGTATGGCGGCACCGATGTCGGGCGTCTCGCCTCTGACTCGTTTGTCGTCGAGCTAGCGAAACTCAATCGCTACGCGGTTCTGCCCCGTCAGGACCTGCTTAACGGTATCCAAGCCAACAACCTCACCCCGCCGCTCAACCTGACCAGCATCGAGCGTCTGGGGCAGGCCCTGGGCGTGCAGGCGGTGGTCGCTGGTGAGATTGCCTCCATCTCTTTCTCACGAGACCGGCGCCAGGCCAAAGTCAATCTGGTCGTTCGCGTGTTTGACCCCCGCTCGGGCTTCCTGCTCAACGGCGCGCTGGCCGAGGGTTATTCCAATCAGCGCCCGATCCCGGTCACGGACGAAGAACAACTGGTCAACGAGGCGTTCGGCAATGCCGCCTTCAACGCCGTCCGCCAGATCAGCAAGTTTAACCTGCCCGTCGCCACGGTCCTGATCGGACGCGATACCAAATCCGTGACGCTTAACAAAGGCACGCGGGACGGTCTGTACGACGGGCTTGAGATGATCGTGACTCGCAACGGCGTGGTGACAGGGCGCGTCCGAATTTTCAATGCCACCAACAATGACTCAGACGCGATCATCTCGGACCAGGGGCAGGGCATCCGGCCCGAAGACCGCGCGACCGCCCTGTATAAACTGCCCGAATACTCCATTGACACGAACCACACCATCCGCACTGCCAGTGCCGCCCAGGTGGGAGCAGACACGGCTTCCACCGGTCCGCATCGCAGCGCCTTCAGTGGGGTCGGCGGCATTCTGGTCGCTCTGCTGGCGGCGGGCCTTCTCCTGAGCGCCATCCGGGCAGGACACAAGGACGCCTCGCTGGGCGGCGCGAATGTCTCGGGCGCCCATGCGATTTCTGGACGCGCGTCGGACCTCGGCGGCTCCCTGTCAGCGGCACCCACCGTCGGCTCTATCATCAGCAACTATATCCCTGTTGCGGTGCGTATCACGGCGGACACGGGAAACGTTGACCCGACCAATTTCCTGGAGTTCCATGTTTACCGCAGCGACTCGCCGGCTTTCCTAAATAGCTATGCCAGTCTTCCTACTTTCACTGCCAGGGAAACGACGATCTTCACTTTCTCCAACACCAACAACGGCGGCAACGGCGGCAACAACGGCGGTAACACCAATGGCGTGGTTATCGGTGGCATTTTGGGTCTCTCAGGCTTCGGCCAGGTGCCCATACTGGCGCAGGCGGGCCACAACAACCTGACGATCTTCGACGACTTCAACGGGAAGCAGTCCGTGACGGCCTCCAAACCGGACCCATCGGACAGCGGCACCCTGGTCACGCTGACCGGAGCCGGGCTGGGCTTCATTTTCGGCACCAACACGGCCGGCAATAACAACGGCACCACGACCACCACGATCACTGCCGTTCCGATCCCCGGCACGGGCCTTCAGTTCGGCCAGCGCGTCTTTTACCAGGTCGAAGGGCTGTACATCCAGCCGTCCACCTTCAACTCGGGTAACTCAGGAGCTACCGTCAACCCCGGCACGACCGGCAACAACGGCCAGAACACCAACAATTCCGGCGGCGGCACCAACACGGGCGGAGGCGTCGGCGGGGGCGGGGGCGGAGGCAACAACGGCGGAGGCAATAACGGCCAGAACACGTCGGGCACCACGACGCAGGGCCATAGCGAGACCTTCCAGCTCACCGGGCGGCGCAACACCAACTTCGTCACTTACATCGAGCCGGTTCACCCGTTCGGCAACTCAGTGACCGGGACCGGGGCCACTAACGTCAACGTGACCGTGCCCTCGACACGCGGCGCCAATGACTACATCTTGCAGATCAGCACCGACCCCGGCTTCTCGAACTCGCACACCTACCGGGCTGCGCCGGGCGCTTACAACGCGACCTTGGCGGACCCGACAAACCAGGCAGCGGGATCGGCGACAGGCATCAGCACGGCTAACGGGACGGCGGTGGTCTTCAACAACATCAACCTGTCCACCGATTTCCCCAATGGGACGGTCTTCTTCTACCGCGTCGGCGCTCGTAACTCCGCCGACAACGGTCAGGATGGGTTCGATAATCCGTATGTCTTCAGCGACCCGCTCGCCCTGAACATCACCGGCGCGGCGCCCGCATTGCAGTCCCGGCTGCGGTCGCATAACTTCGGCAACTTCGGCGGACGGAGCCGGAACTAATGCGCTTTACAGAGAGGAATATTTCCATGCTCACCCATAGCAAGGGCAGTTCGCCCTTGAGACTCTTGAACAAACGCTCTCTGGCGCTCACGCTGGTTGCTGCCATGCTCTGCCCGCCCGGCGGCCTCTTGGTCGCCGCCCAGGCACAGCAGATTCCGCCACCCGTCCCGCAGGCAGCTCCCGCTCCGCCTGCACCCGCCCTGCCGGCAGGCAGCACCATCCATATCCCGACTGCGCCGGCTATGGCCGGCCCGATCCATTCGATCCTGCTGTTTCCGTTCGCCAACAACATCTCGGCCTCGGGCGGCGCCGCCGGCTTCAACCCGGAACAGGTCGGGGCGCGGGTCGAGGATGCCATCAAGCTGCGCCTGAACGTCATTGGACGCTACAAGGCCAACAGCTTCTCGCCCTCGCTGCCACAGATCCAGCGCGCCTTGCAGGAGGCGCGCGTCGAGGGCCTGAGCGAGAACGACCTCACGCCGCCCTATGACGACGCGCAGAAGACGCATAAGATCGCCGCCCAGGTTGGGACCGACGGCTATATGCTCGGTACGATCGAGGCGCTGCGCGCTGACCCCAGCACCCGCAACGTCTCGCTCACAGTCAGCGCTACCCTGTATAACTCGGCGACGGGCACGGCGACGCGCGTGCTGGCCTTCACCGGCAAGAGCGTTTCCTACAACCCAAGCGATGACCCGGACAGCCTGCTGCAAAGCGCCATCAACGACGTGGCCGGCCAGGTTGTTTCCGCCCTGAACGGCAGTCTCCCCCAGGAGCGGATGGCCCCGGTGGACTATCAGCGCGGGCGTCACAACAACAACGGCTCCATCCTGCTGGGCATTCTGCTGGCGACCGCTGTCGGCATCGCCATCGGCTCCTCCCACCACGGCGGCGGCGGCGGCTCGACCACCACGACTACGACCCCGACGGGCAGCGGCGGTCCGCCCAGCCCGCCCGGCCTCAACAGTGGCAACAACCCGTCAGGACCGCCCGCGGCGCCGAACCCGTAGGTCCAGACCCAACCGGTCCAGACCACCCAGCCTCGGCATTCATGCCGGGGCTGGGCTTCCTTGCAAAGCATCCCTCCAGGACATCCACCATGCGTCCCTCCGTTACGCAGCCCGGCGCGGCTCCCTTGGCTTTCCTCCTGACGCTGGCCCTGGCGGGCCTGACGCTCTTTTTGACACTCTGGCCCGCCACCGCGCGCGCTGCCGGCCGGGCCAGCGTGACATTGGCCGCGACGCCTGATATTATCTATGCGGATGGCAAGAGCACCACAGTTGTCACCGCCACCGTGCGCGATGGCGGCGGCAGCCTGGTCGCCAACAATACCCCGGTCCGCTTCACCACGACGCTGGGGACGCTCACCGGCGACACGGCCTCGACCACATCCGGCGTCGCCCGCATTTCGCTGACCAGCGCCACCTCGCCGGGGACCGCGACCATCACTGCGGTCGCCTTCGGCGCGACGGCGGACGGCTCCTCGGCGGGCGCGACCACGGTTGAGTTCACCGAGGATCGCGAGTCGCTGTTTGCCAAAGACGCCCGCTGGATTCGCCTGGACTGCCCCCAGTATCTCATCTACAGCGCCGACTCGCGGATCGTCGAGGCTCAGGGCAAGAACGGCTCGGCCCACTTTTCCTACAAAGCCCTGGATATCCAAGCGGATGCGCTCCAGGTGGACCTCCAGACACGGCTTGTCCTCGCCCACCACGCGACCCTCCAGCGCGGCCGCCACGTCCTGCGCGTGGCCGAGCTGCGCTACGACCTTCTGAACGGGGCCGGGACCGCTGTCCTTGCCGGGGAGGTCCAGAGCGTCACTGTCACCGGCTCCGACCTCGAAACCGCGCCCCAGCCGCTCGACCCAGCCCAGCTCCCGCTCGTATCCAACCCGTACCGCTTCGTGGACCTCGCCGACAGCCGGGTCGTCGTGTCCGCCCGCGCCATCACCGCCGACCCCGGCGACCAGATCCAGTTCCGCCGCGCCACGATCTACAGCGACGGCAAAAAGCTGCTCTCGGTCGCCTACCACGTCATGCCGATGAGCACGGACCAGATCTTCGGCCAGCAGCTCATCGGGTTCGGCTCGGAAGGCGTCTTCCTCAACATTCCGTACTACTACAACGTCACGCCGCAGAGCAAGGGCACGATCTACCTGCGGAACGCCGCCGTCAGCGGCGCGAACATCGCCAACGGCCTGTCCTCGGGGACCTCGTTCTTCACCGGCCAGTCCGCCCGCCACGGGCTGGCCCTGGACCTGGAGCAGACCTATCAGGTTGGGCGCAGCGGCTCCGGCCAGTTCCTGGTCAACGGCATTACGCGCTCCGAGTGGGGCGCCCAGTGGAGCCACACGCAGCGCATTGACGAGGCCACGACCGGCTACCTGTTCGTGGACTATCCCGAACACCGCAGCTTATATGCCTCATCGAACGTCTCGCGCCAGTTCAGTGGCTTTTCCCTCAACGTCAACGCTTCCGGCAGCCGCGACCCCGGCATTGACGGCTACGCGGCGAAGAGCTACAGCCTCAGCACCTACCTCCAGACCAACCCGAAGCGGCTGGGACGCTCGATCTTCAACTACTCGACCGACTTCACCGTCCAGCAGGGGCAGCTCGTCGAGACTGCCCCGGATACGGGCACGGTCACGACGCCGATCTCCAACCGCTCGGTGGATATGCGTCTGTTCACCGCGCCCCTCCAGCTTGACAAGCGCACCCAATTGACGGACTCGCTGACCGTCGGCCAGGTTTGGGGAGGCCGGAGCAGCCATCTGGCGCCCATTGTCAGCGCCAGCCTCGGCCTGACGCGCACGTTCCGCCAGTCGGACGTGCTGACCCTGAATTACACCTACCGCTACGACCCGCTCCTCAGCCAGCTCGGCTCGCCCTCGTCGAGCCTCAACCCACTAGAAGCGCTGCTCCGATCGAGCACCCAGCAGCGCCTGACGGCCACCTACCTCACCACGCCCCTGCCGCGCCTCACGGTCTCCTTCTCCGGTGGCTACGGCCTGCCTCTGGGCGACCGCAGCCTGTTCGGGGCGGCCCGCTACCGAATCAATAACGACTGGGGCATCGGCATCGCTACCTCCTACGAACAGTACGTCGTGGACAGCTACCGTGACTTTGAATACTCCGTCAGCCGCAAGGTCTTCGGCCGCGACCTGGCCTTCTACTACTCCACCAAGACCAAAAAGCTCCGCTTCGACTTCGCCGGATCGGGCTGGCGATAAAACCGGCCTCAGACAAAAAGGGCGCGTTTAAACGCGCCCTTTTTCTTTTCGCCTTCAACTGCTTCCGCGCAGGATAATAGTCTACAGATGAACCTGTTTCAGCTTGGGGCTTTAGTGGGTCTCATCGGCGGCGCAATGGCTGGTGTTTGTTATGGCAAATACTATGGGCCATGGGGTTCCATCCTGTACGGTATTCTAGGCGGAACAGTAGGCTTCATCGGGGGTGTTGTTATGACCCCGGTTGTCCTCCTCTTCGGTCATGTCATGGATAGGTTAGAGCGCAAGATTGGACCTTCTCTCAGGACGCCCATTGTTCTCGGGAGAAAGAAGCCAGACAAAAGCGATGGGGGTGATGACACCAAGTAGCTGACCTTGAACGCGGCGAAACATGTGATTACACGCGCGACAGCCTGTGGGTGTACTGGAGTGAGCGGCGGGCGGACATTTTCTACATAAAATGAACAACAAGGGAACATTTGGTCGGTGCGCGGCGTCAAGACAGATGTGATCTCCTTATCATTGCTTCTCCGAGTTCGCAAGATTTCGTGAGAGCGGCTGCCGCAGCGCTTTGGGATTGCTGCGGCGGCTCTTTTTGTCTTATCTTTATCTGCCGGGAATCAAAACCGGAAAAATAAAAGGGCGGGGAACCCCGCCCCTACGCCATGTTGGCTAGGGGTGGAGTCCTCCCGCCCTTTCTCGGTCGCCCTTGTTTCCGCTAGGCTTTGGCAGGCGCGGGGGTGCTGTCCGAGGGCTTGGATGCCTCGGCGGCTTTGGCAGTGGCCTCTGCCGCCTTTTTGTCGTCCTCGGCCTTCTTCGCGGCGGCTTCCGCCGTCATGATCTTCTGCACTTCATCCGTCAGCATCTGCTTCATGCCGTCGAGCGCCTGCGTGTCCTCGCCCAGAATCTTGTGCAGCACCCGGCCTGTCTTCCCGGACACCAAATACAGGCTCGGCAGGTGCGAGACGCCCCACTGCCGCGTCTGATACAGCTCGTGGTCTAGAACGATTGAGACGCCTTCGAGACCGTGCGCCTCGGCAAACTGCCCTAGCTCCGTCCGATCCCCGTCGCCCACGCCCAGGGCCGTCCACTTCTGCGTCGGAAGGTCTGATATCCAGGATTGTACCGACTGGAGCGCCCGCACCGAGGGAGCTGAGTCGGTCGAAAAGAAAACGACCACCAGCAGGCCCTTAGCGCGCAGCTTGGCCGTGTACTGGTAATTGCCCTTGAGGTCGGTCAGGCCAAAGTCCTGGATGGGGCGCCCCGTCCCCATCGTGTCCGCCCCGTAAAACCGTTCTGTCACTGACATGCGTGTCTCCCGAATGCGTGTGCTCACGCCGCGCTGCTGAGATTATATTGAGATGCGGCTATTGTACCTGAAAAGCCCCACGGGTTGAAACCCGAGGCTTGGAAGTGCCCAGCGTCCAGGGGACGCAAAAGCGTTCGGTTCCGAGTCTTCCGTCGCCTCGACGGTGGGCCTTTCTGAGCCTCGGGTTTCAACCCGTGGGCTTCTCACTCCGCCGCGCACCACGCCAGCACGTCGCCGAAGCGCAGCCGTTCCAGGACGCCGAAGAGGGGGTGGCGGCTGATGCGCGCGCGGGCCAGGGCCGGGGAGGTCAGGCCGCACAGGAATCGGGCCTGCTGGCGCGGCTCACCAAGAGCGTCCGGGTGCTGCGACCGGAGGGTCTGCCAGGCGTTCACGTCCAGCAGGGCCTCGGGCGCGGGAAGGTCATCCAGAGGCGGCAGGACGGCGGCCCGGCCCGTCAGGCAATAGGCGCAGTGGCCGCACGGCGCGTCTCGCTTCTCGCCGAAGTAGCCGACCAGGGCGTTCGTCTGGCAGCCCTCGTGTGTCACCAGGTCCAGCACCTGCCGCAGGCGGGCGACTTCGGCCTGCTCGCGCCGGGTGAACCGGGAAGCCAGGTCGAAGGCCAGGGCGTCGGCATCCGCTTCGGCCTCGCCGCGCGTGTACCGCTGGCGGACGTCGGCGACTTTGAGCAGCGCCCAGCCCTGCTCTTCCAGGTATTCGAGGGCGCGGACGACGCGCCGCCGCTCGACGCCCAGCGTCTCGGCCGCCTCGTCCGGGTTGAGGGCATACCAGAGCTTGCCCCGTTTTGCGGTCCCGAACAGGTCCCGGACGAGCTCGCCGTGCTGCCCCTGAAAGTTACCAATGATCTGCGGCAGGGGGAGCAGCGGCTGGACCTCGTAGCCGGCGTAAAACGGCGTCCCCTGGTGGAAGATGCCATCCATCTCCAAATACGTCAGCGCCGTCCGCAGGACCAGCAGCCGGATGTCATGCTGGTTGGAAAGCGAATAGAGGGCCAGATCGAACGAAGGACCGCGCGAGAGTAGGTCGTCGAGGAGCGAGTGCAGCGACGACTCGGTCGGCGTGTCGCCATACGCGAAGTTTTCCAATGTCGGCACGTCCTCAGGACAGGCCAGCATCTCGACGGTGGATTTGACCCCATCGCGCCCGGCTCGGCCGATCTCCTGGCTGTAGCTCTCCAGCGATTTGGGCAGGTTGTAGTGGTAGACGTAGCGGACCGAAGCCTTGTCAATGCCCATGCCGAAGGCGATAGTGGCGACTACGATGCCCCGATCCGAAGCCATCCAGCGGTCCTGCACCGCCGCCCGGACCTCGTCGTCCAGCCCGGCGTGGTAGGCCTCGGCAGGGTGGCCTTCCTTTTCGAGCAGGGCGGCGACGCGCTCCGCCGTCTTTTGCAGGGTGACATAAACGATGGTCGGGCCGGGCGGGCGCTTGCCCAATCGCCTCAGCAGCAGGGCGTCCCGGTCCTCCGCCCGGACCGGCGTGATGCTCAGGTTCAGGTTGTGCCGGTAGAACCCCGTCACAACGGCGGCTTCGTCCGGGATGTCGAAGGCGGCCCGGATGTCTTTGACGACGGCGGGCGTGGCCGTGGCGGTCAGGGCCAGGACGCGCTCCGCCCCGACGCTCTTCGCCGCCTGCGCCAGCTTCAAATAATCGGGCCGGAAGTTGTGCCCCCACTCCGAAATGCAGTGCGCCTCGTCCACGGCGAACAGGGCGATGGGCGTCCGCCCGAGCAGGCCCACGAACCGCTCGTTGTTGAAGCGCTCGGGGGCGACGTAGAGCAGCTTCAGCGTCCCGGCCTCCATCCGGTCGCTCACGTTCCGCACTTCCGCCCCGCTCAGAGTCGAATCCAAGCGCGCGGCCGGAACGCCGTGCCGCACCAGGAAATCAATCTGGTCCTTCATCAAGGCGATCAGCGGCGAGACCACCAGCGTCAGCCCCTCATAGCGCAGGGCCGGGAGCTGGTAGCAGAGCGACTTGCCCGCGCCCGTCGGGAAGACGGCGAGCGCTGCCCGGTGCGCGTCCAGCGCGTCAATCACCCGCTCTTGGCCGGGCCGGAACTCAGAAAAGCCGAAGTGCTTCTGGAGAAGCTGGGCCGGGGTTTCGTCCGTGAATACTGGTTTTTGTTGTTTTGTCGCCATTGAGGTCTTGTTTCCTTCCCTGGGGATGCCGATAATCATCCTTGCAGAACGGCTACGACTATGGTAAAATTAAGCATGACACGCGCTCGCTCGCTGTTCCTTGTTCCGCTTGTGGCTTCCGGACTCCTCCTTCCCCCGCGCGGGGCTGGGGCGCAGATTGTCGTCACCGGCTTGGTCACGCCCACGGCCCGGTCGCTGACGTTCTGGTTCGCCCGCCACATCCCTGCCCGCTTCGCCTCGCGCGAACGGTTTGAAGTCCACCCCCTGAATAACGGCGAGATGGAAGCGTATCTGCGAGAGGGTGACGACTCCGGTTCCGATCAAGCCCAGAGTTCCCACGCTGGCGACGGCGAGATTGACGGCGTTTTCGAGGACAACCCGGCCCGCATCACCCTGCGTATTCCCGCGTCGGGTCGGCCGGACCTGTATACCTTTGCCCACGAGTACGGGCATTATGTCTGGTTCAACCTGTTGAGCCGGGACGACAAAAGGCGCTACGAGGGCCTCTACAAGAAGCAGAAGGCGCAAAATCGTCTGGTGACGCGCTATGCCCAGACGGATGTCGAAGAGGGCTTCGCCGAAGCCTTCTCGTTCTACGCCAACGAGCCGCCGCTGCTGCTCCGCCGGGACCCCCTCTCCTACCAGTTCTTGAGCCAATGGCCCGCCGCCCCGCCCGCCCCATGAAGCCGTTCGCGCGCGCCGCGCGCCCTGCCGAGGCCGAGGCCGTCCTCGAAACCCTTTGCGCCGCCTTCGGCCTGAACGCGGACGCCGCCCGGCCTATCTTCTACGCCGACCCCTATTATGACCTGACGCACAAGCGGGTTCTCATAACGCAGACAGGCATCGTCTCGTGCCTGACCGTCGTGCCGGCTCTCTTCCAAATCGGCGGCGTTCCAGTTCCCGCCGGCGGCATTGCCGGGGTTGCCACCTGGCCTTCCTGCCAGCGCCGGGGCCATGCCGCCGCCCTTTTGGAAGCCACCGTGCCCGCTCTGTGGGACGAAATGGGCTACCCTCTCTCCCTGCTGCACCCCCTGTCCGCCCCCTTCTACCGCCGCTTCGGCTGGGAGACCGTCTCCCGCTCGCTCCGCTGGACCGCCGTACCGTCGTCCCTGCCCCGGCATCCCGAAGCCGCCCGCATCCGCCCCGCCGCCCCGTCCGACTGGCCCGCGATTTTCGCGATCCATGCCGACCTGACCCGCGCCGACACTGGCGCAAGTGTCCGCGACAGCCGCCGGTGGCGTCTGATCGGCTTGCCCGTGCCGGGTCGTGAGGCGTTCGTCTACGATGAAGGCAGTGGGGCCATTGGCTATGGCCTCTGGGAGAGGCGCGAGACCCTGTTCCTGCTGGAAATGCACGGCCGGACGCCGGACGCAAGGCGCGGGCTGGTCGGCTGGCTGGCCCACAAGCCCCCGCCGACCGTCGAGTGGCCCACATCGCCTGCCCTCCTGGAACGCTTCGACTTACCTGTCAGCGGGCCGTCCGAGCCGGACGTCATGCTGCGGATCGTGGACCTCGCCGCCGCGCTGGCCGCCGTCCATCCCGCTTTGTACGCACCCGCATTGGGTGAGGCGGGTCAAACACTGACGGTCCGTGCCACGGACACGGGTCGGGCTGCCAACACCCGCCCGCTGCGCCTGGCGCCGGACGGTATCGTCCCCGGCACGGGCCACGACGCGGCCTGGCTCCGCGCCGACATCCGCATCCTCGCGCAGCTTTACCTGGGCTACCGCACCCCCTCCGAGGCAGCGGCGCTGGGCCTTGTGACCTGCGATTCGCCCCAGACGCTGGCCCTGGCGGACCGCCTGTTCCCTGCCCGCCAGCCCTATGTCGCGCCGCTGGATCAGGTGTGACCCGGCCCCGGCGCAAGAACCAGCCCCGGCGCAAGAACCCACCCCGCCTCACAAGTTCGGCTTCCCCTCCCGGAGCGGGAGGGGGAAGAGTTTTGGAAGAGGACGAGACCTAACCTCCTCGTCCTCCCCTTTGGGGAGGACCCCTGTGAACGGAGTGAACAAGGAGGTGGGTTCCTCTCCTCTTCGGGTACAATCTCCCCCTATGGCAAGAAGACGGAAGCAGAAGATCACCCCCCGCGCGCTGATGGAGCTGAAGATGCCGGGGGACGTCCAGGTCGCGCCGGACAGCATCCGCGTCGCCTACGGCGTGAGCGAGACGGATTGGGAGGACAACGGCGTCGTGCAGCATTTGTACGTCGCCCGCGTCGGCGATGATGCCGAACCCCGGCAGGTCACGCGGGGGCGAGACAGCGAGACCGACCCGCGCTGGTCTCCCGACGGCAAGTGGCTGGCCTTCCTGAGCAGCCGCGAGGATGAGGGCGGCGATGATTACGACGCCGAAGACGATCCCAAAGTCCAGGTCTGGCTGCTGCCGATGGATGGCGGGGGCGGCGAGGCCGAGAAGCTGACCGACGCACCCGAAGGAATACGGGATTATGACTGGCTGCCGGATTCGTCCGGCGTCGTCTATCTTGCCCTGGAACCCCGGCCCAAACCCTTGCAAACGGCCCATGAGGACAAGCAGGAGCGCAAGGACGATGCCGTCGTGGAGCGGCTCGAAAAGTTCCGGCAGCAGATCTGGCGGATTGACCGGGACAAAAAGAAGCCGAAGCTGATCCACGCGGGCGACTACGGCATCGGTGAGATCGCCGCCGCGCCCGATGGCAAGTCTGTCGCCTTCACGACCAACTACACCGGCGAAGTCAACGACTACCACAAGAGCGATGTTTGGGTGGTGGATATTGAGAGCGGCGCGGCTCGTGCCGTGGCCGATGGGCCGGGCGGCAAGTTCCACCCGGTCTGGGCAGGGGACGGCAGCCGAATCCTCTACATTGCCCCGCTTGACCCCGACCTGTCTTACTCCCAGCCAAACCTGTACGCCGCGCCGTTTGAAGGCGGCCAGCCCACCAACCTGACGGGGGACTTCCCGCACGACCTGACCGGCTGGCATGGCGTTTGGACCGATGGGGAGGGCCGTATCTACGCCCTGGCCGCCGTGGGGACAATGACCGTCGTCTTCCGCCTGGACCCTGCCCATGACGGCGGGGTCTGGGAGCAGGTCACGCCCGACGACCAGCACCTGCACGACTACCACGTCGCGCCCCATGGCGGGCTGGCCCTCGTCGCCAGCGGCGCCCAGGATGTGCCTGAACTGCTCTGGCTCGCGCCGGGCGCGAAGGACGCCGAGGCGCTGACCGATCTGAACGGGGACTGGGCGGACGGCTACGCCATCGCCCCGACGGACCTGGTGACGTGGGAGGCCCCCGATGGGCTGACCATCGAGGGCCTGCTGACCCTGCCGCCGGACTACGAGGAAGGCACGAAATGCCCGCTGGTCGTCTCGCTGCACGGCGGGCCGCACGGGCGGACAGTGCAGGCGCTTTCCCCCTACACCGCCTCTCAGGTCTGGGCGGGGGAGGGCTACGCCGTGCTGTCCCCCAACTACCGGGGCAGCGAGGGGTACGGGAACGCTTTCAGCACCGCCAGCCGGCATGACCTGGGAGGCGGGGACGCCGGGGACGTGCTGGCGGGCGTAGACCAGGCCATCCGAGAGGGCGTCGCCGATGGGGCGAAAGTCGCCGTCATCGGGTCGTCCTACGGCGGCTACCTCGTCAACTGGCTCATCAGCCGCACAAGCCGCTTCCAGGCCGCCGTGTCTCAGTTCGGCATCTTCTCGCTCGTGACGGACTTCTCCAACTCCCAGGCCCCGCGCTGGGAGACGGAGTACCTGGGCGGCTACCCCTGGGACAAGCCCGAACTCTACGCCGAGCGGTCGCCGTCCACCTATTTGAAGGACATCCACACGCCCGTCCTGATCCTGCACGGCGAGGGCGACCCAAACACGTTCATCGCCAACTCCCAGGAGATGTACCAATCCCTGCGCCTGCTCGGGAAGACCGTCGAGTATGTCCACTATCCGCGCGAGGGGCATGGGCTGGGCGAGCCGGAGCACCGGCTGGACGAGCTGCGCCGCTGCCTCGTTTGGTTCGACAAGTATCTCAAAGGCGCGGGCACGCGAACCGCCTATCGGACGGGCGACAAGATCGCCCAGGACGGCTGGGAACTCGTCGTCACGGGCGCGACGCTGGAAACCTACGCCGGGCGAGTCGACGAAGACCGCCGCCACGTCGAGATCGCCTTCGCCTTGCGCGACACGACCGAGACGCGCCGGACGCTGACGGTTAGCCCCGCCGACCTGTCCCTCACCAGGACTACGCCGCCGGGCCGCCGCGCCCGCCCAGCCGGTCTCCCGGTCGCCGTGCTGGGTCAAACCGCCCTGGCTGAAGGCGCAGGCTGGTCCTTCGCCTTCGCCCCCGGCAAGGATGACCGCGCCCTCGCCGCCCCCCTGGCCGTCACCTTCCGCCTGCCCAAAACCGGCGGAACGTACCAGTTCCGTTTCCGCGACTTCCCCCCCGTCACCCTGGAAGTCCCGGCAGCGGACAAGGACGACAAGAAAGACGAGGATAAGAAAGAGGAAGCCCATGATCGACTCGATTCTGCCGTATGACCTGCCGGAGCCTGCCAGAAGCCACCTCCTACACCTCGCCGCCCAGAGCGACCTGCTGTTGCTGGGGGAACTGCACGGGACGCAGGAAGTGCCGCGCCTCGTTCTCGGCCTGCTGGATGATCTGGCCGCGCTGGGATATGGTGGTCTCGCGCTGGAACTGCCGAGAGGTCAGTGCAGTTCGCTTGTGGAATGGGCGGCAGGCAAGGGCGATCCGCCCCCGTTCTTTGGTCCTGCTGAGTTCCACGACGGGCGGGGCAATGCCCAGGCGCTCTCCCTCATCCGGCAGACCTTGTGCCACAGTGGAAACTGGAGCCTGCTCTGCTTCGACGTAGACTCACTAGGCGAAGGTGAGACGTGGGCGGACCGAGACCGCCACATGGCGGAAGGGCTGCTGGAACAGTGGCAGGAGCGCTGCACCGGACAGAAACTGATCGCCGTCTGCGGCAGCTACCACTCGCGCCTCATGGCCCCGGCGGAGCCGGATTCCGGTCCCTGGCCCTCGTTCGGCTGCAGCGTCCAGCAGTCGAGGCCCGACCTGACGGTCAACTCCGTCAACGTCGTCTTCCAAAGAGGCGCCTTCTTCAACGGCGAAGTTCGGAAGTTCGACATGGGGGCGGAACATTTCGCCGTCGCGGCCGAGGTGCGCCGCCCAGGCACATTCGGACACACCGTAGACCTGTACTTGCCCCGTGCGACGTCGGCGACGTTTCTCGAAGAACAGGGGAAGGGCAAGGAAGAGTAACGATGGCGCGACAAAGGGCAGAGGACAACCTCTTATACTTGATCTTCCGGCGGATGCCGACTTGGGCCACGGCGGCGACAGTCGCCGCCTCTTATGTGGTGCTGCGTTACCTCCTGCCGCTCCTGATGCACCGCAGCCCATGGGCGCTGATTGGGGCCGCCTACGCGCCCTGGATCACCTTCGTGATAGCAGTCATCGCGCTGTTTGCGGAGGGCGATAAGTACCAGCGTCGTAAACTGCTGGAGAAGCAGACCGGCCTAGACACCATCCGGCAAATGTCCTGGCGGGAGTTTGAACTACTTGTCGGGGAGGTGTACCGGCAGCAGGGCTACCGGGTCGAGGAAACAGGCGGAAGCGGGCCGGACGGCGGCGTGGACCTGATCCTGCGCCGCAACGGGGAAACGGTGCTGGTCCAGTGCAAGCGGTGGAAGGAAAGCAGCAAAGTCGGTGCGCCGGCTGTACGCCAATTGCTCGGTGCAGTGATGCGGGACAGGGCGACACGGGGCATCTTTGTGACGTGCAGTGGCTTTACGGCAGAGGCGATTGCCGAGATGAGAGGGCAGCCGATAGAACTGGTGGATGGGGCGGCGCTGCTGGAACTGGTGAAGCAGGCTCAGGGACAGACGGCCCCCGCACAAGCCGCCCCGCTACAAGAGATGCCTCCTCCCGTCAAGGACACTCCTGCCGCCCCGCCGCTCTGTCCCAAATGCGGCGAGCCGATGCAGAAGCGAACTGCCCGGAGCGGCGCAAACTCCGGCTCGCAGTTCTGGGGGTGCCCCGCGTTTCCACGGTGCCGGGGAGTACGCGATTTTTAGATCGAAAGAGGTGGCAGGCCGTGCGGCCTGCCCCTCTCTTCTCCAACGCCGGTCCCACTGATAGGTCGGAGACACTGGTACGCGACATTGGGAACCAGGACCGGCAGCCGGGAGTGGTCAATCTTCAGCCGGGAGTGGTTAATCTTCGGGTCTTGTTCCCGCCACAAAGGGGACCCCGAGAAGGCAACAATACTCCGGCAAGCGCCCCCTGATGTTCTTCATCCCAGGCGCTAATCGGGAAAACGCACATGCAGATTTCTCCGTAAAGGACGTGGCCTCCAGGACACCAATCACTGAAAGTCTTTTTGCGATAATCAGTGAACCTCTGGTATAATAGAGAGTTTACACTTTAACCATTGCCTTTCCGATCTGAATTCCGTTCGCGCGGTGCCCGTTCCCCCGGAGGCTCACTGATGACACTGACCACCACTGACACCCGCCGCCTCGCCCACCTGCTGCGGCGCGCAGGATTCGGCGCTCGGCCCTTGGAATGGACTGAGTACGCCAAGTTGGGTGTTGTGGGAACGACGAACCGCCTGCTCCACCCCGAGGCCGTGCCGGACCCGTTTGATCCCATCCTGCACGACATCCAGGGCGACTATGTGGACTTCGACGACATGAGCAGCGTCCGCAAGTGGTGGATGTACCGGATGTCGCACACGCCCCGGCCTCTCGAAGAAAAGATGGTCTTGTTCTGGCACAACCACTTCGCCACCGCCAACTACAAGGTGGATAACCCGCGCTGGATGTGGGCGCAGAACCAGACCTTCCGCACCCACGCCCTGGGCAATTTCCGCCCCATGCTCCAGGCCGTCTCGCGCGACCCCGCCATGCTGGTCTGGCTCGACGGGGCCGAGAACCGCAAGGGTCGGCCCAACGAGAACTACGGCCGCGAGCTGCTGGAACTCTTCACGATGGGGGTCGGCAATGGCTACACTGAGACTGATGTCAAAGAGGCCGCCCGCGCCTTCACCGGCTGGCACTTCGACCGGGACAAAGCCGCCTTCGTGTTCGACGCCGACCGCCACGACGACGGCGTCAAAACGTTCCTGGGGCAGACCGGCGCGTTCAACGGCGACGACATCATTGACATCGTGGTCCGGCACCCGTCCACGGCCAATTTCGTCTGCGGCAAGCTGTTCCGCTACTTCGTCCACGAGACGCCCACGGCTGCCGACATCGCGCCGCTCGCCAAGACTTATTTCCAAAGCGGCTACGACATCCGGGCCGTCGTCGCGGCCATCCTGAACGCGCCCGGCTTCTACTCCGACGCCGCCTATCACGCCAAGATCAAGAACCCCACCGAGTACGTTGTCACCGCCCTGCGGACACTCGACGCCCCGTTCTCCGCCTCCAACAACAGCCTGCTGTCCGCGACCCGCACGATGGGCCAGGAGCTGTTTTCCCCGCCCAATGTCAAGGGCTGGCCGGGCGGCAAGACGTGGATGAACACCATGACCCTGATCAGCCGCGTCAACTTCGCCAGCGGCCTGACCTATGAGATGAACCGGCACGGCCTGCTCGCCCCGCGCCTGCGCCGCGCCATCGCCGCCTACGGCACCGCGCCCGGCGGGCTGACCACGCCGGAGCAGCTTGTGGACGCCGTCTGGGGGCTGCTGCCCGGCCACGCGCCGAGCGCCCCCACCCGCGACGCGCTGGTCGCCTTCGCCCGTGACGGCGGGCATCCGGCCCAGGTGAACTTCGACGGCAAAGCGCCCGGCCTGGTGTCCCTGGTCCTGTCTGCGCCCGAGTACCAGTTGGCATGACCCACCTCCTTGCTTCGTGATAAATCACTTCGCAGGGGTCCTCCCGAAGCGGGAGGACGAAGAGGTTAAATGCCTCCCTGGTGCGATACTTTTCCCCCTCCTGTTTCGGGAGGGGTGGCGCCCGCCGGGTCTGCCAGTGCAGAGGAACGAGCCGGGGTGGGTTCCGAAAGGTTTAGACGATGTCCATTTACGATCCGACCACGCGCCGCCAGTTCTTGCAGAACGGCCTGACCTTTGTTGGGCTGGGCCTCGCCATGCCCACCTTCCTGATGCGCGCTGCCCAGGCCGCCGATCCGATGGCCGGCTCGCTGCCGGCCATCCCTGGCGGGAAAATTTTGGTGGTCATCGAGATGTCCGGCGGCAACGACGGCCTGAACACCGTTATCCCCTACACCGACCTGGGCTACGCCAAAGCGCGCCCCGTCATCGGCATCCCCGGCGGCGACGTCGTCAAGATCAGCCCCACCGTCGGCCTGCACCCGAACATGCGCGCCTTCAAGCCGCTTTACGACAAGGGGCAACTGGCCGTCATTACGGGCGTCGGCTACCCTAACCCGAACCGCAGCCACTTCCAAAGCATGGATGTCTGGCAGACCGGCAACCCGCAGGTGGATGTCCGCGAACGGACCGGCTGGCTCGCCCGCTACTTCGATAAGGAGGGCCACTTCAATGGCAACCCCCTGTCCGGCATCACGCTCGGCTCCGCCCTGCCGCTCGCCATGTTCTCCGACAGCGTCCCCGCTTCGGTCATCGGCGGGGGCCAGGACTTTGGGTTTCAAAGCCAGGCCCCCGACAAGAAGCAGCAGGCTGAGACCCTGCGCGCGCTCTACGCCCAGGGCACCGTCGCCGGCTCCAACGCCGAGTTCGTCCGCAACGTCGGCAGCGAGGCGTACAGCAGCAGCGTGGAGATGAAGCGCGCCTTCAAAGACTACGATGTCAAGGCCGCCCAGGCGGCGAAGTACCCGCAGTCGGGCCTCGCCAACGGCCTCCAGACCATCTCCAAGTTGATTACGGGCGGCGTCGGGACGCGCGTCTACTACCTCGGCATGGGCGGCTTCGACACCCACGCGAACCAGCCCCGGTCTCACGCCAACCTGCTCGGCGAGCTGGCCGACGGCCTGAGCGCCTTCTACGCCGATCTGTCCGCCCAGGGCCGCGCCAACGATGTCGTCACCATGACCTTTTCCGAGTTCGGCAGGCGCGTCAAGGAGAACGGCTCTGCCGGGACGGACCACGGCGCGGCCAGCGTCATGTTCCTGGCAGGCGGGGCGATCAAGGGCGGCGTCTACGGCGAGTACCCCAGCCTGACGGACCTCGACGACGGCGACCTGCGGATGCACACCGACTTCCGCTCCGTCTACGCCACCCTGCTCGACAAGTGGCTCCAGACCCCCTCCCAGCCCGTGCTGGACGGCAGCTTCGCACACCTCGATTTGGTGTAGCCGCCAAAGACAAAGGCCGAGGCATGATGCCCCGGCCTCTCGCCTGCCTCCGCACCGTCACCGCCGGTGTGCCTGCACCGCCCGCAGGTTTTCCTCCGCCGCCGCCTTTACCGTTCCCTCCGTGTCCAGCGCCGTCGCCCTTCGGAATGCCGCCTGCGCTTGGGCGAACTGCCCCGCTTTGCGGAGGCCGTAGCCGTGGTAGAACTGAACGTGGGCATCGTTTGGCTGGAGAGCAGCGGCTTGGCTGAAAGCTTCCAACGCCTCTGTGCTTCGGTCTTGCCCGTCCTGATTCTTTGAATCCATGAGTGCCACGCCCCGCACCACTTCCAGCATCGCTCGGAGTTGCGGCGTCGGCGGGCCTTTGGGATCAAAAGAGGCGTTGAGCGGCACGATGGCTTTGTTGTTAAGCCATTGCCGTGCCATGTTGTAAGACTTGACTGCCTCCTGATGCCGTCCGGCTTCCTCGGAAAGAATCCCATGCCGGGCCAGTGCCGCGATGTCGTTTGGGAAGGTGGAGTAACTGCTTAAGGCGTCCGCCCTCTTGAAAGCGTCACGGTAAGCGTTGGAGGCTTCATCACTGCGCCCTTCGCCCTCTAGAGCCTGAGCGAGACCAGTCTTGGCCTCATCACTGCGCGGGTAAGCAGCGAGTGCCTGCCGGAAATCTTCTTCGGCTGCTGCAAAGTCTGAGCGTGAGAAAGCTTTTCTTCCAAGCGCGCATAAAAGACTAGACTGATGCATCTGCCGTTCTAGATCAACAGCTTCCGGCCCCTGCAAAGAGGTGTCGCGGATCGTGGCTAGACCAGCAGCCGATTTTTGGGTTGCGGCGTTCTTCCGCATAGGTCTCGCTTTCGTGTGGGCTTTGGCGACATATCCCATGCAAAGGATAGAAGCCATTATGATAACGAGCAGTTTTTGTTTCATCACAGTTTTCCTTTTCACCAGCCTGACCCGACAGAAATGCCTTCCAGCCTGTCCCAGAAGGGATGGTCATAGCAGCGTTGCAAGGAAGATCGAGCAACGTACCCCGCAGAAGAGGCCCAGGAGCGGAAACAAGCGCATGACGATCCTCCAATCAAGAACGACGACGGCAGAGCGAGACAACGGCAAAGCGAAGCGATGACGGAAGGACGCGGGTGGGCGTCTGGTATTCATTCTAATAGCGTTTCTGTGTGGTGTCAAGTAGTTGTTGCAAACCATTTTCGGTGGGAACTTCGCACGGCTTGATTCCGGGTAGAGTCAGGTATGAAATACACACTGATTTTGTCCGCACTGCTCGTCCTCGGGGCGGGCATGGGCGCGTCCGCCGCGCCGAAGCATGGAACGCACAGGAAGCACGCGGCGAAGCGGACGCCGGTCGCGTCGGTGCCCGTTGCGGTTGACCGACCGGAGCGCGCCAGTCAGGGGACGCCGGGGGGCTTCCGGGACGTGCCGCCGGACCACTGGGCGGCGCAGTCGGTCGAGACGCTGCGCCGGGCAGGCATTGTGAAGGGCTATCCCGCCAGTGGGAAGTAAGTCGGGGATAGCGCTGGCCTTGTTCCTGCTGGCGATTGTCCCTGCCCAGGCGCACGACATCAAAGACCCTGTCTGCCGGATGATGACGGACACGGACACGACGCCGTACCGCGAAACCGCTGGCGGCAAGACGTACTACTTCTGCTCGGATAGCTGCAAGGCGAAGTTTGACAAGGCCCCCGCATCCTATGTGACGCTGAACGCCGGACTGGCTAAGGGGCGGGTCCGCACCTATCGGCTGGCCCTGGACACGCCGCCGCATCCCGTCCCCGGTCGGCCCGTGCCGCTTTCGTTTGCCATCCGCGAGGCGCCCACGGGCCGGGTCGTGCGCGACTTCGAGATCGTCCACACCAAGCCCCTGCACTTCCTGATGGTCAGCGCGGACCTCGCCTACTTCGAGCACCAGCACCCGTCGCTTGGCCCTGACGGGCGGTTCCGGCTGGCCTGGACGTTTCCCCGCGCGGGCCGCTATTTCCTGTTCGCCGACTTCACGCCCGCCGATGGGGACACCCAGATCCTGCGGGCGACGCTGGATGTCGGCGGCCCGAGACGCCAGGCTCCCGCCCCGCCCCGCCTCGTCCCTGACACGAACCGGACCAAGACGGTCGGCGACACGCGCGTCCGGCTTACCGTCCGGCCCGGCGCGATGCGCGCGGGCCGGCAATCGCGGCTGACCTACACGTTCACCGACCTGTCGGGCCAGCCACGGACCGACATGCAGCCGATTCTGGGCGTCATGGGCCACCTCATCGCGCTTCGGGGCGACACGCAGACACTGGTCCACACGCACGCCCTGCACGGCGTCCAGCCCGGCTCCTACGGCGCGGCGATGCTGGCGATGAGGCAGGCGGGGCAGCCGGAGGCCGTCCCCATCACGCCCGAAATGGTGACTCAAAGCGGCCCGTGCTTCACCTTCAAGCTGACCCCGCCGAAGACGGGCCGCTACCGTCTGTGGGCGCAGTTCCAGCGGCAGAACCGGTGGCTGACGGTGCCGTTTACGGTAGATGTCAGGGAATAAACGTCAGGGAGCAGGGGAGGGGGCCGCCGGGCGGGCCTGAACCGCATGGTGCAGGGCGGCGTCGTGCGCCGGGTCGGCGGCGCTGTCGCTGTAGACTTCTTCCTTGTGCATGCGGATGAAACCGGATAGCGCCCCCTTCGGGTGCGCTTTGGTGGCGACGAGGACATACGCCTGGCCGTTCAGGACGGCGTTGACGACATCGCTAAAGGCGGCGACTTTGGGCGACGCTTGCTTGTGGAGATCGGTTTCGCCCATGTGCCTAGTCAGCGTGGCGGGCGTCTGGCCATCCCCCGCCGCGTAGAGCGTCAGCACGGCGGGGCCGGTGTGGTCGGTGTAAGAGCGCGCGACGTGCAGCTCGATAGCCCGCACGTCCTGCAAGTTCTTGATGTTCACCTGGACAGTCGCGCCGGGGTGGACGGGATCGAAATCAATGGCGACTGTCCCCGTCGCAGGGGACGGCCCGGACGGGCTGCCTGTCAGAGCCGCCTTCCAGGTAATCTTCAGCTCGCAGGCGTGGACAGGCGCCATGAGGCTGAGGCCAAGCCCTACCCCTGCTATCCCCACTGTCATTCTTCGCGTGTTCCCGCGCCGTTTCATTCCTTGATTGTCCCACCCAGGGTGCCGTTTGTCAAGAGTGAGGCATAAAGATTGGACAGAAGTGCCTCCTATACCAACGCTTTCCACTCTTTAGACCTCTGCCGCCGCCACCGCCGGGACGCCGACCGTTTCGGCTGGCGGCAGCGGGGACCGTGGCTTGAGTTTCAGCGCGGGCCTCTCCACGAACCGCCAGCTCAGGACCGCCACCCCGCAGGCGAGGACCCAAGCCAGCAGGAACAGCGTCAGCGGCGTGAGGTGGTAGCCCTGGAACTGCTCGGAGATCAGGAGCCTCTGGAGGGGGTAGGCATAGAGGTAGACGCCATAGGAGAAGTCTCCGTGTTTAGCCCAGTTGTGGAGGCTGCCGAGTGGCAGGAAGGCAAGGTAGAACAGGATGTAAAAGCCGAACGTCGGCAGAATGACGAAGAACAGGCCCGCCAGCGGCAGGCGGAACAGCGTCAGCCCGACCAACACAGCGGAGAGGGCGAACAGCCGGCGTGAGTGCGGGACGCGGTCGCGGAACAAAAAGAACAGTGCGCCTGACAAAAAGTACGCGACAAATGCCAGGCGGTAATAGGGGACATGGGGGCCGCCGACTGCCGGATGAAACACCTGCCGCAGTGCTTCCATCGGCCAAAGACTCGTGCCCAGTATTAGAGCCAGCGTGAAAGCAAGAAGCAGCAACGGCTTTCGGAAAAGGCCCAGGAAGCCCAGCACAGCAACCATGACATAACACATCAGCTCAAACGGAATGGTCCAGGTAGACCCATTGATAGCGCCAGGGATGCCCGGCAGGATTTTGAGTTGCCCGGCGTCATGCAGTACAAGCTGGCTCAGAAAGCCAAACGTTGCCGGACTGCCAAGCTGGAGGGTATGATCGGGCCTCAAGATCGGGCCGACGACAAGGACGCAGAAAACCAGGGCCACAGTCCAGCCCGGATAGATGCGAAGCGCACGTTTCTTGAAGTAGTCGCGCATTTGCGGCGTCCGCAGCCAGCTCTGCGTGATTAGAAAGCCGCTGATGGCGAAGAAACGGTCTACGGCCAGCGAGCCAAAGCTCACTCTATTACCCGTTGCCAACCCTAACGGTTCGCGCTCGATCACGGAGGGAGTAACCAAAGAGTAAGCATGGGTGAGAATGACAAGGGAGGCGAAAAAAAGCGTGGGAAATCGAAGTTGTTGCGGCGCGTATTGCATAGCTGGCCGAGCGTAACTCGTTGCATCCAAGACTCCCGAAGACGCAGATATACCCATTACCTTGGGTGATGTACGTCTCAGTATACAATAACCGACGGGAAAAATGCAAACAGGCCCGCCTCTACTAGAGACGGGCCTGTTCGCTGCCGGCTTAGGCGGGCTTGATTTCCACGCTCGCGCCTTCGGCTTCCAGCTTGGCCTTGAGGGCGGCGGCGTCCTCGGCGTTCAGGCCCTCTTTGACGGCCTTGGGGGCGCTGTCCACCAGGTCCTTGGCTTCCTTCAGGCCCAGCGCGGTGATCTCGCGGACGACCTTGATGACGCTGATCTTCTTGTCGCCAGCAGCGGTCAGGACTACGTTGAACGCGGTCGGGGCTTCCTCGACGGGCGCGGCGGCCGCGGCGGCAGGGGCGGCGGCGGCAGGGGCGGCGGCGCTGACGCCGAATTCTTCCTGGAGCTGCTTGACGAAGTCGCTGAGTTCCAAAACAGTCATGCTTTTGATGGATTCCATCATTGCGGTGGTATCGGCCATGGGTCTATTCTCCTTGTCTTAGGTAACGTGTAGGGGCGCGATTCATCGCGCCCGGCAAAAGAAGGGCGTGGTAAACCACGCCCCTACGCGGCGGCTTCCGCCACCGGCTCGCCCGTGTCCTGCTTGTCCGCGATGGCTTGCAGGGTGAAGACGAAGTTCGAGATGATGCCGCTCAGAGTGCCGACAAAGCCCGCGATGGGCGATTGCAGCGAGCCAAGCATCTGCGAGAGCAGGACCTCGCGTGGCGGGGTCTTGGACAGCGCCTCGACCTGAGACGCGCTCAGGACGCGGCCGTCCATGACGCCAGCTTTGACGGACAGCGCCTTGTGGTCGCGCGCGTAGTCCAGCAGGATCTTGGCGACGGCCACCGGGTCGCTTTTGGCGAAGCCGATGGCGGTCGGGCCGGAGAGAAGTTCCCCCATTTCGGCGACGGGCATAGAGTCCCCGGCGGCCAGCTTGAACAAGGTGTTCTTGACGACCCGGTACTCGGCGTCCGCGT
>JAABUH010000523.1_pt1 | contig 56075 bp, 51 predicted proteins | sample 5559121 | NCBI WGS metagenome assembly JAABUH01 (sample SAMN10711871, study PRJNA513364) | rock metagenome | isolation source: Antarctica rocks | place: Antarctica: Victoria Land, Battleship Promontory nord | collected 2015-12-28 | reverse complement strand
CTCATTGACGAAGAGTGAGTCAAAGTCGAGGACAAGGACGGAACGGAAATCGAGATCCTTGCTGCGGTTGCTCGGGTCTTGATATACAAGGTCATAGGATAGATAGACATGTAGATATATTGGTTGAACTATCTCGTAGGTAGGAACTACGGATGAAGGAAGAAGGAAGGAAGAAGGTGAATACTCTGGATTCTCTGAATCCTCTAGCGTCAGCCTTCGGCTGAGAGCGAAGATTACTAACCACAGGGGTAACAGTACTGTTCCCTGTTTTCAACATCGGGTTTATTCAAGTGCGATTTGAATCTTGAATAACCCTAACGATATTCAAGAGTTCTTGATCAAGAAGAATTCGACGCCACGATTGAATCGAACGACTGCTCAAACGGCGTGAAAGGCCCGAGCCGCAAAGAAAGCTGGGAAGAAGTGAAACTCGATGGACATGCTTATGGACAAGGCCGTGGTGATATGGAGGCATGGCTGGGGAGGTGCATAGGGTTGAGGGTGGGTTGGAGAGATTTCTACTTGCTGAATTGGTTGTACAACAGGGAGAAATACTTTGGGCTGCTTGCACACATAAAGGGCCAGCTTGACTGAAGACTATCGGCAAGCGAAGGGGGTTCATGGAAAGTGGTAGAAGGGGTGGCAATCCCGGCTACCAACATACCTCGACAGCTAGGGAACAAGGGGATAAAGCGGGGAACAGGGGGATAAACAGGGGGATAAATAGGCGGTCTCCCCTTCTGTTTCCCCCTTCATCCCTTCCTGTTTCTCCCTTCATCCTTTAAGATTCAGCCAGAAACTCGCTTTCGCCCCACCCACCCACTTCACAGACTCAGTCGCTTAGATAGAGGGAGTGCTTGACACCTCAGGGCGGCTTCCGGGGCAAAATTTGGCCCTAGAAACCGCCAGGGGCTGTCGGGTTTGCCCAAACAAATATAATAGATATTTCTAGTTCAAACGAAGCGATGCTCGATAGTGATAGATTCACTGAGATCAAATGAAACATTTATCCGAAAACAATGACCGTGTCAATATCATGTGACTAAATGAAACAACAGGCATGAACTCAACAACTTCTCATCATACCTGTAAATAATGAAGTTCTACTTCAATGTTCGCATTGAGTAACTCGACATGACTTTCAAATCATAGGCCTCGATTCAGCTACGTCTTCGCCGTCTTATTCTAAGTCTAGATTGACTATTAGCGACAAGTCTCGTACTGTACGCTTAGTATAACCAACTCTTCCTACCGTCCAACTGACAAGCCGACCATAGACAGACACAGTGGCTTTCAACTGCAGGCTTCACTTCATCACCTTTCCACGTTCTGGACTGCTTTTTTCGACAAAATATACTTCTCACTATCGACTTCAGCGTTCCAATGCTTCCATTGATCAACGTCCTACTCTCTTTGACCAGTCATTGTATCCAAAGCTTGGATTTTACTCTACACTCAGCTAGCTTATTAAGAAGAAACGAAGGGAACCACAAAGCTCCGAAGCCAAAATCAAAAGGGGAAAAAGCAAGTCGAAATGGGGGAAAGCACAGACGAAGGGCAAGGGTTACCCAAACAAGCCAAAGGAAACAGACTAAAATCTACGCCGTAGGGGAAGGAGATGAAAGGGTGACTTACTAGTGGAGATGTAGGAGTTGGTAGTAATGATACGTGTATGATGGGAAAGCTTACCTGAATGCGAATGACTTTGGCAACTCGACCCAACTTTGAGCCGCGAGGATACCTATGTCAATATGCTAGGCTACTAATTAGAATTATGGGCCTGAACCGAACGTTCAGTGAACAAGAGAATCGCTCTCCATGTCGATGATGCTCAACATTCTCAAGCCCTTCTGAATCCCAACGTGGCATCAGACTAAGGACTCTAGGTCGCCAATTTCGACTAGCCGCCACATTTATTAGCCCCTGGCTTGTTGATCCGGCAACTTCTCACCTCGACAGAAGCCGATCTCGACATTCCTTCGCATCGATAACGTCTTGAATATGCAGGCTAAGCAGACCTAAACATGCCTCATGACGGTGAAAATGATTGCGGCAAAATCGATGCACGATAGAGAGAACTACTTATGACTGCATGGCAGAGACAACATTAGTAAAACATCGAGTTAAGCTGTCCTCGCTGCTCTGGTCAAAGAGAAAGACGATGAGAAGAACGCGAAGCTCCGAAGGGGAAGCCGAACGACGCAAAGGCAAAAGCAAAGGGGAAAGACTACCGAAAAGAGCTAAAGGATATAGTGATATCTGGGCCGTAGAGGAAGGAAGGTGAAAGGGTGACTTACTGGTGATAACACGTGTATGATGGGATAGTTTGCTTGCGTGCAAATGACTTCGACATCTTGAATCTGATCAAGAGTCAATGCCTCTGTTAATATGTCATGCGATTAATCGAAATCATATGTCTGAACCATACGCTCAATGTTCAATTCGATCGCTTTCAACATTAACAATCCAACCCCTTATAAACCTTAGCATGGTCTCAAAATGAGATCTTTGAGTTATTACATGTCGTCTATTCTCTGTTTCGACTAGCTATCGATTATTAGCCTCCGAATAGTGAACCTCAGCGAGTCCTCTCCTCAACGAAACTGAAAGTCGGAGGTGGAAAACTTGGGATGAACTAAGATAGGGAAGGTCGACAAGGCGATGGATGATGGATATGGCTATGGCTATGGCGAAACCGACATATGATAGAGGGAAATGCTTCAGACAGCATGCATGCAAACGATGGAGCGGCTTAGAACAACAGAGGAGTCAAATGTATCAATGCGTGTGTTCGAGAGCCCAAAAGCTCATACAATACGCAAGTGAATGAAATAACAGACTTGAAATCAACTTAATCATTTCTCAATAGATTCTAGTGTCGACGCCGAAGGTTCTTTACCTCAACGTGGCTCCCTGTTGTAAGCTCTGAATCGGCCAGTCCTTCATGGCTTTTCGACTGAAAATCGAAACCATGAGTCCAAAAAGGTCTAATCTGTGCAGGTTGGTTCCGCCAGATCTTCTTCTCTTATTTTTTTATTAGTGACTGACAAGCCGTCATAGGCTCTGTCAATCTACTATCTCCTCCAATCCTATCCTTTGACAAGGCGTCACATCCCACATTGTCGAAATAGGGTTCAACAGGTCCCTTTGGTCATTCTCTATCCTATCGGATTTACATCTTGAAAAGCCAATGTACATAAAATATCAAGATTACTCTATTTTTGACTGCTTAACAAGATGAATGAGAGAGAAACCGCAGTGCCTCGAGATTACGGAATACAGGAATCTTCGAAGAGGCAAGGCCAAAGGATACAACAAAGGGTGGATCGATAAATAAGGAGATATCTTGGCGGCCAGGAGATGATTTGGAAAGGTGGCTTACTGGTGGCGTCGTTGGCACTGATGATATCTGTATGATTTTTCCTTGCTTGGAAAGGACTTTGGTGATTTGACTCTCAGCTGTCAGCGATGCCTTTATCATTGTGTTATACTACCAATTGGAGTAATAGGCGTGGACTGACCAATAGCCGGCTCAACACAGCCTACTTCTAAAGCTAAAATCTAACACCCTCCACCTCGACACTATTCAGCATTCGGAACGTCTATTAGATCGTGACGTGGCTCCCAAAGAGAGCCTTTAAGGGTTAGGATTACCGCCGAAGAAACACCTTGAAGTGCAGACATTCGGTATCCTCTCTCGTTGCTTAACATCATGATCTACCTTTTTAGAATTACTTTCTGCAAAGAGAATCTTGATTCATCTTCGCCGGGTGTTTGAACCGACAACTTTTCAGGTAGTTCAAAGAGTTCATTTCAGGTCTACCTCGAACAAGACAATACCAAGGTTTCTAATCAACGAGTATTCGTTTCGGTGTACCTCTGCGAGATAAATAGACCCGTCATAGGCCTCCAAAACATAGCGATCCACCCAACGATCATTCAGTTAGGGGACTATACAATCGGAAGGGCTTCTAGCCTCGGGTACCTCGACTGTTCGCAAGCACGTCAAGCGTAGATTCGAAGAGCTTGCATCCCATATCCAATATAGGTCGGCTGAAGAAAGTGTATATAGAACCTTAGCAATAGTGGAAAAACTGGGCAAGGATAGGACGCTACGATATGGCGGATCTGCTGGTATGAGATATCCTGGACGATCTTCACAGCAGACAAGCAGGTAGGAAGAAAGATATTGCAGGACGGATTACGAGAAGTCATGATCACAATTCTTTAAGTAGAGATATTAACTTTGAGAAGCAACAACTTTGTAAGAAAAGCTTGCGAAATACCCTCGTCGCGTGCCCGCCATATACTCTAAACCTTTCCAAGACAGCTAAAAGACCGCAACAACCACTTCCCTTCGAAACCCATTGATATATTCCAAAAATCCACATGCACAAAGAGAACTGCTCATGGATGTAGCGACTCATCCTTTGCGTGTTCCGTACGCCGTTCCAGCGGTACCGCATAAACGAGTCAGGGCGGTCCTGGTCCATGACGTTGTATCGAGACAAGAAGGAAGTATGGTGTTTGCTGCTAGTTGCAAGCTATTTGGTAGAAGGAAGTTGATGGGTTGAAGTTGGAATAAAGCTGAGTCTAAAATTAGAGCAATCGCAGATCGGTTGCCCTTACTCTATTCTAACCTCATCCTGCGGACACCTTATATAACGAATAGACATCAAGCCTTCTTCTGCCTTCAAATTTCAAGCCATACAAAGCCATCGCAGTATGTTTTCTATACACCGGTACACAACAATGCAATCCCATGTTCATGCTTCTTCTTTTCATATGATGTCTTATCTCTGGGGAGATCTTTTGTTGTCCTGCTGCGAAAACCCGTACTTGAAATTTGATGTCTCTGAGCAGTTCCTTTCACAGAGGCTTGTCTCACTACTGTGATTTTGTCTCAAAAGCAAGGATCCAATAAAAAGACCACAGTCATCAACAACCCAATGCCGTTCATCATGATCATGCAACCGGCAGCGACTGTGAATTCCAACAGCAATGGACTCTCCTGCCCAAAGTACCGAAGACACAGTTGCAGATGCTTTTGGAGTTCTCTCAGCCGCCATAACGGCCATTGATCCTGCTCTACTTACCCGCTCGCCCATGCCGCAAAGCCCAGCCCCTACACCCTTTTCAATTTATCCTAACCCTTTACCTGATTTTCAATCCGCGCAGCCTATCATCACATCTCCAAAGCCCATCTCCTTCAACGACCCATTCGCCCAACGCGCTCTGAGCGAGCCGCCCGAACAACCCCACTCAACTCACCCATACCCAGCAGCTCTTCAAAACCGACAAGCTCGAAACAACGGATACCTTCACCACCCTTATAACCGCCCTTCTCCCTCTCCCACTTCTGGGCCGCCAGCTTCGGGGCCTGAAGCATACCGCTCGCAATCAACCTCCCACTTGTACAACCTCCATCATGATGAGACGACGCTGGCGCTTGGAATTCAAACGTATTTGGATCAGCTAATTGGTGTATGCAACGAGATGCGCACGTTTGTGTCACGAGGATTTGGTGAGGGTGATCGAGGCGGGGATAATGAGAGAAGGGTTAAGGTCGAAAAGTAAGTACAACGAAAGTAACCCTTCGACTCGAAACGCAGTTATAGCAGAAGCGCAAATGGAGGCTACCTTCTAAAACCTCGTCCTCAACCAGCTCTCTAACTCTCACCGAATCCCCCATCGCTATAACCGCCATGCGAACCCCACCTTCTCCTTTCCCCTTTCCCCTTCCCAACCCTATCCTCCCCCACCTCTCCCGCGACCCCCTCCAACCCAATCCTAAACACCACCACTCAACAGCACTAACACCTCCCACAGCTTCCGTCTCCTAATCCGCAAACGAAACTACCACCTCACCGAACTCAACGAACTAATAACCCCAATGCCACCCTACAACGACCCCTCAACGCACCACGGCTATGGCGAGAACAGCGGCAAAATGATCAGAAAACAACCACGAACCGGGGCGGAAATTAGGGATATGGATCGTATGTCCCCCGTGCAATCCCTGTTTCTGACCGGCTATGTTTGACTCTTAACACCACATAGACAAAACCCTAAACAGCCTCCTCGACGCCTTTGCGCTTCCGCATGATCCGAACATGTTCTTGCATGATAAGAAACTTTTGTGGTTACGATTTGTGGGCGCGGGGAGGGAGTTGAGGTTTCGAGTGTTGGGATGAGCTGGGGTTGGAGGGGGTGGATGGGAAGGGGTTGGAGGGCAAGAGAAGGACGACGAGGGAAAAGTAGGGAGGGGACTTCCATAAGAATGGATCTAGCCAGTTGACAAATATTCTACGTTGTCAAATTCCAAACTACATCATCAAATAGCCACACACAATGTAGCGAAGAAGTTAAACCCTATCTCTACCCTTACACCTTCTCCCACCTGTTCCTACCCTAAATCTACTCCCCTCTACTCCCCTTCCCCCTCGCCAACTCCTACCACGCCGCCCCCGCATCAAAATCAAACCTCCCCAACTCCTTCCCGGCATCCTCCACATCCTTCTTCGCCTTCATCCGCATATAAAAAATCGGACAATCCTTACTGCTACAAATAACCTCGCAATGCAAACTGCCCTGGCAGCGCTGACACTGCGTCCACAGCCGTCCAAACCTGACTTCCAGCTCGCTGACCTTTGTCAATGTTTTCGTGTATAGCTCGCCAACGCGCGGCCGGCAGTTTTCGCACACGGCGCCGGATTTCTCCGTGGCGGTGACGAGGGGTTTTTTGCAGCCCATGCAGGTTTGGGTCTTCTTGGTGAATTTCATTAGGCCGCCGAGGGTGGGCGCGGCGACGGAGATGGAGCGGGTATGTTCGCCTGTGAGGAGCTGGCCGGCTTTTTTCTCGCCGAGGATGGGGTCGAAGATGCGGCCCAGGGGCTTTGCGAGCTGGTTGTCAAGGTAATATTTTGTGTCGATGGGTATGTTGTTTTCGAGCACAAAGATGGGATCTTCGCTGCGCTCGTAGTTCTTTGCGCCGCCGGCGCCTTTGACGATGACATAGGCAACGCGGTCACCGAGGGTTGGGGCGGAGCCAGCGTCGCGTTTCTTCATGCGCTCGGCGAGTTCGCTGTGGGCTTGTTTGCCGACGTAGTCGGTTTTGGAGAGCGCTTTGGTGATAACGAGCTTAGACATGTCGATTTTGTTTTGGAGGAGGTCGGAGATGGTATCTTTGACGTAGCTGGTTGATGTTAACTCCCTGTGTGGTACAAGAAAGGAATAGGGGAGATGCTTACTCCTGAGCACCTTGGACGTCTTGGTCTATGAGTATTTTGCGAAGGATGGTTTCAATAACATTTTGCACGAGACGGCAATTGTCTCTTCGAACAGTCTCAATACCTTTGCTGTCCATTTTGTCGTACTTTTCGGGGGTTGTCCAGTACAAGCCAGCATAGCGCTTTTTGTTGATGAGCAGATAGGGGAAATAGACCTTTTCGAATTCAAGTTTTATTGGGTGGATGAACTTCGAGGACACATATTCGGCGGCATCTCGGCCAAGATCCATAGCTTTGGCTAGTTCTTTGGGACCGAATTTGACCATAACGGAGTCAGTGTCTCCATATATAACTTGAGCATCGTGGTCATATCCATTAGCCAATGTATACCTTGCTTCCACTTCCTCTTTAGTCCTTTCAATCATCTGCCTGCCGTAACTAGTTGTACTACTAGCAATGGCCAGACATGGTAATTTCCCGACTGTAGCTCCGGTGATACCGTAGACACTGTTGGCGCTGACCTTCAACGCCAGCTGTCGTCCGTTGAGCACGGCTTTCTTAAAAGTGTCCGTCTCAACCGCCAACTCTTTCTTAGCCCGCTTCCGGGCGCCCAGCAGTTCTTCGAGAATCTGTGTCAACAGGCCTTTTCGAATTTTAGACGTGCAGAACATATCACCGTTTGGGGTGACGATGTAGTCTTCATCTTTGACTAATCCTAGTTTTTCAACGCTAGTCTTGTTTAGAAGAGTGGTGTAGCAAAGGTTGTGAGCTTGAATGATACTGGGATATAGCGAAGCAAAATCAAGAGTAGCGATCGGGACATCATAATATCCTCTCGTAGGCTCAATGACTGTGGCACCTTCATACTGTTCTTCGGTGCCTTCGCTCCGTAGATTTGGAATAACTAATTGTTGCTCTAAAGCTTTTCGGAACAGCTGACTGATGAACTTAACTTGCTGGCCTCGTGCGAGCAGATAATTGAAAGGAACCCCTGTGACCCTGGCCATCTCGGTATAATTGATTAGACACATTAGCTTGTCCATTAATCGTTGAGGTAAGAAAGCATCTTTTAGACAATAGACCGCTAAGCGCCGTCTCGATTCCGGTGTTCCGTTGAAAAGCTCTGTAATCATGGTATGATGAACGTCTTCCTTTTGCTCCCCTAGGAAATGTGCGCATACAGAGTTGAGGGTATAACTTCGTAATTGGTGGTCTCGCTGGATTAGCTGGAGTAAATCTAGCTGCAGTCGTCCGTTGGTATTCGTAGCTTTCGTGTCTCGGTTTCCCATCTGCTTACTAGAAAAATTCGTTTCCTTTGCGTGAGACTGGAGATTTTTTAATCTCGACCAGTAAGGAAATTTGGTACACTTAAGATGCTTCGCTCTGTCAAGGAGATATGGGAAGTCAAAATTGGCTATATTGTATCCGATAATGACATCCGGATCAACCTTTTCGAGGAAATCCCTCCACGCCATAAGCATCTTCTCTTCGGCATCGAATTCAAAAATCTGCGTGTTGACAATGAGACTGCACGTATCAAGGCAAAATACGTTCCTGACAAAAGGTTTAGTATCTCCATATCTTGTCACAACATTGGCTATCTGGATGACTGGATCTTGGTTTGCTTCCGGGAAAACGCCTTTTCGACCCGCACACTCAATATCAAAGGAAAGAATCCGTAACGGCGCCATCTTTGCCCACTCGCCATCGTTAGAATGAGCGATAAGGTCCCGATAGTGAACATGTGCTTCTATCTGGCAATTCGACTGTCGATCTCTATGGGGAATAATATGATATTTCGATTGCGATACTTCTACCCAGGACATGCCGGAGATCTGAGATAGGAATTAGCTCTACAATTCAAAACACCAACGGATGACTTGCTCCAGTATCTATCATAAAACGTAGCACATATTGAATGCTGTCAAACGTTAGTATCCCACCATCAACGCCTTTCCACAATCCCTTGTAGTTCGCAAGACTACTTTCAATGGTTGTCCGCAATTTGTTGATGAACTTCGGATCGGTCACAGTGATTTTAAGATATGGGCTTTTTTGATTGCCTTGAAAGCCAAACAGGTTTTCTCGGAGCACCATTTGAACGGAGTGTATTGCTGGTTGGTGCTGAGCCAGCTGTGTATCGAGATATGCCTTGTAGCCATCGCAGTCACTCTTTCCAAACGAGACTGGCGCTGCAACGTAGAGGTAGTGAAGGAAGTCTGTGACATGGAGTAGAACAGAGTGGCCTGTCTGATTATCAATCAGCTCAAGTCCAATGTCGACGTGGCGGAGGTAGTACTTCTGTGACTCCGAAAAGCTTGACTGTCGTCTTGCCCCCATGTAATGTCCCCTCCTCAGCTTCGATTTGTTGGAAGCACAGACTTTCATCCCCCCTTTCGAAGTCATCGAGACTTGGTCTGTGCCATTGCTGATCTCGCTCCGAATTATTCTCCTTCAAGCCACTGATATCTTGCGTCAACTTCTCAAGCACTTCCTCTTCGAACTGGCTTTTAGGCTGACTGGAGCCTAGCTTCCCATTGACTCTGTTCTGGCCCAGCTTTGGCTTCTTCCCCGGTGAGGATCCTACGTCAATCTTTCTTCTCTTGGCCGAGCTTGGGGATGGTAAGGTAGGATTGGCATTGCTATGTGCTTTAGTAGAGTCGCCCAGGACCCTTTTCGGCGGCTTCAGGATCGCAGTCGGCATCGTGAGAGAGACCTAAGACTGTCACGTATTTTGCCTAGCGAATTTGAGGGAGCATAGAGTGTAAAGTGGGACGCGTTGAGCATCGCGTTGATAAGTTACGTGATTTGGCGAGGGGCGGATTCTTCCGCCCCTGCTCTATTCTTGTACTCGGATCTACTTTTAGCATTGACTAGCGTCGCCCTGATTTCAACCTGTTCATTGAGCCTCCAAACAACACACAAACACCGCGAACTTACGACGACCGTTGCCTTTGACGATGATTTGTGCCACTCTTTGTTGATACACTCCTTATGCTAAGAATATTGTAAATGTTGGATGGGAAAAGTTCCTGAAGCCACGCTCTTTGCACCAACTCCCAGAGCATAGCCTCCATCCATCTCCTGGTCCTTCGTTCTTGCTGATAGGATCGCCCTATCCTCAACTCGGTCGGGTTTCTTGGTATATAGGACTTCCGTCGATGCGCAGACCCTGATACTAGATATACACCGGCCAAAATCCCGTCGTCCTCTTACGTGATCAAGATGGCAGCAAACGATTACTACAACCCTCAACCTCTTCGCCGCCCTGATGAGGCTCCACTACCACCACTCCCAAACGTATATTCCGCCTACAATCCGCATCAAAGAGCTCAGTCTGCAACGTCATTGGAAGAATCGCCTAACAGAGATCCTTACCAACTAGATCCGCAGAGAAGTCATAGCTCCGACCATGTGTACTATGGTGCTGGTGGAGGAGGACGTGGGCCAAGTCCCTATTCGGATGATATTCCATTACGGCCACACCCAAAGCAGAATGGTTCAGATATGTACGGACAGGACCAACGGCGTTACGACCCTGAAGGCACTTATCCTCCACAAGAACCCGCAATTACAGATCGGCCGAGTCGACCAAGACGGAAGAATAGAGGTGGAATTTTCAGCGGACAGGTACCCTGGGTGGTCTACGCCTTTACTCTCCTTCAGGTTGCAGTCTTCATTGCCGAACTCGTCAGAAACGGCGTTCTTACCAAGAGTCCCATTGAAATAAAACCCCAGGTCAACCCGATGCTAGGACCTTCTCCCTACGTTCGGATCAACATGGGTGCACGATATGTCCCGTGTATGCGCGCTACTCCTCAGGGGACAGATACTACTATTACCTGGCCATGCCCCTCTTCGACCTCTTCAGATCCTCAAAGCCCGGACAACAAATGCACATTGTCAGAATTGTGTGGTTTCGGTGGATCTAACACGAACCACGACATACCGAATCAATGGTTTCGATTTATAATTCCCATATTCTTACACGCAGGAATCATTCACATTACATTTAACATGCTCTTACAGCTAACGCTTGGAAGAGAGATGGAGAAGGAGATTGGATCGCTGAGATTCCTTCTGGTTTACCTTTGCAGCGGCATATTCGGCTTCGTCTTAGGAGGCAACTTTGCTCCCTCCGGGATTGCCTCAACGGGTGCTTCCGGCGCACTTTTCGGTGTTATAGCCCTAATGCTTCTTGATCTCCTTTACCACTGGGGGGACAGGAGATCTCCTTGGACAGATCTGGCCTGGATAGTACTTGACGTCGTTGTTTCCTTCGTGCTCGGTCTTCTTCCAGGTCTCGACAACTTTTCGCATATTGGTGGCTTTTTGATGGGCCTTGTTCTGGGAATCTGCATATTGCACTCCCCTGATGTTCTTAGGCAACGAATCGGAGTGGATGAGCCGCTGTATGGATCCGTGACTGCGCCTCGGAAATTAGATGACACTGATGGCGGTATGAGAGGTTTTGTGAAGCAACCCATCAATTTTTTCAAGGGCCGCAAACCGCTGTGGTGGGCTTGGTGGTTAGTTCGCGCGGCGGCCTTGATTGGGGTTTTGGTATGCTTTATTATGCTTCTGAAAAACTTTTACAAGCAGAACCCAAGCACGTGCTCTTGGTGCAAGCATCTCAGCTGCTTGGTAAGTCTTTCTTCATCTACAGTGCCGCCTACGCTAATGTGAGTGTCAGCCCATTAAGAACTGGTGCGACATTGGAAACCTTCAAGCAAATACTGCCAATAACACGAGTCATTCGAAGCGTGATATATTTGCGATGCCAGCACCATTGGACCTCGCGTCCTTTCTTTGAATAGCACTATATCCTAATATTCACGAATGACGATGGTTTAAGAGAAGGTTTGGGCGCGTTCACTTGGCATTTCAATGGAGTTTTCTGCTCTCATGGGTTGGGTAAGTACTTCTCGAAGGAATCAAAGCATAGCGTGCGGCGAACGGTTAATGGTAGTCCGTAGAGGTCTAGGTGGAGGAAATAATCCCTATCCTCAGGGACTGTGTCCAAGCTTCAGCATATTCTTCACCTACTAGTTGTTCCCGTATATGGACAGTTCTAGCTTGCTTCTATGGTAGTACATGCCGCCTTGCTAGATTTGAAGTAAAGTCTGGATATTCTAAACCCCTTGAAATATGTGATATGCTAGAGGTACCTTAGTTACATGGTGACTAAGCAAACTTATGTCAGAATATCTCAAGTCAAGAAGCGTAAACTCGTCACTGGAAACCTTCGGACAATGATGATCTTCTTCTTGCACACTATAGCTCTTTGCATGCTTTGCTGGGCATAGTGTTCAGCTTTACACAAATCCTGAGCACCTTTATATCCTCCAAGTCTTTCAGACTTAGACGTTACTTGACTACCACCATGCATCTAATCCATCCATCTTGAACCGCACCCTTAATCTCGTCGTGCAATGGCTACGCTCTCAGCCTCATCATCGCCTTCCCCTGCGCCTCTTAAACGCCGTCGAAAGAACTGGGCAAGGAAATGTGAACGCTATTGCTGTTCTGTTGTTACCTACTTTCCACTCGCTTTTGTATACGGTCTCACAACCTGGGCTGTTTGGGTTGAAGCCAGTATAGGCTTTCTTCCCACTTCAAGCTCATGGACCGGTGTGATCTACCCTGTCAATCAGTCCCAACGTTTTCCTTGCTGACTTTGCAGGCTACACCTCCTCCGTCTTTGGGATTGCCCTTTACCTGATACTCAACTGGTCCTATACAACTGCAGTCTTTACGGATCCCGGCTCAACGCTAAATGGATCCGGCAGCTCCGGCTACTCACACCTCCCTTCTCATGAACCGGCCTCACACCAAGACTTACCGTCCTTCACCGTCAAATCCACTGGTGAGACGCGCTTCTGCAAGAAGTGCAAAGCTCGGAAACCGGATCGCGCTCATCACTGCTCGACATGCGGACGATGTCGCCTGAAAATGGACCATCACTGCCCTTGGCTGGCTACCTGCGTTGGGCTGAGGAATTACAAGGCTTTTCTGCTATTCCTGATATACACATCTATATATTGTTGGGTGTGCTTTGCAGTGACGGCGACTTGGTTATGGAGTGAGGTCTTTAGTGAGGCGCAGTACACCGAGAGCTTTATGCCGATCAACTTCGTTCTACTTTGCACAATTTCCGGTATTATTGGAGTGGTCGTGACAGGCTTTACGGCTTGGCATTTTAGCTTGGCATGGAGAGCGCAAACGACAATAGAGTGCTTAGAAAAGACTAGATACCTGAGCCCGGTGAGGAAATCAATGAAGGCACAGAAGTTCGGAAATGGCCATGCGAATGGCCCGAGCTATGGTCAGCAATTGGCAGAAATACATGCGAATGCCGTACCAGGCGTCACGAGGGAGGAGGAGGGCGAGGAGATGATATCCGGGGGAGACATAGAAGAGGCTTTGATGGCTCGGGAATCGTTACAAAGAAATTACAATGACTTGGAACAATCACGGGAGAGGGAGAGATATGAAGATTACCTCGATGAGCAGGACTCCGAGAAATTACCTAATGCGTTCGACCATGGATGGAGGAGAAATTTGCGGCATCTGTTTGGAGATAAGCCGCTGCTATGGCTCCTTCCGGTCTGCACTACATCTGGCGATGGATGGCGCTGGGAACCCAGTAGAAGATGGCTAGATGCTAGAGAGGAAGTCAGGCGAAAAAGAGAGAATCAGTGGAGGGAGCAGCAACAAAGGGAAAGAGATGCTGGCACTGGACATGAAAGGGATGAAAGCTTCCAAAGCCAGAGATTGGAAAGATGGCCGCCACGAGAGGATTCGGAGCGCCATTATCTGGCCACTTCGAATGGTTTGGTTGCAGTACCGAGTTCAGGAAGCAGGTCACCTGGTAAGGCCGACAAGCTGCTCGGAAGGTCTCCGAACGGATACTTTGACGATCATAGCCCTTCTAGCAGAATGTCGATGAAAACATTGCGGCGCAGAGGGAGCTTCGACGGAAGTACTGCGGACGAAGAGAGTGATGAGGACAGTAGTGACGATGAAGAAAGGACTCTAAGGCATGACAAGAGCTGGTCTGGCGCGTCAAAGCAAGGTGTCAAGGAGGATCAGGAAAGAGCAGAGGATGAGTGGCGAGAGTGGGATTGACAGTAATGATGATGCTGTCGGACGACCCGAAAACAACGTAAAGACGCACCACATATACCATTTCCAGCTTTATGGTATATATAGTACAGCCAACGGTTCCTCTTGGGTTCGCACCATAGGTTCAGATACCAACATCAGTAGGAGAACAAGAAGTGTCGCACACCACACACGCCCCACCCGTAGCCTTGACTGGCAATCGCTAGCTCCGTATACAGAGGGAGGTCCTGAAACCCTAAATTGTCACTTTCATTGGCCGAAAAAGACTTTTATTGGCAGGGACGGTAAAAAGGTCGACCAGAATGCAACCAAGATTTGACTTCGGACCGTGCCTTGGCAAGCCTTCTAGTAGTTAACGCACTGTATGCCTCAGGGAACTTGACGCCTTTCTCCGCCCCATTGAAATCGTTCTAAGCCCTCGATACCAGGGTCTTCTGTGCGGCTGACAAGGCGTTCATCTTTGTCATTGGGTAATCTGAGAGATCATAAACCTTTTCAGTCTTATCGCCTCCCTCCCGTGAGACAAGCCTTCTGTTCCGCGTTGGGAAAAGATAACAAAGGATGGCTGAGGCCACGGGTAGAGAGAGAGAGTATGCGGAGGCCGCAAAGGCAGTTCATACCACGCAAGTAGAGGATCAGAAATATAGACGGAAAAATTCAGGTACCTAGCTACGGTAGGTAGTCTTGTATTCGGCTCAGAATCCCCGAGCCATGGGGCGGATGTACCAACGGTTTGGCAAAAAAGGGGTCAAGGAGGGATCAAGGAGGGACGAAGTAGGGAGGTCGAAGGAAGGCATTAAGGACGGATACGGTCATTTCTTCCGGGAAGAAGCACTGGATTCTGTTGCTTGAGCATATCGGCCAGTTCTCTGATAGTGTTAATGGCTAGCTGGGTTGGTGGAGGACCGCAGCTTTGAAAGGTGATGGATGGGGTTCAAATAGATGACGTTTGCTCTCAGGCACTTGGGGTTTTTCTAAAACCCAGCTTGTGGGTCGTGGTATATACAGTAGGTAGCCCTTTCATATAAAGTTATCTACGTATTTAGAAATGGAATCTCTCCCCACGCCCGTATCCCTCAACATTCAAGTCTTTCCACAGTACCTTGTGAAGAACAGCGGTATGTAACTTCAAGCAGTCGCAATGTAGAATAAGTTGTTACGAATCTGCAACGCATCAGGCTTGCCTAGCTAGATATGCAGTAGAAATCGCACACACATACTTGAATCGCATATATTCACGCAATCCTCAGTAATGAATGATCATGATATATATCTATCTCCAACATAATCAACCCTCCAAAAGCCCAAAAAGAGTACAACGTGAGCGACACCTGCAGGATTTGAACCTGCGCATCCGAAGATAATAGATGACAAAATTCGTGGAGCGCATCCGAGCGAGCGCGGAATTCGAGTCTATCGCCTTAACCACTCGGCCAAAGTGTCAATCTACAAAAACCATGTTTTATTTGCAAATATAATTAAAAACACTCAGCCAGAATATATTTGAATTGAATCATGACTTAATCGACCTCTTTCGGAACCACAATAACTCCTTCCCTCCAAGATTGTGTCTCACATCAACAATTAATCATAAAATCTCAAGGACCCCCGACAATCGTACTGACACCAGCACGATCTCAATTGATCCACAATACAAACTCCCACCCCCTCATACTCCCAAACCAGCAACCCACTTCCACACCACCCAGCACCCCCAACCTCAACGAAGCCCCAATCTCCCGCCAACCTCGCCCAGCGGGCACACAATCCACCCACCTTCCTCCAACCATGTCCACCTCCATCACCAACCCTTCCACCACCACCCCCCCCCTCCGCCCCCTCTACCTCGCCCTCGCCCTCACCTGCCCCCTCCTCATCGCCCTGCCCCCCCGCAAACTAGACTTCTACACCTTCACCCTCTCGGGCCTCTTCGTCTTCTCAGCGCAAGAACTCGCCTTCGGCGACGCCCGCCGCGCCGCGACCCAAAGAGCTGGATCCACGGGCGTGATGGGGGTGCTGGGGCGCGGGGAGGTGGATGCGGATGCGAAGGGGGGAGGCACGGTGGCGTTACCCGGGGTGGAGGCTGGGGTGGGGCCGGCGGAGTTGTTGCGGCGGAAGGAGGGGCGGGGGAAGGGGGAAGGGGTGTTGGGGATGGCGAAGGATCTGTGGATGGGGGATGAGGAGGCGGGGTGGAAGGAGCGGAGGGTGGCGGAGGAGAGGGAGAGGTTGGAGGGGGGGGAGGGGTATTGGGATTTGATATTGGGGCAGGTGAGGGAGGCGTTTGGGAGGGATAGGAGTACGGGGGAGAGGGTGGGGGAGGGGGGGGAGACAGAGGGCCGGGAGGGAAGGTGATGAGGGGGAAGGACGGGGGTTTTGAAGACAGGTGAGACGAGGAGGGTGTATATATGGGGTGATGGATGGGATGGGTGGTAAATTGGCGTTTTGCGGGTCTTGGGTGCATATCCTGGCGTTCATGGCATCTGAGACTCCGGTATTGCACTCCAAGAGGGCTAAGGCGGTTACCTATGGAGACCGGTACGGAATTGATATTGTGCAAGGCGTTGCTGGGCGGTATGACGTGGCTACTAGTCGACGATGTGTGGATTGCCGATGGCAAGTTCACGGATGTTGCTCGCATGGAACAAAAAGCAAGTATTTTCACGCATCAGCATCTGCGCTCTGAAGGTTTTATCTGCCGAGTGCTTTTGGTAACTATGTGTGCTAAGATGCTGTGCTGAGATACCGATGTTGTGGTTGACTTGGGGGCTAGGAGTTCTGGTTGAGCTATTCCACTTTGCTGATTTCGTTTCCCGTCGTGTATGGCTAAGATGTTTCGAGTTTGCGGGATCAAGAAGCAACAGGTCGGGTATCACGGCCTTGGGTGACCTGAGGGCAGCAGATCGATATCCCGTATTGCCAGGAATCCATCTCAGCAGTCCCTGACACACAGTCTTACCATTGAACGTTCGGGTCCTCAAGCTTAATAGTCCCATCAGAATGAAACCCCGTCACAGCAAGATACCCGCCCGAGACAATGGTCATGGCGTTACCAAAATGTCTCGACTCCTTGATCCGGCAGCGCTCGCTAGCGGACTCCATGTGCTGGACCAAGGCTGCGGCGCCGTTGAACCGACGGAGGCAGCCGGGGCATTGCTCCCGTGCTGCGCGATGAGTGCCTGAGGCGAGGTGGTCTTCGACTTTCTTGCGGTCGGCGTCTTTGATTCTGCTGGGTGTGAGTTTCGTTGGGACTTGGGGGACGGGAATGGCAGACTTACTCGCACTTGGGAAAGGGGCAGTGGTAGAGGTTGTCAATTGAGTCGATCTTCAAGTCTAAAACTGGGAAATTGTTCCTCTCGCCTGAGACTGGGTTGATGGTGTCTTGTTTCTCTTGGTGGAGTGGAGAATGGTAGCCAGGTGCTCCTGGGTTCTTCGAGGCGTTGGGGAAAAGCCTCTTGCTCCACGCTGGCTCTGCGAAGGTCATATTCTCCAATTTCTTTGTGACATCCTCCGGCTCTTTAGTCTTCTTTTCTTTTTTCAACAAAGGCCAAACAGAAGAAGGAGCGTTGCTCTCAGAGCGTGCACCGCCTGCAGACATAGTTGTGAAGGAATCACCATCGGAGTCTGAATCGTCAAAGGCATTTCGTACGGCCAAAGCTGGATGCACCGAGTTCACTTTGGTTTGGTCCTCATCTTCCTCGTTGAGAAAATCATATGGTTCATCGAGCAGTACACCACCTCCGGCCGTATCGCCAGCCACGGACGTTCCAACTGAGAAAGCCCCGGCCTCGGAATCTTCTCGCATAAGCTGAGTGACGCCGTCCATGTGAATCTCCATCATTGCTCGGTTCTGCTGGAGCGTAGGGTTGTTGAAGCCATTGGCTGTGCACGAGTTTGTCTCGAGATGCATCATCAGCCCCCCGCCACGTGGAAAGACCTCCTGGCATCCTCTGCATTTGATGTTTTGTTGCTGGATGTGCATCTGTGTCACAATTAGCCAATCAAGAGAGGAATAGGAGACAGCTTTGAGCATACCTGCTTGAAATGACGGTCTCGACCAGATTCGCTCTGAAAGTCGACGCCACACATGGGACAGGTGATATGCTTCTCACTCTGCATCTTGTGGACATGAAAAGCTTCATCATCTTTAAAGTCGAGATCACAGATCTTGCAGTAGTCGTGCTCTGCAATCTTGTGCGTCCTCAAATCTTTCTCATGATTGAAACCACGGCTGCAGTCAGCGAAGGGGCAACGAAAGCGTCTGCTCGGGCCGGCAGAAGAAGGCTGTCCATTCCTGGCTGATGAGGAAGACTGATGGGCTCGGTGCTCAGCAATGAGCGCCTGGTCTCTCGCAGTAATTGCGGGGCCACGAAGGGCAGCTAGCATTGGACCGCGACGGCGGGCAGGTGTTGAGTCCGACGACATGATGCCGGGATGTTACAAGAGTGCTCTAACCTAATCAACAAGTCAGTGCTTGCGGTAGACGTATAACTCCCGGTTACGCACTTGTCAATGTCTGAAGTGAGACGGAAACCGTGGTGTGCAGTGAGGATGGCAAACAACCGAGCGTGATGTAAGTTGAATGGTGAATGAAGATGTAGAAAATGTGTTGACATCTGCAGTAAAGCCTCAGTTCCGATAGCGCAAACTACGTACGATTGATTGGCTATTTCCGGTCGGAGAAACAGATGCTACTAGGTGAAGTTGTGCATGTTGGAAAGACAAGTACTGGGCTGCTTCGTCTGGCTGCCACTATGTCTTGAGGAATGAGTGATAAGGTAGTGAAGACTGGATGCAATGCCTAGAAACTCGGTCGAGGTAATTGAGACAAACTGTCTAGCGATTTGCCCTATGAATCTCGACATTGATGGAAGCTCATTGAGAACACACCACCCTACGATACCTCTCACGATTATTCCAACGGACTGCGTGATGACAGGAATCCGAAAGCACACCGACGGTCATGATTTTCCACCTTCCCAGCGCTCTGCTACTAGGACAGCCACAACCCGAGTCCATACATTCAAGAGGTCTCAGGTTTACCACATGAGCAACATCCTCTTCTTTTCCCTTTCTTCGCCTGCCCTACCCTGGGGCTCTGCGCCGTACTTCCATCTTGAAAATCTCGCCTACCAGCAAAGGTTCTATCAACACTAGGCGTCTCTGCCCTCTCTATTCCAGCCATCGTCCTCCTCCTGATCTCCTCCTGTCTCTCCCTCATTGACATTGGCCGGTTCACATGACCAGCAAAAGCTTCCGCGTTGAGCATATGTCCCGATGGAGATTGGACCATGGGCCGTCCTGGCAGGTAGGTTGTGGGTGGGAACCGAAGTGGAGGTTCGCTATAGGCACGACTTTCTTCTCGAACAAGATCTACAGGATCAATAAGCTCGGAAAGGCGGTAGATGAGAGGCGGTGATGCTGGACCAGTGATGTCGTCACCTGGAGGATCGATGTTGGTATTCAAGGTAAGAGGGGTGGTGGAGGCGTCGGAAAGTCGCTTGGATTGTTTTTGGCCCATGGTGCTATGGTGGTGTTACGTGGTAATCTGGTACTTGTAGGACAGGTGACTTACGTCTTGAATAGAGGTAAATAATGTCTCTGATGGGTTGAAGTCTCAATCGTACGTCAATGAATTATTGTTGATGATAAACCACGGGATAAAAAGCGTGTAAGGGTCGTGAGAGAACTTCCATACTTCATCCAAATATCTAGAGTGAAGTGAACAAAAGACTTGGTGGACGCGACAAGTCCATTGTTTCCCTTTGAAATAACGCGTTCGAGTCAAGCTCAACACAAAGGAATACCATCGAGTGGGACAGCGTACAGACTTTAGGGATGATGGAGGAGAAGGGTTTTACACGCATCGAAAATAGAAGGATGGTGAGTATTCACATGCGGCAAGTAAATCCGCCATACCGATGCCAGGATTAATCAAGTACTGAAATTATTCTCCTTTCACATTAATAGGCTTACTTTTTGGATATCATGATTGAATATTTGATCAGGAATAAACGAGATGTACACCAAGTCGGGTTAAGGTTTCAAGCAGTTCCTAAGTCTCGACTGTTTATATAGTCATAGATATCAAGCTATCTAGAATCGTGAAAACGGCAACCTATGTCTGTCAGCTTTAACAAGTTTTTGGCCGTACAGGCGTAGAACTCACCATTTGCCCCTGAGCGTGATGATAGCCCAGTTGTTTCCGTCCTTGTCTGTCTCCTTTTCAACCTTTGTTGAGAAAGAGATGGCACTCATGATACCGTCCCCAAACTTCTCGTTCAAGACAGCCTTGTATGCGTATCCGTAATTCTGCACAATCTCGTACAAACGATAGATCAATGGCTCCTTTGGCGGCATGTCCATAGTGTGACCCCGGAATGGGAATCCTGCCAATTGGGCTTCCAGCTTGCCCTTTTCAATACCAAGGATTGACGATAACTTCTCGACGTCTTGATCATTGGTCTGGGCTTGGCCGTAAAATATGGCTGCCACGGCTACTTCCTCTCGTCCGAGCTCCTTGGCAATCTGTTCAAAGGAAAGCCTCTTGGCTGCTTTCGCCTCGAACAGAGTCACCGCCTGAACGGGAAGACGGGGTGCGAGGGAAGACTGCTTGAAAGTAAGCCATGAAAAGCTCGATGGGATTGAAAACACTCGCGTCTAGTGTTGCGATGTTCGACATCTTGGCAATATGGGTTGCTGCTAATCGTACAGGGAAATAACGGTAATTGGGTGGTAATTTCCAAGGGGATGTTCTTAGAATGGATCGTAGGGCGAGGGAAGCCATTGCTCTATATATAGTGGATATGGCTATGGTGTAAGCATCTCATCATGTACCGGAGGGATCAAGTCACGTCTGCTCCCTTAGGCCCTTAGGGTCTGGACTCGAGCTTGTGGAGGGGTTGAAAAACGAAAATGCCCCTCAAAACGTCATCCAGCTCCTGCCAAGACCAGGGCAACCTTCCCCTCAAATAGGGTGCGAATCTGTTTAAAACATGTTTTTTGACTAACTCCTTTAGGCTAGCTCAAAGCATGTTTTAAACATGCTTTTTGATGGAGGTTTTAAACACAGGGGTTATATTTATAGTAGCAAATTAATAGAGGGGGTAAATTTGCCTGCGGGTTGACCGGTTGACCCCTTCATCATGTAAAGGAAGCTCCAAAAGCACCTAGCCGTCGATGCTATCCAAATACTTCTGAGCTGAAGCGTGAGATGAAGGTTGATTGATGACTCTCGTCTTATATGTATTGCATTGATTCAGATGACTCTGCGGACGAGAAGCTTCTTTGGCCATCTGCCGATGACAGTGTAGGCATTGCACGGTATTTTGTCTTCCTGGTACGATTACCTGCTGATAGTTACTAGCAACAGTCTGATTGACTGGTCTACCACCTCGTTGCGACGGCATTGAGCTATGGGGGATGTCAAAATGCCTGTAGCTGAAGCCTGGAGGTGACAGCGACGTGACGACAGCAAGGTCATCCTCCAATCAATGGCCCTTGTATGCTTACATAATTAAAAGCGTAGTAAAAAGCCGCTAAGAGGTTTCAAACACGCTTTTTGTAGAAAAAGCGGTTTTATTCGTACCCTACCCTCAAATATCCAAGGTAAGATGCTGTGCTCAGGCTGCACTAAATGATGCAGCCACTTGATCACTAAGACTTAGGGCAAGATAGATACTGTAGATAGGTAAGGTAGGTACGTAGAGTAAAGTAGAAGCTGTGCATCATCGGAAACTAGCCTGCCACGAAAAGATCAACAGCTTCGTCGTTGCCACCAAGAGACTTCGTTTCGTGCGCCGACATGCTGTCCGGCTTGGGAAGCGCGGTCTTCCATTGTCCATTGTCTATTGTCCGAAGAGAAACATCGTGAATGGACGTTGGCCGGTAGGGCTGGTGGCTTGAGGAATCATGCATGTGAGCAGCACGCGACCAAGCCAGCCCTCAGCTGAGGTGCAGCAGCAATATAACCACACATCGCCGCCTGTTGACAATTTACTGTTGTATTTCAAAATCTTTTGAACAAGCATGGCGGGCGAACAAAGACAAGACCCGCTCGCGTACGGCGACTTCCATCAAGGAAGGCCCGCCGAGGAACAAGAAGGGGGGGAGTATGAGGGTGGTGAACGCGGCATCGTGGGAGATACCTTTCGGAAGCTTAGGAACAAATACCAAAAGCCAGCTTCCAATGACCCTGGCCAGAATGTTACGCAGGCCTACCAGCCCCATCTCCACGGCCAAAGCACTGCTCAACCGTCTCGTCCGAGTCAGTCGGGTAATAGCTCTCAACAGCCCGCTAGCATCGTTTCCTCGATATTTGACAAGCTACACGACGTCGTTCACGGTCTGGGTGCCGAGCTCAAACAGTCACTTGCTGGCGAAGGACAAACACATAGCCATACCCACGAGGGGGCCATGTGCAGTGATGGTATGCATGACGACAACCAACATCGCTATGGTAGCTTCGCGGCGCAAAGGAACGGAAACGATGTCAAGTGGTATGTAGATGGCTGTGGATACATGTGGGCTGTTTCCAGGGCCTTGGAACAGGCGAGGGAATCCATCTGGATCCTGGACTGTGAGTTGTCTATCTGGGAAACTGTGAAGACCCATCTGAATCGACAGGGTGGCTTTCCCCCGAGTTGTATCTTCGAAGACCACCGTCAAGAAACGAGCAATATCGCATTGACCGAATGCTGCAAGACTCCGCTCAGCGCGGAGTCAAAGTCAACATCATCGTCTACAAGGAAGTCGAGCAGGCTCTTACACGTAAGTACCTTTCTCCGACATTGCCAAAATATATTCATTCCCTTCTTCCCCGTGGGATCGACCCTATCACGAAGGCTCTAAGTCACCTGGGCGTTGCTGCAACATTTGCATCTCTTGAACACATTGAAGCGGAGAATCCACTGATTACCACCATGACAGTTTCATCGGCACATACCAAACATGCTCTCGAAGATCTGCATCCCAATATAGCAGTGTTTCGACATCCAGATCATCTCCCTGACGCGCAAACCTTCGAATCTTCGTTCATATCTTCATTACGAAACATGTCCTTAAATGCAAAGACCGTGGCAAACCTTCCCCAAGATGCTCTCAAAGCCATCTATGGTGTAAACGAGGATATCATATTGTACTGGGCACATCATGAGAAACTTTGTCTCATCGACGGCAGCATTGCTTTTATGGGTGGCCTCGACCTTTGCTACGGACGGTGGGATACCAATCAGCACCCAATCGCCGACGCCCATCCTAGTAATCTTGACGACATTATCTTCCCAGGTCAAGACTTTAACAACGCTAGAATAATGGATTTCCAAGACGTTGCACATTGGGAGAACAATAAGTTAGATCGCAAGGACACTTCGCGAATGGGCTGGTCAGACATTTCCATCAGCCTTCATGGCCCTGTTGTTGAAGATCTGAGAGCACATTTTGTCGAGAGATGGAATTTTATTTACGATGAGAAATACAACGTGAGAAAGGATGCCAGATACGCAAGACTTACCTTCCGGCAGAACGAAGGTGGCTCAATTCCTCCACATCAACACCATGCCATGCCAGGGTACGGACAACCTCAGTCCTTTACTTTTCCAGGCCCTCCACCAGGTCTCCCCAATAAACGCTATGGGCAACCGTTGCAGGGGAACGCTTCATACACGCCGAATCCTTCTCAAGCGCAAACTCCATTTTTCCCTCCACCACCTGTATCGGACCGTGGCATCGATCAATCTGCGGAAGAGACTCCCACACGAGGTATAGAGTCTTCCGGAGGAGACCACCGTCAGCACCAACGGCGTTTGGAGGATGAAGCAGCGAGTCTGACTGATGTTGCCGGTACTATCCGTGGACGTGTGGAAGAAGGTATGCGACATGTGCAAGAGCAGTATTTAGGTGGGAACGACAGCCGTTTGCACGGTAGCTTTCAGGAAGCCGGCATACCATGCCAAATAGTCAGAAGCTGTACCAAATGGTCTCATGGCGTCAAGACCGAACACTCCATTGCGAATGCCTACATCAGTGTTATCCATGAAAGCCAACACTTCGTCTACATAGAGAATCAGTTCTTCATTACCGCAACGTCTGATGCGCAGAAGCCAGTAAAGAACAAGATCGGTGCTGCCATTGTTGAGAGAATCTTACGAGCCGCAAGGGCAGGCCAGAAATTCAAGGTTATTGTATTAATGCCGGCGGTTCCAGCCTTTGCCGGAGATCTTAGGGAAGACTCCAGTCTTGGGACTCGTGCGATCATGGAGTTCCAGTATAACTCAATCAATCGTGGTGGCTATAGTATTATGGAAATGATCGAGAAGGAAGGTTACAATCCTGAGGATTACATTCGATTCTACAATTTGAGGAATTATGATCGCATCAACAACAGCGCATCGATGAAAGATGCAGAACAGAGAAGTGGAGTGAGCTACGAAGATGCGCGACTTGAACATGATAACGCGGTGGAACTCCCAACAGTGTATCCTGGGGATGGAGGTGACGATGACAGTTCTAATCCGCTGGCACGCCAAAACTACAAGCAATACCAGCAAGCCACCGCTGGCATGAACCAACGGCAAGGGCTTGGAAGTGGCCGCTGGGACAGTGTGAGCGAGTGTTATATGCTTGGTGGGACCGATATCCGCGAGGTACCCTGGCAGACTGGGGATATTCCAGAGATCAAAGCTTTTGTCAGTGAAGAGCTCTACATTCATTCAAAGGTAGGTGTGGTCGGAATTTGCAGATACTCAGCTCAACTGACCCGGCCTAGGTACTGATTGCAGATGATCGAGTAGTCATCTGTGGCTCTGCCAATCTGAATGATCGTTCGCAACTCGGCGATCACGACTCGGAGATTGCAATCATCATAGAAGACCCAACTACCGTAGACTCGTACATGAATGGCCAACCTTACCGAGCAGCCAAATTCGCTGCCACGCTTCGCAGGCAACTCTTCAGGAAACATCTTGGCTTGATTCCTCCACAGGACATGGGACGCCCGGATCAGAACTTCGAGCCTGTAGGTGTGCCCAATGTTTACGAGTTTGGCTCTGCAGAAGATCAAGCGGTCATGGATCCTTTGTCCGACACTTTTCTGAATTTCTGGAACTTTAGGGCAAGGACAAATACGGAAGCTTTTGGCCGAATATTTCATGCGGTACCTCACGACAGCGTGATAACGTGGAAAGACTATGCCGCTTTTTATGAGAAATTCTTCCACGAAGCCGGTGAAGAGGCAAAAGGTAAGACGGGAGAGAAAAAGCCGGCCAAGTACCAATGGGGTCATGTCGTTGAAGAAAACTTCTCTCCTGGCGAACAAGGTGTTCGTGAGGTCAAGGACCTGTTGAGTACGATAAAGGGCACATTGGTGGAGATGCCACTCAAGTTCCTGTTCAAAGAAGACATTGCGCATGAGGGCATTAGCCTGAATGCCTTCACCGAAGAGGTCTATACATAGCGACGAAGGGCCGGAATCGCTGTTAGTGTAAGTGCAGGACAGGCTTTGCGATTTCTTCCCCAAATTACAGCTTTTCGGTTCTTTATTCAAAACGCAGAACAATACTAATGGCGACCAATATCGAGCTTGGACTTGTGCTAGCCTCATTGGGTGTTAAGCGAGTCCTTCAACGTCAACTCCTTTTCCCCAATACTATGATGCTTTTACCACTCTCTACAATTATCGCAGCATCAGGTGGCTCATAACTCTTGAGTCTTTTCATGCTTGATCCATCTCCTTGATCCGGCTTCTGTTTCACCATGCGATCTTCCGGATTTTGTTCTGATCTTGACCTACGTAATTTCCTTCATGATCAAACCATCTGGTGTGCAAAACACAATTCTTGTGGCCTTGGCTGTCTACTAGTAGTCTCCGTAAATCTGCTAGATATATTGTACTCAGAGTCTCTCTTTGTAATCCTTGAGAATGTCTTGGCCATCATTGCTGCAGCATTATCCTCGTGCGCAGTACTACATACACGGCTTTGATCGACCACCATGCCTAACCGTCGCTGTATTGGCCAACAGTAACTCCTATGTTAACTTTGACTTCGATCTAGCCTGCACTGTGTTCTCCTATACTAACCCTGTACCTCCCGATCCATCCCATCTTTCCCAACCAGCCAACCTCGCGCAGTCAGCCCAACTCACATTTTCCCCCAAAAACCACCAAACCTCCAAAAACCTGACCAACAACAAGATCTATCTCGTCCAACTCCCCTATCCAGCTTCCCCCAAAACAAAGCTCTCAACTCCATAGCTTCAGTCCCCCAAACTCGCCTTACCCGCCCGTAAAAACCAACCATAATCTTCTCTCATTCACACTCGAAAGCCCACTCCAGTCACGCGTACGTACGTCACTCCTCGCTTTCGCCCATCTCAATCCACATCCAACCGCACGATAAAATCCCTTTCATCCAAAACAACAATACTAAGACCCACAACAATACTAAACCCTCATCCTCGGAACAAAGAAAAATTCTCACGTCGAAATCGCAATCACACATCTACCAGATCAAATCAAACCAATCCAAAGACCACGAAGATTCACTACCAGAACACTTCTGGGGGGTGGTTGAAGCATTGTGCTCCAAATCCTTCGGTTGGTATTGTTCCGGAAACGGGATAAAAAAACTACAAATTCCCAGATCTTGACCGGGTTTTCTTCTTCTTCAAGAAACAACTACACACTTTCGATTCGAACTGTAAGTTACCACCTCGACTGCTTCTTACCTTCCTTCCTTCCTTCCTTCATGCAAGTAAGTACCTGACAGTCCTCTCACAGCAACTCACATCTTTCTCAACACACAAATCCAACAACCAACTCACTTCCAACCTCACACACACACAAACCTCAAACCTCAGCTACAAATCTCTACCCAGCCCAAGCCAACTCACTTCAAACCTCACCACCGCACCTCACATCCAAACCGAAACCCAAAATCAACCAAAACAACCAAAAGTGCAGCCAGCAACCCCAATCACCACCGCTGCTCCCACCGAGGTGCCTCAGCCTCAGGAGGCTCGCGGTAAGTTTCTCCCCCTCCATCCCTTACCCCTACCTCTAGACACTCACCCCCACCCCCTCCCCACAAAATAAAAATCATAAACTAACACCCCCCACCCCCAGGCCAACCAGGCTACGGCTGCACCGTCATGTAACCCCCCACCCCTCCCACTACCCACCACAACAACAACCACACGATACGCCTCTGCAGGGATGGCTCGTGTCCAGAATGCTCGGACTGGGGTTGATAAGTGCTGGTGGCTGGGTGGTGATGATAGTGGCGGGTGGATATTTTCGAGACGGGAATTTTTTTTCTTCTTTTTTTTTCAAGCGTGTATTCCCGACTGTGCGGGGAGGGGGGCATTAATAGTTGATATCGGTACTCTTTTTCTTTTTCTTTTCTTTGGTTCGGTTCTCTTTTGTTGATGGGGCGGGGCGGGGTTGGCCTTGAGGGCGTGGGGTGGTGGTGGATCTTTTAGCATTTGGTATGGTGGAGGTGGTCGGTCCAGGGGGTGGTGTCTGTACTTTTAGTTCTCGGATCAAACACTCACACTCAATCAACTCTACTGAAGTGGTCTGGACTGGCCGGAGCTTTTGTGATGTGCGTTATGGTAGTTGATGTGGTACGAAATGCAGAGAAGGTGCGATTACGAGCGTGACATTGGTATCATCACCCATCTATTCCTTCCTCCCTAGCCGATTCAACTGCTCATCAACGTCGTCACAAATACCGACCACTATCAAAAGAAATGGATCACATGGGTATTATCCGTCAGCCTACTTCCCCCTCCCCCGCCTCTTCCCCGCCTAGCTTTGCTTTCGACATGGCGTCCTGCACCATTTCGAGCGTCGCATCTACAAGTCCCAACTCCGCCAACGCCTCCTCGTCCTCCTCGCCAATCTCGGCTCGGAACACCCTTGACATACCCGAAAGCCCTTGCAAGAATCCCTCGCGGATGTTGTAGTCCTCGATCAAGCGCGCAATTTCGAGGCGCGGGAACAGAGACTGCGAGGACAGGAGGAGGTAGTAGAGGTTTAGAACTGCGAGGTAAAAGGGTTGGTGGGCGCGGAAGGAGTGGTGATCTTGTTCGTATGGCTGGTTGGTGGAGTGCAAGTCTGGGAAAAGCAAGGGGGCAAGAGTCGTTAGTGTGGTAGGTGTGGCGAATATTGACGGCGAGTCATTGATGTGATCATGTGGCCTACCGTCGGCGATTAGAATCTCATCTTTTAGCCAGCCGACGGCGCTGGCTTTGAGATTCTCGTAGGGGCAGTGCTCGAGGGTGTCTTTGATGAAGGCGAGGCGAACGTGGTCAGAGGTATGCGAGTGTAGGAGTGAGGAGGTGAGGAGGTGGGCGTGGTAGCGGAGGGTGGGCGAGGGGGTGTTGGCTGAGAGGAGGGATAGGCGTTGTAAGAGGCCGGTGAAGGTTTCGTCGTTGGGTGGGAGACTAGCTTCTTGGCTGCTAAGAATGAAGGAGCCGAGAAAGACAATAGAATCCAGGAGGGTTTCGGGTTCGGAGCCTATGCCACCTGTTTCAGGCGCGGCAACGAAGTTGTTAATGATGGCTGTGTATTTGGGAGAGACCTGCATTTTTGGTAGCGATATGGGGACGTCGAAGAGGGCTGAGGCTGCGGCCATAGCGGAGAGGAGGTGGAGAGAGCCGGTATACGAGAGGGGGACGTCGGAGGCGGTAGATGGGAGATCGGGAGCGCTCTCGTCGCCTTGGGACTCTGGGTTTGTCACTACTTGAAGGAGATATTCGGATGAGAGCTTGAGATCTCGTGCAAGGGCCTGACATGTTAGTCCCGAGATTCCAGCGATGTCTGAGGGCTACTCACCACGACCTGCCCCATAACAGCATCCCTCCCGTGGAGTCTGTCTTCCTCTGCAAAGATCACGCTATATGGCTTCCTGGCCGGTATTACCCTTTCGGGATGAAGCTTTTCCTGTAATCTGCTAGACCAAGCTAGGCCTGAGATGTCGCCAGCCGCGGAAATCGCCTGCATGTAGTCATCTGTGATATGCGTAAGGAACGATTGGAGTAGTCGGTCCTGTAGTGCCACTTCATCAGGTGCCAGAGCCTCATCTTTTCCCTCCGGATCTGGCGCACACTCGGTCCCAGTTTTCTGTTGTAGTAACACAGCATTGCTACTCTTACGAGGAGGCAGCCTTGGTCTTCTCCCACCGGAAAGTGCCGTGACGAAGGCAAGTATAGCTTCGGTTGCTTCTTGCACTGCGCTTACTCGAGTGTATGCAGGCAGTATAGCTTGCAAAGACGTCGAGAGAAATCGGCTTGGGTATTTGGTCTTGATGCGCGGGTGAAGGATCGAAAGAAGCTCGAGTAATGCAATGAATTGCGCCGACTTCGATTTCTCTTTTGACGTTGAAGGAGTGGGATTGCCCGGCGTGGTATCATTCCCAGTGCCTCCATTCCCAGCGACCGCTTCCACACCGTCTCCAGCTATTGTGAGTTTCCCCAAGCCAACCTCCTCTTCCTGGTCAGCGCCGTCTTCATTCTCAGCATCCTCTATCTCTTCAATCCCAATACGCTCCAACAGCTCCGTAACCTTCAGCACGACCTCCCTTGGGTTCCCCAACCGCGCCACATCCTGCAGACATTGCTGCGATGCTGGTAGAAATGGCAGGAGAAGATGAACGAGATCCCAGCCAATGTTGGCAGTCAAGGTGGTGTCTTGGAGGATCTCGTGCAGTGTCGGGAGTTGCTCGATCGTGAGGTTGTGTTCTAGCAGAATGAGATAGTTGAGATAATCAGTCTCTGGCGGGAGTGCTTTGAGCAGTAAGTTGTCTGCCATGCTGAGCGGGCAAGCGTAGATACAGCACCAGCCAACCTACGGAATAAGGTACCTTGGACTCTGAATGGGCTCGTGCTGGTTTCTTCGCACTACGCGTGTATTACAGTCTGACTAGGGCTTGCTAATTTGTTGCTACCACAAAGCAAACTTGACTTACCCAATGCATACAACAATCCGCTGTGTTTACATGCTTATTAGATGACTATTCGACATACAAAAGCATTTCCGCGCGGCCCAAACTCGAAAGCCACAGCAGCTCCTTTCTCGTTTGTCGTAATCCGAAAAGATGAACTACGTAGGCTGAAAAACACTGCTATAGCGCTTTCTACATGTTCAGCTTCAAGTGCAAGTAATCCGATGGACTTGTTCTTCATAGGGGCCATAAGCCAGATCCAAGGCCAACAACTAAGCAGATATTGGATGAATGGAGAAGGAAATAACGAATTGAAATAGCAATTGTAGCTTAGAAGCTCGTAAACCTTTGAGTGGCGGAGCCTGTGCACATAGACCTTCTTTCCCAGGCCTCGTAGAAGCTCCGCAGTGGTATTATAGCGAGAGGGACGCTTGAAACTCATGACGCATGCGCTTGAACTATCAACTGCTTACAAGAAAGTACCCAGCGTGCCAGCCAACATACATTTCGCATGCGTTGCCTAGCTCCTCTGAGGCTGAGGTGAACGTTATCAACCACAATCTTGTTTTTTTGCTTCGAAGCTGGAGGGTTGCATTAGCCTTGGGTGTGCAAACAGCCTAAAGGCGCAGGACAGCCGAACGACTTCTAATGCTTCCACTTTTTCTAAGCGTACGATAATCATCCCATTAGCCCACTGTTCTCGTGTAAGATAAACGCTAATGCTGTATTAAGAGAGTAGCATTCTAACTCGCGCTTGTAGAGACGCCTTCTTACCTAGAAAACCCAATATTTGGCTCTTTGAAAGTACAAAGTCGTAATGCGAGGTATTCGTATAGAGATCCGATTGATAGAATCCCACCTTTACTTAATCTTTAAAAAACCATGGTCAGAAGATATTGACCGAACGGTATGGTTCGGTACAGAATCTAGACCTCGAATGAGAAGAAAGATGACGAGTAGAGCGTATGATGACGTTCGACACCTGGACGAGACGGCATGCGACGACATTAGATGCGCGCAAGGAGGAAAGCACAATGCAGAGCCGGAAGAAGCTCTGCAGGAAGAACACCCAAAGTATTGACACAGCACATCGACAGGGATTTGGTGTGACTGGACGCTTTCAAAGAGCAATAGGCGTGCAAGGGGTTTTGAAAGACCGAATTTGGACATGGGACTTTGCCAGCCTTTGTCAGGTCCGCCATCCATAGCTAGACATGACAAACTTGCAACATATAATGTGAGGCTGTCACACACGAGTGTGAAGAGGACAGGTAGTTCAGCAACGAGGAGCTCAAGAAATTTAACGTAGGCCAAGATTTGTTCCCTTCTGGGTGCTTTCTTTCAGTCGGCAGGATATCTGCTGTGTGCATCTTTCATTGGCGCGGGCAGCTCATCCTCGAATTGGCAGGTGAAGACTGAATGCGTAGACGAAGAATGCAGTGCGGGGGGGGTAATGCGGTTGATGAAAAAGGACAAAAAATAGAGAGATGTTGGAATGATGCCATTCTTCCGTACGCATAATACGCGGAGAATGCCGGACGAGCGATGGCGATCACGTGACAGTCTGCAAGATTCGCTGCCAGCCGCATGTGGATTAGACTATCCGTCGAATGTCCATTCACCAGGCAGATCTAGACCCCGCGTGATTCTTGGCGGGGTCCAATCAGCTGTTATCTCCCTTCTCCTCTTTCTCAACCGATGAACCGCCAATTACGCCATCGTTGTTGGTGCGAGCGTGAGATGATGTTGTACTTAAGGTCCCTACCTACCTTACCTAAACCTTACTGTGTAGATAGCGCTATCTCTGCCGTGCATATAAGAGGTCGATGCTCCCGACGTGACGATTGCCTTGTTTTCCATCTTGCCCTCACCACACTGTACATATCGGCTTGGTTGATGTAGAGGAAACCGGGTATTCTTGGCTTCGTTGATTGCTCGCAGATACAAGGAAGGTACTGTGTACCGTGATTCCGAGATGGCCAACTCGAGGAGCAATGTCCAAGATGAGGATCGCTTGGCGGAAATGGGATATAAGCAAGAGCTCCGGCGTGACTGGAGTATGCTGCATAACTTCGGTGTTTCTTTCTCTATCATCGTAGGTCATACAGATTTCCCCTATCCATTGTCGAGTCTATATTCAAGTCGTATGGACGCTGGGCTTCTCAACTTCGACTCCGGACGAATGTTACCAATAGAGTGCTGACGTTGGCCCTTGCAGAGTGTCATTACTGGTATTACGACGTAGGTCTGCAACCCCGAAAAGGTAATAAGTTGGCTGACACTGCCTACGTTCAAGTCTTTTCGAGTATGGCCTGACGATAGGCGGACCTGGTGTCATGTCTGTTGGTTGGATTATTGTCAGCTTTTTCAGTAAGTGCAGATGGTCTGCCGTTGTGGTTTTTATCTCACCGAAATCCATCAGCGATGTTTGTAGGGCTTGGTATGGCTGAGATTGTTTCCGCCATCCCTACAAGTGGAGGACTGTATTTCTGGGCTGCTATTTTGGCTCCCAAGGAGAAGGCTGCATTTGCGTCCTGGATCACTGGATGGTTGGTGTTCGACTATGACTGTGACCTCGAGATCCCTCTGACGGTCCGATAGGTCCAACCTACTTGGCCAAGTAGCCGTGACGACAGGAATCACCTTTGGACTCGCCAATCTGATTTCGACAACGGCTACCATCATAACAAGTTACACCCCAACAGCGGGTAAAACTATCGGCATATACGCCGCCCTTCTCATCTCCCATGGCACGGTAAATACCTTTGGTGTTCGTATTCTTGGCTACTTGAATCACTCATCGATAATCTTACATTCAATCGGAGTCAGCTGCTTTGCCATTGCCATCCTTGCTAAAGCGCCGACTCATCAATCAGCCAAATTCGTCTTTGCCACCTTCTATGATGGCACAGGCGCAGATCCTGCTCCTGGATGGAGCGTACGCGCTTCTCCAGCGTATGTCGCTGCCTGTGGTATTTTGATGAGTCAATACACTATCACCGGCTTCGATGCCTCAGCTCATCTTTCCGAGGAGACGCGCAACGCTTCTTGGAGTGCGCCTGTAGGTGTTCTGACATCCATTGGAGTGTCATCTCTTTTTGGATTCTTCCTCATCCTTTCGCTCTTGTTCTCAATCCAAGATTTCCAGGGAACGGTCAGTAGTAAGATTGGCCAGCCTGTAGTGCAGATCCTAATCGACATCTTCGGCAACAATGGGGCAATTGCCTTGATGACATTAGTCATGGTGTGTATTTGGCATTGTGGCCTCTTTTCCATGACCTCGAACTCCCGCATGATGTTTGGCTTTAGTCGGGATGGAGGACTCCCCAATTTTTTCAACAAGGTGGACGCCCGCTTCCAGTCGCCAGTGCGAACCATTTGGCTAGCCGCATCTTTATCCTTCTTGCTTGCTATTCCCTCGTTAGGCTCGTCGGTCGCTTTCACTGCTGCTACATCCATAGCCACGATCGGTCTTTACATCTCTTACGGGCTGCCCATTCTTATCGGCCTGATCTACCCTCAGAACTTCAAGAAAGGTCCGTTCAACCTAGGTGCTGCTTCTCGAGGGATCGCTTTGGTCGCGGTTCTCTGGATCTGTTTTATAAGCATCATATTTTGCTTGCCAACTGCGAATCCGGTAACGAGCCAGACATTAAACTATACGCCAGTTGCTGTCGGTATTGTTGCTGCTTGGGCGTTTGGAAGCTGGTTCTTGTGGGCTAGAAGATGGTTTACTGGACCCATCAAGCAGATCGAAGCTGAGCGATTGGGTATCGATATTGAACATCCTGGCGCTTTGGAGGAGGCGGAGGCGCAAGGCAAGTTGACTGGTGATGTAAGTGTAGCCGATGCGAAATAAGTAGCCTTTCGTGTTGGACTCATGGAGTATCTACAAGTCAAACTTTGGCATTTTTAGGCAACTCGTAACATGATGAGACCTCTCTCCTTTTGTTGTTCCGATTATCAGGTTTTTCGGTTGCCTCATTACTTCGATCACCTTGGGGTCTTGTAGAGCCAATATTTTCCGAGGCTGAGGCGTAGGATCGCTAGGCTTGAACTCATGAGCCCTTCTTGAATCGTAAAGCATATGGCTTGGCAACCTCAACGCTAACCTCCCAGGATCTGATCTTCTATCTTCCTCGAGCCAATCTTCAAGTCCCTTACAGCCCTCCTGGTGGACGACCGACGCACAATGCCCTCGAAACCTACGATGACAATTCTCCTTATCGCATTCGCCGGTATACCGTTATGCTCATAGCGATTGGTAAAGTCGTTGCTAACTTTCAACACCTCTGCTAACCCGCCGCTTTCCGACCCCATGAAGAAGCCATGAGTTTGCAGCACAACGGCTCTTGGTGGTTTGTGCCACTTTCGCAACCACACTATCTTCGGCCGTAAGACTCTATGAATCGCGTAATGAATTGACAGGGACCATAAATTCGATCTTTGTCTCGTCCTGGTGCTTGCGCACGCTGCCCTTCGAGGAGTAGACTTCAACGCGGTTTTGAATTTCTGTCAGCGTTGTTGCATCCGCGTCTTCGAGAGTAAACTCTAGAACTATGCCGAAAATCTTAATTGATGCCTTAATGTTTTGGTCGTAGAATCTCCAACTACTAGAGGGTATGCTCGAGCGAACCTGGACCATGAAGAAATATGCTGAGATTATAGAACATGGTATGTCCTTCGTACATAGGCTTGCCGACATGTAGCTAAATACTGAAAACCGGATGTTCTTCTGTACTAGTCCTCAGGCCGGCGCAGGTGGACAGAACCTGGGACAAGGGTATAATGCAAGACGAGGTTTCTGATCTCGGGCGCGACGGAGAAGAGTAAAGGAATGTTTCTGGTTTTTGGGTGCCCCTTTTGAAGGTATTAGTATTAGTAGCCGCCATTCCACTACTCGTATGGTTATGTAGAATTTTGACTGCGCTGCCGTTAGACGGGATATCTGTAGATTCCTCTGTGTTCAACTTGGAGACCTTCACTAGCAAATTCTAATAGATATAACAGCTGAAGAAAGAGGTTGCTGTCGGTGTTTTACCGTACAAAATCACCACCGCTGGCTGTGGGCGTCACTGAACAGCAGGAACAGTTATCTATCTTAGCGCGCATCTTTAGTGGTAATTACATGCTAGGTATGTAGGTAACTTTTCGTGTTCGAAACTTTATATCTCATCCTCGATTCCTCAATGTTGGAGCAGTCAAAGCCATTGACCGGCCGCTTTGTTGATGCCAGTCTAACTTATCAAGACGATAGCTGCCGCCCTTTATCCGTAGTCGTTCACGTTGATTTGGACTGATTTTCCAAGATGTTGCGCTGGTCACAACCAGAATTTTCAGGACGCAAGGTGCTGCCATGACAAGCTTCAAGAGCTGCGTCAGTAGCACTTGGCCGTTCACTAACTCATTTGCAGAGCAGCACTTATTAACCCGATCGAGCACCAGTGTTATCTCTTCGTTCGCGTCAAACAAGCCTGGGAGACTGAGCATGCAAGCGCGAATTGCTTCCAGAGCAATCTGTTCGTCGGCATCTTGCCATGCCTCACTTGAAATCGCGGTTTCGATCCTATGAGACCCATCTTGCACAAGATCAGGGCGGGATTACCGGAGCTGATAGAGGAGGCATGCCATAAGTTCCTGGAGTTGTGGACATGTTCGATCGGACATGGTGAACTCAACCTGGCAGAAGTAGTATGCTACGGTTTTATTCGAGCCGCGTAGGTGCTCGATCATAACAACGGCTGTCGGTGATAGTCAGTTGAGCGTTGTTGAATTGTCTCCTGTACGATTTTGTCCGCATAAAGCCAATAAGCAAGAATGCTCAGAGCTTTGCCAATGCTGATAAGACTCATTCGCCTGAAGCATATTCATGTTCATTGACTGCCTTCATTTTTGGGTTGTCTCTTCGGCGGGGAAGGCGTTGTTCAAACGTTCATTGTAAGTCTCAATATCCATCCGAGCAATATATTTTTCAATCTGGAGAAGGACTCGAAGGTTGGCAAGACGTTCTTGATCTTGTCTGTCTTGCCGTTGAATGTCCCTGCTGTTCAGGCCTATTAAGGAATGCGACATGAGTCAGCTTTGGCTGAATAACCACCAGTATGAAAGCATCCGCCCCTGCGCACCGTTCAACGTTATCTGCATTCTTTGGTTCGCCTTGAGTAAATCCCATAATCGTCCTTGCGTCAGCGTCTTTGACTTCTTTCTTATTTCTGCAAGCCGTTTCCGGACCGTGAGCATCCGACTTTTTATAGCTATCTTCGGAGGGTGTGCCACGACCGCAAGAAGTCTCTCTGTTGAAGAATTTGATTCAGCCGTCTAGCTTGCAAAATCTCGAACGGTCTACTTACTTGTTGATGACTGTTGATAGTAAGTTGCTGATTCTCTTGCGAATTTGATAACGTCCTTGTAGATAAGAACCACAAGCTCCCGAATCCTTGTGCTAGGGTAGATGTGATTTAAAATCTCTAGCCGGGGAAAGTTCAGCCCAAGTTCTTCTAGTTTTCTTCGGTCACATCTTCCTGTTGTTCTTTGAGAACTGCGACCTTCTTCGCATCAGCCTGCAATTTCGATTTTGGCAACACGACTTACACTAAGTAACAGCGACAAAGTCCCATAAGCCAAACCACCATACTGGCTATCTGCAGCTTTGACAAGCTCGACGATGCCTGAGTAGCTTCTTAGGAAGTCTGAGAAGGTACTCTGAGAAGGTACTCAAAAAAATTTGAACCGAAGAGTCAGCGTTTCGAAGCCCGACACTTCTTCTAGTAGACCAGCTCATACGCCCGGCATTGGCTAGGATTGTTGGCATCTTGATAACCCACGATTTCGTTTTTCAGAGTGTCCATGATTGTTTTATAGATGGCGTCAATCCTGTGCTTCGCAATTGTATCTGGAGCATTCTTCTTGAAATTACCGAGGAGCTCAAGAGCGAAATCCTCGCAACCACGATAGACTCTCTACGCGGGAGTCATAATCTGCCTGGAAGCAAAATTGGTCAACATCCTTGATTCAGCTTATATGTGCCAGGAAGAGCCGGCGTACCTGTCACTTGCGGGATTCTCATTTCCCTTAAGCTATGACGATTGGTCAGGCTTTCCCTCAACAGCATTCATCCCAGAGTGCTGATACCTACACGCTCTTGCAAGAGATGAATTTTGCAGTGCAAATTTTAGACCGGCCTTTGTTCAATTCGAAGGAGCAAAGCAAAGTGGAAAGATTACCAGCGATAAGAGGAGTCTGCAGAGCATTGAGGCCGCAGGAGTATGAGATAACGAGCTAACTCGGATATTGACATTGTTTCACAGATTTCTTTCCAATCAATTTAAGGAAATTTACGCGTCATCGATCTCTATCTTGTAGCCTCGCTTTTTCGATAAATTAGGTTGCATCAGACAAATTTCAGACACCCGAATTCCGCTATAGCACATTCTATCGAGAAGAGAGATTACCTTCGAACAAATTCAAGTCCTGCTGTTATGGCAGGGCCAAAATGCCAATGTACGAGTACTATGATGGCTATGAAAGCTGGTATCGTGGTTTATATCAGCCCCTTTCAGTACGGGCTGAACAAGTTTTGAGATGGGTATTGATCCAATTAGATGATCACGATCACAGGCTTAGGTACTCTATGCATACGTTGAGTGCGGCTGCTTGCATTGACCATTTCAATTTCACAGGCTCCTCCTGCTGGAAAACGACAGTAAACGGTCGAAAAACGCATCAATTGGTTGACCGATGCCGCTGATCGTCTCTCCACCGAGAGGCGTTAAGCCTTGGCATCCGTCAGAATTCTATATTACCCCTCAAGCAAAGGGTAACGATTATATAACAATACTTGCCGCTGCTATTTTGGGCCAGATTACCATTTTCCCAACGAGCCTTTGTCATTGTAAGGTTACTACCTTGGCGGAGTGGTATGTGAATGAGTGAGGGGAGAAGATTACGGAAATCTACTACACGTGTACGCTTATTATGTCTTCCGCTATGAAAACCGAAGAGATTAGAACTTGCCCTGCATTGTATGCTAAAGTTACTACACTGACTGCGTATACAGCTTTCAGATGCCATAACAACTAAGAAGACAGAGAAGGTTCATATGGAGCTTCTTGAAAAGCTAGTCACCGCTTTAGATCGAGTCTTGGCTAGAACAAGTGACTACTCTAGTAAGGTACATCTTGACTGATCTCCGCGAAACCCACCTGACTCACACTGCCCCATCATACAACCAGCTTCCTGCGCTAGTGACACAGAGGGCTCTGAAACAACGGAAACATCTGAAGAGCCATTAATCGACGAAGCTGGGGACATAACCACAGGAGACAAGGTATGATATCATTCGTTCTTAGCATACATCAGTTGTTGTTCTGATCTGATGTGCATAATTCCAGGATAGAAAAGACGTCGTGGAGCCTCCAAGAGTGCGCAACGTCATTAGTAAATACGATCGTTTGAGGCAGTGTCGTCAGGATTTTAAGATCAGCAACACTACCCCTTCAGTTTCTGATCCAGCGATTAGCGTTACATATCGAAAGATTATGGACATCACCGATGATAAGAAATATCACTATTCCGAAGTGGACGTTGATGGTTCCGAACTCCGAAAGCTTTTTGATGAGAGCATGGTACACATTCATCCTCGGACCTTTCAAGCCAGTGTGACCTACATAAGTCCTTTTCAAGCACTCACCTATAATTGGGATAACCTTGTCAGTGCCGTTAATCCTTGTGAAGGTAATGGACTTTCAAGAAAGGACGCCCGTGAGGACCTGAGCATGCTGCTGAAGTACATCAGAAAAATACCAGAGTTGGAGGGATATTTCAAGACTAGAGAAATGCATATTGCGAATAAAACAATCGAACTTTCGAATCTTTGGACCCTGTTCGCACTTGGGACCTTTGTGTATGCAAAGTCTTTCTTCCATGACATGCAAATGTTTGAATGCCAAGGAACTGCAGCCGCCGGCGGTGGCTTTTACAATTCTGACACTGCGCAAACGCTCACTGTCTTCTGCGCTGCGTACGATTGGGATGGCACCCAGTTTCGAAGGTACACTTACAAATTCATAATCAAGAAGTTCGACGGCCCGAGGGCGGTGAAAACTCATCCCTATTACCCTGTCCAGTACTATCAGCATGATTCGGGTGAAAACGACGATAGTAGTTTGCGTAAGAGCTTGATAGAGCGAGGTCGCATGTTCTTTGAGCTGTGCACCGCTAAACCTGATAGGTTGTAGTGCGAGTATGATGGGCTTCTCATGGCAAGGTTGATGTCTGTCGATGATGTGTGTGCTCTTCAAAGTTGACCTCGACAAGTTGCTAATTCTGCAAACAGGATAACGATAGCCGATCACATCTATGCTCAAGTGATCAAGGTCTCCCAGCAATCTCCAAATCTTTAAGGGTGAGTCAATATGGTACAGAGTTTCCTTTCTTAATCAAGACACCGCTGACTTCTCAAAAGATCAACTATCGGGCATCGACTCCGTTTGAACCAATATATATTATATGTGTTTGGGCAAACCCGACAGCCCCTGGCGGTCTCCAGGGCTAAATTTTGCCCCGGAAGCCGCCCTGAGGTGTCAAGCACTCCCTCTATCTAAGCGACTGAGTCTATGGAGTGGGTGGGTGGGGCAAAAGCGCGTTTCTGGCTGAATCTTAAGGGATGGAGAAACAGGAAGAGATGAAGGGGGAAACATAGGGGAGGACGGCCTATTTATTCCCCTTTTCCCCGCTTAATCTCCTTGTTCCCTAGCGGCCGACATTGGCCGAGCCAACCGGGTAGCCACCACCTCCGCTTGCCGATAGCCTCCAGTCAAGCTGGCCCTTAGCAAAGATCATCATCGACAATTACTCATTTAAATTCAAGTCGGAATGCTTCTGCCGATAACCTACCTCTAGGTGATTTGCGACCAATGGATGGTGCTTTGCTTGATTGTCAATGCACAAAATTGGGACAATCGCTTTTCAATTGACACCTCCGGCGAGGGTAAAGATTTTTTCATTTCTGAGGGACGCTTACTTCTCTGTCCCCCAAAGGTCTCAGGCTACGTCCTGACTCGGAAGATTTAGGGACAGTTTCGCGTTAAAGACACTAGGTCATGCCAACATGGTGACCCTGCGTCGACGCTTTTTGATACGAAGCTAGAATTGGACCTGAGGCACAAGAAACCCCTCAAGGTGAGTAACATGTCCTGCATACCAGAATATCAAAAGAAACTAATTGGCGCACAGGCGTTTATAGATAACCACAGAAGGATCAGGAGTGCAAGGCCCTCAAAGTCTGGAACTCAAGTCACCGATCTAATAGAAGGCAAAGGTAAAGGTCTAGTGATTATACTACACGGTAAGATTAGTGTATAGCCTCCTGGCTTACAGCTTATAATCCAAACATAGGCCCACCAGGTGTTGGCAAAACGTTGACGGCGGAAACTGTTGCTCTCACTTGCGAAAGACCGCTATTGCCAGTATCTATCGCTGACATAGGCATGGTACCAAGTGACGCGGAACAGAATCTTGTGGATATATTTGCAGATGCGGGTCGCTGGGAAGCTGTGCTGCTGATGCAAGTCCGCTGTAGGGTTAAGTGACTTTCTGTTTTCCTGCTGACTGAGAACCTAGTGACGAAGCAGACGTTTTTCTAGGAAACCGTATTGAAATTACAGATAAAAGCAGGAATGCACTCGTCTCAGGTCAGCAGCAGAAGCCTACACTGATATTGCAAGCTAATAATGCCAGTGCTGCTTCGCGTTCTTGAGTACTGCGAAGGTATCATCATCTTAAATACAAACAGAATTACTTCTCTCGATGTTGCCGTTCAATCAAGGATACATCTTGCCATTCAATACCAAGATCTGAAGCCGAAGGTCAAGATTTCTAAAAACTTCCTGGAGCAGATAGGAGATTCCAATATCAAAGATCCGGACAAGGTGAACCGAGAACTAAAGAATATGTGCCGAAGAAGTCCAATCAATGGGCGTCAGATCCGTAATATCGTTTCCTCTGCACAGGCTTTGGCTACGGCCGAGAACAAAAAGTTGTCTGCGGAGCATTTGCAGGAGGTTTACGAGACCACAATTGACTTTTTAGAGAGTTTGAAGGATTTAACCAGAGAGCGGAGAGGTCACAACGAAGCTGATGTGCAATGAAATGAATATGGTTTGACGCATGGCATAGTTTCCCTTCTCGAGGGGTTTTCCGTTGTTTCGAGCATGATACGTATAGCTTCCTTGGTGCTTCTTCACTAAGTATTCAAGTATCGGTCTTAACGATTACAAACCGCTCCACGTCAGCCTCAACTATCCCGGTAGGCCTTCAATGATAACAATCTGATACCAAGATATGGTATTCTTGCCTATACCTCCTTTGTCGGATATTGAAGGCCAAATCGCATTACTTTGGGTATGCCAAGACCGTTTTCGAGGACGCCATCGTAATTTTGACAGCAATATCTACTCCTATGGTTTATGCTAGTTATCGTTGTTCTTATACTCCAGTAAAACCCCCCGGATCGTACTTATCATTCTTTCTCGCCCTTTCTCTTCCACTCCCTCGGCTACAAACGCTTTCGTGGAACCCAATGTCTTATAGGTTTGCATAATTGACTGATTTATACATAATCAGTCTTAACTAAACCCTTGACCTTCAAGATCAACGTGATGATCAGACGAAGGGAACCCGACCTGCCGCCTTTCTCCACTGCGCGCCAAGGAAGCCGAAGCAGACACTAGAATCGATACTTCAGATTCCTAGGACTGAGATGTGACAATCACATTCAACGAGGAAATTAAGAGTCAGGGAGAAAGACCGTATCATTCTAGAGAATGTTGACCTTGTTCGAAGGGCGGAGCCAGACAGGAAGACAAGCAGAAGTATTGATGCATGGTAATCAAAGAAGATCTCTGTGGGCCATAACTTTTGAATTTCCTCAAATATACTCTATGAAGCCATTAACACAGCGATTCGCTATACGTTGCAATGCAGACTTTCCCAGGTGGAGAAATTCACTCTTTGACTCATTCAAAGCAAATTTTCTCCGTGAAAAGTCGGATAATGTTCACTTCCTTCTCGGTCAACTTTTGTGTTTTTGTATGCTATGTCGATTTATGGATGGTGCTTTCATGACTGTAGACATTCCAAACCGTGGAGGGTTGATTTCCTTTTACATAGCGATCAACACTACACTAAATCCTACAGCAACGCCACTCTACCCCACGACTCCCATATCTCTAAATTATGCTTACGCTCACATCATTAGCAGTCTCGTTCCATTCCTGGCTGCTCGAGTCTCGGGGTCTGGAACCTTCCACTCGACCGGTCCTGTCAGTATCGCAAAACATTGGCTACAATCACACGATATTCAGAATCGAACAGGAAGTGAATGTGAAAGCAGTAGATAGATATGTCAGAGTCGGCATGCAATAAACCTGGAGCGAATGTCATTCGTTCGTCAGAAGTTTCACGATCCCACCTTTCCATCTACATCCTCAGTCCCCCTACCTTCTCCTCGTGATCTCCTTTTCGCACCCTTTCTCAAATTCTATTCCTTCGTCCGCTTGCTCCGCTTCCCCTTCCCTCTCCTGTCACCTCCCCTTGACATTCCTTGACCCTCCTTTCCTCCCCTGTCTCCCACTCCATCCCTGCCCTCCCTTCCCCCCTTCCCTTCCTTCTCCCTCCCCTTCCTCCTCGCTTCGTATCCTGCACTAAACGGATTCGAATCCTCCCAGCGCCTCGAAGTTCCGTTATCGTTGATATCGTGTTTCTTGCTCGAGGGAGATAGAGTAGATCCGGAGGGTTCTCTCCTTCCTCTCTCATCCCTCGCTCTGGAGAATTTGGAGGGTATGCAGCCCATTTTTCTGGTTGGATGGGCGTGTGTGTGTGTAAAATTAGCTGTTGGGGAAGTTGTGCTTTGATGGTGGGATGGAGGTATGGGGAAGTTACGGATATATGGGGGATGTGTGGTTGTGTTTGGGTAAGGAGGGAGGGACAATGGGGAGGATATCGTTAGATTTGTGGATGACGTGCGGGTGGATGTGTTCGACGAGGACAATGCTAAGATCTGCGATATTGTCTTTTCGCTTGGGAAGTTGACGGGAGGTTTGGGAAAATGGTAGGGGCAACGGAGAATTGACAAAGAAATTGTTGGGACATAATCGCTAATTGTCTCAATCAGATTTTTCGAAAAGGGTTAGAAGTATTTTAGTAGATTGGAAAAATACGGGCAGTTGATAGAATCTGCTTGTTGTTTGACGATGAGAGCTCGAGAGTCTTTCAGACAGTCTCTGAAGCCCTTCGAGCAAAAAGGTTAAAGTTTAGATGTACGGAAGTCAGTCTTCTATTAGATTTCGAATGGTTGCAAGACTTGTCTATGTACCTTTGGCAAGTGGAAAAGTATCCGAGACGGCGATGATGTTGTCAGAAAACTGTGCACTTGGTGATCTGCCCTGTTGGTGTTTCTCACCACTGCTCGCACGTCCAAACAACTCGGCTATTTTCGTCAACTCTTGAAAACTCATGTATCATACTCCATCATGCCCTGTCTAGATGTGGCTTGCGCTGGCCGTTGGCTGAAGACATGTTTTTCAACCTACTCGAATGAGGGAGAGTTCAGTTGCCTCTCTGTCAGATTGAGCGGGCTCTTTCATATTTGGCCATCAGCTCCGCTACTCAGCCATCTCTTCGTCGATAACCAACCATACTGCCTAATCCGCTGGCTTAACAAATTCTGAAGCTCAGTGTAAGCCTGGTCAAGGAGGTTCTGCACTTCTCTGACAGTCTCGTTACCAACTGTCTCGTAGTATAGATAGTCGTGAATTCCCTTCAAGGACTGCTGCAAGGATGATCCATCGAGTTCAACAGTCGCATATGCGGTTTCGAGTCGAACTTGTTTGAGCGTAGGGGGAAAAAAGCGTCTTACAAATACAATCTTTTCAGTAAAGGTTGCCATCACATAATCAAGTAGGCGCGAACTGCATGATCTCTCCGCTCCAATTCCGTTACGACCATGATAAGAACGGAACAGTGACGGCACAAAATCATCTAGAAGCCGCTCGACGTCATCCAGATCTTCTGCGGCCAGATCCCCTAAACCAAAACGGATACCGACGGCTTGAATAAGACTTCGATTCTGCTCTTGAAGTTTTTCGAAGTAACGACGAGTGATCCAAGTTGGGCCACGGGGCAGAAAGAACATATTGCGAGTGTAGAACCATTCATGGCCTTCAACGTAAGCTTGTTTGCATGTGGCTAGTAGCTGTGGTATTGGGCGGCTCTCGCAAGCTGATGCTTCCGTTGAAGGACGTCTCGGTACCTGTTCATATAAATATTCCATCATTGGGTCTGGAAATTCCCGCCACGACATTTGCCTTGAAGTACACCTAATGTTCCAGTCCGCTAGATAAATCAAAACGTAAACGGTATAGTTGCCCATGCAACAGAGAAGCCGAGCTCCGATATCGCATTGTGGATGGAATACAAAGGTATACTGAAGCAGAAGCTCCAGAAGCTTCAGAATCTGGGGAAGTCTCTTCGGCATTTTCGCAGACCATTTACTATCCTCGATGATGATATGCGCAAGTTTGGGAGCCCACGAACAAGCCTTCTCAACTGGAGATTTTGGGGTAAACGAACTGGTTCTATGAGGATGTATTTGTCCTGGAATAAGAGCGTACCGCATGATCTTATTGCGTACCTCCCCAGGTAATGAGAAGTATCCCAGACGGCCATTGCTATTCCAGAGGCGGTCTATTTGCACCGGTAAATGTTTCAAGCTGGGGTCGCCCACTTCCCGGTTGTTGGCTCGAAGCCCACTGGTATCATCCTTGTCTATGACGGGTTCGTTCGTTGGGCCGCAGGTGGTATTTGTTGTCTTAGCAGCCCCACCGAGTGAGGAATATCTACTAAGGAGATAGCCCAACCAATTTGCCATGAATCGTAGGATTATTTGTGGTGTAGCGTATCATGAGCTCTCGACGAATCTAGGAGTAAAAGCTTTGCAGATGAGAAACAAAAGCAAGCGAAGCGTATCTATCATTTGCAGCGGAAATGAGATTATTTAAGAAGACTCAAGTATAGACAAGATATTCATGAGCTTCAGTCGACATCACCACTTAAAATCCAAGCTTACATATAACACAGTAAAATAAGAAACATAAGACAATTGAACACAGAAGCCAACACGATGCTTCAAGCGAGTACAACACCGCTACTGAAAACACTCAGCAGAAGGCATCTTGCCATAGTATTGGCGTTGGTGAATGTGTTTCCTTGACTCTTGGTGGTGTTGCTGATGACAATGCCGTAAGAATGATCCCGCAAGTGCACTGTTGAAAGGATCAGAGACATTCAAAGGCTGAGCCCTTGTTTAGGCGCAGTACAAGGACGACCATCGGACTTTCTTCGTATCTTCGTTAATAAAAAGTCCCATCGCAGAATCTAGCTTGTGCGAGTGGCATAGTGTTAACATTCTATGGGACACTATGTAACGAGACCAAAATGGAATAAGAAGTAAAGACAATGAAAGGGCGATACAATTGCGTCCGCGCAGGAATTTAATTGGTACGATTTGGAACGGTTCGAAATTGACACAGTCCCTTTTTAGCTTCTTAGAGACAACACTCTACCACATTAGGTCACGACACACGTATCTTTATTTAGGAGGTAGTTCATGCAAACCAGCTTCGGACGTAAGATTGTACAACGGTTCTCGCAATCAGTGCTGTTTCCGGCACTGCAGTTGGAAGCTCAGAAGTATTGGTATATGAGGTGCAAAAGGAGCATGTGCATATTGTATATAGTTGGACCACAGTAGGAAGCCACGAAGGAAGAAAGGAGGTTAAAAGTCTGAATGGTGAAAGCTCTACTAGCGGGCCCCAGCCCCATCAGACCAACTCCTCTATTCCCAACGTTGGTTTTGTTCATCAATTGGAGAGACTGCTATTCGCCTACAGCTGAGTTCGACGATAGTCTTAGGGTTGGCCAGCTGCACCCTTAAGCAGCCAGACGTTTGTCGTAGGTCAACCATATCGCTTGACTCGCAGGTTCAACGTAGCGTAAGGTTGACGTTGGAGTTATTCGTATGACATGATCACTTCTCACAAAACGTGATTTATAACAGTTGAAGCTGTGAGAAATTCTCTTGAGATCTCTAGCGTAATATCATATCTATCAGAAACACATTCCAGCGAAACGAACCCGACAGGGAGTACGACTTAGCAGGCAGTCTATCAGGTCCTACCGAGTAAGTCCCCCAACCATATCATAGTATCTCGTCCTCGCCAGACCATGGATAATCCGCCTAATCGTGCAGCCAAGCCTTGCCAGGTGCGCCGTTCTGCAACCAAATCTTCGTCATGGGCCAACCAAAAAGCTTGATTAGGTGTTCCAACCTGTTCTTAATCTGGGAGTAAGTGTCCCGGGCCAGGTCCGTCACCTCTTTGGAACTGGCGGAGTAGAAGCTGGGATACACTGGCCAGATAGCATGGATGTCTCCTTTCAAGGATTGCTTCAGGCTTGCGCCATCAAGGTCAAGCGTTCCGTAATCAGTTTCGATTCGGACGTGCTCGAGAGTACTGAATGAACGAACAAACACCAGCTTTCTCGTGAAAGATTGCATTGCGAGAGGAGCTATATACTCGGTCCACTCTCTAGCGTTATATTCCCGAGAGTACCCACCAGCCTTTACGCGAGCTTCAGCGTCCCTAAAGTCTTCTGCCGTCAGGTCTTCGAGCCCAAAACGTATCACGATGCTTCTGATCAGGAGCTTATGCTGGTGTTGAAGGTTTTTGAAGTAATAATAGGTGTGCCATATTGGACCGCGTGGCAGGTAGAACGTATTGAGAGTGTAGAACAATTCGTGGCCTTCTAGGTATGCTTGCTTACAACTGGCCTGTAGCTGCGGTACTGGATGACCCTCCCATCCCGATTTCGAGATTGGAGAACGTTTAAGTAGCTGATCGAGGACCTTATTCAGGATGGGACCTGTAATGTCGCGCCAGGATGTTTGAGGGGAAGTGAGCCCGCAGAGCCGTTTCAGTAAATATTTCGTGGTTGGAATGAATTCGTCCAATAAGTAGGCGGACAGTTGCATATCGGCATAGAAATACGGAAATATTGCAAAGAGCTGTGGAGCCACAAGCTCCGGTATGCCTCTTGGAAGGCTTGCGAGCTTCGGGAACTGTCTGAGGATGTCATTTACTAAACGACGGATTTGAGTTAGATACAATTCGGTTCCTGATCTTTGCTGCTCCGGATCCACTTTGTTGAGGTCGATCTCTCCTAGTGCCAGGGCATAATGCATGATTTGATTGCGTATTTCCCCTGGCAGAGAAAAATATCCAACTCGACCGTTGCCATCTTGGTGTTTTGCTCCTTGCAATAGGAGGTCTTTCGAGTGTACTTCTTCCAGGCTGGCGGTCTTAGGCTTGGCCAAAGCGACCTTCTTTAATACGTCCGCGGCGCGCATCCGCCTCGATCTCCGACGAAGTGAAGAATCTCCACTGAAGACAGAATTTCCTGGATTTGCCATGAGTTTTGCTAGACTTTGTGAGATGTAAGTGTAAGATAAGTTCTTGAGCAGGAATAAGATAGATCTTTCATGAAGCTGAAAGGACGTTTAATAGCTTGGTAGATGAGGAATAAAAGAGCGAATTTGGTATAGAATCTGCTGTAAAGACAATGTCCTTCAACAACATAGATTATGTGTGCAAGACGGAATAACAATGAGCCGATCAACACTTAAAAGATCACTGATCATAACAAGATGGAATGCAGAGAGACAACACGAAAACTGAAGTGCACACAACTTGGACAAAGCCCATCAAAGGAAGAGAGCTACGTATATTCCAATACCATACTTAGGGCAAAAAGCGAACCTTAGTGGAGAGTCTTTATCGTGGTTAGGATACGTTGAACCCGAAGGCGTCTGTCCCGGCTGGCTCTGCTGATGCCAAGTTAAGGCCTTCGAAGCCAAATTCCCTTAGGTTTCCAACTCCCTAAAATCCCTTAGGTTTCCAACTCCCTAAATTTGAGAGGCGTCTTAGCGAGCTCGATGGTTGTGACAGGACGACATGAGTTTGCAAGATAGAAAAAGGAGAAGAAGGAGGAAGAGACAGTGGGAGAAATGGCAGTGGGGCTATACACAGGAGAGTTCAGTTTGAATAGCCGATCAAAGGTTAGAATCGACGATGTGTACCTGACAAGAACTGGAGGAAATGAGAAACTAGCAGGCTTGGGCAGCCGGCCATTACAATCACCGCAGACCCACCCTGCCGGCTCCGAAGCAGCCTGCTGAAACGAAGCCGAGAAAATGAACCAGCGGTCAAATGCCCCGTCACTTGCACAAAGCATGAGCAGTTGTACCAGCGGGCTCTTGCGGCTTGCCGATTAGGGATCCACTGACCGTGCTGAGCCACCGAGCAATCGAGCAGTCGATGCGCTGACGAAAGCAGGTCCTTACGATGACAGCGTCCTCTGGCAGCTACAGCATACTCGGGCCCGAGAGACGCGTTTGTCGGAGAGACCTCAGCCCTTGGGAGTCATAAGAAACCGCGTAGTAGAGTTGAACTATAATAAGGGATAGAATTAAGATAGACCACCGCTGCGTTGCTGCGTGCGGTGGGAACACGACGGAGAGAAAGGGGTAAGTCAACAAAGACACCTCCAGCAAACTAGCTGAAGCTCTTGCATAGAAATTTAGACTTACGACATAGGACATACTCGGAATCACTTTGCAACAATATCTAGAAGGCAGGTTGCATTCGAGCCGTAGGCTTCAGTCACAGTCGAGATCTTCCTAAAACAGACAAGATGGGTTCCTAAACTTCCCTCGTATTGTTCAATCATAGGAAAGTCCTACTTTGACGCATCTTGAGACTTTCCATCTACTCTCCCTCATATCCCCTGTCTTTACAAACCATTTCGCAACTAGAAAGTCCGGTAGGGCGCTGCAAGTAGCCATTTCCTCGCAGTATTCCAGTGAGTGAAGGATTGTGCCTCCAGACTCCACTTGAGATTGCGAGAAGTGGCGCGCATAAAGGCCGCCACATCCTCGGAGCATTTTTCGTAGCCGTCCACTGGATGACCGACACAGCCGATCAAGGCGCCCTTCAACGTCTCTTGCATATCTGCACCTTCCAAATCGAGCGCGCCGAGTGGTGATTCGAGTATGACACGCTCGAAATGTGTGTAGTTCCGGATCCATCGTAGCTTCGCGTTCCAGACTTCTCCAATAGCCTTCTGTACATGTCTTCTCCATAGGCTTGAAGCCATCGTACGAGAATCGAACCCCATCTTCATCATCCAGTAGTCTATCGCTTTAATATCTGCTGATGTCACATCTTCAAGCGTAAATCTGATGCATATGGTTCTTATGAGGGCGAGATTGCTTGGCTGCAGCTGATCGAAGTATGCAACTGCATGCGAAAGAGGACCCGGAGGAATGTAGAAGGTATTTAGGGTATAGAACAGTTCACGGCCTTCGGTGTAAGCTTGACGACACGTTGCCAGAAATTGGCAGCCAGTTTCTGCTGTGGCAGGCTTGAACTGTGTCCGTGAAGAGAACGGTCCCCGATCTGTAGGTTTTGAGAGACCAGGTATATCGTTTGTGATCGTTGTCCTTACGGTATCGGAGAGTTGTGGCAGTGCGTTGCGTTGCATGACGAGGTTCTGCACATCCAGTGTCGAAATGGGAGGCGGTTGTATATGGATCTGACCCGGTACCAGGACATAGAGCATAATATCATTCCGTATTTCAGCAGGCAAGGAGAAGTAGCCTGCGTCTCGACCCTTCGTAGGACGATCCACAAGCGCCTGGGAATCATCTGGTGCTTCGCCGTAATCGGATGGCAGAGTATGAACATCCATCGCTAGTAAGATTGCGGTCAAGACAGGTGTATCTTGGCAACTGGTCGATAATGGTATCTTCGCGTTAAAATTGGTAAGAGTAAGGAAAATGGAGTTGCGTAGATGAATATATAGTCGTATGCTGGGCTGAGAGCTTATGTTGCATTGTCTGAGTCAAGAGAAACAAGCCCAAAATGTTGAAATTTCGTTGTTCTTTTCATCACCCAGGAGTGGCGTGATATGTCGACTCAGGGTGCTAGCTCGAGTAACTTTGTTGAGTATCGTGTCGAGAGCCTAACCGGGAATTCGATTGCAAATGTCGGCTTCTCGTGTTGCTCGACTTGTCAGGGTTTCGCATGATATAGATGATTAGTGTTTGGTAGCTGACCCTAGAACTATCGTATTGTACTATTGATAAAGGGTCCCCATAGTAAAGCGACATGTCTCGCAACCTTTCCCTACTTCTGTATCAAGTAAAGATAAAATACCATCGAGCAATGATTATCAAGGAATGGCAGCTCAGAGTCATTTTTGGTTTTAAATCATACTGCGTGATTAACCCAACTACTCCACCCTTTCTCGAGCTTCTTTCCTCCCCCAGACTTCATCAGCGCCAGACTTTCCCTTCGTTTCGGGGACCCACCAGGCAATGAATGCGCCGAATACAGCGGCAAATGCCGCAAAAACATAATACACCCGCCCTCGTCCCAAGGCTTTGTTCAATATTGGGAAGAATTGTGACACTAAGAATGTGGCGATCCAGTTGGCTGCCAGTGCCCAGCTCTGTGTTGCGCCGACCGCTTCAGGCCCAACAAGTTCGTTTGCAAGTATGAAGGGTACAGGGCCTAATCCTACTGCGAAAGATGCGACGAAGAGCAGCATAGCAACGGCTGATAAGACCTTGACGCTGTAATACATTCCAAGACCTAAAAGGATAGAGTTGACGCCCATGCCGGCTATGCTCAGCAGGATACACGTTTTGCGGCCGAGCTTATCAGATAAGGGAGCACAGAGAAGGGTGATGACGACATTCAGTGCAGACACAGCGACAGTAAGGAGAGCAGCTGTCGCGGGAAGTAGGGTAGAAAGAAATGTCACCGAGTACATCACGATACTGTTTATACCCGTCAGCTGCTGTGCAAGCATTACAGCAATGACAGCAATGACAGCAGGTCTGTAGGTTGGGTTCATGATTGCGCTAAAGATGCCAAGGGATGCCGTCGCAGCTTTAGGAGTCGGGGCTGGATGAGACCCGGGTTCGGCCCTGAGAAGCGACTCTTCTTCCGCTAATCAAAGGTCAGTCGGAGGAGAGACCATAGAAATAAAAAGGGAGAGTACAGATATCTTGCGCGCTACTGTCTACGTTCCATGCCTTTACCTCCTCATCCAAGTCCGCTTTGCGTCCTCTTATCTTTCGTAGTACATCTCTCGCATCCTCCGGGGATCTATGCTCGGCCAACCATTTAGGGCTTTCAGGGACGAACAGGAGCCCAGCCATTTGTGCAAGGCCAATTGCTCCAGCACTAGCAAGTATAAGTCTCCACAGATTACCCTTGCTTAGGAAATATCCAAGAAGCTGGGTAATCAGAATCCCGAGGTTGATCATCACCTGTGTCAACGCCCCGAAGAGGCCCTTTTCCTTGGGCGGGGCAACTTCAGAGATATAGATAGGTACGACAACGATAGCTGCTCCTGCGCCCACACCTGAAAGGACCCTCCCGGCTATGATCACGCCAATGTTGCCGGCAAGACTTTCGAAAACAGGACCCAGCACAAAAAATACTGTGGTCAAGCGCATCGTAAGAAGCCTTCCATATTTGTTGCAGCACGGACCGGAGCTCAAGGCACCCAGAAGGCCACCGAGGGTATAGATAGAAGACACGACGGCAAATTGACCTGTGGTCCTCACTAGGCACTTAGAAAGGTCAGGCTTAAGGCCAAGATTGGAGGCGCTTTCATCCTCGCAGGTAATAACTTTTTGAGGAGCATTCAGCTCTGCCTGTAGAGTCGTCAGCTGGTGTGAGCAAAGCTTCTGTTAGTGCAATGCGTACAAGATGGAATCCAAACTGAAGCGGGCCTAAGGTTGTAATCAGTAAGAGGTAGCAGAGATATGCTGTAGTGTCCAGTATCAAGGACCGATGCAGAGGCTCTCCGTGTGCCATCTCGTGCTTATTGGGTATCTTAGGGGATTTCCATCTAGTGAGACGTTGATATACCGAGAAGAGTGACCACTTGGCAGCTGGCTGGCGTGATGGCGTGACGGCGTGACGTCACCGTAGCGCTCGCTTACTGCGCCTACCTCTTAGCCTTCGTCAGTTCTCATTTTCCCTTCTTCTTCCATTATATCTGTAGATATATAGGTATGCTCTTGTTCTATGGGACAAGCATGCTAGTATTTTGGGGTTTGAGGTATCTGAATAAATTCGATCTATCGGGCATCGCCTCCGTTTGAGCTATACATATATTATTATATTTGTTTGGGCAAACCCGACAGCCCCTGGCGGTATCTAAGGCTAAATTTTGCCCCGGAAGCCGCCCTGAGGTGTCAAGCACTCCCTCTATCTAAGCGACTGAGTCTATGGAGTGGGTGGGTGGGGCGAAAGCGAGTTTCTAGCTGAATCTTAAGAGATGAAGGGAGAAACAGGAGGGGGGACCGCCTATTTATCCCCCTGTTCCCCCTTTAGAATATCCCCTTGTTCCCTAGCTGCCGAGGTTGTTGGTAGCCGGTTCTACCACCTTCCATGCTTCCCTTCGCTTGCCGATAGCCTTCAGTCAAGCTGACCCTTTCTATCCTACAGCACGTGGGAGTTCAGGGGACGTTAATACCCCCGAAAACCTGGGAAAGAAGCTGCAGTCGGGAGATTAATCGGATTACAAGTTTCGACGTAAAGATGACAATGCGAAGTACGTGGAGGGCAGAAGCCCGCATGAACCGAGTGCAAGGCAAATAAGTGGTGAAGTGGTTGCTATGGGGACATGTTTTTCGTGGCGTAGCTGAAATGCCGGCAGAAGGTAATATGAGGGTCAAAGGAATATGTTCCACTTGAGAGAATGACAGCCCGCAAGCATCCTCGTGACCCATCGCCTTTTGAGTTATTGGATCAAGAATCACTTAGCGGAGCTGAATTATTCAATATGTAACCGACTTTGATTTCCTAAGGTACCTTACCCTATTTTACCTAGAGACGGTAGGTTAGGAGGTTTGGTACGTTGTGGAATGACTGAGAGTTACGAGGTATCGAGTAAATGACTCTTACTCGATGATGTCCATCACTAGTGCTGGCTATACTATCAGACCAACTTCTTACGATTAAGAAAGGAAGTAGGGGCAGGCAACAAGTCGAGTACGAGAACCGATATCGAGGCGCTGTTTAACGCACTATAAGTAGAGTGATTCCAGGTCTAAGAGCCGACGACATGATCATGGGGATCGGTCCTCATCATATGCAAAGGGTTCTTCCTTCAATTATATATTTTCTCAATACTTCAATCTAAACAGTTCTATGAGGAATGATGATAGGACAGATTGCGACGCAATTGAATCCTTCCCGAGGGAAGGTTTTCCCTTATCATACCCAATCGTGCCGATGATGGCCCCAAATCCTTTAGGTTAGAAGCTTAGGATAGAATCGTCTAGCGTCACTCAAATCTGTCGCATTTCTTTCAAGTACTCTTTGGACGAGCTGATGAGGCACGAGACAATGATTTTGCGCTCGCAGAATGTTCGTATCGTCCAAATCTTGACTATATGGAGAGGGTGGGGGAAAAGAAGTTTCCAGCCAAGCCCTACGGGATGGGACTGCTCCCGACGGGGGAACTGCTGGCAGATTAGGTGACTGCGCCGCCAGATACTGTAGGTGGGTTAATCTAATGCTCCTATGCGGCTTAATGCTCCCCGAGCCCCTAGTCGATCTGGCTCGAGTCGTCTTCAAAGCTGAAAAACGAGGCTGCGCTCATGTATAATATGAGGTGTCCTGCCTCTCGCTGTGCACTTTTCCGCGGTCTCCATAACCCAGCCAAATGGCTTGGGGGAAGAGCATGGCTTGGGGTGGTGGCATCTTCAAGAAGACGCAGTCAGTTGTGCGTCACCATACGCTCAGCGAGCAGACGGAGAGCCTCAACGGCGCCAAACAATGGAGGGGCATCATGGGTGGACAGACGCTGGAGATCATGCTCGCATCGGCCATGGTAATCATTCCAATGCTGGCACTTAGTGTGGTGCTCATAGTCCTGGTTCATAACCACCTCGTGCCTGACAACAGCTCCACATACTCGACGGGTAATAGCACGGGCATTCCTCTGGGATCAGCATATTACATTGATTATTCGGCTACACGTTTGGTCTTTATATCTTCGTTATCCTCTACTCTTGCTACGTTATTGATTTCAGCGGCAATGTGTCTCTTCTCATACCCCGTCGCGTACTACATCTCCAGGGAATCAGATCATAATGAAGGTAATTCAGGCAAGCTGCCATCACCATATCAACTAGGACTATTGATCAAGACACTCGACGGGAGACTGACGGCGCTCTGGTTCTGGGCCACATATGCCGTGGCTCCAAAGCGCAAACGGTTGGGATCGGTGCCGGATCTGATCAAAGCAGTTCTTATGCTAGCATCTCTGGCCCTTCTCGCGTACGTACACGACGAAGGCACGGGACCTCAAAGGGCCATTGCTTACAGTAGTTAGTGTCCTGATCACCCTTGCCGATTGGTGGCTCCACGTGGTAAGCCCTACGAAACTCCCTGTTGCGAACCCCAATCTGACGCAGCTTAGAGTACGAATTCGGTACAGTACCTGGAAGTGAGACTCAATCTGACGCAGCTTAGAGTACGAATTCGGTACAGTACCTGGAAGTGAGACTCTCGGATTCCTTCTTGGATTTCAACCCTGGACGTGGACTTAACCCGACATGTCTCAACGGATCGAACCGTCTGGGAGGACTTCCGGTGCCAGGCTGTGTTACGCTTGGAGGAGTCGAGAATGGAGCGTGAGGTGCAAATCCCTTCAAGCTGGTCGGTTATAGCGAGTACTTGAAGACCGCCAGCTATCAATCAGCAATCAACCAGGTTTATATGGCCAGAGATATGGCAATACCAGGACCCGCCTATCCGCCCATAAACGTTGACTTCGAGGCCACAAGCTTTGCGTCTAGCACCAGATGTCACATGGTAACGAGCTTATGCGGTGCGCAGGAATCGTCGGGCGCTGAGCCCTATCTTGACGCGGATATCTCCTTCAACTGCAGCGTCGCAGTTGCAGGGCTGAATTTCACAGGCAACTTGTCACAACTATCCGGAACCACTGGGACAACAGCCCAAAAAGTGGATCCCTCGTCCTCTGCCACTTACACCAATGCCTTTGATGGCAACAATCATGGTCTGGGTTTCCGTTACTTCAGTAACTCGACGAAGAACGACCCAGGCTTCCTACCTGCCTCGGAAGATAACCCCGAGCTCTGGTGGGGTCTTCTCTTCTTGCTCCGCTACTCCGACCCCACTATCGACCCTGAAATTGTCATGCAGCCGGCTGGCGACAGTGGAGGAATTATGTCATGTACAGCCAATCTTTCCGAAGTCGTAAGTACCAAAGATCTACCTACCGTCCTTCACTACTTATATTCTCTCACTTCTTATTCCCCTCACTACTCGAGTCCTCACTCACAACCAGTCTCTAGAAATACCTTTTCTCCAACGGCACTTTATAAGTAGCTCACTCCAACCTAATGAACAACACCGCAGCCTTCCCGTTCGTAACAGCAATGACATCGGGCTTCGCTAACGAAATTCTGCATGAAGGTCCCATTTCCACGGCTACAGTACCCCGCACTAAGTCTTCGCGTAAATCGCGAAAACATGTTAAATCGCGTACCTTCAAAACAACTCATCTTCTTCAACTGCATCCACAATGCTCAGAAGGGCTTCGTTAACTTCAATTTCTG
>JAABUH010000522.1_pt1 | contig 56103 bp, 54 predicted proteins | sample 5559121 | NCBI WGS metagenome assembly JAABUH01 (sample SAMN10711871, study PRJNA513364) | rock metagenome | isolation source: Antarctica rocks | place: Antarctica: Victoria Land, Battleship Promontory nord | collected 2015-12-28 | reverse complement strand
GCTAAGACCTTTTCATTTTCCGATAAACCCCGCAATCCAGAGCCGCCCTCGACGTAATAATGAAGCTCCACCCCTGCCGGCATCCATCACTGACGGGCAATCATGACGATAGCCCCATCTAGTGCACCTGTGCCCCGCTCAATGTCTTCTCAACGTCGTTCGAATAGGTCCGAGACGTCTCCTCAAGTTCTCGCGTCAACAGCGGGGACATTCCAAGCCCTCGACATTTTCCAAAACAGTCTTCAACATGGCAGACAGCATGTCGACGGCTCAATCTCGATTGGCCCAAGTCAAAGACTTTGTGACTATGAACAAGACTGCCACCACCATTCCCTTCGATCCAGAAAATACAAAGTTCCCCAACCGCAAGGAGGTTCCCCAGCGGTCAGATGCTCCCCCAGGAGCTGCTTGGGTATGGGGGAAGGATGACTATGTATGGGCAACGTCGATGATTGGTGTTACCAAGTACTAATGGCGACGACAGCTAGGCCGGTTGAACCTGCTCACTCCTACGAGAGTCAAGGCTGCCGCTGCAGAAATTAGGACCGGAGAGATGGTTTCGCTAAAGTACGACATAACTCCCTGTCGCTGTCATCCCGCTAAAACCGGACTCTCAGCTTGCCATTGAACATCCCAGAAGTCCCCGGCTTCGGTCGAGAATCCTTTCAGCATGAGATCAAGCCGCTTATGGAGAACATGGCCTACGACGACAAATATACTCTCAATACGCAAAGTGGTACTCAATGGGATGGCTTTAGACATGTTCGTCCTGACTTTTCAGTCATATACTCTGTCAGAGTGCTAAGCCTTCACAGGTCGCTCATATGGCTTCCGCTACCTTCTACAACAACACCCATGGCGAAGATATCATAGGGCCCAAGGCAAATGACAAGTGTTCCATTCACCATTGGTCCGAGCATGGGATTGCAGGTCGTGGCGTCTTGCTGGACTACCGGTCCTACGCGCATAAGAAGGGCATACAATACGATTCATATGAAGCTCATCCAATCTCCTACCAAGAGCTCTATCAATGTGGCAAGGACCAGGGAATGGACATTCGTCCAGAAGCGCAAGGTGGAGATATAAAGCCTGGGGACATTCTGTTCGTCCGCAGTGGCTTTATCGAATCGTATTACAGCAAAACCTCTGAAGAGCGGAATCAACTAGCTGTACGCCCTCACCACTTCGGGCCAGACGACGGACAGAGATATGCTGGCGTCGCCCAAGAGGAGAAGATGCTGGATTGGTTGCACGACTGCTACTTTGCCGCTGTTGGTGGAGATGCTCCTGCCTTTGAGGCATGGCCATCCAATAAAGGTAAGGAGACAAAATAGTTTAAATATGCATAGTTGACATCTTTCAGAGTACTACCTGCATGAGTACCTCCTTGCCTTGTGGGGTAGCCCTATCGGCGAAATGGTTGATCTCGAGAAGCTTGCACAAAAATGTCGGGAAAGGAATAGGTGGTTCTTCTTTGTTACCAGTGCCCCGGCAAATGTTCCTGGTAAGTACCTCTTAAAATCTTGCTGAGAAGCTCATCGCTGATATCGGAACACAGGTGGTGTCAGTACGCACGTGAATGGTACCGCGATACTCTGAAGTGGACCCTCGAATGTTCGAGCTTGTGGATAGGTTCTATTTTGAACAATACGGTTGATAAATGACTGAGGCGAAAGACTACGGCTCTTTCCTCATGGTCTAGTCTGGTCCTATATCTTGTAAACAGCATTCTTCATGTTGAAAAACTTCTTCAATTTTTTGTTGTTCTTAACGCTTTGTCATATTCAACTTACTGATACCTTATGATGCAACCAATCCATGATTATATCCCAATCACGAATCTAAACGATAATCCATGAACGGGTGCCCTCATTGATGACCCAACAAACCCCATGAATAAAGTGTGAACTTGGGCCTTCATTCATCGAGTACTCACTATATATATTAACTGACATATCAATCATGAAGCAATTCCCAGGTTATACTATGACTAGGCTAGCCGGCCGTCTTGCTGTCGTCTTCTTGCTCTATATAAGTTCCTGTAGGAAGTAGGAAGGAGTCCAGACAAGATTGTCAAATAAGAACAACAAGAAAGGACGGAAAAAGGACAGAAGAACACAATTTCAATCTCATGTTGTTGAGCATTCAATCGAGAGTATTGATGTGCGATTAACGATTCGTGAGTATATTGTTTAATCAATGGACTGGTAGCTTACTGCCGCTGAATGGCAGGAAACTTCTTGTCGACAACTCGAGTCGTAGATGTAGGAGAATGGGTTTTGTGTCATGCATAGAAAGGTCACCAGTAAGTTTTGACTTTGTCCCACAGTAGCAAATTGCAACCGAAGACTGGGAATACCTTACACAGTGGGACTTAGCCAAAATAAACAAAAATTTCTGCCTATATGTGTTGTAGTGAGTACTACATTATATTGTGTTCAATACGCCTAATGGCGCCGGTACAATGGTGTAATGGTTTTATATCTTTTTCTGTATGCAGAACTTACCTTTCGAGCCCATTCTCTTAGATGCTTTAGCGCATGGGTGGATTGAACATCAAATAGACCTGACATGCAGCGAGCAAGGTCTGAGCCAACCCGAAGAAGACGGTCAGTAATAGAGCAATTGCAGCGAGCCAGAAGGTCCATCTCTGAACTCCTTTCCGTTTGTCCGTCCACCACTGATAGAGAGTACTCGGCTCTGCTTCATCCAGGGCATTCTTGATTATAGAAAGTCGCTCGCCCCAATATTTGTATGTCCTGGGCAACCGGCCCTCGAGATGTAAGATTTGATTTCCGGCTTGTGGGTCCACTAAACCTAGCGGTATCCGTTAGTGAAGCTACATATATTCACAGCCCAGATGATATCTACTTCTTACCTCGCTGCTTCGCTGCTGCTTGCAATTGTCTTTCAAACCATCTTCTGCAGTCTCGGTTGACCCGTGAAGGCAACAGAAGAGCCAAAGTCTGCAGTGTTTCTGCCAGCAAATCTTTTGGCAGACAACCATCGGCTGTACCACTAACGAACGCATTGAGAACAGTTGCATGGTGGTAGAACCGGATGGATCTATCGTCGTCGTCAAGCAAGAGATGGTCTTGCAAGTCATCAGTCCAAACAATCTTGAAGTTGCCAATATGCTCTAGCATTCGGGCATTGAGCATGTGAGGCCACCGTGGCTTCTCCAGTGCGTTAGGAGGATGATAAGAGAATAGTTCGGTAATCACTTTCTCCAAGCTCCAGTCCCCTGGCCAGAATATATTTGTACGAAGTCCAATTGCGCCTGACTGGTAAGTTCCATTGACTCGAATCATCAACAAGAGCCGCACTGCAAGATCGATAGCAGCGTATTGCTGACAATCTTCGCTTGCATGTGGGAAACACGGGTTTGAATTAAAAAAATCGAGAAGTTCTCTTCGTGGCCTTGACTTGTGAATTTTGAGATAATGCACAAGAGCTAGTAAGTGACGAAAGGTCTTGATTGGCAACTTTGTGCCAGAGGAACGACATTCCGCCGAGAGAAATCTAGCTTGATCAGCTTGGAAAAGATATTCTTAAATGATCTCTCACTGGAAATACGCGTCGAATTGTGCGATTGATCGAGTGCAACTAATATGATTTTGCCCCCAAAGGCACTGCAGCAATCTGACTTTCAGGACATCCGTCAGTCCCACAGGACCTGTGGGTGGTAGCAAGACTTCTTCCGGTTCTGGATCTTGTAATCTAATCCTGGCCATGGCTGGCTGAGATATATTAACATTATTATCCTATACCATGGAATACAAAAACGGTGGGGTCTCGATCTGGCGTTGCTTAAATCAAATCAAAAAGGCTTGCAAGATAATGCTCAGCCTCGTCTTCGATGCCCCGCATCTTCCCGATCAATTCTTTCAGCAACCGCAGTGCATAGCCACTCAAAAGTGCGTCTGTCTAAGAGCCAGTTTCTAGATATTTATGAGTTCCGCGTATATCCTATCGCACACAGCTATTGCTTATGTCTTTAACGATTTCGATGCCCCAAGAGACCGTACTAGAAACAGATTTTGGATACCCCAATACGAGTGAGAGTCTAGCTCGAGGCACGACCAGAGTGGCAGCTGCGTCAGAGACATGCCAGCCCAAGCCTAAAGAGGCTTCAAAAGTCAAAGGGACAGCGGCGCGTATCTTCAAACCCACAAGGCCGGAGTACAAAGAATCGTTTGGCGTGCAGCTGGGCAATATACACGGCCGACGGCGATGGGACATAACTGGGAGAGCGGCAGCACTATGGCATGGATCACCAAGAACAGGACTACGAGATACAATTCAGGAATCTCTGGCAAGACCAGAACAAAATATCTACAAAGGTTTTAGTATTCGGCAAGAGGCCATTCTGCATTGTTACATGATTGGACATGACCAAGAATGTGCTCATCCAACCATTACCGTTTGTCATCCACTCGCCGTCGTACTTAGGAGAAGCATAAAGTTGATTTCTGGGATGATTAAAAAGGTGCGTGTTGGGCGGAATGAGAGAGTTCTGAATATGTCTTTACCTGAAGCAGTACAGTTTCAAGACCTTGACCGTCGAAACCGAGATGGAGTTACTGGCAAAATCAGTTCAGCACAATTGTTCCGTGGTAGTAAGCGAGAACGCCAGAAATAGTCCCGATAGTTACACGACCAATATGTGCGGAGCAGATCTGCTGATAGATGATTCCAGCAAACATGCCACGTTGGGAGGTGTCGTGGTAATCGATGGTAAAAGTTTTGGCCTGACGGTCTCTCATCCATTCGCTCAAAAAGTTGAACTACCCGCAATTGAATCTAGCAATGCTGTAAAATTTTATGATAGCAATGGGGATGAGGAATCCGACAGCGATGTATCTCAAGGCAAATCTTCCAGCGAAGAACCCACGCCGGCCGTCGATGCGATGGAATTAAATGAAGATACAAATGGGTCTTCACTGAGAAGAGATGGACTGGCCTTTCCAGAGTCTATTAGGGATGGTATAACGACGCCCCAAGAATCGATATTCATGGGAGATCTGCCACTAAAATTGCTATATAGACCCCCTAAGGTATCCCGGAGAAACTACAGTCAAGCTGCTAGGAAATCGTTTTCGCGCTGTCACCTATCTCCCTGACGAGGCCACCGAGGGTCACTCTTTGGACTGGGCATTAGTTGATCTTAGTACGTACGAATACGCATGTATCAACGAGATCAGACCTCCTCAAACTCCGAAGGCACTATCAGTTATTGGCGTTTCAGAAATACCACCATGTGGAAAGGTTCTCATTGCTACCAGACGTGGGATATTGGAAGCAGTACACGCAGGACCTCAGTCAAATTCTTCGAGGAAATTTGGCATCGACTACCGAGCAACATGGTCCGTACAGCTTATCAATGGCCAATTCGGTGAGTTCCCCATCGATAAGAACACATTCGGCTGTTGATGTCCACCTAGAACTTGGTGATTCTGGTTCTTGGGCTGTGAATGCACATACTGGCGAACTTTACGGCACCGTGGTTGCAGGGATTGCTACATTAGGAACAGGATATATCATCCCTTCCAAGGCTATATTCTCGGACATCCGCCGTAAGGCCTGGACAGAGACTATCGACTTCTTACCCCAGAAAAACAGCATTCATGTCCACTTGCCTTCTTTAACTTCTCCCATCGTGCAAGCGGGTTCTGCTGAAGCCCGGATTTCTCTTGAGATGACAGTAAATACTGGTGCAGATAAGTTGAGTAAACCTATTTCTGTCGGTGAAACCGGTTTTATTGCAAGATATATGGAAGAAGCCGCCAAGATACATACCAGCTTTGCATCATTGAAAGGAAAATCGGCTGGGATGGAAGCTGTGAAGGTGGGGGATAGACTAAAAGCTCGCAGGAGAACAAAAACAGGCTGTTTAAGTAAGCCAGTGTTCTAGATGTGTTAAATTTGTGAGTGGCTAATATTCATAGCTTGCCGTAAACGCCGCATCAGGTGTGGAGAAGAAATACCAGCTTGCGTCAATTGTATTAAATCTAAACGAAATTGCGAGGGGTATACTCCAAGAGTGATCTTCAAACATCCTCAAGTTTCCGCACGTGGTTCTGATACGAAAGGTAAGCAAGCTCACATACAGAATATTAACAAGTCGACTAGCCCCACGGGTAATGGTTTCCAATCTTCGTCTAGAGTGGAACATGTGGATCAGCTCCCTTTGGTTGTGCCCCGGCATTCTGAATTCCTTTCTCTACCGAGTGGATCCAGTACGGAAATTCCACCAGAGCAGTATCATCGCCCTTCACAGTATTACCAACTCACGCCCAAGCAACCTTCAAGTGATGCGAACCAAGATATCTTACACCAATCACCTCAAAAGGATATCGCACCATTAAGCCTGCCAGGCAAAATACAGACGGATGATACAAAATTTCGCGTTTGCGAAAAAGCGGTTGAGTCGAGGCCGTCTAATGAGCTAGGCAGATACGATACCCTATCCAAAGAGAAAGAATCAGGAGGACATCCCACAAGCCGTAGTACCACGAATCAAGCTAACCTAGATTCACCGTCTTATACAATCTTCTCATCCAAAACTACTATATTTCCAGCTTACCGGCCAACGCACACAGCATCTCTAACGAATGATTTCTTGGCCCCACAAATATTCTACCACTTCGTACTGACTATTGGACCCAGTCTATCGATCTTTGAGCGCCACTGGCCGAATCCAGAACCAAGGATTGCAGGTACTGCAATCCCAATTCCGCAGCAAGCCCTTTGGACATACATCCTTCCTACGGCAGCCTTGACTAACCAGGCTCTGCGCCATGCAATGCTGGCTCTGGCCAGCTTGCATATGGCAAAGTTGAATTCAACATCAATCCAACCTTCATTGAAGTACTATCATCTCGCTCTCACACGATTAGCGGAAAGTATTCAATTTATTACAGAGCGTACAGATCTTGGTACAATTGCTGCGGCATTGTTATTGGCTCACTTTGAAGCCACGACCGCAGAATATGAGAAATGGACCAATCATCTGTTAGGGGTGAAATGTCTTTTCTTAGAACTCGACATAAAACAAATGGCAAAGGGAAACCAAAAGCAGGCAGGGTCAGCAACCAATCTAAATCGGTAAAGTACCAGAACACGTCCTGCTAACTGCAACGTCCGCGCTAATTAGAGAAGGTACCAGTCAAACGTCAATGGCCCGGATGCAGTCATTATCAGTCAGTTGACGGGACAGTATATTAAGTACGATGAAAGTGGTCACAGCATTGACAATAAGATCGAGCCTGTACGAGCACCGATAGATGAGAACGATGTTCAGAAGCGAGATTCATACTGTGACCTCTTTTGGTGGTATTGCAAGCAAGATGTTTACCAGAGTATGACAAGTGGAAACCAACTCTTGTACGCGGTCACATCCCGATAGTGATCTCTAAGCTGATCTCCATAGACTGCCCTATGACCACTGGAGTCAGTGTCCACCCAGATGTGCAATCGGAGAGCTCGATGCAATCTACGGTACTATGGACCATCTCATTCTGTTAATGGGCAGAATCGCAGATTTTGCAAGCAGAGATCGGCTCTGGAAGAGCAGGATGGTTAAAGAAATAACCCCAGACTCTCCCGACGAATTGGACCTTCGAAGGGCCAAGGACGAGTGGCAAAAAATTCAAAATGCTCTTGACCTTTTCGAACACTGTCTCGGCCCGGAGTGGCAACCCCTTCCACCTGACTTTGTACAGCCGCGCACTTCTCCGTTCGGACCGTGTCTGCAATACAGGTTATCTTCAATAGCTTGTATCTGGGCCACGTATTACACAGGAAGAATAGTGGCTTCTCGTGTGCAACCTTCAATGCCACCTACAGCCGTCCTTGGTGCTTACATCCCTGGTCCTGCGACAAATATCTGGGCTAGTATCGTGGGCCGTATTTGCTGTGGACTTGAAATTCCTCTTCGTGGCCAGTCAATAAAGCCTTCTCTGAGCGCAGTGCTCAAGGATATAAGTTTTGGCCTCTTTATTGCCGGCATGCAGTATCGAGATGAAGATCAACGTAGGTACACCGTGGCTACATTGCAGGCGATTTCGGAAGCCACGGGGTTCAAATTGAGTGCATCGTTTGCGGCAACATGTGAAGCCAATTGGAACATGATGGCTGATGCGGAGAAAGATCCCGCGTTCAATCCAGACATAAAGTTGGAGCCTGTCATCAAAAGAGAACCAATGGTAAAAACGGAGCCCGAAGTAGAAACGCAACAATGGATAAAGACGGAGTCGAAAGAATACGTATTAAAAGACGGCATGCTATCGGCAGCGAATGCAGCCACTGAGCATTACAAGCTCGACAAGCCAGAGTATACCAAAGCCTTCCAGGTCGACGAAGGTCATTACCCTGATACTCAAACCTCGGAGGCCACCAAACCATCGTTCAAAGCTAAGTTTCATTCACCGACGAGCTTTGATGCCGAAGCTTCCTACGCGGAGGATGACGTGAAAAGATTGAGAATCTGCGAGGAAGAATGATACCGAGATACCAGAGGGGTGGACCTGATAGGCAGACAAGCTACTACGGTGGTTCGGGTATGATCTCCTATATGTTGACAGCTTTTTTCCTTCTGTGGATCTCTTCCTATTGTGTCCACTCCCTACTGTTATAAATCAGTGCGAAAATTAAACAACAGGTACTTGGAGGCTTATTGAAAAGAAAAGAAATCTGACGGTAAAGGCTAAGGTAGTTGAGCGATACTTGAGACTAATGCTTCGCTGAGGAAGAATTTGGGAATGCAACAAAACGCTTCCCGGCTACAAATCCGCCATGTCTGCCCAAGCCGCTGAAGTAATGTTAAGATTTCTTATCTTTCCCATCATTCTGGTCCATTCCACCATAGTGGTTCCAGCTCCCCTTATCAAAACTACGATGGAGAGACTGTTGCCGCTTTGGTTCACAGCGTGTTTCGATTGTTCTCATCTTCAGCAACGGCACAACCGTCCAATTCTAGGCATACTTCTTCATGCTTGATAAGAGTAAAGTATGTCGATGGGTAGGTATTTCCAGGATCGAATTTTTGGCCACCTTGGCTCCGTGAACTGGCCAGACTTCTTATGACGCAGATATTCAAGTCAGCGGATTCTATAATAATACTAAAGGTTGTCAGAAAGCATGTAGATGATGGCTCAGATTCACGGTAGCTAAGGTAAAGTGCCACAGTAAAAGAGTCGAGCGCAGACAAACAACAGCGGCCGAATACCAAGGTACATCTTATAACCCAGATCTTTGGGTCCCCCTCAGAGTGGTTTGCTATCAAAGGTATTCCAATCGTTCATAGGAGGTTCGATTCCTAATGGCGCTAGTACAATGGTGTAGTGGTTTTGTTTCTTTTCTCTAATGATAATTAATCTTAGGAAGGATAATGATGAGTATGTTAGCGGTATATCCTGTCTAGAAAGATTAAAGCTAAGTCCCCGGCCTTAGGATGTCACTGGCTTTCACTGATTGGGCAGACTGACTCTCTGCAAACATCACACTCCATCATTGAAGTTCACCTCCATCTATGATATTCACAGCTAATCTATTATACTCTTTTATACCTTATTCAAACCGCAAATCATTGTTGCGCGACAAGATCTTGTTGAAATATGCTATACATACCTGAATAGAATTGTTCCAAAGTGTGCTCACATTTTGGTCGATTCGTCAATCAACAGATCCTTCTATCAACGAGCATCATGAAATCATTTGCATCACTCTTCAAAAGCCATCTCCTCTTCAGCAACCCAGCACGATCGATACAGGTTCATCTCGAGATAATGCTTCTGTCTCACAAACTCCTAGAACGCCGAAAACCAAGAGATCAAGGCAGCCATCGTCCCCGGTAAAGTCTTCGCATTCAAAGGCCTGGGCTGGCTGGATGGGTTCCTCGCTGTATGGATACTGCTGGCTATGGCTATCGGCATCATCCTTGGCAACTTCGTCCCCAACATCGGTTCAACATTGCAAAAGGGCAAGTTTGTCGGGGTTTCTGTACTCATTGGTGATTTACATAATCAATCCAGCTCACGACACGAGCTCAGACGTCATGCTGATTGCAATAGCCCTTAGTTTACTGGTCATTATGTACCCAGTTTGTGCAAAGTGAAGTTCGAGACGCTGTATCAGGTTTTCTGGAAACGGCAGATCTGGATCCAGATTGCGTTTAGCGTAGTGACGAACTGGCTTCTTGCTCCGTTCTTGATGGTGAGTCTTCCGTATCTCTGAAGATCAGGTGCGAAAGAGCTGAAAAGTGTCAGCTTGGTCTCTCTTGAGCATTCTTACCAGACAAGAACGGGCTCCGCAAAGACTTGATTCTGGTTGGGCTCGCCAGATGTATCGCAATGGTAAGCTTCCTTTCCAGCATCGAAGTTTAAACGCCGTATTGAAACCACACGGCAGGTTCTCATACGGACTCGCTTAGCCGGTGGAGACAACGAGTACTGCGTCATCCTAGTCGCCGTCAACTCGATCCTCCAGATGGTCCTCTACGCTCTGCTTGCTATATTATTCATCAAGGTTATCAGCCACGCCAAATCTAAAGTCACGAGCTCATACACAACCGTAGCAACCAGCGTCGCCGTTTTCCTCGGCATACCCCTCGGAGCAGCTATCGTCACTCATTTCGTCCTCCGTAAACTCACCAGTACATCCTGGTACGACAAGTTCTTCCTGAAATGGGCAGTCCCATGGTCACTGATCGGTCTCCTCTTCACAGTACTGGCCTTCTTCGCTTCACGGGGCCATCAAGCCATTCACCAAATCATATCGTGCGAGTCATCGCTCCGCTGATTGTATACTTTGGCACCATCTTCTTTTTCACCTTGCTCGTAACGCACAAAACAGGCTTTAGCTACAAGCTCTCCACCACGCAGAGCTTTACGGCTGTGAGCAACAACTTTGAGCTTGCGACCGCGGTTGCTGTTGCTACTTTTGACGCTGATAGCTATCAGGCGCTTGTGTCTACGGTTGGGCCGTTGAATTGCTTGGGTTGATGCATGTGGTGAAGGCCTTTGGGAAGAGGCGGGGATAGAAGTATTAGGAGTGGCGGTGATGCATATGTTTTTTGTTTCAAAAACAAGAAAAAATACGCATCAACATAACTTTTTCTAAATACGCATTAATTGTGGATCGTGGATGTTCTGAAGCAATTTGCCAATAACCACTACTTCTTAATGCTGTGTGCTTCGACTCGAACAGACAAGCCGAGTCCACGCTAAGCACCTACGGATCTATGGCAGAAGCTTCGACAGAGCCGCATCTCACAGTGGGCATAACTTTCGGCCACCTAGAACCATCGAGCCCCTTTGGCCATCATTCGCAGCCAAGACTCTCTTTCTTCTTAATTCAAGCGTTGAATGCCTTGCACATAATCGCCAGTACCTAATCTATAGCACGCAACAGCCTCACACCCCCGAACCCCTCACATCTCACCCCTTTATCCTCGACATACCACTCCATTTTTTCTTCTTCTTACAACCTGCTTGCAAGTCTTTCAAGGCAAGCTCCCTCCATCGTCTCTACACCACGAAGCCGGATGGAGATATGGTGGGTGCATATATACTACAGCGGTAATTTATCATACATGCCGAAGAGAACAGAAAGTGCACGACCCGAAAAAACGGCTGAGCTACATACATACTTTGTGTGCAAATCGAACGCTATTTTTACAGCTGATATATCCTCTTTCGTTATTGGTTTTAGTTGACAAAATCGTGACAGGTTAAGGTAGAGAGATGTATTGAATTTATTGGAAATGACTTGTTTTGGATTGAAGTAATCACTCCCGTACTTGTATCGATATCAAGCATCGCCCTGGTTCTTGTCACAGTAAATTCTGCCACCTTCTATCGCAGTGGCATTTTCTGTTCTTATCGATTGGTTCTGAAAGTTTGAGTTGCGAGATACAACCCATTGAAGCTTTTGTGGTGACATGATAGACTTTGTTCCGACGCCAGATGTTGGAGCGTTTGATGAGTGTTGCTTAAATAACGTTTGTACTGGTATATCAAAAAATGTCACGATGAGCTGGTTTCAGGTTCATGTTGAGGAACAGAACGGTAGATATTTGAAGACGATGATGTGGAAAAGAGTGCAGGGGATGCCGGGAAGGAGTGAAGTCAGTATATTCTATGAATGAAGGCTATGAGAGTTTAATCAGAGATGAGCTTTTTTTCAATTCCTCTGTTGGTTATTCAACGCAAACGGGTCTGCAGACAAGAATCTGTCATATTCGTCTGTACCTCTGGCACTCTCTCCACAATGTTGATTGCAACGGCGCGATAGAGTGGCCGAACCCGTTGGTCTTGAACCAGCATTAGGGGTTGCTTGAGAATGCCTTTCCGGAGCTCTTGCGTAGCAGATCTTGGCTGGTTGCGTGCACAGAATGAAGTTGTTTCTGTCAATCAGAAATCCCAAAGGAATAGAGAGAATCCCGGGGCAGTCACAATCAGCACGTCAGTCCTGGCCTTTAGTGCGCTCTAATTGAAAGACCTTGGTCTAAATACTCCAACTGGTGGTATCAAGGCAAATGCACAGGAAAGCGACAAAACCCTGCTCAATCACGCCTGTTAATGGGATAGGTTTGGACATGAGTTTAGGCTGAAGAGCAGTACTGCGTCAGTGCAGAAGGCTGATGGCGTGTTAGCGACCAATGGTTAGGCTCAACGAATGATCAAGCATTCGGGGCGGAATGTCACTGCTGGTATCTTATCGGCTGAGAATCAGTTAGTCATATGGTTGCTGCGTGACATTACTTACGGGAAGATGGGTCTGATTGCACGGAAAGCATGGATTCTAGCGGTCAAGGTAAGTCGTTGAGAAACGGTTCAGGAGCGTCATAGTCTAGTAAAATTATGTCTAAACAATTCTTTACGTCTCATAGCTTCTGTAAGAATCGATATTATAATGTTGATGGAGACCAGGAGTCAGTAGTACCAAGGAGAACTTGCCGTAACGCCATCATCTATAGTATTACCAGAACTCTGTCCAAGTAGCCTTCGGGCCTGCTGCTATCGGCCTGGCTTTTGCGAGAGCTTCATCGGTAACCTTGGCGTTATCGGTTCTTTTGCCGGAGAGGTAGGCATCGCTCTCTGCCTTACCTTCTCCATGTCCATGGCGATATTCATGGTATAACGACGAGTCTCAGGGATGGTAAGGCGAAAATTCAATGCCCCAACGACAGGTTGCCAGAGCACCAAGACGATGATGATTCTCTATATCTTGTCGGCCGCCCTCTCACATTTCGTGTCGCACTTGAAGGCCGTCACACAGGTGAAGAAAAATAAAGTCGCTTCAAGGTTTTCAAAGTCTTGCTCGACTGCACAGCTAAGCAAGAATACTTCTCAATATCCCTCAAGAATGTACTTACTGTAGATTGCAAAGACAGAATGCATCAAAGCACTGCGTCATTTGACCGTCGAGATTCCGCAGTGATGACAGGGGACAGTGGGCAGCTACCTCTCACACCTACACCGATCATGACTTGCCAGAAGATTAGGGGACCCAAGATCGCAGGGCCAGGGCCAGAACCGCTGATGGTTTTTCCGAATGTCTCAATCAGTCGGATGATAAATTCCAGACCGTACGTCTTTTTACGCCCCAACTTGTCGGCTAGTCAGCCAAAGACGACCTGACCCAATATTGCGCCGGCCGTCGTTGAGAGCTCGAGGGCAGTGTTTGCAGATACTAAAATAGAGTGCAAATTCAAGGAGGCCAGTTCAATCCTCGTTGTGATGATAGTCGCGCTGAACAGGTTGTATGCATCTGTGGAAAATCAAGTCTCGACCGCCATGTCGGCTCGAACGCGAGAGGGTCCGATAGGTGCGTTGTCAATGGCTGCGAAGCAGTCCTTTGAAGTGCATTACTGTCCGTTGCTGGAGGATTCGGGGCTTTTGCATCAATCATCACGGATGTGCGGAGCACAGAGCGAACTGTCTTGATATCTATTGTGAATGGGGATAACGATTTAGCTGAGGTAAAGATTCTGAGGAAATAAGGTTGCAAGCCGTAGAATACTTGGAAAAATTCCACAGATGAAAACTTCTAGCAAGGCGGCTTCAAATTCAATAAAATCGCAACCTGTCGAGATGCGAAATTCTTTCTGAGTTTTTCCTCGTCGTCTTACCCTTGAGTCTGCTCGATCGAAGAAGCATGAGGGCGTAGAAAGCATGTCACATAACCACAGCAACAGGCTACAACTTTCCCAGCTTCATGGGACGATATGGCACAACCGGGATCGAACGGATACTTAGTCGCGCCTCGCCTTAAATCTGGGTTTTTCAGACTTGGCGATGATTGTCACCATGGGCTTGTAATTTTCTGTGCCTTGACACAATTTAAGTATCATTGGCATGCCAAGTGATCCCATGTGGTCAAAGCCACTTTTCGCTTCAGCCCTTGTCATTGCAGAAACCTTGTTTCAGCCAAACGGGAGCCTAGAATTGATATTTAACAATGATGCATACTCCTTCTTAAAAGTGCGATTTGGTTCTGCTGTACCCGAACTGCTATCCTTCAGTCACCGGCTTACCTTTTTGCAATGTTGTCGGTTTTCCAAGCGTTCGCAAAGTAGCAGGCGCCAAACTTCGACGCGGTTATGTTGCAACAATGAGCAGATGTATGTCCTTTTCAAGTCCCTATAGGTGGTACGGTGTGTTTGCTCACTTCTGACGTGTTTAAACAGGCTTGCAATAGGGCTTGATCCGTCCTAGCTGCGATCAATGTGCGATGAAGACGCCGGCAAGGGCTTAGATAGCGAGTGCGAACTATTTATTGAAAGCGGTTTTCATGGTACTGAGTCTCATGTCATTGAAAGTCGTTTTACTGCATGCGGCCAAAGGGTCTGTCCAGTTGACCCGGCATTCGACTTCGGGGGCCAAGTTGAACTTGTATTTGCCTATCGATACCATGGTCAAATTGTGGGCTTGAAGGACCAGTGATTCTCTGCATAATCAAGCACGAATAATTTACGACTCATTGGCCGTTTAGGGCCCGGAAGCCATAGCTCAATCCGGGCCGACATTATCATGGTTAGCCAACGAAGACCCTCGCACACCAACCACTGAGACTTTCAATCATGGATTTGTCGACGTGAAGCGAGAATTGAGGGCGGTTAGCCTGTCAGACGCTACGGAAAGGGTTTGCGAAGAACGGCAGGCCCGAGCGTATTGAAAGCTGGATTCGATAAGTCTGGAAATCTCCCTAGTCAGCTTCAAAGGATGAAAATACCGTTGACGTCTGGAAACGCCTACTTCAACACCCTTACTGCGCACGCCATCGATATTCGTACTATTCAATGGGCACAGGTCCACAAGATGGACGAGATGATACAACGGCTTGGCGGTGGCCTTGGCGAAGTGACGACACCAATAAAACTTTCCGGCCAAAAGTCCGACCTTGATCTGTGGAGGAGAATCCTTACAGCACTTCCTGGATGCGAACATTCTGAAAACCCATGGCGACTCGGATCATGGTACTAAACAGCAATGCAGTCCAATACAGCGGCTGTTGAAGCTGCGGACGCAGGTTTTGGAGATCAAAAAGGTCAGCTCATCCTTGACTCTTGATCACTCAACCCTCCCCCAAGCCAGCAAAGGTACGTGCAACGCTGAGACTGACATTGAAATTACAATGCAGTCGCAAAGGTTCCATTGAGCGAAAAGTACCAAACTCCTTGTGGAATTGCTTTTGTCATTTAGGGATTGTCTGGACTTCCAACGTTTCGTGAACCACAGTCAGCTAGCTGTTGTGCAGGCTGTGAACCTATTAAAATCTGGAATCTGCATTGAGTGAGTATCCGATTTTGCTCCTGAGAAGCTTCTAATTACACGCCAGCTGAAATAATGTTGTCTGTGCTAGAGTCGGTCCACGTTTCTTACATTTCCTCAAATTAGATGACACTTTGAATGAGTTGCGACCCTTTCTTGATGCTACCGGATCTCTCTTTATGCTTGAAATTATCCGAATCGTTCCTCAGATAGAGGACTACAGTTGCCCGATATGCTTAGATCTAGCATTCAAGCCCAGTAAGAAGCAACCCTCTTCGTACTTAATAGCGACATTTTTGAACATCGCAATTAAGAAAGATATGCAGCCCGTCTGAGTTGTGGCCATATTCTCTGGTTTTGTTGTGCTATAACTCTTCAGCGTAGTCTGAATCCTCAGTGTCCATTGTGTCGGCAGGCGACGGTGATGGCAGCGGACTCTTACAATCTCGATCACGAGCGCATGAGATTCTTGGAGAGATTCTTCCCTACCGAGGCAAAGCGGAAGCAACGGAACAACGAGAAGCAGGTGGCGAAGGATTGGTTTGAACGAGCAATTGTGCAACCAATTCAGAGTCGGCGCGTAGATGTAGAACCGTAGACCGTGTTTCTTAAGCGTAGTACTGATGTTTTGGAGTTGTCCTTGCTGTTGTCCAGGCTTCCAATCACAAAAACATTCTCGATATCATTGGTAAGGTAAGCTAAGGTAGCCTTGAGGTTGTCACGAGACTGAACATGCCCGTGGACCTTGAATTTCAGTTAACGGATTTGTTTCATGGAAAGACATTCGTCTACGATGAGATTATGGGTCATTTGAAATCTTCAGCAAGATCCCCGACTAGTGGTTTTCGCTCGCCTCTGGTTTGCTGGAATGATGGTACCGGCCAAACATGTTCATAATTCGATTCCGACATGAAAATCTTTTGTACACAAAGAGGGTTCAAAGGCCGAAAGTGCTCCTCAGCTGATCGGTCATACATTTGGGCAGATTTTTCTTGGTCGTACATCGGGTTTCATATATGTTTCTTATTCAAACCCAAAGCCTGAGGCTCGAGGGGCTGCCCAGAGCAAAACGTGACGCGTGTATTCTCGACGACTTTTACCATCGAGCTCGATGGGGAGTTGCACAAAAGACGATCGTCCATAGCGGTGGACTGTAAGTTGTCAGATTGTTGTAGGTTGGCATTTTTGGGTTACTCTAACACGAGCTAGGCTGAAGTGGGCGGCGAGAAAGCACGTGCATCACAAGCGCTGAAGGTAGCTCTTCCATCTGTCCAGAATCGTCGTTCCTCAACATCGCCAATGAAAAAATAACATCCATCTTCATCTGTAATTCTTGTGCTCATTTTCCAGTTAAAATCCTTTTCATCGACAAAGTGTCTTTCAGGAAATGATGTTGCCTATTATTTTCAGTGCGGACACGGACTACAGCGAAGGAAGTTTCAGTCGTTGTTCCAAGAGAGAATGTGGAATTGATAGCCTCTACTGGGACTCAACAAATATGTTGTTGGTCATGTGGTCTCCCCGACGTTTGTATTAGATGCTGGGCACTCCATACTCTTGTTCACCTAATACTCATGGTTTCCTCTAATCTAAATGCTGCTGTACGGGTTTATCTAACCATGTAGTGATCTGAACTAGACCATGGTATTAAACGTCCTGTCCGCCATGATGTCGACATGGTGCAGTATCTGACCTCTCGCAGAGGCCAGGGTATGCGAAGGAACAGTAATGCGGATGGAGCTCATATGCTATTGATGTTCACCCCACTGACTATATCACTTTTCATCTTTGTTGCGGACTCGGCGGTCCTGGAGGGGTCTGGCTCTTGCTGTTTTTGTGCCTGTTGCTTTGCTGCTCTCTCAATCCTTTCGCTGTACCGATCGCCAAAGAGATCGAAATGCGGCCTCATGACGATTGTATACTTTACGAATTCCTCCATACAGTCCACGAGTCGATCTCGATTACCACTTGGTATGAGCCTGCTGCCGCCTTCAGGGTCTTTTTCCATAGTTGCGTCGGTAAGCGCATCCGTGAATTGTGTGTATGCTTTGGGTATTGAGCTCTGATTGGGTATAGTAAACATGCGCATCCAACGCCCGAGTATTCGCAAGGTATTGACAGTATTGAAAGACTGAGAACCGCCCGACACTTGAGCAATTGCCAGCGTCCGGCCTTGTGTTGGTCGAACCGAGCCGGTTGAGAGAGGGATCCAGTCGATTTGATTTTTGAAGACAGCAGTCTGGGACTTGTTAAGATGCTGGCTACAAACCTTATTGGGCAAATAGCCTGGGTAAGATTGACGCAAACCAAGTGACTTACTATGTTGCCATGTTGCTCAGGTGAAACCCAGATATGTCCATCGCTCCACCGACTCAACTGTCGCAGCTCTTGCACCTTCTCGTGCGAATGCTGCTCGTCATCCTTGACCGGTAGACCCGTTGGATCATACACCCGAACGTCACAACCAAGCCTGAAGAGGATTCGGGCCGCTTCCAAAGCGAGGAGGCGTGAATATGACCTGATCGCCAATCGCGGAAGTGAGCATGGTGGGGCAATGGTGTCAACGCCGCGGTGGATTCGTCTGTAAAGACGTAAGGGAAGGGGAGAAAATCACCTCCGTCTCATACTCCCGAAAAGCACCAACACCTTCAATCTGTCGCCACTACTTCTTTTCAATTCTCCCTCCACCATCTTTAACACAGTACTAAGCTCCAGCTCCGATACCCAGTCGTTCTTCGTGGCTTCATCATCCAGCAAAAAGGGCCGGTAGGCTTTCCTGACCAGTGCATCATCCTCGGAAACCGGGATCGCGAGCGTCCGTTTTAGATCGGTCAGGTCCGGGGCGATCACGGCAGACGGACGAGCAGCTGCTGTATTATTCAAATCACCTTGAGAGGTCGTCATTGAAGCCATGGAACGGCGTGTTTCAGACTTGTAGAAATCTCGCACAAGAGTGGAAGAATGAGACCTCCTAACACTACGACGTAGAGAACAACAGCAACCCGGCGAATAATACCGTAAAAGGCGCGGAACGTAAGGACCGCTCATTCGGGCATTATCAAGTGAGTAATACAACAAAAACGCATAGGAACGTGATAGGAAGAAGCTCAGTACCCACTAGCTGGGGGTACTTCTACTTTGTGATTATGTAGGTACATGTTACCTTGATTTTAAGTACCCAGATGAAGCAATGAGATTAGCGATTTGGTCGGATCGGCACGATCGGGTACTGTGTATCATATAACCCAGGCCCTATCGAGCGGGTGGTCACTGCCCGACTTTGATTGGTCGGGAAATGACCGAGAGGCCGTCCGCAGCCTTGAATGTCCAAACGCAAACCAAATCGTCTTGTTATTGATCATTCGCTCTTTTTCGAGCGTACTGAGGTATGTATGTAATAAAGAGTTAGGTAAGCACCTGTTAGATTGCTGAATCTGGATATTCACCTCAGCTTCCAACAAGTCTATATATCTCAATGATAGAAATGCATTATCCATGCCCGAATTCTCACGACGCAACATCTACCACACCTTTCTTTTCATCTATCGCTATTTTCCTGAAGTCCCCATCTCCACCATGCCTGCCAAAGTTTGCAAGTGATTTGTCGAATTCAAAATATCCAACAACGGAACATCGACCTTGAACACACTCCAGAACCACGATCGGTACTCGGCGCGCAATCATGCTGTCCATTCCGTACGACGCCAGTGCCTTGTTCGTGTCCACTTTGTTCAGCGACATAAGCAGCAATTTTGAAAATCTCCTGCCGTTACGAGCGCCAGGACTGCCTCGTTCAAGGACGTTGCTCCAGCTGCTTCCGTCGTGAGCGCTTTGATCACGGCGGCAGGCGGACCTTTGGACCACGATGCGTCGATGGATGTGAGCGCCGCACCATCATCTTCTGAGCTGGCATTGAGGGACGCGGAAAGTAAAATGGTCCGAGGGTCTTGTATGGTTCCGTTGCTGACGTCGAATCCCTTCTCCACCATCTTGCGGATGTCGTGGGGCTTCAAGCCTGTGAGAACATGGGATTTGGCAAGCTTGTCGTACTCCATACCACCTGCTGATAGCGTGCCGGATAGCGATAGGTCAATTGTTTGAAGGAACTCTTCTTCATTAAGAGGCTGAATGCTCTTCCGAAGTAGTAATGCTTCAATCTCTGAATTTTCGTGAACTTCAGAGATCATACCGAAACCAATGGAGCTAACTGGTTTGCCCAAACTCTGGCGGTATCGAGCGAATGCAAGGAAGCCGTTCGCAGAACAGTAGTTGCTTTCGGTTGCACTTCCAACACTTCCGGAAACAGAGGAGGTCATGATGAAGAAGTCGAGCTGGCCATCTTTGCCTTCCAGCGCCTCGTGTATTTCCAAGTCCCACGCCGCTTTGGCTGGATACCGGTATGCCACGCTTTGTGGGTCATGGTCTCGAACAGGGCTTCGTGGAGACCCATGGCGGCTTGGATTACGCCACCAATTGGTTTTGGAGAAACGGTCATGCACGTAAGAATATCAGCCTTGCTGCTCACATCCCCACGAACAACCTGTACAGCGGCTCCGGCTCTTTCGAGGGTTTGGACTACTTCGTGAGCTGCGGGTTTGTCGGTGGCGGAACGTGCAAGGAACGTGAAATTGCGGGCGCCTCGTTTGAACATTCACTTGCTTAGACTTCGTCCAAGGCCACCTAAACAGCCAATCAAGACGTACGATTTGTTGGAGTCAAACGTTGCGGTGTATTTCGCAGGAACAGCCTACATTCATCAGTCCACTGTCAACTTCAGAGGTGAGAGAGATTTCGTACCGGAACGATGCTTTTCGGATTCTGCATCGATATGACAACTTTGCCTACTCTGTTCTTCCGAGAGAAAAAGCGATACGCTTGCGTAATCTCCGAGACGTCGAAAGTCTTGATAGGAACAGGCTTGACTGCTCCAGCGCGAGATAGTTCTAGAGCTTCCCTGTATTTACTTTTTACTTCATTGGCAGACCAAGGCTTAATGTGATCTAGGAGGGTTCTGCATACTTGATGCAAACGTCCTTGTAAAATTGGTCCTCATGGTAATAGAGCTCCGTCAGATCAAAGGCGGTAAAAGCCACATTACGGAAGAAAACATCCATATCAAGCTTTCCTGCATCGACAATATCACGTTTGCCAACTTCAACGAACCGACCAAAGTTGGCGCAGCATCTCCAACTGGCATGGAGAAGATCACCCGTCAAGGAGTTTAGCACAACGTCCACGCCTTTCCCGTTAGTCGCGGCAAATATTCCATTCACAAACGAAATATCCCGGAACTGAAAGATGTTCTTTCGCGGCATTCCCAATTCGCTCACAAGGAAGTTTTTCTTATGTTCTGTGCTCACAGTCGCGTAGACCGTGGCACCCCGCTGTTGCGTAATGGCTATTGAGGTTTGGCCAAAGGCCCCAGCGCCAGAGTGGACGAGAAAAGTATATGGCCATATCGTCAGCTCTGAATTAGCGGTACTCGTGATTGTTATTTATCTCTCCAGCCCTCAAATGTGCGCGATCGTCCAGCGCGTACAAAGCTGTGCCGTATATCACTGGAAGTGTAGGCATAACCCGTATCCAACATGTCAGCGCTTTTCACGAAAGTAATCGCAGTGAGGGCATTAGACCTCAAAGCTTTCTTCTGGGAGCATCTTGTGACAAGCCCAGGCTGGTACCCTTTCAGTGGTTCTAAATGAGTTGGGGGCCAACGCACAGACTCGATCGCCAGTTTGCAGGTCCTTAACATTTTTGGCGACAGCTTTGACGATATCAGCGATTTCAGTAGCAGACGTGCCTTTTCCGGTCTCGACTTTTCCAGAGAGAACGTATATATCCTGTCTATACTTTAATGTCTCGGAGTCCCCCTTTAATGGAATTGATGAATACCTTTGCATTGAGACTAATCGCTTGCGAGCGTGGGAAATCTGACTCATTGTCTAAGACATTAGGCAATTGTCTGGTCTTGCAATCGCACTCTCTGCCAACCTCCAGAACACAAAGGCGTGGATTTTTGTGCCCAGCAAGATCAGCCAAGCCCGCGATGACGCTAAGAATGCTTTCTTCAAGAAGATTGTGGTGGTCTGATATTGACTGCCCTAGGTACCTGAGTGGTGCTATACTAGGTACATTTTGGATGGTTAGTGGCTCTCTGTTGAAGTGTATATCATTTCGTTAACACCGCTCTTGCAAACAATAAGCCCCTTTTGTGTAGAAGTTGCGGGGCTTAAGCACTTGCAGTCCCTACTGTCTCTCTCATGGACCACGATCATACTTCCAACAACCCGTACGTATGATCCCACCATGATCCTGCATCTCTGAATCAAGAAGCAAACTCTCACACCAATCACCAATCTCCGAGGTCATCGCGCTACAGCTGCGCCGCCCTAAATCCTCCAGACCTTACTTGTATCCGCGAATATTCTCCGCAATCTCCTATCTTATGGCTAGCGCTTGTCTGTACGAGCTTTGGAGGGTTCAGCGGCAAAGAGCTGAACAGTGACTCAATACTCTCTGGTCAATGCTACTGTAGAGCACCATGATGATAAAATATCCTAAAGAAAACCAGTAGGAACCAATGAAGATGCTCAGAAGAAATGATAGCCGGCCGCACAATAAAAATTTCGGGAAACCTCAGATATAGTAAGTTTCTCCCAATGAAGGGCGATCCTGGATACCTACTTTACAAAAAGTGGTAGCACGTCTCCTAACCCGCAGTAATATTACCATTACCGTACTTGCCAATTGCCATCAACAAAAGGTACGACAGGGATGTCTTTGGCGACGCAACACTAACAACCAATGAGCGTTTAGCGGTGACATCCTCCTGTTCTACGACTCAGACTACGAAGTAATATATAGCCAACAAAAAGTATCCCGGTATTAATCCAACCATCTTTTCATTCAGGCCCATTTTGATTGTAATTCTACCGCAACGTAGATTGCTAAAGCACAATCTTGGTCCCATAAAATCCAATAATAGTACTCTCTTAGCTAGTCATCGTTCACACTTGCATCCTCATCGCTCGAAGGGTATGGCCGCACCAAACAAACCAAGTGACCAGCATCCAGCCACCGATACCCCGTGGCACGCTGGCTATCCCAAGCCGAAAAATCAAAGTCCAGCAACTGTCACGCGACAAGAAATTCTAGGCATGCTACGTGCTGCAGAGAAGCCCCAAAAGGACTTGGTGCTTATAGATTTACGAAGGACGGATTACGAGGTAATTCAGCTCCTCAAAAACCTTAGGGTTAAGGCACATGAATATGGAAGGAAAGAACGCTGAACGAAGGCGTACAGGGAGGAAGCATCCGCGGTTCCATCAATTTGCCAGCGCAGAGCTTATACCCCACCATTCCGGCGTTATATTCCCTTTTCAAAGCAGCCGGGGTGGAGAAGGTCGTGTGGTACTGCGGTATGTTCGCAATATTTCCTCTTTCCACTTGACCCAAAACTAGTATCAAGTTCCTTCCATGTATCAACTTCCACTAAATGGATACTGGTTTGACAATGGAAACTCAAGGATCATCACGTGGCCGAGGATCCCGTGCAGCAGGCTGGTTCGATGATTACATCAACAGTCAACAGGATCCGAGGATGAGAAGTGTCGTCATGGTCGAGGGTATCAAGGGCTGGGCTTGTGCGGGCGAAGAGTATGTCGCACTTATGGATGAGTATGAGGAGGCGGCGTGGCAGAAGGAGCCGCGATAAAAGATTTCACGAGAAACTTATATTCACCCATGGTCTTGTGGGCTGAGACAACTTCCACCCCCGCTTATCGCCAAGACATCCATCGTCTTGAATGGTAGGGTAGAACATTTTGTGACTGAGAGGATTGGATAAAGTAAGTATCTAGGTGTCCTTGATCGGCCATGTCATATATTCGTATTCCCGAGCAGGGTGTATATCAATACGAACGCCAGCTTGGGCGCGGATATCTTTACGATTATGCCAGAGCACGAGTTGCAGAATTTCGGGATTTGATAGGAATTACTTCTTCATCGAGCCCCCTTATTTCGTCATATCATATCACCGTATCGCCGACGTGAGGGTTTATCAGCGCAAAATCCACCCCCAACGCCTAGTACTCCGGATGAAGCAGAAGCCTAGTTTGTAACAACCATGGAAATAACGGCACTGACTACTTCCTTCTTTCATGACTCTGTGCTTCCCTCTCTACCCTCTCCATCTCTTTTCGATGCGACTTCCCAAAAGACAATTCTTCAAGAGTCCTGCTTTTGCCGTTGATATCGCAGGTTTCTGGAGTGAGATACTTGGTTACGATAGCTCCAGCTATCATCACTACGAAGAAGGAAATCAACAAGTATCCCACTTTGGAGGACTGAGTGTCATCCACAAGTCTGGTGAGAACAATTTGGCCGAAGACAGATCCTAGCTTGCCGGTGGCGGCGGAAATTCCGTGGCATGCGCACCTGTAGCGTGTTGGGAATGCTTCTGCTGGTATCTACATGCGAGTCAGCCCGGACCAAGCACCCCCACCTCTGGGACTTACAATGAATGTCGTCGTATTTGGACCTGTAATAAGGATCAGTCACAGCTCAAGAGACGTTACAGATACATTTGGAGGATTCGAACTCACCAGCATTGAAGAAAAACTGGCAAAGTACATAGACTGCAACGATCCAGACAGCAGCCGTCGTATTCAGTAGCTTGACATAGAGCGCTCCAACAACCACGAACAGCATGGATAAAATAAGGAAGGACCACATCTGTATGATTCTGCGGCTGAAATTGTTCATAATCTTTATCGCTACGGCGCCCCCGAGAACAGCCCCGATCGAGGTTGCCACCAGCGTATGCCACTCATTGCTCACGAGGTAAGGAAATGGCGGCTGAGCTTTCGGTGTGCTGAACATGCTGGGAATGATGCGAGCGCTATTGACTCCCAAAAGATAGAAGGTAAAGTCCAATAGCATCCAATTGAGGGAAGTCGCGAGTAAGTCTGTCCAGTTTCCTTCGATCCAGAAGAACTTGATAAAGTCTCTTACAGACTGCTCAGGGGGATGAGGGTCCTCGAACTCGTTGGCCCTTACGACCATTGTTTGCGTCTGACTTGCTGGGCCTATTGGTCCCACTGGTAAGTCTCTGGCGGGTGGCTCTAGCGCTATGAAACCATCCAAGGCTTGCCCTGCGTGTCCTGGAAGCGTAGCGTTGCTATTAGCGGGTCCTATCTCCTCTGTTGTCGGTCTTCCAACCTCAGGTGTAATATCATCAAATCTGATGCTTTGGGACCCTTCTTCAAGGCGTATGCTGTCATCATCATTAGATTCGGCGTCAGTGGAGCGTACAGGCCAGTAATCCCGAGTTTGCATGGCTTGGTTGGTGTCATTCTTGACATCTAAAACCCAATAGACCTTCGATTACAGTCAGTACAAGAAGCTAGGACGAAGGAGTTCGAGAGTAACATTACTCACAGATTCAGGTATAGTAAGTCGAAATACAATGGCGATAGCTGCAGGCACTGCACCGAGGCCTGAAACCAGACGCCAGACTCGGTCAACTGTCCGAGCGCAATCTGCACCTGTGGGATCCATGAGATGACTTGCATATATCGAGCATGATCCTGGGTTGGTATTGTTCTTAAGGATGTGACTCTGAAACCCCTCCGTTGCGGCAAGAGCCAAGAGCGAAGCCAACAGCTGTCCGACTGGCTGCCAGAAAAACACCGCAGCTATCATCCGACCTCTGTATCTAGTGGGTGCAAACCTAAAACATAAAGGTGATATGAACAATCTGGAAAAGGGTGAAGAATCAAAGGGGTGAGTTGGACATACTCTGAAGTGATGGTAGCACTTAGGGGGTAGTCCGCACCAATTCCACACCCCATTACCAGCCTCCAGAAGATGAACAGTCCGATGATTGACATGGAGTTGTTGACACCAGGAGCTGAGAGAGCGAAGCCTAAAGATGCAATGATGGTGACGACGAGTTCTAGTCCATACATCTTCCTGCGGCCATACTTGTCGGCGAGGATGCCGAAGAGAACCTGACCGAACATCGAACCAAGTAATGTTGCGACGTTCAAGGCAAATTGGTAGCTCGGAGGCACCATTCCTCCATAGTAGACGATGCCGATCATCGGGACTACGGTGTTGATGGCGAAGATCTCAGGAGCTTTGTTAGCATGGAGCCATCCATCCAATGCTTGGATAATGTACTTACATCGTAGGCGTCTGTCATAAACCCTACTCCAGCAACGATGACAATCCACCATCCGAAGCCAGCATCTTCCACTCGGCCGATAACCAGACGTCGCCTTTCTTGCCAAGACTTTCACACCTCGTCAGCACGTGACATATCCACGTGATCCAGCCTCAGGCATAGGGTAGATGACTAACGAGGTGGTATTCGAAGCCACGAAAGTTGTCCACCCAGAAACGAGGCAACCGAAAATGCATTTTGATGTCCCTCACAGGCTCATGGAAAAACAGCTGGTGTTGTTGGAAGAAGATCGTTGTCTTTCCAACATTTGATTAGGGAGTGGGGCAGGTTAAGACAACCTGCAGAGATATTTGGTTCTCCTGGCGGTCGTGTTTCAACACGGTCCAGATGTAACAAAAACCATTCGTTCTGGGACGAGGCTTGAGGCATTTCAAAGACTCAGCCACCACCGAACTGGTTCTGGAGGAGCCCCACCAGAGCGGCAGCATTCTCGCTTTTCGTGGTTGCCTTATCGCATCAGGTAGGGCGACGAATTCCAAGTCGTGTATTTTCTGGTTGCTTAGATTAGGCAAAGATACACTATTTTGATCGCTTCGAAGCGTGGAAATGTTTACTTAATCATGCAGGACACGTTCTCCACTTCCCCACGGTCAATGGCTGGAACCTCCACGTTTTTAGCTGCGCCATATGGCCGGCTCGATCTGGGCTTTGGTTGTGGCTGAGCACGGCATAACCGCGACACCTCCGCTTTAGCAGCACGTTGATTGGTACAGAGCAAAACGACTCTCAGCTGGAACATCAACAAGTTGCTGACTCGACTCATCGTTAGTTTGTTGCAGCCTCACTTGCCATGAGACCGACGTCGGCGCTCGCCGAGCGTAGCTGCCGCTGTCACTGAATCAGATCTCTCCGTTTCCCAACCTCACCGATAGCAAAATCAGTCAAAGGGTTGTGCCGCTATTTCATGCACCAGGGATATCTGCACACACGTCAAGATGGTCCTTCCAGGATGGAATGTTGGGGAGCTCTTGCAAGTTGCGAAAACAGTCTACGACTACATCCAAGCGCTCCGGGGTGCTTCGGATGAGGTCAAATCGTTCGCATCTAAGATCAAAACTTTTTGTGGAGCTTTAGAAGAGCTGGATAAATGTCTTGCAAACCCTACCACAGCTTCAGCTGAAGATACCAAACATCTTCGGGATACCTTGGATGGTTGCTGGACATGTGCCACTGAGTGTCGGAAATTCATTGAGCAGTTCAAGGAGCTCAACGAGCCCATCCAAGGTAAAATCAACGCTGGTGATAAAGTCACCTGGGTCTGGAAGAAAGATACGGCAGCTAGGTTACGTCAAGAAATCAATAGCCAGATCATCGATATCAACCTGCTGCTAGGAATAGCGTCACTGTATGTCTTTGCGACGTTTCAGAGACAACCTTTCGAAGCATCGGGCTGATAAAGATCAGGAAAGACAGTAGGCGGCAGCAGTCTTCTAATCACCGAATGTCAAGACAGACTACGCTGGGCGGTGACATCTCTGTGCCACCAATGCAAGACCAGGCTCGTCAGACGCCCCTTACTCCGGCAGTTTTATTGAATCTACAAAAGGATATTACATCGGATCCTCCGTCGGGTATTGATGCTGGTGGAGGGAAATGGGTTCCTGAAGCGTCTGGCAAATCTTCTTCCACATCTCCAACAATGACACGGGATATTTTCACTCAAGCTCAAAAGTTGTCCTACAGCCCCACCAGCTTATCGGCACCAACCGTCCGCCGGCCATCTTTGCAAGATTTTCCATCACCGGAAGTGCTGATCAGACGTGATTCCCGTATGTCCATGTATACTCCCGTCCCAGATACGACGATGGACAATCTCAGTGGTGTCAAAATGTAGGGCTGGTCGTGCATAAGGGATACCTGATAAAAAGTACCAGAAGCTAATATGCTACCTACTAGCTATTACAACAAGTCAAAACCGCCTTTGCCAATCACAAAGCTTGAGTTCATGACCGATGCTGATGGAAACCCTCGTTATATTATTGCTACGCCTCCTTGTGGTTATAACGCAAGATTCCATCAAAGAAGTAGGCTAGCGTCAGTGTACAAATGGAGTGACATTACTAATTATCTGGCCTTCTTAGTCTCCAAATCATCGCGGTCCATCCCACACACCGAGCATCCTAAAGCCTACGGCAATCAGAAGAGATTCCTTGTCAAGTTTTTAGAACCTCATCAGTTTACGTCCGAGAGGTGGCCACCATCCTCTAAGACACCTAGCATTCAAAGCATGGGAAGCCAAGACACTCCCAGCACAATAGGCTCAGTTGGCAGCGTGGGCACCTCTGTTAGTATTGGGTCACCTGTTCTTTCAGCAGCCAGCGGCAAAGTCAAAGAGGAGACCGAGTATCCAATGTACGAGTTTCAGCGAATAGATGGTATGAGCAATCCTGGATTGTAGTATAAACGATGGATTGCTGATAGGGCACAGAATACTGGAGCTTCCAGGAGAACATTATCGGCAAAAAGATGCTCCTGAACGCACCCGTAGATTACATCGCTTACCAGAGGCAGGGGGAATCCAAGCCAAGCAAGCAGAGTGAAAGACAATACCTTCGCCTATGGAAAGATGGTCGTGGCCAAACCATCATGTTTCATGCGAATAACTCAGGCCAATATCTGGAATATGATCGTCAGTTTTTCGTTCTAAATAAGCAAAGACCGTTTTAGCGAAGACTGACCAAATTGCATAGTGGAGCTCTTTCGTCCGGTCACTGGAGAGTCTCCTTACGAAATCCTGCTTGCCTTGAAAGCCAATGGGGACCCTTCGCCAGAGACGACCAGGAGGCGGTGGTCAATCATATCAAATCGCACCAATTCAATTTCCACTTTACGGGGTTCCAGGTCTCCAACAATATCTGCCGAAAGTTTTATCAAGGGAGTATTTCCTAAAGATTTGATTGGCATAGAATTCCTTACTATCAATTTCACTGATCTTGAAGGTCAGACCCCAGTTCTCTACCGCCTGATAATTTCGAGTTGACCGCTGACGCATGTTTCGGATTTAGATCAGAAACTTTTCCTGGAAAAGGCAAATTTTAATGGCAAAGCCCAAAGCCCAATGATACCCCCTCTAGATTTCGAATTTCCACCCTGAAACCCTTTGCTGGCTGTATCGTTCCCATTGTCACCCTTCTAACGCAGCTCCAGCCGGTAAGGCGAATCACAGACAGCGTGGTTTAAGAGACACGGTGCTGGCCGCAGTATTCGCCTAAAGCTATCGTACTAGTTTAACAAGAGTGGCAGTCGACACTTTAAACTTGACCGGTTGCTTTCAGTGAAAGACATATCTCACCCATCTCAAAGAGGCTTAGCAACTCCACTGGAGTTGAATTCTCGGAAACCCCCTTTCTACAAGAAGGGACACGAGACTCGAAATCGCTCGATCATGTCAGTGTAATAAGTACGTACCTCAGCAACTTCAGATCTTAAAGTGTACTACGGCGTCCTGCGTTCTCAGGTCTCCTACCAAATCTGTCCCATGTCCAAATCGGAGGGAATGACGGCGTTGGCAAGGTTAGAAAGACGAGATTAGAGAGCTGCGAGCCATGAATTATGACACGATACTTTTCAAAGAGTCTCATCTCACCCAGCAGCATCAAAACCCCGCTTGGCTTTCGAACCGGGGTTGGCCGAGTGCCTTATAGGGCCCTTCATGAACATCCACCTAGACTACCTACCAGCATTTAGTCCGGTATGGCTCATTATAAACCGCAGCAATGGAGAGAAGGTGTATTAGTTTATGTTACTATCATACATCTCATACATCTATCATTATCATAACCCCTTACAACTGGTATACTGAAACGTATACAACCAATTTGCCAAACCATATACAACCATAAATTCCATATCCCCCCAACCATCCCCCACTTCCCACCTCTGTCAACGTACCCACTCCACCCTACTTTCCAAGCCCCAAAGGATTCCCCGCTGATCTCTTCCCCCCAGCCTTCCCTCCCCCACCCACCACCGTCTGTCGTCCGCTAACAGCATTCCTTCCTGTCCCCAACGGATTTTGCGCCGTCTGGCTTCGGGTGCCCGAAGCTTTCGTCGCATCTTTGACACCGTTGCCATAGTCGCGCGCCCCGTTGCCCCAGCCGTTGGTCGTGTTGGTTACTCTGCGCAGCCGGGGTGGGTTAGCGGTGCGCGGACTGCTGGATGTGGGCATTGGGGGAGGGGAGGATAAACGGTTGGAGATGGAGATTAGGAGAGACGAACGAGTTTCCAACCCCGCGACCAGTGTTCTGGACGGTTTTGCCGGCGCTATCGACCGCGCCACCTGCGAAGGAGCCGGCGGCTGCGACGCCAGATTGGATGCCGCGAGAGATGAAGTTGTCGTTTGGTGCCATGGTCGGCTGTAGGTTTCTATCTGGGTACCGATATGGAATGGTTGAAGTAGAGTTGGGATAGGATTGGGTGGATTCGAATTGTGAGATAAGGTATGAATCTTATAGATGGAGTTGGGATAGTGTAGATCCAGGTTCTCTCGCAGCTCTAGGATGTTTGACGTCATCGTGCATGAGACGTTTGGGAGGCGGGTACCTTAGTGCTGGTGATCTGGGCATTCGAACCTCACCGTCGTTCCGAAAGCGTCCAATCTTGAATTATTGTAGAATAAACGCTATCGATTCTCTGTCATTGGGTCAAGCGGTAATAATGCGTCTCAAACACGTTCCGATCCGACTGAAAAAATTCTCGCGTCTCTATGTTCGGACATATCGCACCTAGAGCTGAAAAGGAAACACACAGATACACAAACGCACGACTCAGCGTGAACGCAAAATTGCCAAGCCATCAAAGATGTCTAACAACCGTAGAGAGGTCAATCTGTCATGCACCTATCGAGTATAGAAGAATAGCAGAACGCTGACTATGCTTCCAGACACCCTGCAAGCTGTGTGGGATGAGCTTCAACATTGGCCGGGTTCGGAAGCCAGATGAACCATATGAGGCCGCCTGGAACCCTGAATGTGGTGAACCGGGTCAATTTTTGGCTGGCGATTACAAGAACTTTATCAGCATGGATGATGAAAAAGGACCTCGCTGTCCAGAATCTGCTGGTTGTCGAGATGTTAGGAGAGAAACGAGTGACAAGCATCCCGACTGTGTTGAAATTGACGGTGATGATGGAGAAACGGATGATTCTGATGATGAGTATATCTATGAATCTGAACAAGACGAGTCGGACAGCAGTTACACAGAGGGAGAAGAAGAGCTTGACGAGGAAAATGAAAAGAGTGATTGTATGCCAACGTACGGTTGGAAAAAGCACAGCAGTGCCTCTCAGGGGAGAAACGTCAGAAGTTGTCGTCTGAAAGGCAAAGATAACCAAAATACAGCATACTCTTCTGTTACCCGAGATGAATTACGCGCAATGATCGATTTCGTTAAAATAGCACAGCCTTGCAAACCAACTGCCGAAGCAGCCACCCAGTCCGCATCCCCCAAGTCCAACGAAGACAGCGAACTCGACGAGGAATTTTATAAACTAGGCAGAGACAACGGAGAGCTAGAACATCTAGCAGGACCTGACTGTGGCCCCCTATATGGCTACTCCGGTTGCCGTATCACCTCTGAAGAAATGAAGGGATGCACTACGGTGCAATGGCTGGTCTATAAGACTCCGGAGTGGGATGTTGAGTTTGATGATCAGATCTTCGAGCTAAGAAGCCAATATTTCCTTACTGGCCTCAGTGGGCGGATGCCCTCGAGTGACGACGATGGGTCGGAATTTGTACCAGTCCGTCATGGAGCAGACACTCTATACCCGGATACGGTTTCATTCGGCGATGTAAGTCATACCTGGGCAAGACCGAGTCTTTTCAATCTCCGGGAAAATATTGCCGCTGATATTGAATTCATCTTCGCAGCATCCTCTTGAGGCGGAGACACCAATGCCGTTTCACCCCACCTGCTTCGAGATCTTCACCCGTGCTTCTCGCCTTCTCAGCCACCACATCGACATCCACGGTCTAGCCGGGTGGCGACGGCTCGAGTCGAGCTACCGAGCCGAGAGAGACTTCCCACGCCATAACGCTGTGAAACAATGCGCGTACGAATGGTGGTATCATGAACCCGGCTATGAATGGCTTGCTGCCAACCCCGTCCTTGTCCCTTTGCTCCCCTCTCTTCTCTGCTCTGCTGCACATGAGGAACATACGCCTCTCGAGGAAGCATACTTAAGCTCCAACGACCCATTCAAGAAACTGCCCCTGGAAATGAAAGACGCCATCCTCGACCTCCTTCCCCCTACCGATATCGCGAGCCTGCGCCTAGCGTCGTGCGCAACACACTTGCCCATTTCGCACTGGCGGGAACTGCTTTGGAAAGAAATGCCATGGTTGTGGGAAATCTGGGACGACGTCGCCCCTTCCACCTGGGCCACCATCTCCGTCCCTGCTCTAGCTGCAAAACAAAAAGAATACGAGAACATGGAAGCGCTGTTGAAAGAGCGTCACGCGATCATCAAGGAGGAGATGCCAGAGATTCTCGATTTGTGGTCTCATCGCCATGGTACCACAGTGGACAAGTCCTATGCGAGCGTTGCTGGCTGGTCAGAGATAGGAGATCCGATAACGCCACAGCTAGTGTGGCACACGAATTGGTGTCTTCTTTACTACTTGATCGGATCGCGCTGGGCTGATCTCAAGGGTTTGCAGAACCGGCAGAGGATTTGGGAAGATATTCAAGAGATCCTAAGCCGGATCGAGAGGTATCGGGAGGAGGGCAGCATAGTGTAGGGAATGTCTTTTGACTGAAGGTGGTGGATAGGGAGGTGTGGGTGGAAACTATCGAGGTAATGGCTGTGGTTTGTTGAGTTTTCTGACCCTGGAGCTTCATTCACCTTCTCGACTTCCACACATAGCTGAACGCTGCGTCTGCTGCTTTTCGCTCCCTAGCTTACAGTCCAGAATTGTAGTAAATCACTGCTCTAACCACAAAGAATAAAGTCTAAGCTGATCTCTCTCCAAGAGGGAAGATGACATGAATCTAATTTTGACGGCTATTTAAGCCGAGAAGGAGGCAGGGATAGGGCAAGGGGTTTGCTGCGAGTCGAGGGTGGGATGCGAGGGTTATAGTCAGATGAGCCACGAGGTCAAAACTCTCAGAGCTCTTTGATCTTGATATATAGCTCTCCGTTTCCTAAATCTACCCCAGTCCGACTGCACTTGTATATTGAATGAATGCGACCGGCTTCGGGTATAGACGCAAACTGGACACTTTTAACTCGAGGGAACCACTAGCCGTATGCTAAACCAGGAGTGATTGCGCTTTCCTTCGATTCATATGTATATACATGCGTGCCGCAATATTGAGTGGCTGTTTAACATAGACGATGACCCCAACTAAAAACCACAGCAAACACGACCTGCACGATTCTATCAATTTCCAAGCTTCTTGCTCTGACGGAAGTTCGGTAAAGCGAGAAAGGCCCCGATCGAATCCTCTTCTCTTCTCCCTTCTCTGCACCTAACGATGGAGATATCCAAACCCGGCGTCGACCATACCATGAACGAAAAAAAACCCAGATATATATCCCACTAGGGCGACCGCGCCCACTGAGGTACCACGGCTTTCCTCTCATCAACGGGGTCATCGAACGATACATCATGGCTTGAACCGTATCTTCCACAACGATACCCGCGGCTTGCATGCAGGAAAAGCGGATAGCGCCCAGAACTGGTTCCGGTTCAGGCCTTGCGCGATATCGCTCAGGGAGAGGAAAGTGAGGAATAGGCGGGTATACTCTGATGGCAGCGTTCCTTGCGGGGAGGCGAAGCACAGAATCGGCGATGAAGTTTGCCGGACTTGACATTTTTTGGTTGTTGCTGGTACTTGTGCCAGAATAGATACCATGCACGCCATTTATTCCGTTCTGTCTCAAGTTCTTTCACTCAAGATATCGAGCTTGGGAGTGTGGGCTACGGGAGTTTTCAGACATGTTGGAAGGATTTGAACACACTCAAGCGACAATCAAAGGGAGAGCTGCAGGACGTACAGGCGAGGAAAGGGCCTGTAAAAACCCCTACTAAAGCTTCTTTCTCAGATAAATGTTACTTGTTATTGATTATCATGACATTGTTCGTTTAGTAGGAGTCTCAAGGTCTGAACTCGACACTCATGCAGCTACTGTAAGCACGCTAATCTCCTTGAGGCGTAGGGTACACTAGGTACCTCCAAGCACCTACAAGTAGCTCAATCCGATGGTAGGTAGACGAGCCGATGTGGGAATGGCACAACAGCACCGCTGTGTCAGTCTTACTACCCCGAATCCGGTTATGAATATAATGCGGGGCTGTTGCGGAATCAAGAGAAAACAAACACGATCAGCAAGCACGAAGTTGAAAGAAACCCTCGCTAAGCAGCCTGGTCTGTGCATGAGGTGTAAGGTACTGTACTGTATCGTACATATCCTTGTCGTCAAATGACCTTGACCACAAGGCTTCATTAGGCCAATGCTTCTCGCGTCTTCAAGTGTTGAGTGACATTGTGGCGTCCTTTGGAAGCGAACGTCTTTCCACCGTGGTCGAGACGTTCGCGCAAACACGATACGAGCTGCAGTGTCTGCCTTTGCAGGAAAACCAATAAGCCACCAAGCCCGTCAAGCCGTCAAGCCGTCAAGCCGTCAAGCTTGGAAGCGTCCATCTACTTCAGGCTCCCCGTCCCCAATTCGTTCAGCTCTTGTTTCTGAATGCTGATTCCGTAGCTGAAAGCTTTTCTTCCTTCTTTCCCAAGATCACTCTTCCACTTCCTTCGACTCTCTTTCCGCCCTCACCCAACATGCATTTCCTTCCCAACTTCCTCTTCATCCTCCCCCTCGCAGCCGCTGCCTCCGCTATTAGTTGCAATCACGACAATTGCTACCGTGAGATCATAGCCTACGAGAGCAAAACCGCGCCCGCCTTCTGCAGTGTCTATCTTGCCGCTACGTAATGCTTACCTCACTTCCTTCAACCTGTCCCTCCAACCTCTCCCTTCAACCTTCCCTTCAACTGCCCTTTCAGCTTGCTCCTTCAACCTTCCCTTCAACTGCCCTTTCAGCTTGCTCCTTCAAGCTCCCCTTTTAAACCCCCGCTTTTGAAGTCATCGGCCAGCCCTCTCCTCATTGCCCCAGTCACTTTCAACTCCCTCTGACCTTTCCCACTTCCTCATCACTAATATCCTCTCAGCTCAATCCAAGCCCCCAACCCTATCGCCACCTGTGGTGCCTCTCGCATCTCCAGCGCTTGCAAGTGCCTAGCGACCGCCACGCCTACTGTGACGACAACCACTGCGACGACCACGACGTCTACCTGTCCGGCGGTGGTGAGTGCACCAGGTTGCCCGACGTCAGCGACGTACTGCTGCACGTACTATTGTGGAGCGGCGTTGGTTCCGTTTGGTTTCTGCTCGCCGACGAACGACATCAGTCCGTATTCGTCCTGTTGTGTGTGTGGGACGCCGAACTGTGGGTTGGGACCGGGGTGAGAGGTGGGAAGGTTGAGAGGGGGATATCGAGCGAGGGAGTAAGAGGGGAAACGCACATACTTTTGGAGGGATAGGAGAAGAATCCGACGACGAAGAATATGAGTCACGTAATACAGAGAACACAGCGAGGCTGTCTGGTGAATCGTGGCTCTTTGGTAGAGTCTCATCTTTCTAAGCACATCTACTTATAACGACACGATCACAAATTGGAGAACATTCATACGGCAGATCACGCACTACTCTAATCACCAGTGTACATGAACAGATCCTCCAACGCCTATCCGCAATCCCCATCACGACCAAGGGCCTTCGCATCACGAGAAGCACTGATAAAAGAGACGAAGATCCCACCACTTAACCAGTCACTCTGGCCCATCCTTTCAGTCAAGATGTGTACCTACCCCCTCGCCACCGTGCCTATGTACTCCACAGCTGCCAGCCTTCTTCACTGCACCATTTCTGACGGACACCGGCAAGGCCTTTTCCACTATCATTTACACCCGCATGGAAAGTGTACTGTTGAGACATGAACTGGACGCGAGGCAAGTCGCGGTTGAGCGCAGGTGGCAAGTGACACTCTTCTTTGTTTGGAAAAGATGCAGGCAACTCGGCCCGTCCAGGCTACGTCTCATCGAATACGAGACCATGCTCTTCTTTGCTTCTTCAGTGCTTCCTCAGTGCTTCCTCAGTGCTTCTCTAGTGCTCCATTTAAAAAGCGGCCCTGCTCCCTTTCCCGAATGAAAACGGCCAATCATCGATTTGAAGTTCGAAGCGTACTGTATATAATTTATGTAGATATACAATGAAGTAAATAACCCTCCAAATCTCCAATCCGCTTCCCCCAAATCCCTCGACTCACATCCCCAAAACCTCCATCTCCCTCTGTTCTCGACTCTTAATCGGCTCCCCCCCATCCCAGCAGCAGCATATGTAGGCCAAACTTTCCACGTGCAAACCCGTCCCATCGTCACGGTACTGTGGCTCAGACAAAATCCGCCTTTCAATGACCTCAGACACAAAGTTTCTGGTTTTTTCTCAAATATGCAGAAGAGGGCACGATAGGCAGCATGTGTATGTATGCCCTGGATATAATTCGGTATTACATAGCGCCGAAATAGGTGACACGGGTCGACGTTGTTCTCGAACATGATACCCGTGATTTTTGTTGTTGATGAAGTTGGCAGGTTGGGTTCATGTTTGGTTGATTCGAGGAGGTGAAGGAATTGGAGAGCGCATGTTTCATTAATCGCTATATAGCGTTTAGATATAAGTTGCCGCGAGCTTTTCATCTTCGCGTCGTTCGATCGTTTTGCCCCACATCTTCATCACGTATTAGCATGTGCAGAAAGGTTTCGAATTCTTGGCATCGCATTTGTCACCCCCCCCTCTTTCCCCCCCCTCTTTTATATTTACTATTGAATTCAGACATTCTTGATACCTTGAAACCTTCGAAGCCTATTTTCGTGTTCAAAACATTCAGCAAGTAAAAATGAATTGAAGCTATTCAAAAGCACTTGTTTACTGACCTGTCAAATAACTATGTCTCGAACACTGAATTCAGTCATTCGCTCGATAATAGTACGTCTTCTAATACTACACTGACGCTCTCTAGCTATCATTGAAGAGATTCACTGTTATTTTGATATCGTTTATAATATACTGAAGAATCTATTTATATATCATTTCTCGTGCAGGCCTCAGTTTCGATTCAAGAGCGCTTCTCGCAAGATCTGACTCGTTGAAGACTTGCTTATAGTCTATCTTAAACAGCGGTCATGAGCTATACAGAAAGAGATAATTTGATTTCTATGAGAGAAATGAGACTTAAATGTTTATAGATTCACGATATCGAGAATTCTGAAGAAGAGGCGCTGAAGTAAAAAACAGAGACAACGAGTGAGCATCAGACAAAATGATGAGCTGCGATTAAAATGAGTTGTCAATCTGTTACATCTGACGACTGAGCAGCTTGTGTTCATCGATGAGGCTTTGTTTAACGAGACTACGAGAATGATACTATAGATTTTGATTAGTAGTGTCTGAATAGCTTCATTTTCACCTATTTGAAATGTTTTGATGCGATAATAGATGTCGAGGGATTTAGATTAATTCATAATTAATTTAATAAACTAAGTAAATAATAGCTATTTACATGGTTGTGCGCAAAGGAAGCACATAGGGTAGAAAGTCATGAAGGGAGCCATGAAGGGAATCATGAAGAAAATCATGAAGGGAGCCATGAAGGGTGTTCGGTAGAGAATCATGAAGGAAGTCATGAAGGAAGCCATGAAGGGTATTCGGTAGGAAGCCATGAAGGATGCGTTCTATTGAGCTAATTAGCATGTGCTAAGAAGCATGTATGAAGCATACTATAAAGTAGGCCATAGAGCGAATAACGCGTATTCGAACGCGTCGCATGAAGCATGGTTTAGAAGCATGTTTTGAAGCGAGTAGGCTGGCGAGTAGGCGAACGAGCTGGTAGCTGAGTTGGCAGCTCAGTTGGTAGGTGAACATGTAGGTAGGCGAGTAGGTAGGGTGGTGAGTAGAATGGTGAGCATGTAGGGTGGCGAGTAGGTAGAGTGTAGAATGCAAAGGACGAACAGCAAAAGTAAAAGCTCTGCATGTCGGTTCAGCCCTATGAAGCGAAGATGTCACTTGGCTCAGAACTGAATAAGAGCTACCTGAGCCGTTCTAGCTCGGACCGTTTGGTTGAGCTGCTTTTCGATTTGTCGATGCACGTCATTCGGCCTTATCTGATACTAGAATATATTGGTACAAATTTTCCTTTTTGGAGAATCCGCTTGATTCGGACCGGGTTGACTTGGACCCTAAAACCCGACTCTAACCCGACCCTACGGCAGGCCTAATTCAAGTCTCGAGTTTTCGATTTTTGATTCGAGTAACTTGTGTTATATTATTTACACGTCGATAGCAAGAATCTGTTTGAACTTGAATTAATGTTACGAGATCAGCATAAATGAGTTCATATGAATTCTTTCTAATTAGGAGTTTTAGTTGAAGAAGAAAGCTCTTCGTGTGCGTGCAGCAAGTCTTAACTGTCAGAACCACAACCGTAACAGACATATGCTCAACGTATGCGAATTCATCTTTCGACTCAATGTCAGGTCTTAAGTAGCCACTCGCTCTCGACTAAGCGAACCCTCTGTACTAGCGCAGCTCGAAGATCAAGTTCAAATCACCCGGGTTTCCGGTTAGTTGGTCTCTCATATCGCGTTCGACAGCCTCGCCATTGTCACCCTGCGCAAAGCAGATGCGGAACGTGGAAAGCAATCTTGCTGTGACTAGGCGAATCTCAGTAAGTGCCAAGGCCTTGCCAACGCAGCTTGTTCGACCTGCAGCAACAATCAGTACTCGGCCTGTCACCAAGCAGATATTTTACTTACCAAGCCCGAAAGGTGCGAATGCTCGTTTGTCTCGTATCATTTGCGGGCAACTATACCAACGCTCTGGGCAGAATCTGTGAGGCTCTTCCCAAGCCGATTCGACTATTTCTCATTTAGAAGTAAGCAACGGTTCAAAGAACAAAATAACCCTCAGACTACCTTAAACATGCTGTTCTAGAAGAAAAATTGGCTTACGTCTTCCAATTGAGTAGCGAGGTGCCGCAATCTTGATATTGCCCGGAATGAACGTGCCTTCCACTTCCATTCCCTCCGGCGGACTGACCCGTGTGACAAATGTCAAGACAGCAGGAAGCAGGCGCATTGCTTCGTTGATGGCTCCATTAAGATGAGGAAGTGTCGCGAGAGCTTTTGCGTCCTGTACATCTATGGTAGCGAGCTCTTCATGGATTCTTTCGACATCATTGGGATGGCGAGCAAGTAAATAGAGAAGAGTCGTTAAACTTGGAGCTGTTGTATCACTAAATCAACGTCCAGGTGTCAGTCTACCGCAACGATACAAAGTCTCGATTGGACTAGCTTAGGCTTTTGCAAGCAGCTGATTTACCTTCCAGCCACGACGACAGTAGCAGTATCCCCGCTCAGCCACCTTTGGTGGTCTTTGTCACCCTTGTTATTTTCCGCATCTTCGATGAACCAAGACGCAATATCCCGCTCTTTGACTTCAGTCTGGATAAGACCACAAGAATAAGTAAAAAGCGGCACCAGCTCGCACCCAGGACAGGGCCTCACCTTCATACGACGTTCCATACAACTATCGCAGAATGCTAGCATTCCAAACCAATCTTTGACCTTCCACAGCCCTGGTATGAATGCAAAGCCCATGCGAGGAATCCAAATGGCCGGGCTGAATGGCCCGAGCAAAGTAATAGCGGACCGCAGCTTTTGGATCGCTGCGTGGTATTCCCGCTTCTCCATCATGCCGAAGTCCTGGCTGAACGCAAAGTCACCCATTAAGTCGAACGAGAACCATCGCATAAGGTCGTTCACGAGCATAGGTCGATCTTTGCCCTGCGCAATGCGCTCTTCAAGTCCGGACACTTTCCTCAAGATTCGAGGCTCGTAAACCGTTAGAGCTAGAAATTTCAGTTCCGCCTGAAAGAGAGACGATCTGCTTGTACTCGTGTTGGAATCTCACCTTTTGTGCTGAGTGATTGAGACCAAATACGTCTCCTATCATCGTGCAACGATTTATCTCTTGTGAAAACGGAGGAAACCCGAGGATAAAGCAAGTCGTACCAATCAGATCTCGTGGTATTACTCTTAGATCCGTCCATTGATTCAAATGCCGCGGGATGAAAGATTGTGATTTCACTCGGACCTAGAAGCCGTTGTAACAGAAGAACCTGTTGTGAAAGCATGTAAAGAATGCTCACCTGTCCGCACAAATGATCCATACTCTTGATGCAGTTTCTCCAGCACTAAGTGGTTGCGGGAATCTCGACACTGCCAGACATGCCATAATTTGGACAAAGCGGCGAGCCGTGGACCGGGAAAGTGGCCTAACTGGTGGAAGTAGATGCGGTAGATTGCAATGCTCGTGAAGAGAGACATTAAATAACAGGCAATCAAGGCAAGAGCGTCAGCGGTCCCACCCTTCGTGCTGCCAGTGAATTGGAGATTAGCGCCAATGAGAAGCAGTGCGAGTATGATGTGCGTAGAGAAAATTGTAGGAGCCAATAAGTGCCATTCCCCTCGAATGAACACCAGCTGGTGGGCCAGCAGTCCCACAATGCTCGCGAACAAAAACTTCGGTAACATAGCGAAGAACGAAGAATGGCTTATGAAGGAAGGTTAGGAATAAAGCTTGCGTATTGCTGCTGGTAAGGGCAACAATACGTCTATCGAAGCTTTTCCCCAGGACCGCGCTACGTCCACAGATCATGCGGTCGTCTGAACTTGCCTAGTTCTACTACCGGGCCTGGAAATTCGATTTGGGGCACTGCGTGGAGATCAGTAGGTAGTAAGTTGAGCGGTCGCCATTTACGCCATCGGACATGGATCTTCCTGCACACCGATCAGCAAGGCTGAGAGCAGTTATACGAGGTGGGCATGTACTTGCATTAGTCCCATGCATCCTTCGTCGGTTTTGGCTGAGGGTGTAGACTTTCCCCATGGTATTACCGGCCTGAAACGTTTTTGCCATCTCACTCAATCCTTCATGTTCCGAAAAACGGTCTTTGAACCGCAGATCATCGGAGCTTTACCTTCTAGTGGCTGCGTCTCCGCAATGATGGAGGGATCAGAGCCCTACGCCTGAGGTATTGTCCAGCTGAGTCTCAAATTGTCCTCGGCCGGCGTCCATCCCTGCCTCTTTGGCATCGGCTGTGACGGCACCGGATCAATGCGCTACAAAAGATGGTGCCCTGTTCTGGCATTGAACACGCCGACTTACAAGACCTTAGCGTTGCCGTTCAAGGAGTTTGGCTCGGCCCGTATGATAACCATATACGACTAGATCTGAACGGACATCATATCAGCCTCGGTGGCTTTATAGATAGGTTTCTATACATACTTTCCTTCGCATTACAAGACAACCCTTCGTGAAGGACGTTTGCTATCCTGAATCCATATCGCTTGCTATATGGCTATTATCAAGCAACATCCGAGCTGCTCATGTGATTTTATTAGCACAAATATGAGACTCTTGGATGTCAAAGATCCTGATCATAGCTCTAGTGTCGTCCTTCCTCGGACTGCATCTTTATTCGAAATCGGTATATTTCACTGCTATAGCCTATGGCTTTTCACCTCCAGTGATCTCAAGACCATCGTAGGACCGTCTCTCGTCTTCGGAATAACGAATGCCCTGGGGGTTGCGAATTACGGCCTGAGAGATCCTAGACAGCCAATGGGCAACGAAATCGTGCGAAGGCTCCCAGTGGTTCTTTTATGGATCTGGATGAATCTTCTGCCATTCACTATCAATAACCAAAAAGATACTGCTGCCATCGAAGAAGACCAGATGAATAAGCCTTGGAGAACACTCCCGTCACAACGAATGACTCCTCGACAAGCCGAGCACCTCATGTTAGCGCTCTATCCCCTCGCGGTGGGTCTAAGTCTCCTGACGGGCGGAGTCGGGCAGTCAGTGGGTCTGGCAGTTTTGGGTACATGGTACAACAACTTCACTGGTGGCGATGCCAATTGTTTGGTGAGGAACTTGATCAACGCTGGTGGCTACGTATGCTTCACTTCAGGTGCCATGGAGGTAGCTCTTGGCTATCCGTTGCCACTTGAGAGACTCTTGGTGCAATGGTTCAGTGTGGTTGCCGCAGTAATCTTCACCACTGTGCATTTACAAGATATGTATGATCAAATCGGTGATAGCATGAGAGGACGGAAGACCGTGCCGCTAGTCATTGGCGATATGCCAGCGAGGTGGACCATTGCTATTCCTATGGTCTTTTGGGGTTATGTTTGCCCATGGTTCTGGAATGGGGGAGCCGTGATGTTGACACTGAGTCTGCTCCTAGCTTGCACCGTCGTCGCTCGAACTCTACTGTTTACGAGCATTGATGATGATCGACTGACGTTCAAGGTCTGGAATGCTTGGATGACGCTGGTTTTCGTTATGCCTTTTATGAGTAAAGGGATTCCCTGGTCATAGAGAACCTGCTGGGTGTGGCTCCTGGGGTAAAGACATGTTCGCGGGTCTGGGTTGAGCTTCAGCATTGTAAATCATCACTGGATTGAGGTGCAGAGACTTTGGCTCGCAAAGCTGTAGCAATTCTGCTTCAAAGCCGCGATTTTGCAAAGACCAGTGCATGAATTGAAATTAGACAAACGAATTGAGGTTCACACTTCCGAGATTGGCAAGATGATGTTTCATAAATTCTCGTACCTTGGGCACTCCCCAGCTCGCTCCTATCAGCACATCATATGCCTAAAGCTGGCCCTTGCTGACCGTTACTGTGCCTCAGGTGGCTCCTCTTGGGATCATCCTCGCAGACATCCACCCCCCAAATCCGGAATGTTGAGGAGTGGCCCGTGTCATGCTATCACAGCCGTCATGTGTGACTGAGGAGCGAAATTAACTAGTCGGCAGGCTAGCTCAGCGAGGGCTAAGCTGAGCTTTAGAATATAACGAGCTTGTCTTCGGCATTATATTTCCTAGAATCATCGCTGATACACGTCTCTATCCCAACAACAGGATGTGAAACAAACCTTGGAATTTTTCTATACAAGGGATATACACAATAATGCTTAGAAACATCGTTCGAGGCCGAGCTTTTTTACTCGCTTTATTCTCGAGTCATTTGTGTACAGCCCTGCCAATTGCTCACTCCGACGCTCATGTACCTGTAGCATTACCAATACCAGCCATACCATTCTTTCATTTCCCTGCCGGGAGTTCAGTCGAGAATCTTAGACCCAGACGTAATGGTCAGATCTTAGTGACTATCAGCACAGCGCCAGAATTATACCGTACGTCTTTCAGAAGTCATCCTTCCCCCAGCGGTACCGTGTCTGGAGTCCTGAGATGTTTCATGAGGAATACATCCTAAGGACTATCGAAGCCCATTTCATTAACTTGGAAATCATGAAACAGAGATTGATCCATTCGGCAACCAGACCGGTGGCATTCTGCACCGCTTCGCTGGCTACACGAGCCTGTTCGGGATTACTGAATTGGAAACCGATGTCTTCTACATCATTGCCAGTAATTTCACCGGCGCACCTGATGACTACGGTTTTCAGGGTACCGTCAGTATTTTTGAGGTAGACATCCGCAACACACTAAAGGCAAGCAAGGTCGTGGATGTTCTTCAAGCACAGCTGCTTGATGGCTTCGACGTAGTCAACAAACCGGCCGGCCTCTTAATCGCTGGCGACGCACAGACAGGAACGCTCTACCTAATCGACGTTCATCGACGCACAGCAACCCCCATATTGCAGAACGAACTTCTTGAGCCTACAACGAGTGACCGAGCCGCTGGCCTCGCCCATATAGGCATAAATGGTCTCAAAATTTATGACGGGAAATTGTACTTTACCAATACAGCCAAAGGTACCTACGGCCAAGTTCCTCTTGACCTCTCTACTGGTAAACCATCTGGCAGTCCTTCCGATCTTGCCAATTATTCAACTTTAACGGACGATTTGAGCTTCGATAGTAAGGGAAATGCTTTTATCTCGGAAGATCTAGTTGGTGTCGTGCTGAGGCCAGCCAACACGACGCCTGCGAATAATCATACGAGACTGATTTCGCCATTGGTCGGCACGAATGCAAATTCGTTTGGTCGGACTGCACGTGATGTGTGCACCTTGTATTCGCTCTTTGATGGACCTGTCCCTGGGGTTGCGCGTATCGATGCGGGGAAGGAGGGTTTCTGCGGCCAGGGTATCTGACTGTTCCGTCATGGAAAGGAGAAATGTCAATGAGGCGGGCCCCTAAGCGAGCTTAAACTTAAAGAAAATCTAGCGTCATGAATGCTGTTAGTACGTGACTGAACCGTTTGCGCGACTGAGCCATAAATACGAGTAATTTACATGTGTTTTTGTCTTAGCGTGTGGAGAGATATCACCTCTACCAATCTACATCATCAACCTTCTCCAACGCTTCTTCCTCCTGTATGTTGAAGCAGCGATAGGTGTAAGTGTGTTCGTTCTATGGAGCGAAAGATTCGCCTAAATACAGGGGGATCACATGATCCCACTAGTCTCAAACCAGTCCCAAATAGGCCTAAGCATCTCATTTCAACACTCCCTCTTGCGCAGGCCTATCTATCGTAGACTAGACCTCGTTGACGCGAAACACCTGAAGCTATTCAGAAGACCTCTCTGGCTCCCTGAGCTCCCTCTGCTTGAAAGGCTCCCTCAGGCCAACAAGCTCCCTCTGCTCGAAGGCTCTCTCAGGCCCACAAGCTCTGATATTAAAATCAGTCTTCTAGCCCAATTCCTTCCTCCCTCTGAGATCAGCCGGTTCAGCAACCTTCCAGCTCCCTCTCTTTAACCAGCCGGTTCAGCATTCAGCCAGCTCCCTCCCTTCTGGGACCAGCCGGTTCAGCAGCCAGCCAGCTCCCTTCCTTGCGGGATGTTGGAATACGAGATCATATGGGGGCATTTAGTATATGGGATTGAAGTTGTTAGGAGTCTATCTAGGAGCGAGCAAGTGAAAAATCTACTAGCGAACAAGCTGTGTCGGCAAGAATTCAGCGTTGACAGAGATCCGTATGGTCACAGCACAATTGCTTTCTACGTTTCATATCCGCTTTGCATCTGGTGACCATGGCGAGGTCGTCGAGCGCGACATGAGAGACCAATTGACCGGGAACCCAGGGCAGTTGATCTTGACTTTTGAGCGTCGATAGACTTACGGAGCTCGATAGCACTACACTACCATAAAGGTGAACTTTCTAGCTAGGCACTATACAATTATCATATATGAGAATTGTGTTTGGGCAGCCTTTCCTTCCTTAATCAGCCTTGAATGCAAGAGCGATATGCACATCGTATCTCACATAACACCCAGACTTGATTTCATCAAAGGCTCGACCCTCAAGCTGCTTCAACTCATCCAGCTTACGGGATCCCGGCACCCCGCGTCCTGCCATCATCCTCGCCCAGCCGAACAGCGCCACCATCCCATTACCAGCCAGTACCGCCCTAGTCTCCGCAATCCTATCCGAGCTCACAACATCCTTCTCAGTACCGACGAGTCCAGCATCCTCCATGATTTGCGGCAATGTGTTCCAACCATGCGAGAACCTTTCAAAAAGGGCGTCTCGAAAGAGATTGGACATGAATTGAGATGCAGCCACTGGGGAATCTATCCCACCCCTGTAATACCTCACATTCGTAAAATCATTCTCCTCCCACTGCAAGGCGCCACCGGGTTTCAGAAGCTTGGAGAGGTACCGAACAGCTACTTCCCAGTCTTCAGGGTTCATGGCAGCGACCAGGAGACGAACGTGCACGACATCGTAACGACCGTGCTCTTCGCTTGGTGGTGGTTGCTTCACATCCATGAGACCCAGTTTGACATTTGATGGCAGGGTTTCTGGGGCTGGAAACAGGTCGGAAGAAATGTCGAATCCTTGCAGGGTAGCTTCTGGGTAGGATTCGGCCAGTTGGCATAGGAAGCGTCCTGTGCCAGTACCGACATCGGCAATGGAGGGGGAGGATGATAGCTTGCGGCTGATGGAGGGATGGAGTAGATATCCTATGTTTCTAATCGATTGAGGAAAGTGGCGATTCAGTGAATTCTCTCTTAGCAATTTTAGCATATAGATTACTGTACATACTGAGTCAAGGCGTCAAGCTGTTCGTCGATTCTTTACGCTGTTTAGTGCTGAAATTTTTAAAGGTTGGATTATTGGGAGTCGGGGTTTACCTCCGAGACTCGGTCGATGTACGGTGCATGTGCTCGGAGTACACGTCTGCCATACTGAAGAGGAGGAGGCCTACAACAAGTAGAGCGAGGGTGATAGATTGTGATGGTATTTTCAATGATTAAGGCTATGGCCTTGATTAAAGGGGCGTCTGAAATCGAACTGGACTAAGCTCTGACTTACATATCATAAACGAAGGCCGGATGTCAGGCTCTCAGGGGTCTTGTCTGGGGTTACAGTTGGTGAGGGGTCGAAACTTTTTTTTTTTGATTTCGGCCCCGACTCAACTTTCTGCATATGCTAATCACGAGTTCAAAATTATTTCAATCCCGACTCAGCTTTCTGCATATGCAAATCATGAGCTGAAGAATTAATACTATATAGCTAAAGTAGTTGAAAGATAAACAGCAAGAGCGAAATATTGAAGTCGTGCATATGCACAGCTTGAGCGAAGCATCGGCACAATCACAGAGCATGCATATACATATGCTTAGCATATGCATCAAACATGCAAATTATGAACTCAACTTGTGACACTTTCATTCACAAGCTATCGCTCACGTTATCTTTGTCAGATCTTTCTTCTGCATTTTCTTTTTCATTCTCGCTCATGATTTGCAATATTTGCATTGAGAGAATCTTGAGCGAGCTGAGTTTCTTCTTAGTATATGCGCGGCATATGCGAAGTGCGATACTCATCTTCAAATCATTCAGTCAACTCGTTATCTCATTCGCTCGATTTTGAGTGTCAATGCTTTCATCGTTCATCGATGTTTCTTTGTGCTTGGTTGATGCTGCGCATATGCACAGACGAGGCTTTGATAATCAGATGTGAATTTATTTGTGATCTCACTTAATGCTCTTGACATATGCTTCGCATATGGCCTGAGACTTTTCCAACCCGACGTCAGATCTTGGATGTGCGGGGCATATGCCATTTTTAAAGTTCAACCCGACGTCAAGAATCTTTTTCAATCCCCTATCAGCTGCACCCCGATCTTGTCTTGGCACGAATATGATACTCGGCTCTGAGTCAGCTGCCTATCACGGAAGCTCGCAATTTGTTTTATATTTTACTGAACGCACCAAATTTGTTTCGATGCAAGTCATGCCGAGCTGCATGCAGTCATAAAACACTAAAGCCCATGACTGCATAACAGCCATAACTAAGGAGCTCTGCAACCGTGCCGTGAAGACCCTGGTTGATGCATCGAAGCTCAGATACGAGTACTCTCAAGTGAGTGCTCACGTGGTGTCTCAATCTACCGTAATCGCAATGAATGGATTGCTAACCCGCCCTTTTCATGCACAGTCTGCTACGTCAGGATTATCGTACTGCAGTCATTCTCGGGCTTCCGGACAGAAAATTTTGAACTTTTCCTCGAACAAAACTAACCCACATTTATATTAGTGCTTAACCTACTTTCGGCCCCACCCCACTAACCCCCACTAATACTACTGTCTACCTACTAACACCTACTACTTGTACTATGTACTAGGTACGGAGTACCATCTACCTCCTACTAAGGTATCTTGGTATACGAGGACACGAGGGTAGAGAGGCATGTAGATATATTGACTGAACTATCTAGTAGGTAGGAACTACGGAGGAAAGGAAGAAGTGGGAGGAAGGATAAATACCCCTAGCGGCAAGCCGGCTTCGGCCGGAGCGGAAATAACTAACCACCGGGGTATACGTATGTGCATACGTATGTGCATACGTACCCCGTTTCCAACAAGGTATCCCTTTGACCGCCACAAGGTCGGCCATCCCTTTTGATCAACAGCTAGGCCAATTTTGGTAGCAGCTTGACCAGATAGGGTACGGGTGACGGGTGCTTAATGAACCCCGCTGTCGCCGACTCGCCGAATCCAAATAAATGTTCGTATGCTTAGTCATTGGTGGGGTCCCCCTACTCGCATCGTAGATCATAGGGGTGGCCGACCTTGTGGCGGTCAAAGGGATAGTCCATCCTCGCTGTCACCGCCTTACTGGCGCTACCTGAATACTGGCTATGAGGCTAGGGCCGGCGTCAGCGAGGCCACTTCTACCTTACTCTTTCTCCCTATCTGATGATCTAAGCTCGGAGAATATATACTCCAGCTGAGATACATCCTCCTTCCGGGGCTTCATTAATTTAGCCCGCTTCCTCATCGCTGCTGCCACCCATTTGACCTTATTATCAGCCTTTCGCTGGGCCTCAGCGGCTTCCTAAGACTTCATGCGCAGCTGAGCTTCGGTTTTCTTGCTTCCTACCTTTCGGCTACCTCGAGTGATGATAGCAGATGACATTGGAGCTGGAGGAAGCCGAGCTGTAGCCACTCGAATTCGCCCTTAAGGTTCTCGGATTGATACATTGAATTGAAATGCACATCCTCTACTGGCGCCGGAAGGCCCTTGCTAGTGGAGAAAAGGGTTCTGTCCGGCATATCGTTCGGAGGTGTGGAAGGAGGAACGATCTTCAGCTTTGGCCACCTTCGTGAAAAGGCATGTACAAGTATGGCTAAGTGATGCAAGGCAGTGGAAACAGTTGAAACATGCATTATGCAGACCCCGCTTCGCAAACTGGAATGGGCAACCACATATCACAGCCCTCACGACACCTCCACGTCAGCTCTACGACAATCCTGCGGAGAGACAACGGCACAGCCAGGATGATTCAAGCCGTCTGAAAAGCATCGAAGAGGCGGGCAGCTCGTCGTAGACAGCCCTCGAACGCCAATTGGGCTGCAGCAAATTACAACGGTTTCTTTGTGTGGCCCAGCTGATATATGCAATGCCATTCTCACCAGCCGATGAAATGTAGTTCGAGATTTTCTTTAAAGCAGTCTTACTATACTGCTTGTTCCCTCAATCCGCAAGTTACTTCTCTACTTTGCGTTCTCTAATCGTCCAGTATTGAAAATACCATTACCATGCTCTACAGTAGTCAGGGAAAATCACTCACAATATGGAAGATCATTCTCACCACCATCGTTACTCTGATTGTTGCATTGCGATTCGAGGCAGCCAGAATCAAGAGACGAACACTCCGACTTGACGATTACTTTCTACTTGTTGCATATGTGGGTGCAAGCCTATGCCATTGCTCAGGATCTCCATGCTCATAAGGAAATTAGGTTTGCATGCTCACCCTGGAGAGTCTCTCGGTATGGGGTATTGTTAATGGTCTTGGTGCGCATACTAAAGACTTGAACGAAGACGAGCTCGTTGTACAAATGAAGGTATGAGCAAAACTCGAAATAAAATTATTAACCATTCGCACTGACTCTTGGTACTCTAGATGTTCCTGGGCACTGGTATCGCATGGCTGGTCTCCTCAGTCTTTTGCAAGCTATCAATCCTCTACCTATACATACGTATTTTCACAACCAAACCTTTCCGCATCGCAGCGCAGACTTTGGTCTTCGTCGTTTCTGTATACGGTTTCTCTTTTCTTTGCGTCTTTCTTACCGAGTGCCGGCCGATATCATACTCCTGGAGTCTAGAACCTGGGACCCACTGCAAGAGCATAACCGTGGAAGAAATCGTCTCTGTTAGCATGAACATGGTGATTGATACATCCATTATCATTCTACCGATGCCGCCCTTGTGGGGACTTCAGATGGCGACTAGAAGGAAAGTTGTCGTTAGCGGCCTCTTCAGTCTCGGTCTTCTGTAAGTCTGACACCAATTTTCCAAATCAGCTCGATGCTGTTTCTGGTGTCTGATTAATTTGGACAGTGTCGTCGCGCTTATGGGATGGAGAATAAAGATCACAGTGGAGTCAATGAGCAAGACCGACTTCGTCTATGGTCTGGGCAACATTGCTCTCGTAGCCGACCTCGAGGTCTGGCTTGGTATCACAGTTGCCTGCCTACCCACACTCACACCATTATTTGGAAAATACATCAAGCCAGTGATGTCCAAGATGGCGGGTATCTCCAGGAAGCACACAGCTCAGGAACCTTTGAAACAAGCTCTCGACAGTGTCGGTAGCTCAGAGGCTCGTCGACCTCGCAACAAGCAGTTCAGTCGTCTAGACACTGACTCTCTGCTTGAACTTGGTGAGGGCAATAAGTTTGGACAGGTTGAGACTACAGTGAAGTCACCGAATGCCACAAGAAGAGAAGGTAGAGATCTGAAGAGCGACTTAAATAATATTGTAGTTCGGCATGATATTCGAGTCTATGGCGAGCCGCACAAATAAGACGTTACAACACGCTTTTTTGCTGACAAGTTTGGGGAAAGAAGAATCGAACCTTTTATTAGAAACAGAGAACAGTACTGTTACCCCTGTGGTTAGTAATCTCCGCATTCATCCGGCGCTAGTGGATGAGTATTTACCCTTCGCCCACTTCTTTCTTCCTTCGTAGTTCCTATCTACTAGATAGTTCAGTCAATATATCTACATGCCTCTCTACTCTCATGTCCTCGTATATCAAGAGATTATAAGCTTGAGTTAACTATTTCACTACCGAAAAAATAACATAGACTGACTGCATCAAGTTGAATTGGAAATTTTCGAGGTTCGGATCGGGTCGGGTTGAGAAGTTGAACCCGAGAACTCGGGTCGGGTTGTAAAGCTGAACTCGACAACCCGACCTGAAAACCCGACCCAACCCGACAAGACATTATATAGGGATAAATTATAAATAGACAGTATTCTCTCTTGTTTTTCAAGCAAAGATAAGGCAAAGAGCAAAAAAGTAATGCACAAAGATAATGCAGTTTATTGCAAAAGAACAAGCGAAAATATTGTTCTATCATTCTATGTTGCTATTCTTAACATTCTTGATATTAATTTTGACTCTTTAAGTTCTTGATGAATTGAGTTGAATTGTCTTAATTTCTACTCAAGTCACGTTGAATCAAGTTGAAAATATGCTCAATTCAACTCAAGTTAAGTTGAAAATGTGAGTAATTCAATGTTGCAAGCATGCATGCTTTAAGTTAGTTTAACATAAATCATGTTCAAGACTTTGAGTCAAAGATCATAATTAAAGCTTTGTTAATAAAGCAAATTAAGTTCAAATTGAATTGAATACTTCACAAACAGTGAAACATGCTAAAGCTAGTCTCAATTGAGAATAATAAAAGCTTGCATTTAAAAGTGAGCTTGATGCTCACATCAAAAATGATATCTTTATTCTAAGAATATTTTTGTTGAATCAATGAATACTGTCATCTATCAATGCGCTGAGTAATTATTATTAAGCGAGAATTTAAAAAGAAGATGATTAAATACAAAGCTGAATGAGTGTGTAAGAGATTTTGTCAGAAGCAAAGAATTAACTATGATGAAATCTTTACTTTGATGATCAGAATCATGATCATTAAAATGCTTCTAACATTGATGATTAAATATGATTATGAAGTTGAATAAATGAATGTCATTATCACTTTTTTAAAAGCACATTTAAAGAAAGAGATTTAAATGCAGCAATCATTAAGATTTAAGCAAAAAGAATTAATTTGATTTGAATTCATACACCCTTGTGACATCGGTTTAAGTTCGACCCATGGGGGAAACTATGCTATGTGTATCGAACGGACAAAACCCTCTGAGGGAGAAAACCGCTCGCCGACTACACGACGACTTCACGCCGCCGAAACAATAAAATTGGCACTATGTTATCAGTAATGAACCTATAGCTTCTATTCAGCGCGTGACGCTCGAGTAAACTCTTGGTGAGAGTGTCTGTGCTGTTTGATTATGACGTATCGTCTTTGCCCTGCTCTTCATTGACGATATCCTATACAACGATGCTTCGGTCTCCGATCTTCGATCGCGAAGTCGATTCCGTTGCACCCGTGGTGCTCGTGGTTGTAGTGCCGAAAACTGCGTTCTCTTGCTCAATGATTGTCATTCATTGAGCAGAGAAATATGTGATGGAAGAGAGGCGCGCACGATGGGGAGGTAGAGTGTGATTGTACTGAATAACCCTTTTCTTCTCTTGATTTGACTTGTGTCACGTAGACGTTGAATAGATTGTTAGTATAGGCGTGCGGTCGCAATCGTTCGATGTTTGACTCTGATCGATAGAAGAGGATGCGTTCTGATCGCTCTCTTGCGCTCTCGATTTTCCACGTAGGTAGATGTATGACTTGGCGTCAAGTAAAGAAGATGAGCTCAAGCCCCCCCAGTATATCAGCGTGACCGACGGGTCACTACTCCTTCGGGCACATGTAGTCACGACTCTCAGGCTCATCACCTGGGACGACTATTCTACCTGGTATCTTTCCATCAATTACTCGGCGGCACTGTCGATGTGGTGAAGACGTTCCAGTATACCGGCGCGACCGACGAGTCATCACCCCTTCGGTCACTTGCAGTCACAACTCTCAGACTCTGCACCTGGGTTGTCTAATCACTAGTAGTATCTTTCCATCTCTTACTGACATCGACATGTCATTAATCTTCCTCGTAGATCGGTTGTGACTGTTAGGGGGGGTGTTGTTGCATGGGTGAAAACTCTGCACGACGACTTTCCTGATCACGCAACGTCCTAACATCGTTCGAACTGCGTCGAATTGAGATCTCTTGACTCTTCTGACTTCTATTCGGACACAGAATAGAATCAAAAGGTTCGTAGTCGACATCACGTACAGGTGAATCTCGTTGCCAGTCGCAAAAAGAATTAAATAAAATCTTTTTGATTTGTCATTTAAACAAGACTTTATATGAATCAACTCTTTGAATTAATTAAAGCATTTACATTAAGTGAGTCATTTAGCTTCTGAGCATGAGTGAATACAGCTTAATCAAAACATCAATGCATCATAAATGTCAGCTTAAAAAGAATGTTTATTGAAAGTTTAAGAAGTAAGTTAAATATTATGTTATTTTCAAAGAAATAAAAAGTTATTAATCAATCATTAAACATTGATGTAAATAGTTTGTTAAACATGATTAAACATAATTTATGCAATGAGCAAATGCAGCAAATATTTAATGAATTTTACTCTCAATTATGATTTAACTATTAAATAAATCATTCATTATTTAGTTAAAACTGCTTAGTTAAGACTTTGATATGAATTTTTCAAAATGAAGAAAGTTGAAAAAGTTGAATTTTTTGAATATATCAATTCAGCTTATGCAAATTGTTTGAATTCTTGAAGATTTATCTTCAATTATATGTTTTTTCTATGAAATGAATCAATTAGTTGAAGTTTCAAACATTAGCAATGCATTAGCACATCATCTGTTGAGATTGAATACATTAATAAATGTAATACAGTCAAGAAATTATTCTTTCTGATTTAAGCTTTGAAAAAGATGAAATATGATGATTTGAATACAAATTCATCTATTATTTTAATTGATAATCAAGTGACTATAAAAATGAGTAGCAATCTCATCAATCATCTTTGAGCTAAACATGTTGATACATCATATCACTATGTTCAGAACAAGATAGAAGAGAAAGCAATCAGATTGAAATACATATTCATTGATCAAATGATGATCAATGATCTGATCAAGTCTCTGAAGTCAGGCAAATTCCTGAGGTTCAGATCAGTCATGAAACTAGCTTCAAGAAATGAGGCTATCTTCGTTGAGCATGACGTCAACGAGTAAAAGAACATGAATATACAATCAGTAGAAGATCTGTGTCATGGTGCCAGGTCACCAACCCGGTTTAGAACATAGATCGTCGATACCTTAGGTAACCTCGGTTCATTGAACCTGTTCCGCAGTTCAATGAACCAAGCCACCAACCTAGCCATCGTCATCTTAATCTAGCCTCAGCAATCCTGTTTCGGTCACCTCAGCCGTGTGCGCGGACTCCTGCAATCTTAAGTCAATAGGACTACTGTCTAGCCTTGGTTCTGCCCGGTTCATGTATATAGAAGCCGGGCCCTCGTTCTTTCCTTTCGCTCTTTGTCTTTCGTCTTGTACATTACCTGGTGTATTGTCTTGTACCTAGATCCTATCAAAGTAATAATAATACCAGTCATCTATATTGATAGTACCTCTAGTCTAGCCCAGTCCCTGACAATCTGAATAGCTTCACATGAAGCTTCAATTTCTAAGAGGGAGTGTTGAAAACGAAGTACGTATGCACATACGTATACCTCGATGGTTAGTTATTTCCGCTTCGGCCGAAGCGGCTTGGCGCTAGGGGTATTTATCCTTCCTCTCACTTCTTCTTTCCTTCGTATGCCCTACCTACTAGATAGTTCAGTCAATACATTTATATGCCTTTCTACCCTCGTGTCCTCGTATACCAAGAGTAGCATTAGATATAGATATAGATAAAGTTGCCGCGAGCTTTTCATCTTCGCGTCGCCCGATCGTTTTGCGGCGCCCCACATCTTCATCGCGCGCGCAAACAGCGCGTTCCTCGCTCGTGCGCTTCTGGTCTTTGCCGTCGTCGCTGCTGTCGAAGAGACCGTTAGTTCAGCTGTGCATTGTGGAATCCGTCGAAGAAGCGGGGGGAAGGGGAAGGAAACGTCGGGATTGTCGGCGTCGCGGACGAGGGTGTTGACGCGGTCCTTGTTAGAATAGCGGGAAGCCGGGTGGGATTGAGATGATCGATGATGGCGACGACGTTGGATGGAGTGGATGAAGTGGAAGTGATGATTGTTGTAATATGAATTCTCAAAGTCGTCGCTCTTCTTTCTCTCTTCAACTCAATATCATCATTTCATCATCGTCATTTCACATTTGCTTCAAATAAGAAACCCCATCCCCAGCACTTCTCGACCTGCACCATAAATCCCAGGCCTCGCTACTCGCCCATCCATCACCCCTTCCTTCCCATCCACCACCCCCTAGCAACCCTCCCTCTCCAAACCACCCCCTTCCTACCCCTCACACGCGCAATCCCCCAGTGCACGCGCCACCCATCCGTCTACCTCCCCTTCCTTGCCCATGTCACTTTCCCCATACACCCGCGCTACTATAACTCTAGCATCTCATCTCAGCGCACGGAGCTAGGAATGGCCGTCGTGATGGAGAAGAAAGGTGGGTGGGAGAGATATGGGTTGGGGGCTTGGGGTTGGAGATTCGGGGGGTTTTGGAGCGTGAGGGTGGGGGGTTGGGGGGTTGGGAAAGAAGGGGGGGGGGATGGGGTTTTGTTGGGGTTGGGTGGTGGGGGCGAGGGCGGTGGAGTGGGGGGTGGGCGAGAGGGGCGGGGGTGGGGAGGGGGTTGTGGGGGGGGGGTGGGGGGTTAGATGGTGGTGTGGAGTTGAATGGTGCAAGTGGGAGGAGGTAAAGGAGGATAGGTGTGGTTGTTGAGGCTGTTTGAGGGAAGGGGGTGTGTGGTGAATTTTGAGGATGTTTACGAGTATATAGTACTGATTAGTCGATATGTTCGCTATAATACTCTAACAACCCAACCCCAGACAGTCACCCACCCGCAAATAAACACACGCCATCACTCCAGCATCCCTCCCCCTTCACTCAGGCACCCTCGCCCCCACACTCTTCAACCACTTGCATCTTTTGCCCCTCCCGCCCTCCCAAGTCCTCGCATTCACGAGGCTAAAATCGTTGCTTAGCCCCGGGTTCTGGAACTGGGTTACGACTTGTCCATTAAACGTGCCCGCGTTATAAGGCACGCCGCCCGTCTGGTTCATGTTGATCTGCAGGGGCCGGTGCGGCGTGTAGAGCGGCCAGTGGGTTATTGGGTTTGGAGATGGTGGGGAGGCGGCGATGGAGGGGGGGATGGAGGGGTTGGAGGTTGTGATGAAGGCGCCCCAGACGGCTGTGTGGGGGATAGGTTAGACTCGCTTGCTGCTGCCATTGGAAGGATTGAAGGGGGAGGGGAACTGGGGTACGTACTTTCGAAAGCTTTGACGAAATCAGGCCCGAGAAACGGGCCGGGGTATACACCTGTGTACGCGCCTATGTCTTGCCCGTGCGAGG
>JAABUH010000521.1_pt1 | contig 56147 bp, 50 predicted proteins | sample 5559121 | NCBI WGS metagenome assembly JAABUH01 (sample SAMN10711871, study PRJNA513364) | rock metagenome | isolation source: Antarctica rocks | place: Antarctica: Victoria Land, Battleship Promontory nord | collected 2015-12-28 | reverse complement strand
GGTGTCCGCTTGGCAAGAGCGGCGCAATGCTGGTGCCGTCACGATTGACTGGCGGTTCACGACCGCCGATGCCCGCATCAAGTTGAAGAAGCTTTACCCAACTATCCTACCAGGTTAGCCTACTAGCGCGGCCTTCCAGCCCCTTCGCAGTCCGATCCACGGCGGCGCGGTGCCCCGAGCACACTAGCTCCCGCTCGGGCCGATGAGCGTCCACCTCCCGTCGACCAGGCAGAAGACAACGTCGTAGCCTTCGTGCGGCGGCGCGGCGGCGCGGAACACGAGGCCGCCGTCCGCCCGCCTTACCTCCACGGCCCGCCCGTCGGCGATCACGGCATACGTCAAGTGCGCGAAGTCAATCGGGTCCCTGCGCCAGTGCGGGTCGGCGAACGACTTCACCCACTCCGCACGGTTCTCCGCAGCGGCTTCGGACGCGGTCAGGCCGCGTGCGAGGCCGCCGTCCCTCACCTGTGCCTGGAACAGGGCGGTCGTCTCGCCCACGTTCCTGGCCTCCAGCGCCGATTCGACGCGCACGATGAGGGCGTTGAGGCCCTCCTTCTCCTTCGCGCCAATCGCCACCGTGGAGCCGCGCTGCCACGTGTAGGGGCCGTGCGGCAGGTGCGCCGTGAAATGCCCTTTCGCCTCGAACGGGAGGGGGCGCTTCGGGTCGCCTGGCTCCCAGTCGTAGTGGAACGCCTCGCCCGCTTCCGAGCGGATTCGCACCTCGCAGCGGTCCTGAGGCGGCGGCGCGACCTTGGGGTTGTCCACATAGAGGATGACGGTGTTCTGCCCGTCGGCGACGGCGCTGCCCAGCCTGGACGAGCTGAAATAGCCCACCTTCCCCCCTGGGTTGTGGTCGATCAGCCAGCCATTGACGTAGACGGCGAAGCCCATTTTGGTGTTCGGGATGTCCAGGACGTATCGGGAGGATGGCGGCACGGCTTTTTTTCCTTTCGGCGCGGGGCCGCCCGCCCCGCACAGGCATAGCGCGCCCAGCGCGAGGGCGGATAGGCACAGAATGCCTGACATGCGATTCGTAACGGTTCTCATCAGGGCGGCCTTCTTTCTTCGGCTTTTTTCGGCGAGAGTCCCCGCGTGGGAGGATCGCGTTTTATTCGGGCGGCGGGCGACCCTCACGGCTTCACGGGCGGCGGCGGGCGGCAACGTGAGCGGACGGAGGTTTTGCTGCGCCTGGTCGACGGCGCGCGGGTCTCCGATTTGGCCCCAAAGAAGATGGTCAGGTCTCTCGAATCTCTACTGGCTGACGCTGACGACCCGATTCCCTGAGCCCACATCAGCGAAGCCCCCGCCTCGGATTTTCCTGGGCGGGGACTTCGTCTTCTCTGGAGTTCGTCGTCGGCGGCGGATCGCGTAACGGTCACCAGGGAATCGCGCAGCCGTGGCGATGTTTGGCGCTCAACACCACATGTCCAATTCCTGCGCCTACAACTCGCGAAGCGCCGCCTCCGCGTCCTGGCTTGCAGGCCGCACTGCCTCTTCCACCAGCGCCACCTCCTCGTCCGTCAGCTCACGGAACTTGTCCCTCTTGTTCTTCGAGAGCCTCCCACTGTTCTGCAGGCACAGGCGCGCCAGAAGATTGGCCCTTCGGTCGGGCATTTCCACTACGCCCTGTACGGCGGCCTGCATCACCAGGCACAGGTCGTGGAACTCCCGCGACGCCGTTACCTCCGTGCGCCATCGCCCCATCTCGCCCGCGCCGCCTGGCGGAAGGGGTAGCTCCAAATCCACGAACCCGAGCTCGGGCAGGCACACGAACAGCGTCCCTTCGGGCGACTCGAATTCGCGCCTCAGGTGGTGGTGGCCGTGAATCCACACGTCAGGCTGCCACAGCTCGTAGGCCGCCTGGAGCGCCTGGCGCGTCCGCGAACGGTCCCGTATCCCAAACCCCGCCTCGATGAACGCCTGCGGCCCGTCGTGGGACAGCACCACCCTCGGCTTCGCCCGCTCGTAAATGTCGAGGGCTTCCTGGAACTGAGCCACGGACAGCTCCTCGTCGCGCCACCAGCTCACTCCCTCACGGCGCAGATGCTTGTCGATGGAGTCCGCGCCCGACAGCCAGAAGATGCCCTTCTCGGCGTCGTGGCCCCAGTCACCTATGTAGTTCGGGTGGGCGCGGCACGCCTGGGGCGAGTCGTGGTTGCCACGGAAGAACTTGTGGTCAGGGCTGGGCGGCAGGGAGACGCCACGGAATCCCAGGCCCATGTCGCCGATCTGAATGCTCTCCTGGGCGTCGTTGGCCAGGGCCATGTAGTCCGAAATGCGACCGTGAACGTCGCCGATGATCCTCATGCCCTTATTGTACCCGTGACTCGTCAGCCCCGAGGACGGACAAGGAGTGGTCGGCGGGGCAATAAAACACAGCGGCATTGGCGGAACAGTCAGTAAGGCGGCGCAACCATTCTCCCTCGAAAAAGCAAGTTAGAAATGGGCAAAGCAGCGCGGCGGGTGGATTAGTAGCCGCCCGTGACGTTCTGTGTAGGTCCCCAAATCATTGCTCCATCGGCCTCGGGACGCGGCTCTGGTGTATTCGGTCGGCGTCGGCGCAGGCCCGAAGATCGGCTATTTTCGGTTCACGGCGTCGGCGGCATCCCCGTCGGCGTGCGCATCCCACTCCCGCCTGTACTGCTCGATTTCGACTACGGCCTATTCAGACACATCCTGTGTCCCCAGCCAGGCCCCAAGGCCGACTAGCCGCGCGGCATCTTCGGGGTCGAAGCCTGCCGCGATGAAGCGGTCGTACTGCTTCTGCGATGAAGCGGTCGTAATGCTTCTGCTGGGTGTCGGTCATGGCAACACGATACCCACGCTGGCAGAACGGGCAATAGCTTCAATGGATGACGCTGGTGAAGTGTTTACAATAGACCTCTTGCATAAGCCCCCCGCCCTGAACGGCGGGGCTGTTTAAATGCCCGCTGCCCGCCTGCGCGGGCGCAAGAACGATGCGTCTCAGCCCCCGCGAAGGCGGAGTTTCTGCACTTTCTAGCCCAGGGATTCGACCCTGGAAGACCCTTATGCAAGAGGTCTAATAGGCGCAGGCGGGCCGCCGACGAAATTCCCCTCGGTGAGCTCGTCGCCACGTCCGCCAGGAAGACCGACCAGCCTGTCTCGCGCACGCTCTGCGGAAAGGCTTGTCGCCCTTACCCGCTTCCTGATTGCTGCACTATCTTTTATCCCCTGCGCGGTCCGTGCCAGCATCACGGCGTGTTGATCTTCGTTCAATGCCAACTCCAAGCTGTCCGAGTTTCTGAGGGCGGTCGAGAAATGAGACCATCAAAAAATGCGCGGCGGTCCCACACTCCATCGCTTCCGCGTGTCGCCCTCCGTGCGCTTCTCGACTGTCCAACCGCTCTCGAAACTGCCCCCCAGCAGCTTATCACAATCGGGGCAAGTGAGCGGTGCGCTCTCGCGGCCACCTGGATAAGACGCGGACTCCAGTTCATACGTCGCATTGCAGTCGGGACAATACACCTCTGTCAGCATTATCTCGGGTTCGTGACCAGGCATTACCGCGTCGTCGCCATCCATGCCGTCACCCATGTCGGCGTCGTTTATCTCAATACCTTCCACATCTGAGTTCTCTTCGGTCGCCGTTTCGATCACCGCTTCTTTTTTGGGCGGCTCCTCGCCCCCGAACACCATCGCCCAGTCCTTCACGAGTAGAGCCTCGGCTTCTTTTCTGAGGCCAACCGCCTTCCCGACGTAGCCCGCCGCCTCAGCTACTTCGGCATCACTTATCTTCTTGCCCCAGCGGAACCGCGCGCCGCGCTCTTTGGCGTCACGAATTATCCGCTGCATCTCCTCAGTCAAAGCGTGGTGCTGGGTGTATCCGCCAACCACCTGCTCCAGATCGGTCATCATGCTCGACACGGAGGCGATGTTCTTGAATGTCCAGGAGGCACACTCTTTGAGCGTCTTAGGCACCACGATGTGCCAGGCATCGTCCAAACTTTTTTGGTATTCGCCCACCAGACGTACCAAGCGCTCGTCTTCCAGGTCTATTGGCCCCCAATAATTTCCATCGCCGTTAATGTCTCGGTCGAACTGAAGCACGATCCAGTGATTGAGGTATCCATCGCGGAGGTGCCGCTTCAAACGCTCATGGCTAAACTCTATGTGTGAGATGCGCCGTTCGAGGGCGTGCGCTGGCTGATCGTGGAAAGGAACTGTTGGGGGAGACGCGCCTTCGTCGTCAGGGGATAGGGTGGCGACGTAGCCATCTCCTTCCATCTCGTCCCCCATTATTTCCCAGACCAGCTTATCCGTTTCGATTATCGCGGCCTCATCCCCGAGCGCCGCGATCTCTCGGACGCGCGCCAAAAGGTATTCGAGCTGCCCGTCGGTGTAATGTGAAAGTTGCTTGAGCATGGGCTTGGGTTCTCCATAAAGAGGCGGAATCCTGCACCCGCACCACTCGGTCGGTGGCGCGAGGTGAAGCGGCGGCCCCAGAAAGGTACGGCATGTCCTTTACAGTTATTATGAAGGCAAAATCTGGAAGGCGCGGCCCAACGGTTTCGGCAGGCGGCAAACCAGGACGGGATCGGCGGAGATCGGCAGGCGGGGCGGCGAAAGGCGGCCCAATTGGACCGTACTGCATCCCTCGAAAAACGCGATCCACCGTTCTCGCGAAATAGTGAGATAGCTGGAGAGCCTACACTCCGAACGGCGACCGTCATGGATCGGCGGGCACCACAGGAACCTTGCGCCTCACTGTTTCTTTATGAGCGCGAAGCCCTTCGCCGCCCCCGTATCTCGTGGGTTCTCGGTGATCACAGCCCGCAGTTCCTTTTGGGCGACGTTTGCGTTCCCCCTCAGCGCCAGATAGAACCCATGCGTCACGCGGTACTCTTCGCGCTGTGGGTCCGACGGCTGGCTAAACCGCAATCCTTGTTCGGCTCGCCCCAGCAACGTGCCCGCCTCAGCCAAACCTACCGCATCTCCACCCGCCTTCATCCTAATCACCGCCAAAGTCAGCAGGTCTATAGTGTCGCCAGGCTCCAACGCCAGCGCCCGCTCCATCTGCGTTCGCGCCTGGGGCCAGCGGGTCTGCTGAACCTCCGCCCACGCCGCGATTACATGCAGGCGCGGGGTGTCTTGCCTGTGCGCCTCGGCCTGACAGAACGAGGCTAGTGCCTGGTTCTGCCCTTCCAGGCTCATGATGTGCATCAGCATCTCCGCCGCCCCCTGGTGATCAGGACCTGACAGGCCCAGACGCAGGGCAGCCTCCGCAGGTCCTACCGACCGCTGCGTCTCGAACAGGAGGAACCCGAGCGCGACATCGGCCCGTCGCGCGAGCCGCCCGTCGCGGTTGTGGGAGAGCTGCGTCAGCCGCTGGATCGCCTCCCGCGCGGAACGCCTGGTGCTGGCGGGCATCGCTCCCCAGGCCGCCTGGCTTGGGAAAGGCAGGTGCAGGTGGAAGAAGCCCAGTTCGGACACCTCCTGCCATACGGGATAGGTGATGGCGTACGGGTCGTTCGGCATCAGGCTCGCGGCCCGACGAAAATCGGCAAAGGCCGCCGAGGGGACGCTGGTCTCAAAGGACGGGGCCGCCCCTCCCCGCAGACGTTTCACCTGGTCCAGCAGACTCGGGTGGCCGAAGCCGAGGAACTCGCCGCGCGCGGCGAAGGCGAGGCCCTTTCTAGGCGCGACCTCCACCGCGCGGTCGAAGCTGGCGCGGGCCTCCTCGTCCAGCCGAAGCGCCTGCGAGATCGCGGCGCTGCCGCCAACCCCCGCGCCAGACACCACGGCCTCGGCCTGATGCGACTCTGTGTCTCCCAGGGCGTCCCACAGCCTCCAGGCGCGAGGGCGGTGACTCAGGGACTGACGCAGTTCGGACTTGGCCTTCCGCCACTGTCTGATTTCACTCAGCGAGCGGCTGCGACCCGCAAGGGCAGCCTCAGCCTGGTCTGGTGACGTGTGCCATCGTTTGCGTGCCTGTCGTCGATAAAGAATGGCGACCTGGGTGAACGCCTGTATCGCCCGCACCTCCTGCCCCATGTAGTGCTCGTACCGCGCCAGGAGTTCGTAACGGGGAGCCTCCTGGGGCGTGACTCCGAGGGTGCGGCGCAACGCCTCGGTGCGCAGCGGGGCCTCCGCCGCCTCAGCGCCCGTCAGCAGGTAGAAGCCGTGCGCGGGCGAGTAGCCGACGCCGAGCGACAGGGCCATCTTCCGAGACAACGACGCTTCGGGGAAGGGCAGCGCCTGCCGCAGGCGGGTGTCCAGAGCGGGTTTGGTTCGTGCGGCAGGCGGAGCCGTGAATAGGGCCTGACCACAGGCGGCATTCGTCGCGGCGAGTGTCAGGGTGGTCAGCAGAACGGCGCAGGCAGGCGAAAACTTCATCGTAGCTCCTATGGCCAGCGTCAGTGGGGCTGACTGAATGACCACCAGAACAGACATTGGGGCAGAAGGAAAGTTTCGCAGGGTGTGACTGGGGTGGCGACGGAAAGCGACCGAGGCGAACGCCCTGTACACCTCCGCTCTCGCGTACTTCAATGGCTCGGCGCAGGAGGGCCACCCCACCCCGCCCATTGTGGTGGAGACTGATATGTTATTGAAGTTCGGCGGCATGACGCGCGCCGAGCTGCGTTCGATCAGCTACTCGGAGATGGAGCGGCTCCAGCTCGTCCTGATGGCGCGTGCGGAGGCCATGCTGCCCCAGGCGTCTTCGGGTGGGAGCATCGGGTCGGCTGTCCAGGGTGATGACGGCGACGGGATGCCGTCGTGGATGCACCCGAGCGCGAGCACGAACTGAGTCTCGTCCTGACCAATTGGCCGAAATGCTCCTGAGCGTCGTCGTCGTAGGCACCACACCGCGAGGTCGTTACTGGCCCCGCCAACAGAAGCCACCGCAGTTTCCCAGGGCGGGGTGAAAGTTTCTTCTGTTATTCAGAAAAACAACAGGTTAAATACTCATATTTATGGTATAATGTTCTTGATAACAGAAAAAAGGCGAAACCATGATACAGAGCGACAAACTCAAGGAAGCCCGAGTGGGCCTGAAACTCTCCCAAAGCGCCGTCGCCGCAGAGACGGGCATCGGCGGCTCCTCCCTGTCGGAGTTCGAGAACGGCAAGAGGGAGCCAAGAATGAACCAGCTTCAGTCGCTGGCGCGCGTCTACAGGCAGCCCCTGACGTTCTTTTTTGAGGAGGAAACGCCGCCTCGGGATGCCGTACTGTGGCGGGAGCGCCCGTCCCAGAACGCCGAGGCGATAGAGCACGACTTTCTCGAACTCTGTCGGCGGTACAGCGACCTTGAGCGGTGGTGCGGCGATGTCCTCTCGCCCGATTTGCCCGACATCACCCAAGGCCAGGACGGTTTCAGCTTCCAGAGGGCGGCAGAGGTGGCCAGGAAGGTGGGGAAGGAACTGGGCCTGGGCGACCGCCCGAGTTTCTCACTTCTGCAGATGTTGGAGGACAAGTGCGGCATCAAAATCTTCCACCAGGACATCGATCCCACGGGGACTGCGGCCTCCGTCAGGAGCGGGAGGTATGGATGGGCGGTCCTGCTGAACTCCAGGAGTTCACAGGCGCGTCGGAACTTCGACCTCGCCCACGAGCTGTTTCATCTCCTCACTTGGGAGGTGTTCGGCCACAATACTGATGAGGGCCCCAGCGAATCCAGCCTCGAAGAAGAGAAGTACGCCAACGCCTTCGCGTCGCACCTACTGATGCCCGAGGACGAGGTGCGGAGCGCAGTGGAGAGGCGCAGGCAGGGCGGCAAACTCCCGCTCGCCGCAGTGGTGGAGATCGCCCGCCAGTTCCAAGTGTCAGTCGAGGCGATGGCGTGGCGCATACACTCCCTCTACAGGCTGGACCAAAAGAAGACGGAGCAGGCCGTCGCGGGACTGAAAGGGATGCGATCCCAGGAGCAAGCGTTGTCAGGGCAAAGGGAGGAACCGTCGGCTCTGCCTCAGCGGTATCAGGACCTGGCGCTAAGGGCACTGATGCAGGGGCAGATTTCGGTGGGGAGGTTCGCCGAATACACGGGCGTCAGCGTCCAGGAGGCGATGCGGCGCAACGAGGAGGGCGACCTGGATGCCGAGATTGCGCTTACTGCTCATTGACACGGTGGTCGTCATTCGCCTGCACCAGTTCGGGCTATGGGAGACCGTCATCGGAGCCTGTGACGTACACCTCTCCCGTGGCATCGTGGATGAAGCCCGCTATTATGACGATCTGGACGGCGTCAGGCACCCCATTGACCTGACGGCCTGCGAGGACAACGGGCAGATCGTTGTCCATGGGGTTTCGCTGGCCGAGACGGAGGCGCTGCGGAAGAAGTTCGGCCAAGACATCCTGGAGAAATTAGACGCAGGCGAGGCCGAACTGCTCGCGGTGCTTATCAACCGCCCGTTCGACGAGTATCAGATTTGCTCGGCGGACCGCATCGTGTACCGTGTACTCGGCGCTCTGAAGCTCAGTGACCAGGGCATCTCTTTAGAAGAGGTGTTCAAGGCCATAGGCACCACGCAGGCCACGGAACACCCGTATTCCAAAGCGTTCCGAGAACAGTGGTCGCGGAGGGGCTTCGAGGAAGGCATGACGGGGATGTCCTCCCTGTAATCGTCTACGCCTGTTGGTGCCCCCGCCGAGGGAAGTCTCGGCGGGGGCTTCGCGGTCTCGGCGGTCCTGTGAGGCGAGCCCCTCAATAAACCGTGCCCAGTTCCTGCGCCTGCGCCGTGAGTTCGGCGTGGCGCTTCTTGACGGCCTCCCCCGTGTTCTGTGTCATTGCTGCACCATCTCGACATAGGGCCTCATCTTGTTCCAGACTCGGTCGCGGCGGGCGTAGTCGTAGAGTCTGTCCATGTCGACCCTGCCCCCGTCCCAGGCGTCCTTCAGGGCCTCAAGCGCCACGTTCAGGCCCACACGCCCCGCGTACTTGAAGCTGTCGGCTATCGCCTTCTCCACGCAGTGGATGAGGACGGTCACTCCCTCGATGACGTGTTCCTCCACACCGTCGCTGATCAGTCTCCGATCCATGCTCACTACCTCCATCGGCGTCTCGACGCTGGTCGGCGCACGGGACCGCGATGGCCGTGGGACGGCTACCCAAACGGCCCACGGGAGCTGCGTGCCGATGTCGTGGAAGCTGAGGGCGCTCGTGAGGGCGATGACGGCGTCGGGCATCGCCGCCGCCACCTCAACAAAACTGCGGTAGATCGAAGGCTCGGCATCGGCGAGCGCGAACATCCCCGTCCCGATCTTGACGAGGTCTCCGTTCTTGACGAGCGCGTCCAGATAAGAACGGGAAACCCGAGTATGCCTGTGAAGATCGGGGCCCTTACTCACATGGATTGTGTCCATGTATTTCAGCACGTTGTCTCGCTTGACCGATTTCATGACACCATTGTACCAGAACTATTGTAAAAATTGCAACACTTGTTCAGATACGTTGCTGTTTTCACAGCGCTCTTGGGCATGCCGTCGTGGATGCACCCGAGCGCGAGCACGAACTGAGGGGAAGATCGTCTCGGCGGCCCGCGTCTTTCCCCGTCTTCGGCTGGGTGCCGATCTGTATCGGGCGAAGCGTTTGGATTAACACGAAGCATAATGCACAAAACCTAGTCAAATTGGGTATAATACTTCAAGTTATGCCAAAGAATCCGATCACACCAATGCCCCGCCTCGCTAGACGGATGACCGTCCTGGGCGAGAACCTCCGCCTGGCGCGTCTGCGCCGCAGGCTCACGGCCTCCCAGGTGGCGGAGCGCGCGGGCGTATCGACGCGCACACTCTCCGCCGCCGAACACGGCGGCCCTGGGGTGTCTTTTGGCGTCTACGCCAACATCCTGTTCGTGCTGGGTCTCGACGGTGACCTGGAGGCTCTCGGGCGTGACGACGCGTTCGGGCGCAGGCTGCAGGACGCGGGACTGCTCGTGCCCAAGCGGGTGCGGCGGAAGGCTGAAACCCCCGCTCCACAGGACGCCGCGCAGGACGGGACCCAAAAAGACGAGGCAGCGTAGGGCGAACGAGTGGTCGCGATGCGGTGGAAGTTCAGCCTTTGAGGTTAGGCGGTCATGGCAAAAAAACTGGGAGTATGCACCGCCGATGCCGAGGGCAAAAAAGGGAGCGCCAGTTATATATCATAAATGATATATTTGGAGGTATACTACAGCAGTGCCAGCGAAGGTAAAAATCAATCTTGCGGCGCTGAGGCCGAAGCCGACCGAGTGGCTCTTCTCGACGCTCAGGGACCACAGGCAATCGCCCGAAGATGTGCAGGACGCGCTCGGCAGAGCGCTGATGGTGGCTGAATTCGGCGAGAAGGATGGCAGGGCGAAGCCCCTCCGTGGCTTCAGCGGCGTCTACCAGATCAGCGCCATCCATGACGACGGCAACACATACCGACTGGCTTACACCGTCGCGATGCCGCTGATCATTTACGTCCTGCACGTCTGGACGAAGAAAAGCCACTTCAAAGACCAGACGGACAAGCACGACACCGACCGCATCAATGACCGCGTCGGCGAGATCGAGAAGCGCTATATCGGTGATGTGGAGCGGAACTACGGCGTCACCATCGTGCAAGGCGGCAAGGGAGAATACGATGTCCGATAATCAACAGGCTCAGAAAAATCCGCATGCCCCGAGAGAAATGCGGCTTGAAGACCTAACACCCGACATGGCCCTGCCCCATAACATCTTCGCGGACATGGGCCTGCCGAACGCGGAGATGAGGCAGGCGAAGGCGCTGGTTTCAATCCTGTTCGAGAAGACCCTCAAGGGCCAGGGACTTTCGCAGAGGCAGGCCGCTGAGAGGACGGGCCTCACCCAGCCCGAGGTGTCCAAGATCGTCCGTGGAGTCTGCAGCGGGTTCACGCTGGACCGTCTGCTTTCGGCAATGGCAGCACTGGGACAGGACGTAGAGATCACTTTCCAAGATGCCCCACCCGATCAGAAGCGGGGAGCTGTTCGCGTTGGACCCGCAGAGGCTGACATGGCAACGGGAAACGTGCTGCAAGCCTCGTCAGCAGGCGGGGTTGAGATCGTCGGCATTGACGCATCAAACCCCCTGCGCGCTCGGCGGAAGGCAGCCGCTTCCAGGCCACAGAAGGCTCAAAGCGGGGCGAGCGTATGAGTGACACGATCACCTATGGGCAGTTGACTGGGGCGCTCTCCAGCCTCGGATTCACGGCGCAGGCCCGTGGCCGAGTGACGGTCTTCACGGAGGCGGACCATGACGCCGTAATCATCGTGCCCCGCGCCGATTCGGACGGCGTCGTGCCCGTCCAGTATCTGGTGGCGGCGCGCGAGACGGTGTTCTGGAAGGGAATCGCGCCCAGGAAGGACTTCGACCAAACGACAGGTCAGTCCGTGACTGTCAAGCCGCAGGCGCGGAAGGCATTCGGCGGCACGGCGGCGCAGAAGAGTCGGCTCAGGCGTACAGCCAAATCAGTGGCCGCCTCCAGTCGCAGGCACAGAGCCAAGGTCAAGGCGCGAGTCACGACGGTGAAATCAACCGAGCATGAGACTTGAGTCCGCATAAGGCCCGCCGAGAGAAGTCTCGGCGGGTCTTATGCTTCCCCTGAGGTTCCCAGCGGCCCAGGATCGCCTGGACGGGGTGGCGGCGTCTGGCCGAGGACCCTCCCTCGTCCCTTACCGCACCATCTGGCGGGCGTGGTTTTACGGCACGTCATCGTCTCGGGAACGCGCAGATCGCGCAATGATCGCGCAGCTAGAGATAGTTCAGACCCGCACGGAGAAAGATTATGGCAACTCTAGTCCGCCCAGAACACGATATAACAGCCGACAATCAGGGGCGGGGCGCGGTGCAGGCTGGCGCATCGCAGGGCGAAGCCCTCCGCTTCGTCGCCGAGGGCCTGGCGCGCTACAAGGCGCGGGACTTGGTCGGCGCAATCGACTCCTACCGCCAGGCGCTCGCCTCCGATCCCCAGTGCCTGGAGGCGCGGGAGCGGCTCGGCTATGCCCTTGAGGAGCATCAGGACATTCTGAGCGAGATCGGGAGCGCGCGCGAGCGCCTGGCCGACCGCCCCGATGACGTACAGGCGCGGTTTCGGCTCGCACAGCGCCTGGAGACACTGAGACAGTGGGAAGAGGCGATGGCGGAATTTGCCTCGGTGGGTCAGATCGACGCATCGGGGCGCTGGGGCAAGAGCGCGCAGAAGATGCTGCGGAAGTGTTCCTTACAGATGACCGCGTGATGCGCCCCCGAGGATAGCTAAGGCCCGCCGAGACTTCTCTCGGCGGGCCGTTTTGTTTGGAGCGGCATGGGCGGGTCACTGCTCGGAGCGGATGTCCGAAGCGCAGTCCTGCACGAAACGGTCCCTGAGTGCGTCGAAGTATTTCACGCTCCGCGCGGAAAGCGTGTGGTCGCGGAGGCAGTAGAGCATGAAGCTCTCCGCGAAGCCCTCGGCGTCGCTGGTGGCCGCGTAGAGGGTCGGGGGGCTACTACGGTTAGATCAGCGAGGCGGGGCCGTGAAAGCGGCCCGCCGAAGCCAGAGCTTCTCCCTCGGCAGCATCAACTACAGGATCGTCGGCGTCACGAACGCCACCACCTCAGCTCCACCTAATCGCGGTCCGTCGAACATCCCTGTCAGCGCCACGGTCTCACCACTGTGGACCCTGCCGAATTCCATGAAGCCGACTCCTGTGTCTTGAGGCTCCCCTGCCGCCACAGTGGAAGAAGACGCATTTGTCACGGTCAGGATTTGACTGGGCGCGAAACCCAGAGAGACAGTGCCGTCAGCGTTTACCAGCGGGCGCAGGGAGAAACGGAGGAAGCGCGTGTACTGATGTGGCGGCGGTGACGTGGCGGGCGGGGCCTTTAGCGGGGTGGCCTGTTTCTGGACGGCACCCACCTTCTGGTCAAAGACGACGGTGTCCACCTGCTGAGAATGCACGAAGGCGGCCTCACTGCCGCTAGAAACAGTGTTTAGTGTCGTCTCGCCGAGGCCATGGGCCTTCCCCAGGGCAGTCAAGAGGCGCACGGCGTCTTCCCCCGCGCCGACCTGAAGGTCGAGGTGTTGCAAGCGGGCTTCGCCCCACGGCTGGTGACTGAGGATCACTCGGTCGGCGTGAACCGCACGGAGGCTGACGTGGGCGGCTTTGAGGTCCATGTCGGAGACGAGGGCGAAGGTGACGGCGAGCCGCACCCGTGGAGTGGCTCCAGAGGGCGGGGTGCTTGGAAGCGCTTGGAGCGGCAAACAGAGGGCGCTCAACATTAGAGCGATGGGGATGGAACGGCGCATCATTTTTGACCTTCCTCGCATCCATGCTTGCTTTCGGCATTCTCGGCGACGGTTACGATGCTTAATGTCGTTGTGGGCACCGATGCTGTGGGCGATGAGCGGCCACCACGCAGAAGCGGGCAGGGAACAGGAAACCAGAAGTCGGCCTTGCGCTGACCACAGGGGACAGCAGCATCCCTCGAAAAACGTCAACCCGCTGCACTCTGTCCTGTCCCCCTCGGGTCAGGCGAACCCTTTCAGCCACTCAACTCGTTCTGTAAGACACCAGGGAGAGCAATCTCCTTCAAGTTCGAGCGGAGGACATCATGCGTAAGAGACTGACGGAGCAAGGCCGAACCCCAGAAATCGCTCCAGGCTTCACACTCATAGAGATGCTCGTCGTCCTCGCCGTCCTCTGCATCCTCACCGCCCTGCTGTTCCCCGTCTTCAGCGCCGTCCGCGAGCGGGGCCGCCGCACCGCCTGCCTCTCCAGCGAGCGGCAACTGGGCATGGCCCTGATGCAGTACGCCTATGATAACGGGGAGCAGTTCCCCTTCGGGCCGATAGCGAACCCTGGTACAGGCTGGGCGGGCGACTGTCTGCCGTACATCAAGGACACGGCTCTTTTCCGCTGTCCTGACGACGGCACCACAGCGGGAGGACGCGGTCCAGACGGGTTCGTAGTCTCCTACGCCCTCAACTGTAACTTGGGCGGCGTGCGCTACTCCTCGCCAAAGCTCGGCAGCACTTCCCTCCCCGCAGCGGCCCTGTCGGTCCTGTCCGCCCCCACAAAGACGGTCCTCCTGTTCGAGGCCAGCGACAACGTGACGCGACTGGCTTACACGACCCCGACCATGACGGGACCACTGACCGACTTCGATTCGCCCTCGGGCAACACGGCCACTCACCCTGGCACTCCCGATACGGGCGACACGACGTTCCTGCTGGGCGGCGGGGGCCAGTTCCATGTCGCCGAGGGCGAGATCGTGACGCGCTACGCCACGGGCAACATCGGAGGGCGCGTCCTCAACGGCGGCGCAGGTAGCGCCCCACGGCACGCAGGCGGATCGGACTACTTGGCGTGCGATGGGCATGTGCTGTGGCTGCGGCCTGAACAGGTTTCGGGCGGATCGAGCGCCGCCGCGTCGGACTGCGCGCAGGGGATGGTGGCCGTACAGCCGCCTGACTGCCGCACCCAGGTGAGGCAGAGCGCGGCGGGTACGGGTGACGGTCGGCATGTACTGACGTTCAGCACGCGGTGAGGACGTGGTCAGGCGATCCAGGCGAACAGGCCGCTGTAGGCCGTTTTTCGGCCCACAGCGAGCCGACAATGTTCTCAGGGTATTATGCAGTGGTAAGTGGCGGCGGTCACTGCAATGGCGATTCTGACCACCCCACGTTTAACGGGGCAATCCGTGGGCGATCTCCCGCGCGGCAGCGATCTGATAGGGGGTCGAGAACTGATCGTCCACCTCGTCGGCGAACGCCTGCACGATCTTTGTGATGTCAGAATCTGCGATGCCTTCGGGGGCGATTATGTGGACCTTCCCGCTACGGCAGACCGCCTCAAAATCAGGAGCGGTGTTGGGGCGGTTGAAGAACGTGGTGAGGAAGAAGGCTATTTCCCGCGATGGGGCCTGATCGTGAAGGTCGGCATGAGCGTCTCTCCTCTGATCTTCACGACGCCTCGGCCATGAACAGAACCTGATCCTCATAAGAGCCGAAGTCGCTGTACTCGTCCGAGACGAAATACTCGTAGGCGACCAGGCCAGTTTCTTCAGGGCTGCGACCGCGCTCGTGGTACTCGCTGTAGGGGAACCCGAATACGTCCAGGGCGGTGTACTCCTCATTGTGGCGGGCGAACTCCTGCTGGACGCGCACCATGAACTGGGGGAAGTCTTGATCCATGCAGGGATTGTACCTGATGGATCGGTCGGGGACAATTCGCGCGGCGGTCAGTGGAGACTCGCACCGTGGCAAGTTTGGCCCCGCGTCGGCGGGAACCACGAGTATTTTCGTAGCGAATACGACCGCGAAGGGTAGCGGGATTCGAGGAGGCGGGGCGGCGGGAGACGGCCCACCGATGCCGAGCTGGGCAGCTCGAATCCCTCGAAGAACCGAAAGTGGCACGAGAGCGACAAGCTGTGGCAGGCGTCAAGCACACCTTACAGGGGCTTTTAGTCGAGATCGGGGTGTGATGGCACAGAGACGGCAAGTGGAGAGCCGCTAGGAATGCTGTTTCATTTTCGCGTTCGTGCAGTACGCAAAAAATTGATCATAGCCTGTGCGCTTTTGTAACGCAGCCACAAGTATAAAAGTAGAGGGACGGGCACAACCGACCCCATACTAAGGAGACCTGAGATGAGGGACGGTATTCCCACTGAGATTATCACTTACGCCTGCGGACACGCGCGGGAGTACGACATATTCGACTCGCGCCTGAGGCGAGCGGGAGGCGCGGAAGGGCTGTCCGAGTCCGTCTGCCCGACCTGCGTCCACGCCGATGAGAACGCTAAGGCGATCACCCAGGGGCGGGCGGACGGGCTGCCCGAACTGCAGGGGACCGAGAGGCAGGTGGCGTGGGCCGCTTCGATACGGCAGCAGGGAATCGCCGACATCAACGCACAGTATGAGCGACTGGCGAGCGCCCTCGCGCACCGATGGGAAACACTCGGCGACATCGACGAAATATACATCGCCGAGTGTCTCCAGGCAGCCCAAGACGCAAAGGGCCGATTTGCCTCTGAGACCTCAGCGGCATGGTGGATCGATCACCAGGGCGGGATGGGCGAGCGCTGTCTCCGCTCCGCGACCGCCCTTGTTCCGACCTTGCGTGCCGCCAACAACGCCAGGCTCGGGTTGCCTCACCCTGACGAGATCAGACGCGCCGAGGCGCAGGCAGCAGCACAGGCGGCACGTGAGGCCGCATGGGACGTGGAGAGCCGCGAGAACAAGCGAGTCATGGACGCATATCACGCCGTCCATGAGCCGTATTTCGTTGCGCTCCATCCCCTGGTCGGCAATGGATGGGATGTACAGACCATCGGTGCGGGTGGCGGGGACGCCCCGCGAGATGTCGTCGCCCATCATCGCAAGCACAGGATCACGTACACGGCGGCCACCGACAGGCTACGGTACGACGTGCCCGAGCAATATCGCAAGCATAGGGCGGCTGTTAAGGCAGTTTTCCAGCGAATATCCAGGGAAAATGAGTTCGGCTCTTTGTTCGTCGGAGAGTAGCAATTAGCAGTCTGAAAACTCCAGAGATAGGTTTGGAGGACAGAAACGACTCGACCTCGCGGCCCCCTCCCCACGCACAGCCCCCGCTGTCACCGAGACCCAGCCCTGCCTTCGGTCGGTCCACCACGGTCGCACCCCGCTCCTCTGCCGCTGATCTGTCTGTTTTCTGCCGAACCGATTGTATTGTTTTCGACCGTGCCGCTGACGGCCCACATTCGCGCTCTACGGGCTATTTAGAAGTGCAGACTCAGAACATACCTCGACGGAACACGGGCTGGTTCAGGGCACGGAAAGTCGACACAAGGTTTGTACGGTCGTGAAAAGTTTCTGCGCGCGCGAGGCGGCACTCAAAAAATAGGACGGGGTGGAAGTCTTCTTTTTCTGATGCCAAAGACCACCCGCCGCCCGACCCGCGACGAAGGGGGCCTCCAGGAGTCTCAATGGCACCACTCGACGTGGGGAGACAGCCCATCCAGCGGCGGCGGGTACGGGTGTATCCCCACACCCCCGTACCCCCCGCCTGCTGCTAAGGCCGTGAACAACGCTCGGTTCCGCGTTGACTTCCGCCGATCATGACCGAGGGCGGTGAAAGCGCACGAGGCCGTTTCGCTGATCTTGCCCAGCAACAAAAGATTTCCCGTACTTGCGCCGTCCGCTGTGCCATCGCGCTCCGAATCTACGAGGATAGGAGAAGAGGAGAGACGCAGGACGTTCACCTCCTCTAAACCAGTGGATGGAGGACGAACGATGGACCAAGGCACCACCACGGAACGCCGCAACACGGCGACGCTTCTCACGGCGACACAACTGGAAGCACGCGGATGGACCGACGCCCTGATCCGCGATCTGCTGGGGGAACCCGACCAGACGCGGACCAACCCGCATCACCGCAGCGGACCGCCGATGCGTCTGTATGAGGTCGGACGGATCGAGAAGGTCGAAGGATCGGCGGCGTGGGCCGCCCGCGCCGAGGCTACCCAGAGGCACAAGAAGGGCGTGGCTCAAGCGGTGGAAACCAGGCGGGCCAACCTACGCGCCCATCTGGAGGCGGTGAAGATCACCCTACCCGCTCTGGACCAGGCCGATCTCCTGCGGCTCGCCTGCACCCACTTCAATCAGCGACTGTACGACCGTGGCGACTTCGAGAGTTGGGAAGCGACTTCCGAATCCGAGGCCGCGTTCCTCAAGAGGATCACCGTCAACTACTTGCGGCACATGATGTCTGCCTACGACGCCGAACTCGACGACATCTTCGGCAGGGTTGGTGCGCGAGACGGCTACACTGGGATTAACCGCAAAGCTTACGCGGCCATCGCCAGGGACTACCCTACACTGGTCGCCGAGTGCCAGCGGCAGTTGGATAGGAAGTTCGTTGGGCTGGGCCATGTCAATCGTGACGGATTTGCATAAAGCGTGTCGAAAAGACAGAAGCACGGGCGGCGGGGAAAGCCCCGCCGCCCGTGCTTCTCGGCTCCAATTGAGTCTTCTGCTCTCGCCACTAACGCGGAATCACTCGATGCCGACCGTCTCCTCATCTGCTTCCGACGCGGCCAGTCGCTCGGCAGCCACCGTCGCTACTCGAAAAAGAATCCTATCGCTTTACAACACTGGCGGTTCGCGTCGGTGGCTTGAGGGGCTTGTCCGCAGGATCGGCATGGGCATTCACCCAGATCGTCCGTTGCTCCTTCATGCGCGGATTGGGCCGACGCGGGTGGGCGCTCACCAGCCACTGCCAGTCGTGTTCGCGGGCCGAAAGGCTGTCGCCGCCCTGACGCTGCCCTTCCCCTTCTCGGCGACGGAGTTGGACCACCCTCACCGACGGTGGCTGAAGTCCTTGGTGCTGGCAACGCCTGTGCAAAGGCCGTGGCAGCGCCAACTCCGCCCATCGGAATTCATTCCGTTCTTTACTCCCGCTTAACCACGTCCAACAGCCTCGAACAATGGACGTAGGCGCTGATAGTCGCGGCGTACACGACAGGGTCAAACCATTTCAACGTAACAACATCGTACGCAAAATAGGCGAAAACGCCCAGTTCGTTTTCGGGCGCAATGTGGACCCCGTACGGGCGAAAAATACCTCTAGGGTGCAATGACCCATCGTCCCGATAATGTTCGGGCTCCACGTCCGTCCAGGCAACCGCGCTGTCGCTACCTGCGGGATAGTGACTGACTCGCAGTTTGTCATCATCGGGCAGGTACTCGACTTCGATCCGTTGGTCATCGCGGAAGTTAATCCACATCCCCTTGTCCGTCATCTCCTCGATCATAGTTTTTGATCCTTCCGCGCGATCAGTCTCAGAAATGGGTTCTGTTCCCATGGGCGCGTGTCAGCAGGACCTTTGACAAAGGTTCCACGGCCAACACTTGTTGTATATTGTTTCCACTTCGTAAAAGCTTTACAAAACTATTATCCCCATCTTGGGTGAAAAAGTCAAGGGAATTGTAAAACTTTTCGTCGCGTATAAAATTTACAACACAGTGTTTGACGCCTTCGATGTGTCATAATGGGCAAGTGAGAAACAAAAGGCTGGATAAGTTTTGTTGAAGCATACCGAAGATTTTCGGCCTGAACTTGCGGCGGAGGTCAAAAGGCTTCTCGCCAAGTTCAGCCCGAGTGACAAGCCGTTGACAACGCGGGAAGCCGCCGATCTAACAGGCGTGAGTCATGCGACTGTGGCGAAGATGTTGCGTGGTCTACCAGTCGGCAGATTCGCCACAAAAAAACTTGCCAAACGTCTCGGAGGGGATGTGCGGCTCTTAATCCATTTAAGTGGGCTACCGATGGAGGGATCAGACGATTACAGGAGAGAAACTTCTGATGAAAGCGGGCTTGAGCATCCCACTGTAACGCCCTTGATGCGGTTGAGCGCTTTCACTCCGCAGATACAGTTTGATCGTCAGGCGTTTTCATCAACGGATGACGCGCACGCCTTTGTCGAGTCTTGGTCCTGTGGCGTCCGCGTTGATGGTGACGTTTTGGAGCCTGATTATCATCACGGAGACGTTCTTCTGGTGCAGGAGAGGTTTATCAGATTGGATGGGAAGCAATTCTTGATGCTTCATGAGGGGAATTATGAAACAGGCTTTTTCATTAGGGTTGGCAATCGCGATTACCGTATGAACCCAGAGGGCACACAGTTGACCATGTTGAGCGGCGGCTTTCAGTTCGTCGGCAAGGTGGTCGGATGTTTGCGTGTGGGTTAGCTTCTTCACCAGGCGGCAACGGCGTGCTAGGAGCGACAAAAACGCACGAAGAAAGCTGACCCTGATATGAAGAAGGCTGACTCTGAGCGGGAGAGCGTTGGAGTACAATGTCCTGTTGCAGAGTCCATGCACGATACGGACTAACACTCCTTCATCCTGGATTGACAACTAGGTGCCACTCTGTGATCCCTTCTGCAATGACTGCCATCTCTTTTTAGTCATTGCCGCGCGGCGTTTTCATTCCCACTCGTCCTATTACCCGCCCCCGACATACGGCATCGTCTGCGCGATCACGTTTTCAGGCACCGTATTCGCCCTTAAATGCGCCACCAGCGCCGCTTGCCCTCCCCCGTTCGCCCGAAGCCAGCGTGAACATCGCTCGGCAAACTTCTCCACAGTAGTCCCATACGTCGAGAACCAGTCCTGGCCGCTGCCGACTGTCTCCTGACCGTCCGACGTTGTGTTCGCGGTGCCGTCCCAGGGCGGGGATTTGGCCTCAAGCCCAGCGACGGGCGACGGAGCGGGCGTTCGTCCCACGCCTGACGCGCTGTTACCGACCGCCTGAGCAGGTGCGTATCCCTGGACCTGTGCGGCATTTGGCGTCTGAGATGAGTACGGGACTGATAAACCCACCGTGGGCGACGCGTAGGGAGTCATGGTGCCGTCGGGGTTGAGGGCAGTCGGTGCGGCCTGCGACGGGGCCAGCACCTGCTGTTGCTGTCGGCGCACACCTTCCACGTCGGCGACCTGATACTCGCCGTCCATCAGCCTAAAAATCTGCTCCAGGCGCTCGCGGACGTACTGGTAGGTCGCCGCGCATCCTGGGAAGAGCTGATCGTCCTGGAGGTAGGCCATGCAGCCCAGTGCGGCCTTGGCGTTGCTGGAGATCACCGACTGCTCGCTCGACGTTCGTCGCATGGGCGCGGACTGTAACGAGGTGTGGCTGACCTGCTGACTGAGGAGGGCAGGGTTGAGTGCGTCAAGTGCCTGCTTCACCTCGGCGATGAGCTGCTGCACGAGATGCTTTTGCGTCCCGTACAGACCCGAGCTGTCAATCATCAGCTTGGTGTTGTCCACCTGGGTCCGCATCGTCGTCAACAAACCCGCCGCGTTGCCCTGGGCGGCGTTGTCCCAGTTACTCCAGGCGTTCCAGACGTTGTTGACAACGGACGAGCCGTAACGCCTGCGGCGGGTCGGTCGAGGTGGAAGTCGGTTGTACCAGTGGTGAAAAGCGGACGGAGTTGTGTCAGTGGGGAGGGTATCGGTCGGGCGCATGTCGGGCTCCATGTAAATTGATGATATGGATGGATTCGCCGCGCCGAGAGCGGGGTCCTTGGAAGAATTTGTGGTTGAGTGAAGACACCCCAGGCCAGGAGTTGTCACCATAATGGCCTTGACAGAAATAACCCAACGGTGGTTTAATAGGACAGGAGATTGACACCATGGCGGAACCGCAGGTGAACGTGGCTGACACCAGAGTCGGCGACGTGGATGCCCTCCGCGAAGCGGCAAGGCTCATGGGCCAGGTCAGCACGCAGGCGAAGGCGGCGGCGGCGCGCGAGAACGGCAAGCGCGGCGGCAGACCTAAGGGCATCCCCATGAGCGCCGAGACCCGTCGCAAGATCGGCGAAGCCAGACGCGCACGAGCCTCGCAGAAAGCCAGCTCCTTGCCGACAGGTACATCCCCACTCCCGACTCCGTGATTGGCCAGCGGTTCGCCTTGCGACGCCCTTTCTCACGATGACCGCGCGCCTTGACGGATCATCCAAAACCAGAAACCATCGAGTAAGAACGACGCATGAAAACCCTACGCCAAGCCTGCACACCTCGCGCGTCCGTCTACGACAGCACCAAACGCGACACGGTGCCCGACATCCTCGACCTCGCCAAGGGCAAGATCGACCCCGTCGAGTTCTTCGCCGAGAATTTCACCACCCAGGGCATGAGGACTCTGCTCTCCGAGGCGTTCAAGCGACTGGACGGCGCACAGGCGCAGGGCATCTTCCGTTTGAGCCAGAGCATGGGCGGCGGGAAGACCCACAACCTAATCGCCCTGGGCCTGCTGGCGCAGCACCCTGAGTGGCGCGAGAAGGTCATGTCGGCCTTCTACACGCCGAAGAAGGTACTCGGCCCCGTCCGCGTCGCGGCCTTCTCGGGGCGGCAGACGGACGCCCCGTTTGGTATCTGGGGCGAGATCGCGAAGCAGCTCGGCAAGGAGCAGGAATTCGCGCCCTACTACTCACCGCTGGCCGCGCCTGGGCAGGAGGCGTGGATCAAGCTGCTCTCGGGTGAACCCCTGGTGATCCTCCTGGACGAGCTGCCGCCCTACTTCGCCTACGCGGGCACGCGGGAGATCGGGACGGGGACTCTAGCCGACGTGACTACGGCGGCGCTGGCGAACCTGATGGTGGCGGTCGGGGACAACAAGCTGTCGAATGTCGTCCTGGTGATGACGGACCTGTCGGGCGCGAGCTACCAGCAGGGGCAGGAAAAGATTGATGATATGCTCCGCTCGGTGGAGAACCTGGCGGCGCTGAAGGACCTCGGCAACGAGGCCATCCGCCTCTCGATGCCGATTGACCCCGTGCGGATCAACACGGACGAGTTCTACCACATCTTGAGAACCCGCCTCTTCGAGCAGATTCCTGACGAGGAGGACATCCGTGAGATCGCCCAGGGGTATGCCCAGGCGCTCAAGGCCGCCAAGCTGATGGACATCACGAGCGCTTCCCCCGAGCAGTTCGCCGCCGACATCGAGAGCAGCTACCCGTTCCATCCCGCCATCCGCGACCTGTACGCCCGTTTCAAAGAAAACCAGGGCTTCCAGCAGACACGCGCTCTCATCCGCATCATGCGGGTCATCGCGGCGCGCATGTGGGGCGGGGCGGCGGGAGGCAGGGGTAAGGCGGATGCTGCCTACCTGATCGGCGCGCACGACCTGGACCTGACCGACGCCGAGATGGTCAGCGAGGTGAAGCAGATCAACGGCAAGCTGGAGGCTGCTATCGCGCATGACATCGAGACGACGGGCGGGAGCGCGGTCGCCCAGGTCCTCGACAAAGACGCGGCCACGCCCGACGCCGAGGACGTGAGTCGGCTGCTGTTCCTGTCGTCGCTGACCACCTCGATGAACCAGCTCCTCGGCTTGAACCGCTCAGAGATCGTCGCCTACCTCGCCGCCCCAGGACGGGACGTGTCGCGGATCGCCCGCGACGTGATCGACAGCCTCCAGGGGAACGCCTGGTATCTGCACGCCTCGCGCGACGGGCGGCTGTACTTCAGGGACACCCAGAACATCAACGCGAAGCTGGAATCCTATACGCGCAACATGATGACCGAGAGCAGGGAGAAGGAACTGAGGGAGCAACTCCTGAAGATTTTCTCCCCGAAGCTGCGGGACTGCTACCAGCAGCTCCTGTGCCTGCCCGCGCTGGACGAGATACTGCTTACTCAGGATGCTGTGACGCTGGTCGTCTTCCGCCCGTCCGAGGGCGCGCTGACAACGATCCGACAGTTCCAGGAGCAGGCTACTTTCAAGAACCGCGTCTGCTTCCTGACGGGCGACGCCAACACCTATGTGCGTGTGCTGGACGCGGCCTCCCGCATCAAGGCCATCTCCGCAATCCTGGACGAACTGCGCGGCGAGGGTCGGCCCGACGGCGACCCGCAGGTGCAGGACGCGCTCTCGATCTTGGACAAGCTCAACGCCAAGCTGTATTTCGCAGTCAAGTCCACGTTCCTGACGCTCTACTATCCGACTCGGGACGGGCTGACAAAAGCGGACATGGACTTCATTTACACCGACCACAAATTCGAGGCGGAGGAGCAAATCCGAAATACTCTGCAAGGCACATATAAGTACCTCCCAGCAGACCAGATCGGTGCGGACACATCGTTCAGAAAAAGGACTGAGACTAAGCTTTGGCCCCAGGGCAAGCAAGAGGCTCCCTGGTCGCAGATCAAGACAAACGCGGCCCAAGACGGTTCCTGGCCCTGGCACGTCCCGAATGCGCTGGATCAGCTCAGGGCCATCCTCGTCCAGCGGGACCAGTGGCGCGAAAGTGAGGGCTATGTCGATAAAGGCCCGTTCCCGCAGCCTCAGACTGAGGTCCGCATCCAGCAGGTCAGCCGCGACCCCGAGACGGGCAAGGTGACGTTGAAAGTGACAGCAGCCCATGGGGACCGCGTTTACATGGAGAAGGGCGGCTCCGAGGCGACGACCGCCTCCCGCCTCCTGGACGGAGAAACCATCGAGGTGGACGGCTTGGACCTCTCGTTCGTGGCCGTGGACAGCACGAAGGTCCATGAACCAGGGGCGGCGACCTCGTGGTCGAACGTGGTGACGATCAAGCACCGCTTCTTTCAGGACGGGGACCGAATGCGCTGCGAGCTGAAGGCGGCCCCGCCCATGCCGCTCAAGTACACGACCGACGGCTCGAACCCCGTCGTGAACGGCGGTGCGTACTCGGAACCGTTCGTCGTGCCGAAGGGCGCACGGTTCGTCCAAGCGGTCCCCGTCAATGGCAGAGGCAAGGCGGAGTCCTTCAGCGTCCCTGCTGAGGCTGAGAAGGTCGCCGTTGATCCCGCCAAGCCCTACTTCTGGCAGCGGGTCTTTCAGCGCGATGCTACAATGGAGACGTTCAACTTCATCGAGGTTTGCCGCAGGCACGACGCTCGGCTCGGGGGTATCAACATCAACGTCGGCGGCAACAAGCACTGGGCCGACCTGAACCTGGACGCAGACACCTATCACAGTGTGGATGAGGTGCTCAAGGCCATCGAGATGCTGCGGGGTTTCGTTCACCAAGGATCGGTCACCCTCAAGATTACCTCGTTCAGCCTGGAGAGCGGCCAGGCGCTGCTGGACATGGTGGCCGACCTGAAGACAGAGATCAAGCAGGGCGAGACGAAGATCGCGGAGTCGCGTAAGTAACCCGATGCCGACCGAACGCACAAAACCAGAAACCCTCGGGTTCGGCTTCTCGCCCTCCGCGCGGGCCTCGTATCACTTCGTCGTGACGATCCCACGCGCTGAGGAAGGCTTTATCCAGATTGCCGAACACTTTGTCTACGGCGAGGACTGGGAGGTGGCTGCCGAGCGCGCGCGCCTCTCGAACGATAAGGAGCCGCTGACCTTCCCGATCCGCGCCCCCCAGCCTAAAGTAGAGGTCTCCAGGCACAAGTGGCAGCTCGTCGCCGAGGACGTGCGGACCGAATTCAACCGACAACTGCGAAAGGACAGCCTGAAAGCAAGCGCCTGGAAGGTCGGCCCAAACCTTCTCTCACCCCATCTCGGTAAGGAGCTGACTCTACTCCTCTGGGCCATCGAGGACGTGGACCCGTCATACATCCCGAACGCGGTCGCGAACTGGTCGGGGCTGGCCCCCGAGGAGCGCTGGTGGCTTTACACCACGATCAACGCCGCCACGGGGCACATCACGGACGGGCGCGGGCGTGGTTGGCGCAAGGCCATCGGCATCGCCTTCGCCGAGAACAGCGTCGCCGCACGGCCCTACCTCTCCCAGAACGGCGTGGCAGTCTACAAGGGGAAGAACGGGGCGCACTCAAACGGCAGGAACGGCAAGGGCCGCAGGGTGGTCCTGGACGATACCGAACCGCAGCTCTCGCTTTTGGCCTTCGAGGAACCGATAGAAACACACGCATGAGCCAGCCCAAAACATTTATCGAAACCCAGTTCCCTGTTTCCAAACTCAGCAAGGAAAGCTACAAAGAGCGGAAGGCCAACCACGGGCAGACGCTGACGGGCTTGGGAAAGTGGTGGGGGCGTAAGCCCCTGATCCTCGTCCGTGCGGCCATTCTAGGTCTGCTCCTGCCCGCCTCGGACGACCCGCAAAAAGATCGCGAGACGTTCCTGCGTGTCCTGACAATGGATGAGGAGGGCCTATGGGCGCGCAAAAATAAATTGCTCTCTGCTACTGAAGCTTATGAGGCACTGAATAATCCCTCACAGCGAGAAGAATGGTTTGAGTTGAGGGATGGCAAACCTACCTTCAAACGCGGTCTGACGGCCCAGGACAAAGAGCGCATTCAACGTCGGGCCTTCAACCGACTCAACTACGATGCGAAGCTGGAATTCTGCGCGCGTCCCGAAGAAATCAGCGGCCCAAGCTCCGACGCCTGGGTGGTAATTAACGCGCACTTGGGAACAAACGCAAGTGGCCTAGCAGAACTTGTCCAGGAGCTCGGTCAGCGGCAGTTCGGCCACACGCCCCGTGTTGGCGATGCCTTTTGTGGTGGTGGGAGCATCCCATTCGAGGCGGCGCGTATTGGGTGCGATGCGTTCGGCTCCGACCTGTCTCCCATCGCCGCCCTGCTGACCTGGTCCGCCCTGAACATCGTGGGCGGCGGCCCCGATGTCGCCGCCGAGGTGCGCCACGCCCTGGAAGCCGTGTACGATGAAGTCAAGCGGCAGATCGAAGCGTGGGGCATCGAGCGGAATGCGGTCGGCTGGGTTGCCGACGCCTACCTCTATTGCCACGAGGTGCGCGATAATGGATGGACGGTGCCGCTCGCGCCCTCCTGGGTCATTGGGGAGCGCACCCGCACCGTCGCCCGACTCATCCCGCGCCACGAGACGAAGACCTTTCGCATCGCCATCGAGCAGGGCGTGGACGACCGCGAAATGGCATCTGCCAAAGAGGAAGGCACCTGGGCAAACGGGGTCAGGTGCCCCGTGGACGCCGACGGCACTCCTATTCCTCCAACCCAACGTCGCGCCACGAGTGGAGATAGTCTGCGCGGGCGCGGCGGCCTGCGCCGCTGGGAGAACGGCGACCTTGTTCCCCGCCCTGCTGATGTGTTCCAGGAGCGCTTATACTGCATCCGTTGGCGGCTGCCTGAACTGTCCAACCTGCTCTGGGAGGAGCAGCGAGGGGACACAGACCGCCTCCTAGAGACCGTGCGCCGTGAGATTGACGGGCTGCTCTCCTTCCTCGTCCCCGCCGAACGGGAACACCTGACGGCCCTGCGCGCCCGCGACTGGGCGGCGGAAGACAGCGACGCCGCTGCGAAGTTGTCGGAGTTGGAGAGCCTGCGAGCGCTGGGACCAAAGGGAACCACACACCAGGCGGTCCTGGCGGCCAGGGAGTGCTGGCAGCAGGCCCGTGAGATCGTCCGCACACGCGAAAGCGCTGTGGTGCTATTATCTGGGCAGATTCCCGAGACGCGGTACGCCGCGCCTGATGCCGAGGATTTGGAGCGCGAAGAATTAGTTATGTCCCGCTTGCGGGGGAAGTTCGCTGAGTGGCAGGCGAAAGGATACATCCCTTCATCGATCATTGAAAAAGGCGATAAGACGGAGGAACCGATTAGAACGCGCGGCTATACTCACTGGCATCACCTATTCAACCCGCGCCAACTACTGACACTAGGGCTTTTCGCAGAAATTGCCGACCAAATGCAGTTCAAGGGCGCGGCGGCTGTCGGCTGCATTTTAGCGACAGGTCGGCTTGCGAACTGGAACTCCCGATTGAGTCGTTGGCATTCACATGGCGCAAACGAAAAGGGGGAGGACACCTTCAGCAATCAGGCACTCAACACATTATTGAACTACTCGACTCGCCCGCTGACACCTCTTGAACGTACCTGGGCGCAGGAAATTAAGATTGTGGAAAGGTACAGCACGACCTGTACCCAGGTCAGTGACGCACGCGGAGACGTGGCCGTGAGCGACCTGTGGATCACCGACCCTGCTTACGCCGACGCCGTGAACTACGAGGAGCTTTCCGAGTTCTTCCTGGCTTGGTACGACAAGCGCCTGCACCGCCTGTTCCCCGAGTGGTATACAGACAGCAAGCGCGCTCTGGCCGTGCGCGGCTCCGACGAGTCCTTCCGCCTGGCGATGGTCGAGTGCTACCGAAACTTCGCCCAGCACATGCCCGACAACGGCCTCCAGGTCGTCATGTTCACGCACACCGACGCCGAAGTGTGGGCCGACCTCGCCCTGATCTTGTGGGCGGCGGGCCTACGGGTCACGGCGGCCTGGACCATCGCGACCGAGACGGAAGCCAGCGGACTGAAGCAGGGCAACTACGTCCAGGGAACCGTCCTGCTGGTCCTCCGCAAGCAGACGGGAAATGCGTGGGGCGACCTGTCGGACATTTTCCCTGAAGTGCAGCAGGAGGTCGAGCGGCAGATGGAGTCCATGACCGCCCTGGATGACCGTGACGACCCGAACTTCAGCGACTCCGACTACCAGCTCGCCGCCTACGCCGCCGCCCTGCGCGTCCTGACGGGCTACAAAGAGATCGAGGAGATCAATGTAGACCGCGAGATACGGCGAGTGAGGTCTCGAAACGAGAAGTCCCCGCTGGCGAAGGTGATCGAGCAGGCCGTCAAGATCGCCTCCGACTACCTGGTGCCGCGCGGCATCGAGCGGACGGTCTGGCGCAACCTGGCCGCCGACGAGCGCCTTTACGTCAAGGGCGTCGAAGTCGAGTCTCACGGCGACTACCGCAGCGGCGTCTACATGGAATTCGCGCGCGGCTACGGCGTCCGCGACTACCAGGTCCTGCTCGGTTCGTCCGAAGCCAACAAGACCCGTCTGAAGACCCCCTCCGAATTCAAGAGCGCGGGATTGTCGGGCGAGGGCTTTCCCCAGACGACCCTGCGCCAAGTCCTCTTCGCCGTCTACAAGACAGGCGAGACAGGTGACCCCAGCGTCGGGCGCGACTGGCTGCGCCGCGAGGTCAACGGCTACTGGGATCGCCGCACGGCCATCGTGGAGATTCTCCGTTACCTCGCCCACGCCCCAAGCCCCGCCATGACGCACTGGGCCAAAGACCAGGAGGCCGCCGAACTGCTGGCGGGGCTGATTGCCAACGACAGTCTATGACCGAGGCATCGCCGATGCGCCGATACTCCTCCCGCCGCGCGCCGCTTGACGACTTCCTAGCCCGAGCCTTGGCGGGGGCGTCCACCTACGACCGCATCGCGGGCTACTTCTCCTCGTCCGTGCTAGAACTAGCGGGGGAGGCCATCGAGCAGGTGGCAGGCCAGGTGCGCGTCGTCTGCAACTCCCAGCTCGACCCGCGCGACGTGTCCACCGCCCGCGCCGCCCAGCTTGCCCAGCGGCGCGAGTGGGCGGGGTCCATCCCCGAGGATGTACCGCCGCCGATGCAGACACGCCTCGCCCGCCTGCACGAATTCCTGAAGAGCGGCAAGCTCCGCGTGAAGGTGCTGCCCGACGCCCGCTTCGGCCTGATCCACGGCAAGGCGGGCGTCGTGACGGCGGCGGACGGCGCAAGGTTCGCCTTCCTGGGCAGCGCGAACGAGTCTCGGTCGGCCTGGACGCGGAACTACGAGATTGTCTGGGTGGACGAGAGCGCTGACGGCGCGGCCTGGGTCCAGGAGGAATTCGACGCCCTCTGGCGCGATCCTTTCGCAGTAGACCTGGCCGACGCGGTGATCGAGGACATTGGGCGGCTGTCGCGGCGAGTGGTCATCGCAACGCTCGGGGACTGGAAGGGCGCGGATGCGCCCGACCCTGCCGCGCCGACCGTGGAGCTGCCCGTCTACCGCCGCGAGAACGGGCTTTGGGCGCACCAGAAGGCGTTCGTCCAGAAGGCGTTCGAGGCACATCAGCGGGGCGGCGCACGGTTCATCCTGGCCGATCAAGTAGGACTGGGCAAGACGGTCCAGCTCGGACTGGCCGCCAAGCTGATGGCGCTCATCGGCGATAGGCCCGTCCTGATCCTGACGCCCCGCCCCCTCATGGAACAATGGCAGGGCGAGTTGTGGTCCCTGCTGGCCTTTCCGACGGCACGGTGGAACGGGCGGCAATGGGTGGACGAAAACGGCCTTGTCTATCCCGACAGCGGCCCCGAGGGGCTGCGCCGCTGCCCCCGCCGCGCGGGGATCGTCTCCACGGGCCTCGTCAAGCGCAAAGGCGACGGCGTCGCCGTGCTGGAAGCGATGGAATACGAATGCGTAATTCTCGACGAAGCACATCATGCCAGGCGGCAGAACCTCGGCCCGAACCATCGCGGTGAACCCGCCAGGCCGACCAATCTCCTGCGGTTTCTTCACACCGTCGCCCGCCGATCCAAGAGCGTCTTGCTGGCGACGGCCACCCCTGTTCAGCTCGACCCCATCGAAGCCTGGGACCTGCTCTCCGTGCTGGCCGAGGGGGACGACTCAGTGCTAGGCGACCAGTTCAGCCTCTGGCGTCGGGACCCGTGGCATGCCCTTGACCTGGTGATGGGACGGGAGGAGCTGGAGGCGGAGCCGACCGCGCTCTGGGAATGGCTGCGCGACCCACTGCCGCCCGCGCAGGAGGGAATTGACTTCGCGGTGTTGCGCCGCAGCCTGGACGTGCCCGACGCCACTTCTGTAGTGGGTGGGTCCCGCTACCGCGACCTACGCCCCGCCGACCAGCGCCGCCTGGAAGGACTTAGGGCCACCCTGTTCCAGAAGCACAACCCGTTCATCCGCCACATCGTCCGCCGCACGCGTGCCTTCCTGGAGGAAACGATTGACCCGACGACGGGCGAGCCTTACTTGAAGCCCGTTCGCGTAAGGCTCCACAGCGAAGGCGACGGCGAGGCAATCATCCTGCCCGCCTTTCTGGAGCGCGCTTACCACTTCGCGGAGGAGTTCTGCCGCGAGATCGGCCAGCGCCCTGGCCTGAGTTCAGGCTTCCTCAAGACTATGCTCCTCCGCCGCGTCGGGAGCACTATTGAAGCGGGCCGTATCACCGCCGAGAGGATGCTCGGCGGTGTCAGCGAGGACGAGGAGGAGGGCGAGGATGACGACGTGCGGGAGTCGGCCCTTTACCCGCTGACGGCAGGGGAGCGGACCCACCTGGAGGCGTTCGCCGACGCGCTGCGGGCCAACACCGACGACGACCCGAAGCTGGCCGCCATTATCGAGAAGCTGGATGGGGGATGGCTTGACGAGGGATGTATCCTCTTCAGCCAGTATTACGACTCGGCCTCCTGGCTGGCCCAAACCCTGTCACGCCGCTATCCTGAGGAGACCGTCGCCCTCTACACGAATTCGTCCCGCTCGGGCCTGCTGCGGGACGGCGCGTTCACGCCCATTAGCCGCGACGAGATCAAGCGCCAGGTCCAGTCGGGCGATGCGCGGCTGATCTTCGGCACTGAAGCGGCCAGCGAAGGGTTGAACCTGTTCCGTCTCGGCACCCTCATCAACGTGGAAAGCCCCTGGAACCCGTCCAAATTAGAGCAGAGAAAGGGTCGAATCGCGCGCGTCGGCCAGGTGCGGGAGACCGTCGACATCTACAATATGCGCTACCTCGGGTCCGTGGAGGATCGGGTTCATCAGCTCCTCTCTTCCCGCCTTCAGAGCATCACCAGCATGTTCGGCCAAATTCCCGACATTCTGGAAGACGTGTGGATGAGTGTGGCGCTCGCCGAAGAGGACTGTGCCCGCCGCATCATCGATGCCGTCCCCGCTGTCCACCCGTTCGAGCTGCGCTACGACCGCATCGAGAACGTGCCCTGGGAGACTTGCGCCCAGGTGCTCACCGCAACGAGTCAGTTGGATGCCCTATTGAAGCCATGGTAGTGATCGCAGGCACATTTCCTGACCAAGCCTACGAGGTTTAACATGGGGCATTTTTTACATGCACACGGCTTATCTTTCTCCTTGCCTCCAAACACACCGTCTCCGCGACCGTGCCTGGCTGCCTGCCAAAAATGGGAGGCGTCAGCCCCCCACTGTGAGCAGTAATTCCAAAGGGCCGAACCCGACTATGCCATTTTTGCGTGTTGTGACTACCTCTTGATGAGGCTCCGCCGTTTAGGTTTCGGGGGTTCAATTAAACCCATTACCTGACCGAGTGGGTCCGCCTTGGCGTGCGCGGCTCGATTGTGATCCGCCGAGTTATGGATGTATGTCATAGTCACCCGCAGGTCACTGTGGCCCGCCTGGTTTTGCGCGGCTAGTGGGTTGACCTGGGCCATCTTGGTCACGTTGAAGTGGCGCAGGTTGTAAGGCGTGATCTCCTCGATTCCTGCCCATTGGCAATACCTCTTGAACTGGCGGGACCAGGAGGTGACCGCCATAGGCGTACCCCCGTCGGTGACAAAGAGGGTCGGGCGGAGCGGCCTGCCGTCCTCGTCTTCGCCCTGCCAGCAATCCAGTTCGCGCATGACCTCTTCGTCAGGGCGGTGTTTGATCCATGCGTCCAGGAACGCGGTGGTGTGGTCCGAGATCGGCACATAACGCGGCTTGCCGCTCTTGCTGTACCTGACGATGAGCTGCTTGTTCGCGCGGTCGTAGTCCTCTGGCCGAAGGGCGAAGTATTCGGCAGGCCGAAGCCCTCCGTCAGTGGCGACCGCGATCAGGGACTGGTCGCGGCTCGTGTAGAACCCCTGCGACTCGCGATTGCGATGCCGCCGACACGGGTTGCGCTCGGGCTTGCACTTGTCCTCGACCGCTTGAAGGAGGCGGAGAATTTCTGCGGGGGCAGGCATTTTGCGATAGGGCTTGTCGTGTTTGGGCGGCGTCCACTCCGTCAGGTAGTCGCGCTTGATGTACCCGCGACGCGCGCAGTGCCTGACGAACGCCTTGATCTGGACTCCGTCCGAGTGCCTGGCGATGTCGCCCACCCCATCCACGTCTCGGCGGTGGATTAGGTACTTGTCCATGATGGCTTCTCGGATGTCGGCCAGCCCGAGATGCGCGCTTTCCAGGAACGCCCCGAACCTGTGCAGTTTGGACTTCACGGTTTCCAGCGAGTGGTCCGCATTGCCTTTCGCCCGCCGTTGTTCCAAGAAGTCCAGCATCGCCTCCCCGTACCCGACGTTCTTCGCGCGCGTCAGCAAGGAGGGCGAGGGCGCGTGGGGGAGGCGTGTGCCTGCGTATTTCTTCGGGTTGCTCCTCTGGGTATTCGTCAACAATAAGGTCATCTGTTACTCCGATATGGTCTTTTTTCGCTTACACCTATTCTGATCGTGGTTTTCGCCAAGGATCGCACAGGTGGCCTCAAAAAGAACTAAAAATCGGCGTCGCGGGCGACAAAAAAGCCCTCCCGACGCCTGAAGGGGCATCGGGAGGGCTTTCATGATTGGGGGCGTATGAAGACGGCAGGCAAAGCGGGATCGAATCATCCGAAGACAGATGCTCTATCCACTGAGCTACGGGTGCCTGACATTTTCCGAGATCACTCTCAGAGCCGCATGATTATAGCACGTTTGGAGCGTTCTGTCAAACGCTGCGGGGCAATAGGCTGTCTGTTCTTTATCGGTTTACTCTCCGCTGGCATGATCTGGTGGTCTGGCTCTGGCCGCGCCTGAAGCCCTACATGCGGGCGGCGAGAGGGACGGAAAGAGAACCGACCATTCGGTTTACGTCGCCGCGCCATCGCCGTCTTCCTGCTCGTTGACGTCCAGGATGAGGAACTTGCCTCGGTGATTTGGTTCCACCTGCGCCCGGATCGTCTGGTCATGGAGCGCCTGCCCGCGCTGGCCGATCTGTAGCCCTGCTTCGGCCATGGTTTGATCCTCCTAATCACGGTAGTTTTTCCATGATACCTGATTGCCTCAAATTGACGCATCGGCTATAATAGGGGCATGAGAAGTCCCCGCCTTGCCTTGCTGTCCCTGGCCCTGCTGCTGTTCGCCGTGCCCCTGTTTGCTCAATCCCCTGCCCCACCCGACCGGCCTGAACTCAGGGCGTTTTGGGTGGATGGGTTCAATGACGGGTTCAAGACGCCGGGGCAATGCGACACGCTGCTGGCGCGTTTGCGGGCGATGCACTGCAACGCGGTCTTCGTGCAGATGCGGAAGCGGGCGGACAGCTATTATGCCTCCCATTATGAGGGCTGGGCGAAGGACGACGCGGGGCAGTTCGACGCGCTCCAGTACCTGTGCGACCACGCGCACGCGGCGGGGCAGCCGCGCATTCAGGTCCATGCGTGGATCAACGCCTGTGCGGTCGGGGGCAACGCGAGTGCGGGGCCGCTGACGAAGCTGCACCCGGAGTGGCTGTCGCTGTCGGACACGGGGGCGGACTTCGATACCGAGTCAACCAAGATTGATCCCGGCAACCCCGAAGCGGCGGAGTGGACGTTCCGGGTCTACATGGACGTCGTCCGGCACTACGACGTGGACGGCATCCACATGGACTTTATCCGGTATGGGGGCGACGGCAAGACGGTCGGGCACTGGGGGTACAACCCGGTCTCGGTCGCCCGGTACAACAAGCGCTACAAAACGGCGGGGCAGCCTCGGTGGAACGACCCGCGCTGGCGGGCGTGGCGTCGAGCGCAGGTGACGGCCCTGGTGCGCCGGGTCTATGTCAACGCGACGGCCCTGAAGCCGAAGTTAGTTGTCAGCGCGGCGACGATCTGCTGGGGGGATGCGCCCGGAAGTGACGCCGAGTACGAGGCGGAGAGCGCGGCGTACACGGAAGTCTTCGCGCCCTGGCGGGACTGGATGCGCGAGGGCATCCTGGACCTGAACTGCCCGATGACGTACTTCTGGGCGGCAAAGTCCCTGCCGAAGTGGCGGGGGTGGAACACGTTCGCCAAAGACCATCAATATGGGCGCCAGGCCGCGCTGGGAATCGGGGCGTATCTGAACCCCGTCTCCGAGGCGCTGGCGATGGTCCGGGACACGCGGGCGGCGACGCGGGCGGGGCACCGGGCGGCGGGGGCGGTGTTGTATTGTTATGACACGCCGACCGGCGTCGGCGGGCAGGAGGTGGAGGGCGGCACGGCGCTGTTCGAGGCCCTGCCGACAGTGTTTGCGCGGGACGTGCCGCCACCGCCGATGCCCTGGAAGGAGCGCCCGCAGACCGGCGCGCTGATGGGGACGCTGCTGGCGGGGGATGGGCTGACGCCCGTGGACGGCGCGCGGGTGACGGCGACGCGCCGGGATGGGGGCGTCCGTCGGACCGGGGAGAGCGACGGCAACGGGTGGTTCGGGTTTGCCAATCTCGCGCCGGGGACGTACCATATAAGGGCAGTCTGGGCGGAGGGCGTTTACGAGATGGAAAGGCAGGTCGAGCCGGGGCAGACGGCGCGGACGGTGGCGCTGCTGCGCGGTCCGGTCCCCGTCGTCTCCCAGGTGGCCGGCATCGGCACGGAGCCGGAGGGTAAGGAAGTCCTGCTGGACGTCATCGTCGTGACCAGCGGTTCAGACCGGCTGGGAGACCACTTCTTCGTCGCCGACGGCCTGGGGCAGACGCCGATCCAAGTAGACGCGCCTCACCTAGTCCCGCCCACGGTCATGGGGGACCGGGTGGTCGTGGCGGGGACGCTCCACCACATGCCCGCCGGGGTCGTGATGCAGGCCAGCGCGGTGCGGGTGGTGGGCATGGAGATCGTGCGGCCAAAATAGCCCCCCAGCCCCCAATTCTGGGGGAGTAGGAGAAGGGCGCGATGAATCGCGCCCCTACGGGTTTGCCGTATGGCTCCTCCAGGATTGGGGGCTGGGGTGTCAGCGATGGGCGACTTCACGGGGGGCTGGGAGCGTGGGCGGTGGGTTCCCTTTGCCATTCTCCTTGAGGACACGCCGGTCGCGTCCCCGCAGGCCGAGCCAGGCGCCGAGGATGCAGGCGGCGATCCAGCCCAGCCCCCAGAGCGCCTGGCGCAACAGGTAGCCAATCGGGGCGGTCGGATGGGAGACGATGCCACCCTCGTGCTTGTTCAGCAAGTCGGTCGTGGTAAGGTTGTCCACCCAGAGGAACGAGACGGAGACGACCAAAATGCCGAACGCCATCAAGCCGGCGGAGACCAGAACGCGCCGGCGGGGGGCGTAGCGAGGCGCGAGGCGCCCCAGGATCAGGCCACCGCACAGCAGCGAGAAAGGCGTCGCAAACAGCGCCTCCTCCCGCGCTACTTCTTCGGAGAGCTGCTGGTACAGCGGACTGAGCGGCAGGGTCGCGCTGGCGGAATGCCGGAGCAGTTCGTAATACTCGCGCATGAACGAGCCGGGGAGGAGGAGCTGCACCAGCAGGATGACCAAGCCAGCGCCCATCGTCGCCGCCAGCCCCCAGCCAATCGCCGCGCCGAGAGGTCGCTCCCGCCGTTTCGCTTTTCCCTGTGCTGCGCGTGTTCGTGCCATAGCGTCATTATAACCGCGTTCGCCCCCCACGTCAAGCGGGGGTCGGTGGTCGCCAATTTCCCACAGCCCGCGATCATTTGCTTTCAGGGGCCAAAGCGCCGGGCAGGCAGTCCAAGACGAACCCATCCCACGAGTGGTTTTTCCCAATGCTCTGGAGGGGTCCCACCCACCGGCGCAGGATCGTTACCTCTGCAAGTGGACCCTGTACAGGGAGGTTTACTATGGTAAGTTTAGACTGCGCTCTTGCCTGCACTTTCTCGGCGACCGGGGCGCCCGCAGAAGGCCGGAAGGTCGGAAGCGGAGCATTAGGCCCGTCCCAACTACTGTACCAGGTGACAGTTGGGGGCTGGGCGCCCCGCTGCTGGACGATTACGAGAGGCTTGGAGAGGAGTGCGGCCCCGCCCGCGGCGACCTGTTGGAAGAGGCTCCGCAGGAGTGACCGATCCGCGTCGGAGCGGTACTGATGCCACTTGGTTTCCAGCGTCGGTTCCAGGGCAGCATCGTCGAAGTTCGGCAGGGACGTGTCGGCCCGTCCGCGAGCATCCGCCGGGAAGAGGTCCACGGGGTCCACATGCTCCTTCCGAAGAAACGCCAGTCGTGCCGACGGCGTGTAGCCCAGGGAAAGGAAGTCGCGCTCCGTCTCCGTCCCCTCGCCCTCGTCGTAGCCGGGCGTCACCGTGGCCCGCCAGACCAGCCCAGCGACGCCGGGCATGGTCACTAGGGTGTGCGTGAGAGCCAGGAGTTCCTTGCCGACAGCGGCGGAGAACGGACTGACGGCGACGCCGTTAATGACAGGGGGCCGACTGACGGGCGTGTAAGGTGACGGCCCGGCAAGGGCTTCTCTCTGGGCCAGGGCGGCCTGTGCCTGAGTGGAGGTCTGCCCTAGCAAGTTCAGGTCCGCCGCATCCGCCGGAAGGCCGCGCGGCCTGACCAACAGGTCAACGACGGTGTAAACGGCGATGCCCGTTCCCTTTGTCGCCTGTAGCGCCTGTGAGAGCAGGGCGAAACTGTCCGGGGGGGCGGGAGACGGCGGAGTGCTATTCGGGGCCTGGCTTGGAGGGGCCACCGGCATCCAGAACTGGTTCAGGCCAAGTTTCTTCATCGCCACGACAAGGTCCTGGACCTCGGCCGCCGTCTTTGGCGACGCCAAAACGGCGCGGCCCTGGATCGGCTTAATCAAAGTCGCCAATGGCACGGAAGGCGTACCGCCGGGAGAAGCCGGGGAAGACGTTGTAGGGGCGTTGGGGGCATCGGGCGTTGATGGGGAGGGCTGAAAAAGGGTGTAGAGGTTGAGATACAGGCTCGGATCAACAGGCCCGTTGACTGTCGGCACGAGCAGTTCCAAGGCGGGGTCTTCCGAAACAATCATTTTGCCCGCGAGGTCGGGCGTGTAGGTGATCCTGTCGCTCCCCGTGAAGGGGGGGGTCGCCGCGACGGCAGCCCTCTGTTCCGGCGTCAACTGGTCCAGCGTCTGATTGACAGTGGAAAATCCTATGTGTGCGTAGGCCCGTTCAGCTTCCTTCTTCTGATTGGCACTGTACGTCATCGAGTCTGGAGCCAGAGGTAGGTCTGTAAGCGCCTCCGCCCCCGTCAGCGCGTCCCCGGCGGCGTAGAGGGCCTGCTGGCGCATCGCCGAGGCTGTAGCCTCGAACTCCGACAGGAGCGCGCGGCGGCTCCCGACCCCGGAGACATCATCCGTCAGCACGAAGGCCGGGCCGACCCGTCGGTACGCCCCCGTCAGGCAGAACGCCAGCGAGCGCAACACGTCGGCGGCGGGGGCGGACGGCGGGGTCCCGAGGATCGTGAGGGCGCGGCCCTCCCAGCGGCGATCCGCATATAGCTCCAGGCCGGAGAGTTTCCCGACATGGGAGAGGAGCGCCCCCACGGTCTGTACCCCCGCAAGCGGTACGGCCACATGCAGGGCCGCGCTGTCCAGGTCGAGTTCGCCCGGCTTGGGGATGTTCGCGACTTCGGCTTTCACAGGGACGCCGTAGAGGGAAGTTTTCGGCGAGAAATACTCGTCTGAGACAAGCCGGTAGCGCGTCCCTTGTCCGGCAGTACGGGATGCCTCCGCGAACATAAAGGTAGGGCTGCCTGTTGCCTGCACCATTAGTCCCAGACGGCGCCGGAGCCGCAGGCGTACTTGCGGCAGCGAAGCGGTGAGGTCGCGCGTCTCCGATGACTGCGCCGCGCCGGTCCCCACTGGTGTCTGCGGCGCGACCTGGAGCTTTCGTGGCAGGACTGCCATGAACAGGCCGCTTTGCGTCTCGCTGACCATGTCCGAAAGCCCCAGCCCCTGGTCTCCCTTCAGTTGCTGCCACTGCCCCGGAGTGAGGCTGGCAGCCAGGAACTTCATCGCGTCCTGCGGGGGCATCCCGTCATAGATGTTGGCATTGACGGGCCGGGTGTTGAGCAGCGTCATCGTGGGCGGCGCGACTGCGGATATGGGACCGAACGTGCGGAGGGTCTTGTGAAACGTGTTGGCTACGGCCTGAAGCGAGGCCCCGGAAGTGGGGAGCGCCTCGTCAGAAGACAGGGGACACTGCGCGGCCCCCACAGTCAGGATAAGGCCGTTCGCAGGCGGCTTTATCGAGGCCAAGGCGCTGGCAAGACTCGGAAGAGCAGGCGTGGGGGCGGCATACATCGCTCTCGCCGAGAAAGCGGCGAGAGACGCGGCGAGTAAAGCCGGAAGGCATAGAACATACCGACGACGAAACATTTCAATCCCCCACGCGACTTGTGCGGCTTGTATACTCGACGGTCCCTGATGTCCGATGCGCGCGCACCCCGCTCTCAGAGGAGAGCGGAAAGATGCAGAAGAACATTCCGGGGCTTGCGAATGCTCTTCGCATGACTGTACACTGAACCTAAGTATATGGCAGGGTTTCGAGTTTGTCAATCTTTTCCGAAAAGTCTTCGGAATTATTTTTCGCGGCGAAGCGGGGCGGCAAAAGGCGGGGCGGCGGTCAAGCGGGAAAGGCCGGGCGAGCGGGTATAATCATGGCTGGTGATAGTTTCAAGAGATGATTTATGCCCCGTGACATTCCCATTGCCAACGGCAACCTTTTGCTGACGTTTGATTCGCGCTACACCCTGCGCGATGTGTATTTTCCCTTTGTCGGCCAGATGAACCACACGCGCGGGCAAGCCTGCCGATTCGGGGTCTGGGTGGACGGGCAGATGTCATGGATCTCGGAGCCGTCCTGGCAGAAGACGCTGCGCTACGAGAAGGATACTTTGGTGACTGAGGTGACGGCGGTGCATTGGGGGCTGGGGCTGCGGATGGTCTGCCGGGACTGCGTGGACTTCGACCGGGACCTGTATGTCCGCAAGGTTGAGATCGAGAACCTGCGGCCTGACGCGCGTGACCTGCGCCTGTTCTGGCACCACGACTTCAACCTCAATGAATCGTCGGAGGGCAACACCGCCTACTACGCGCCCAATTTACAGGCTATGATCCACTACAAGGGCAAAACGTGGATGCTCGCCAATGTCTGCGTCGAAAGCGGGGGCACGATAGAGTACGGCGTCCGCCACTACGCCATCGGCGTCTCGCACGCGCACGGCGCGGAGGGCACCTGGCGCGACGCCGAGGACGGCGCGCTGGGCATGAACTCGGTCGCGCAGGGGGCGGTGGACAGCACCATTGGGGCGCATGTTCCGCTCAATCACACGGCGACGGTCTGGTACTGGCTGGCGGCGGGCGAGGACTATGCCGCCGTCAAGCTGATCAACCAGCTCGTCGGGGAGCGCGGCCCCGAGTTCTTCCAGCACCGGGCGCGCATCTACTGGAACCGCTGGGTCAACAAGGACAACATTCCCTACGGCGACCTGCCGGACCCGCTGGTAACGCTTTACAAACAGTCGCTGCTCATCTTGCGAACGCAGATTGATAACCGGGGGGCGATCCTGGCCGCCAACGACTCGGACTACCTGACCTTCAACAACGACACCTATTCGTACATGTGGCCGCGCGACGGCGCCCTGGTGGCGTATTCGCTGGACCTGGCGGGCCAGCCGGACGTGACGCGCCCGTTTTACGAGTTCTGCAAGGATGTCATGCTGCCGGAAGGGTATCTGCTGCACAAGTACAACCCGGACAAGTCGCTCGGCTCGTCCTGGCACCCCTGGGCGGATGGCCGGGGCGACCTGCAACTGCCGATCCAGGAGGACGAGACGGCCCTGGTCCTTTGGGCTTTGTGGGAGCACTACGAGCGGTACAAAGACGTCGAGTTCATTCGCGGCCTGTACGCCCCGCTGATCCGCCGGGCCGGGGAGTTCATGACGCAGTACCGCGAGCCTCACACGGGGCTGCCCGGCCCATCCTACGACCTGTGGGAAGAGCGGCACGGCATCCACACCTTCACCGTCGCCGCCGTCTGGGCCGGCCTGAACGCCGCCGCCCTCTTCGCCGAGACCTTCGGCGATGAGCGCCGCGCTATCGAGTTCCGGGCGGCACAGGGGGAGATCAAGGACGCCGCCCTGCGCCACCTGTGGGACGCGGAGCGCGGCCGCTTCGTCCGGCGCCTCACCGTGGACCGCGAAACGGGCCAGATAGACGCGGACGTCACGGTTGACGCCAGCCTGTACGGCGTTTTCCAGTTCGGGATGCTGCCCGCCGACGATCCCAAGGTGGTGGCGACGATGGAGCAGATCGAGGCCCGCCTGTGGTGCCGGACCGACATCGGCGGCGTCGCGCGCTACGAGAACGACTACTACCACCAGATCAGCCAGGATGTCGGCAATGTCCCCGGCAACCCCTGGATCATCTGCACCTTGTGGCTGGCCGAGTGGCACATCGCGAAGGCCAAAAAGCTGTCCGATCTGGCACCCGCGCTGGACATCCTGGAGTGGGTCCGCAAGCACACGCTGGAGTCGGGCGTCCTGGCCGAGCAGATCCACCCCTACAGCGGCGACCCGATCTCCGTCTCGCCCCTGACCTGGTCCCACGCCACGGTCGTAATGACGGTCCGCGAGTACCTGACCAAGTTGGACAAGCTGTGCGAGTCGGCCTCCAAGGACGCCCTGCTGTCGGGCGACATGGACCTGTACGAGTTGGCGGATTGACAAGAAACGGGCACTGAAGTACCCGTCTGGGGGCGCTCCGCGCTGACCGTCCTACGGACGGGAGAGAAGTGCCGGGCACAGCAACCTATGGACGAAGGGGCAGTCACGAAGGCAATAGAAGGGCTGGAGCATGTTCGGAAGCGTCCGACCATGTCTCTCGGCACATCTTCTGAGCCTGCCGTGCAGCTTTTCTTGATGGGGTTTCGCAGCGCTTGCCAGGCAATCGGATGGCCTATCACTTTGGAACTCAGGCGTGAAGCAACTTGGAAGCGCGGTTGGGGCTTCCCGGCGGTCGGGCCTGCCGGTGAGATGCGCGAGCGGGGCTACACGGAAGCGCAGGTGGTTGAAGAGTTGCTAATGATTGAGATCACGACACTGCAAATGCTGCTCACGCCACCTGAATGAGTATGTACGTTGCTTCCATTTGCAGAACGTTCGGCGTCACTTTCCAGGCGAGAGTCTGGGGCACTTTCGGAGAAACTGATGGCACTCACGTTAAGCATCTCCGCAGACATGGAACTATTTCTCAACAAGCAAGCCGCCATGAATAGGCAGGATGTCACAACCTACCTGCTGAACCTTGTGGAACAAGATGTGAGCGCAGATCTGGCCGAGTTCTCAGGACTGGAAGATTTTGCCTCATCGGTCGCAGGGATTCAAGCCGGCCTTGATGACATTGAGGCTGGGCGCACCATTTCTCTTGAAGAAGTGATAGCGCAGGGGGAAGCGGGACGCGAACAAAGACGGATCGCGCGTGAGGGCAAAAAGGCCCAATGACCGGATGGCGGAAACAACCCGTGGGCGACCTGCCGCTGTACCAGGCGAAGACGATGGCCTGGCTGCCGCGCATCGTCCAGGGCTTCACGACGCGGCGGGGCGGCGTCGGCGTCGCGCCCTATGACACGCTGAACCTGGGCGGGCACGTCGGCGACGCACCCGCCTCGGTCGAGGCGAACCGGCAGCGCGTCTGGTCCGATCTGGGGTTCGAGGCGGGACAGGTCGCCCTGGCCGAGCAGGTGCATGGCGATGGGGTGGCCGTGGTGAAGGCAGGGACGGGGCCGACACCGGTTTCCGGCGCGGATGCCCTGGTGACGGATGCCCCCGACCTGCTGCTGATGCTGCTGTTCGCTGACTGTGTCCCTGTGTATCTGGTGGACCCAGCGCGCAAGGTGATCGGGCTGGCCCACGCAGGCTGGCGGGGGACGGAGGCCAACATTGCTGCCAAGACCGTACAGACGCTTTCGGAGGAGTTCGGCTGCCTGCCGTCGTCCTGTCTAGCCGCCATCGGCCCCTGCATCGGCGGCGACAGCTATGAGGTCGGCCCTGAAGTCGCGGATCGCTTTCGCACCATGCCCGGCGCGCGGGCCGCCAACGTCATCCTGCCGCGCAACGAGATGACCGGCACTTATACTCTGAACCTGCGCGCGGTCATCTTTTTACAGCTCCTGTCGGCAGGATTGAAGGCCGGGTCCATCGCGGTCTGTGACGAGGACACGTTCCGCAACCGGCGCGACTTCTTTTCTTATCGGCGCGATGGGGTGACGGGACGCATGGGGGCTTTTCTGGCGATGAAGGAGAAAAAGACACCATGAAGCGTGGGCTTGTAGTTGTGGGCCTGATCTTTCTGGCAGTGGCCCTCGTGTTTTTGAATCAGGGACTGAAGAAGTCAGCCGTGTCGGACCATGATGAGGACGAACAGGCGCAAAAAACGCAGCAGACGCAAAAGGCGCAGAAGCTGCCATCAACGCCGGGCGACCCCAAGGCGGTCCTGCCGCCCGAAGAAACACTGGGCAACATGGCATCCGCCAAGCATCATATTGAGGTGGGCTGGGTTTACGACGAGGCTAACCAGCAGAAGCCGGAGACGCTGACCATTCCGATCCAAGCAATCCGGGATTATGTCAGACGGAGCGGCACGTCTGTGTCCGCAGAGATCGTAAACATGGACATCCCGATGGAAGACCGCTCACCCGCCGCGCGAACCGTCACAGGTCTCGGCATCCGCGTGGATGGGCGGTCGCTTTACGGTGGTAATCTGTCTGAGGTGCCGATACAAGAGGGGATGATCATCGAGCAGCTCAACAGGGCAATCAAATAAAAAGTAGCTAACGGGGTCGCTGCTTGGCCGCAGCATGGGTGAGCTGCGCGGCCAGCCGCAGGACTTTAGTCACTTCGCCTACACGCTCTTTGGTCTTCTGAATGCCTGCCATGGCGGGCTTCAATTCCTCGGGATGGACAGTCTGGGCGGCGTCCTTGATCTCTACCGCCGAGTGCTGAACCGCCCCGGCGGCGCCTTTGACGGACGCGCCGATGTGCTTGACGCGGACCGTCTCCTGCTGCACAATGCCCTTGACCGTCAGGGCCAGGTTTTTGCCTGCCGTGATCGGTCGCTGGGAAAGCCGCTTCGCATGGCCGACCGTCTGGTTCTTGACGTGCAGCGCAGACATCACGACCCAGACCAAGACGCCGATCAGACCCAGCAGCGCGGCAATCAGCATGACCTCGCCGATGACATAGAAAACATCCACCATATTTTTTGTACCCCCTCGAATGTACCCGGCGTCCCATCGGGACAAACCAGGACGTGACCCAAGGAGACCCCATCATGGCAACCAAAACCCCGAAACCACTGGCGGAAGGCGACTCGGTGCATCTGGCGGACCGGGAGCCGGGCGCCGCCGACACCAAATCCGGCCTGTTCTATCCCCACTACCGCAATCTCACGGGGACGGTCGCGAAGCTCTACGCCGACGGCACGGCGACCATCTCGATTGACCCCGAGAGCCTGCCTGCTGCAATCCGCGCGCGTCACCAAGCGGGGACGGATGCGATGCGGCAGAAGTGGCTGGACGGGCTTTCGGACGAGGCGCGCAACAAACTGTCGGCGGCGGAAAAGAAGTTTTCCCTGCGCTACAACCTGCTGGTCGGTGTCGCCGATCTCCTGCCGACGGACGCGCCCGCCCCGCCGCTCGCTCTGGCGGCGCCCGCGCCCGACGCGCCGGCTCCGGTCGCCAAGCGCGGCCAGGCCATCGCTCAACCCAGCCTAGACATAGAAGACATGCCTGAAACGCCGCGCAAGAGCATGGACGAGTTGGACGCGGACGAGGCGCGCTACCTGGCCGAGCGCGCCGCGAAGAAGGACTCCTAGTCGGCCATGCACGAAGCGGCCTGGAGGCGTCATCCCGGTTGCCCTGTTGGCCGCTCCCGCCTCCGCTCTGCCCCACTCGCCGCGCGGGGTGAAACATGTCAGTGGGGGTGAGCGTGCGGCAGAAGTAGTTCGTGATGACCGCTTGACATCACACAAGACTTGTGTTAGAATGAACACCAGACGCCGCACCGCGTCCTTCCGTCATCGCTTCGCTTTGCAGTTCTTACGCTTGGCCGCTCTTTCGCTTTTGGGATACACCGCCACCGTCTACCCCGTCACCATTAACCTTGCGGGGGCGACCCCGGACGGTAGCGGCAACTATCGCATCATCATTGGCCAAAGTTGCCTGCCGACGCTAGTTGGCATCATCCCTGCCGGCTACACTGCGAGCAACATCCAATGGACGGTTGAAGGGCAGACAGTACAAAAGCATGATTGGAACGTGAGTGCCGACGGCAGCAGTGCGACCTTTGCCGGACCGAGTAATACTTTTTCCTTCGTGCAGGCGGATTTGAACGCACCGTCACGAATTTGGTATTGGGACGACACAGCAGGAATTAAGAAAGTTAGTTGTACCGCGACTGTGACACCGCCATCAGGAACAAGCGCACCATCTCCTTAGCACAGTCTGTTGACCTAGAGAAGCCTTTGTATACGACAAAAAATCCTACAGGTGATGTCCAACCGAACACTCACAATGCCGAATATCCGGGTTATTGAAACTGATGAAATTCAGGCAGGTTCTTCTCGCCCTCTCTGCCATCGCATTAGTCATGGGCCGCTCCACAGCGGCACCGGACACAGCAAAGACGCTTCCTTTGATCGCGACTTCGGGCAATTCAACGCATCTCTCGCCACAGCAGTCTGTGCGCCAGCAGAAGGCGCAGACTGCCGTCACGATATATAAAGAGGCCGTGCTCGTTCTAAAAAGTGACGATTTCGCCACGGCAGAAAATTACTTCCGGGAGTCGCTTCTGATCAGCCCCGATGGTCCGATTTACCTCGGTTTGGCGGAAGCTCTTACAGCGCAGGGGCGGTTCGACGAGGCAACCCAAGCCTACCAAAAACTTTTTCATCCTGGCCCTGGCATCTCGTTCGGCGGAAGCTATTTCACCCGAGCACGGCTAGAGTATGCCCTGCTGCTCAATGAAACGAATCAGTGGGCTGAGGCGGTCAGTTTATACGAAACCACTCTACCTAATTTACCAGACAAAGGCATGGCAAAAATCGGCATACACTTTGACATCAATACCCCACAGCCCACCACTCTTGAGGCAGCGACAAACATTGCTCTTGGCCTCGACGCGACTTGGAACTGTGACGCCCTCGGTGGGTTTGAACACGACCGTGCTTTTCAACATTATACGAAAGCCCTGCAACTCGCGCCGGGCTGGGTCGTAGCAAACTACTACTACGGCTACGGCTGGAAGAATCTGGACCCGAAAGGCGTGGCACGGCGGGCGAATGCCGCCCAGGCAAAAGCAGCGTTCCAGCAAGCGGCGACCTATGGCGAGGGCAATGTCAAGGAGGCCGCCGAGCAAGCATTGCAGGGCTTTAAGTAGCCTACATAACGCGAGAAAGCCCGGTCTCAGAACATGAGGCCGGGCTTTCTAACGTCACAGACAGGCCGCATCAAGCGCCGTCCCAGGCCGCGCCCAGCCGCGCCAGCCGGTCGCGGTACTCGATGCGGCGCAGCCAGTCGGCGGGCCAGGCGGCGAGGCCGTGACGGGCGCCCGCGAAGGCCCCGGTGAGGCAGGCGATCGAGTCGGAGTCGCCGCTGCTGACGGCGGCGCGGCGGAGGGCGGCGACGGGGTCGTCAGGGAAGAGCAGGAAGCAGAGCAGGCCGGTCGCGAAGGCTTCCTCAGCCACCCAGCCTTCGCCGGTGATGCGGCAGGGGTTGTGTTCGCGGTCTGCCTCGGCCAGCGCCACATCCAGGCGGTCCAGGAGGCCCAGACACTCGTCCCAGCCACGCGCAATGAACGCGGCGGGCGAGTCGGCGAACGGGCGCTGCCAGAGGGGGCCGAGCCAATCGGCGTGGTAGGTCGTGCGCTGGGAATGGGCATACTCCCGCGCCCGGCGCGGCAGCCCGCCGGGGTCGCCGCCGGCCAGGAGGTCGGCCACGGTCCAGGCAGTCAGGTCGGAGGCGGCCAGAGCGGTGGGGTGCCCGTGGGTGAGCGCGGCCTGGAACTGCGCCAGGGCGGCGCGGGTCTCGGGCGTGATGTCCGGCGCCAGCCCAGCCGGGGCGACGCGCATGTTCGCGCCGCAGCCTTTGGAGTCGGCGACGGTCGCCTGGGTCCAGGGCATCTCCCTCTTCAGGCGGGCGCAGGCTGTGAGACAGGTCATGCCGGGGGAACGGTCATTATCGGGGCTGTCAGCCCAGGCGACGAAGGCGCGGCGCAGGGGTACTTCCAAAGTGGCGGCGGAGAGGGAATGTTCGGCCTCCCGCAACGCCTCGCCGACGGCCAGCGCCATCTGCGTGTCGTCGGTCACGAGGGCCGGGTCTCCGGGCGGCTCCAGCGGCCCGCCGGGGCCAAACCGCTGCTGAATTTCACCGACGCTCAGGAACTCCGTTTTCGCGCCCAGCGCATCGCCCAGAGCCAGCCCGAAAAGGCACCCGGACGCACGATCTTTCGCGTCGGTCATTGTCTTCTCCTGTGACTAAGACAGTAGGCAGAAGAGGGCCGCCACGAATTTGTGGCGGCCCCCTGCCATTCGCCCAGACCGGCGTTTACGCCGGCCCTTGTGGAGTGGACTTTACTGCATTATCCCACCACCGTCGCCCGGCGCGGGAGGAGGAGGTCCATTGCCGTCATTCGGGCCGGGAGGAGGCCCGCCGAAACCACCGCCGCCATTCGGGCCACCGCCATTCGGGCCGCCGAAGCCGCCGCCATTCGGGCCGCCACCGCCGCGACGGTTACGACCGCCGCGACCTCCGCCGAAGCCACCCCCGCCAAAACCGCCGCCGAAGCCGCCCTGCATCATGGGCATGTTCACGCCCAGGGCGCTGGCGGTGAGCGTACCGTCTGCGCCGGTCTGGCCGGTCGCGATGACCTGATCGCCGACCTTGAGATCGGAAAGCTTCAGCGTCGTATATTTGGTGATCTTGGCCCCGGAGGCCATCTTCAAGAAGAGCGTCACGTCCGGCCCCAGGGTGATCGAGAGGTGTGCATCGGTCGCCGTGGGGAGGGAGGCGATCTTCCCGGTGGCCGTGGCAAAGCCCTGGGCGGAGGCCCCGCCGTTGCCGCCCCCGTTATTCCCGCCGCCCCCGTTATTCCCGCCGCCCCCGTTATTCCCGCCACCCGGCCCGCCAAACCGCCCTCCGCCGAAGCCGCCCGCGCCAGGCAGGCCGGTGGGCGGCGTGCCGACAGTAAGTTGCGAGGCGGTGATGCCGGTCGGCACACCCTGCACCTGCACCTGATCGCCGACCTTCAGGGCAGCCACCGTGGTGTCGGTCTGGGAGACGATCTGCACATCCGTGCCGACGTTGATCACCTGTGGGGCGTTGCCGCCGAACCGCGAGGTGATCGTGACCGTTCCCACGTTCGTGTCCACCGCGCTGATCGCGCCGAGGGCGAATGGAGCGCGACCGACGAAGCCGCCCCGACCGCCGCCAAAGCCTCCAGGGCCGCCCCCGCCGGGACCGCCGAAGCCTCCGGGCGGGGGTCCGCCGAAGCCGCCGCCTGGCCCCTGGGCCATGGCAGCGGTGGTCAGCACGGTCGTCATCAAAGTAAGGCCCGCCGCGAGGGCGCGGCCTTTTCGGAATGTATCTGTCTTCATCGAATTTCTCCTAACGTCAAAGGACGGTGTTGGATCGCGCGGCGTGTTCTGGTCCGCCGCCTACTGTTACCAGAATACAGGGTGAACATGAAAATCACATGAAGAGAAAGATTTCTTTAGCGATTTTCGCGCTTCATGGAAACCAGGAGGCCATCCAGACCGCGCTCACGGAGCACGGGGAAAATGATCGAGATCAGATCAGGATGCGCGGCCACGGCGGTGTTGTATCGCTTGGCGCCGCTGTCGCCTGCTGGGTCCAGCACCGCGTCGGGCAGTGTGTTGTCGCCTAGGATAAGCCCGCCGGGGCGGACGAGCGCCACGGCCTTCTTCAGATACTCCACATAGCCGTCTTTGTCGGCGTCAATGAAGGCGAGGTCGAAGGGCGCTTCGCCGCCGGCCTCCATTTGGGACAGGGACGCGAGCGCCGGCCCGACGCGCACCTCGACTTTCCCTGCCAGCCCGGCGCGGTCAAGGCTGCGCCGGGCGACCTCGGCGTGGTGCGGGTCCAATTCCAGTGTGATCAGCCTGCCGTCCGGCGGCAGGGCGCGGGCGAGCCAGATGGTGCTGTAGCCGCCGAGCGTCCCGACTTCCAGGATGCGTCTGGCTCCACTCATCAGCGCCAGGATATGGAGGAGCTTACCCTCACTGGCGGAAACATTAATCTCCGGCAGCCCCTCGCGTCGCATCTCCTCCCGCGCCGCGCTCAACGCTTCATCCTCCACGGCAAAAGTCTGGCCGATATAGCGGTCATAACCGTTGAGTGTCTCATCGTTCATGGTGTCTCCTTCCATCGCTAGGCGTTACAGCAGATCGGCGGTGCCATCGGGGTGCGGCTCGGAAGACGCGCGACGACCAATGACCGCGCGGACCTCCTCCCGGCAGCGCGCCAAAGTCCCCCGGACGGCGCGGACCGTTTCCGGGTCGTCCCGGTCCAGAACCTCCCGCAGCCCGCCCCAGACAGTCCGCGCCAGGTCATCCAGTTCGTCCCGCAGGAAAGCCACTTCGGACTGACTGGCCGGGGACGTGACCGGCCCCGCGAAGCGCGCCCAGAAGTCCGCCACTTCTTCGGCGTGGGCCTCCAAGTCGGCTAGGCCCGCCTCGGTCAGACTGTAGACGCGCCGCTCCGCTTCCTGGTCGGCGCGCACCAGCCCTTGATCCTCCAAAAGCTGCATCGTCGGGTAGACCGTGCCGGGGCTGGGCGCGTACCGGCCGGACGAGCGCTCTTCCAGCGCCTTGATGATCTCGTAGCCGTGTTTGGGGCCGTCGCGGAGCGCATCCAGGAGTACGTGCCGCGCTTCTCCGCGCCGGGCGCGGCCACGGTGCCCGCCGAAGTGGTCCCGGCCCGTCCCGCCGTCCCCGCCTCGAGAATGGCGACCACCACCGTGTCCCGGAGGTCCGCTTTCGTGGTGGTGATGACCGCCGTGGTCCTGACTGGTTCCTTCGTGGTGATGGTGTCCGGGATGGTGAGGGCGGCGCCTGCCGTGCCCTCTGTCGTGTCGTGTTGCTTCGTCTTGCATAAAATCTCCATTTCGATAGTGAACATATCGCGATATATCGCGATATGTTCACTATACCCATTGACGGGAAGAGTGTCAAGGGGTGGCGGAGATTATTTTTCCCCAAGCTGCTCTTTAAGCAATGCACGCGCGCGGCTTGTTCGTCCGGCAAATAGCAGCCGGGAGATCGCGTCCAGCTTCGCCCGCGCCGTGGGATCATGGCCGACCTTCTTCTGAAATGCATAAAGTGTGAGGGGCAACCGGAGGTCCTGCGCCGTATAGGGGAAGGCAGGATCAAGAAAGCGGCGGCGCTGGCGCTGGGTCGCTTCGAGGTCGCGATAGCCCACTTCGACTGACGGCTCGATCTGCGTGCCCTCGCCCCAGTCGTTCCAGGTGACAAGCTGAATGACGGGGGCGTCGCTCTTCAGGGCGCGTTCCAGTGTCTCGGCATAGGTCCGGCCATTTTGGTCAGCAATGTGGCCCCACGACGGGTGAACGCCGGCCTGCGCGTAGATGTCGTCGAAGCGCGGCCAGGCGGCGGGGATAAATTGCGGCCAGCGTGAGGCATTCGCGTAGAAGCAGGCCAGGGTGAGAACGCTCTGATCGGCCCCACCGCTGGGCTGGGGCCAGGCAAAGGCGCCGTCGGCGGGGGCGCGGCGCTCCTCCTCGGTGAAGAATAGGGGTGGACAGGGCAGGCCGGCGAACATTTGGGGCCACTGGTCGCCGGAGTAGTAGCCGCTCCCAAAGACGAGGAAGACGGGGCGGCCATCCAGCGTCAGGTAGGCCGGGTCGGAAAACCAGTGCGCTTGGAGCCAGGTCAGCAGCCGCTGGCCGTGCGGCACGGCGTCCGTTTCGGAGATGACGTGGCCGGCAATCAATTTAGGCACGGTCTGGTCTTCGTACACGACGGCGTAACGAAGCCCCGCTTTTTTGACGGCCCGGATGAGAGCCAGCGCGTTCCGATGGAGGAGGCCATAGTCGAGGTAATCGTCGGTTCCATACCAGTCAATCAAGACGCCGTCCATGCCGGCCAGCTTCATCAGCAGGACCTGGCAGTCCAGCGCGCCGGGGTCGCCCGAATCGTACAGGCCCATCAGCGGATAGTAATGGGAGGCGGCCTCGCGCCGCCCGTCCGTCACGATGTCGGGGTGGTAGTGGTTCATGGTCCAATGCCACCCCCACCCAGGGCTGGTCGGCTTGGCCTCGAACCAGGGCATGTAATGCGCCATGAGATACCGAGGCTTGTGAGGGGGTGAAGGCTTGCCCGTCTTTGGCGGCGCGGCCAAGCAGGCAGGCAACAGCAGAACGAAAAGAAGCAAGGCGAGCAGGTGGACGCAGGGAAGTTTCATGGCGATTATGATACCACAAGCCTCGGGTTGAAACCCGTGGCGCGTCTTTTGGAGTCGCCAAACAATTGAAGGCTCTGCGGATGGCGTGGGTCTAACGGCACAAGAAGCCCGCTTTAGCCCGTTTGAGGAGGAGAAACGCGATGTTGCCCCCACGTTCCCGCCGGATTCTGACGCTCGCCCTGCCCCTGCTTGTCGGAGCGGGCGCCCTGTACGCCGCCCGCCCGCCCATGCTTCTCCACGCCCAGGTCCGGCAGGAGATGAGGCCACGCCCTCGGCCACCGATCTGGCCCAGCCCACCGATCTGGGGGCCGTCCTTCCAGCAGATGCTGACAATTGACTCGGTTCACATCCGCACGGCCATCGCCGGGGGCATTGCCCAGACCGAAGTCGAACAGACCTGGCGCAACGACACGGACCGGGCGCAGGAAGGCTCGTACCTGTTCCCGCTGCCCGAAGGCGCGACTGTCTCGGACTTCGCGCTGTATGACGGCGACCGGAAGATGGCCGGGCGGCTGCTGGACAAAGACCAGGCCGCCGACACCTACGAGGGCATCGTCCGGCGTCAGCGCGACCCTGCCCTGCTGCGCTATGTCGGGCGCGGCGCCTATGAGGTCAAGCTGTACCCCGTCCCGCCCCACGCCACCCGTAAAGTGACTTTGAAGTACGCCGAGGCGCTGCCGACCGAGGGCGGGGACGCCCGCAAGTACGTCTACTCGTTCCTCGGCGGGACGTTGGGCGGTGGCGCGGCGGGCGGGCCGTTGCCGCGCGAGACGACGGTGCAGGTGACGCTGCAAGACAACGCTTCGCTCGCCAACATCTACTCGCCGACGCACGACGTCAGCATCCGCCGCACAGGCGACCGGGCGGCGACCGTGAGTTGGGAGGCAAAGGATGCGCGGGTCAAGGACGACTTCATCCTCTATTACAGCACCGTCCGCCATGACCCCGTCGGGCTGGGGCTGCTGGCCTACAACGTGTCCCTCCCCGGTCCGCGCCTGGCAGCCTTCACGCCGGGAGCGGAAGGCAAGCGCGACTCGGGCTACTTCCTGCTGATGGCGTCGCCCAAGATGGCCGCGCTGGACACGCCCGCCCTGCCCAAGCGCGTCGTGCTGGTCCTGGACCGCTCCGGCTCGATGGCCGGACCGAAGATCGAGCAGGCCCGCAACGCCCTGGCCTACGTCCTGCAAAACCTGCGTCCGACCGACGAGTTCAACGTGATGACGTTCAACGAGTCCAACGACATCCTCAGCGTGGGCGGCCTGCTGCGGGCCACGCCCGACAACGTCCGGCGCGGCCTGGCCTTCGTCAAGGGCATCGAGGCCGAAGGCGGGACGAACATCCACGACGCGCTGGACGCCGCCCTGAAGATGTTCCCGAGGGAACCCACCCCGTTGCTTCGTAACGAGTTACTTCGCACCGCCCCTCCCGAAACGGGAAGGGAAGGAGGTTCGGACGGAACGGAAGGGCAAGTCTCCCCGTCCTCCCGTTCCGGGAGGACCCCTGCGGGCGCAGCGAACAAGGAGGTGGGTTTCTCTAACATGACGATCTTCCTGACCGACGGCCTGCCCACGGTGGGCGAGACGGACGACGCCAAGATCACCGCCGACGCCCGCGTTCTGAGTCGGGCGCGCGGTGTCCGCCTGTTCGACTTCGGCGTCGGCTACGATGTGGACGTCCACTTTTTGGACCGTCTGGCCGAGGCGAACCGGGGCGACTCGGACTACGTCCGGCCCGAAGAGGACATCGAGGCCAAAGTCTCGCGGTTTTACAAAAAGGTTGCCTCGCCGGTCCTGACCGACGTGCATGTCGAGATTGGCGGCGCACGGACGGCGGAGCTGTACCCACGTCCGTCCGAGCTGCCCGACCTGTTCACCGGCTCCCAGCTTTTGATCGCGGGCCGCTACACGGGGTCCGGTGCCGTCACCGCCCGGCTGACCGGCAACGTCGGCGGCAAGCCCGTCTCCTACGCGCTCTCCACGACCTTGCCCGCCGTGGCCGACACGAACGACTTCCTGCCGCGCCTGTGGGCGACGCGCAAGATCGGGTATCTGCTGGATTCGATCCGCCTGCGTCAGACGGACGCGAGCGGCGGACCGGACGACCCGGAACTGGTTTCGGAGATCGTGCGCCTATCCAAAGAGTACGGCGTCGTCACCCCCTACACGTCGTTCCTCGTCACCGACGGCAACGAGGAGAACCAGCCGTTCAACAACCCCATCGCAATGCATGGCATTCGCCGCCGCCGTGGCTCTGTCTTCGCCTCGCCGCCATTCGCCGGTGGCGGCTACCCTGGCGGGGGCGGCTTTGGCGGGCCAATTATGAAATCTCCCGCGCCTCTCGCCCCGCCCGCCCAAGCCTATGCCGCCCTCAGCGGAGCGGTCGCTACGACCCAGAGCCAGACGCTCCACGCCGCCAAGCGCGCTTCCGTCGCGAACGGTCTGGCCGGGTATGATGAGGCCCAGGCCAAAGCCGTGGGAGACCGAGTCCGCACGGTTGGCGCGAAGACCTTCACCTTGCAAGGCGGCGTCTGGACCGACAGCGCCTACGACGCGGCCAAGCAGAAGGACCTGACGGTCGTGCAAGCCTTCAGCGACGCCCATTTCGCCCTGCTGAAAGTCCTCCCCCGCCTGGCCGCCTACACGAGCCTGGGCGACAACGTGCTGGTGGTGCTGGATGACGGCAAGGCGCTGAAAATCAGCGCCACGGAGGGCGTCAAGACGCTGGACGCGGCGGCGTTGGGGCGGCTGAAGTAACCCACCCTGGCTCGCTAGGGCTTCGCTGCCCCTCCCTAACAGGGAGGGGCAGGAGGGAAGAACCCGGCGGATGAGACAGAAACGCTTCATCTTCCCCTCTGGGGAGGGTCGTCACTGGGGCTTTATTGGGGGCGCGGTGGGGTGGGTTGCTGTGATGACGGGACAGTCGGGCTGGCAGTGTGTAATGACTGGGAATAATTTCGCCTAAACCCTCTTAAATCATGGTTCTCGGTGCTATAATATTCAAGAGCCTGACTGCCGATGCGTATCTTCAAAACCAAGCCCTTTGACCGTTATGCGCGCCGAGCCGTCATCGCGGACGCCGCGCTGTGTCAGGCGGTGAGGGAGGCCAGCCAGGGGAACATTGATGCCAACCTGGGCGGCGGCGTTATCAAGCAGCGCGTCGCGCGGCCAGAGGAGGGGAAGTCCGGCGGGTTCCGCACGATCATCTTGTTCAAGATCGGTGCTCTCGCGTTCTTCGTTTATGGCTTTGCGAAGAACGAGAGACAAAACATCGGGGCGGACGAATTAGCCGGGTTCAAGAAATTGGCTTCCGTGATGTTAGCCTATGACGAGGATATTCTCGCCAGGGCGCTCACGGAAGGAGCTTTGATCGAGGTAATCTGTGATGAGGAAGCAATATAAAAGCGCCATCATGGCGGCGATCCACGAAACGGCGGAAGACCTCCACTCGGCGGGCGCGCTGCCCGCGCGCACGCTGCGTGAGTTCGACGCGCTGTGTCTGACGCCGGTGGAACCATTAACGCCCGCAGAGATTCGTGCCCTCCGAGTCCGGGAAGCCGCAAGCCAAGCGGTTTTTGCGCGCTACCTGAATGTGAGCGTCGGACTGGTCAGCAAGTGGGAGCGCGGCGAGAAGCACCCGCAAGGGTCCAGTCTCAAGCTGCTGACCCTTGTGAAAAAGAAGGGGCTGAAGTCGGTCGCGTAGGCTCTCCGCCGGGGCTTATCTTGTCATCATAGCCCGCCGTTCATCATAGCCTGTCGTTGTGGCGGGGGCGTGTCCGTCTTGACAGGAATGTCTTGGAAAATGCTGCTGTCTCTGGTCTCCTCTGGAAACGAGTCAGCGCGGCAAGCGGTTGACGGTTTGGAAACTCAACCGCCGCCGGATGCGACCGCTGGCCCCACAGCGCAGGAGTTCATTCTCACGCCTCTGCGGCCTCACGCGCCGCCTGCCTGCGTAACATCAGTTAACAAAAAATGATCGGTAGCCGCCCCAGTACGAAAGCGGTTTCTGGCGTAGTACTTCTTGAAGTTCTTCCTGAAAGGATTGCCGGACTTCCGGCGAAGCCTGCAAGTCCTCAAACCGCTCCGGTAGTTTGTCTTCACATGCAAACCATCTGATAGGGCAGAGAGGCAAACCTGCCTGTATCGAAAGACCCAGTTTCCATTCTATGAAGCGTTGTTTTGTCCACGCGACTGTCCTGACACTTGAGTGGCAGTTGCATGGCAAGAGAGAGAATAGAAGCTTTCTTATCACGGTTCCTTGCTTTCGATTGGCGACCTCAAAAACCGCCATGCAATGTCCGAGACCGAAGACGTTAAAGTCCTCAGTCTTACAGCATACGAGCATCCCTTTGCACATGATATTCTCACTTCTTTTTCAGATAATTTGAGCTGGCCCTCTGAGCCTCTTCCTAATCATACCCCACTGGAACAAGGATGAGATTATTCTGTTTCGTACATCTCCCGGTGCTGCTGCCTCAGCCGCAGGTAGGTGGGGTCGGCTTTGGCTTCTTCCCACTTCGCCCGGAAGATGGCCGCCGACTCGGCTTTCACGGGGTCGGGCGTGAAGGGCAGGACGGGCCGCCCGTGGTCGCCGCTTTGGCCGCGCTTGTCTTCGGGGACGGGGCCGTCGTACTTGTGACCGCCTTTGTGGTTGGCGTAGCGGCGGGCGCGGGTCATTCCCATTTGAAGGAACTTGCGGGCTATGTCCATCCCCACAAAGTCGTTCTGCCGCCCATATTCCTGGAACATCCCCCAGATGGCCTCGGACGACGTGCGGGCGGCGTCGGGCGTGGCAAACCGCCAGTGGGGCAGGATTTCGCTCTTGTACGGCTCGACCAGCAGGACGCCCTGCTCGCCGACGCCGATGCGGTACAGTTCGGGGTGGGCGCGCAGGTCTAGGGTTTTGTAGTCGAGGGTGTAGTCGAATTTCATGTCAGGGCCTTCTGGGAACCCACCCCGGCGCAAGCGCCTTCCCCTCCCGAAACGGGAAGGGTAGGAGACTGAGCTGCCATCCGGTTTTACGGTTCTTCGGAGGGCTTCTGCCAGAATAAAAAGCCTCCCCATAATCACTCTCTTGCCCCTCCCGTTTCGGGAGGGGAAGGCGCTTGCGCCGGGGTGGGTTCCTACCTCGTCAGCGTCGCCAGGGCCTCTTCCAGCACGGTGCGGAACCGCAGGTCTACGGTGTCGGCGCTGGAATACTCGGCCTTGCTGGCGGAGAACGTCTGGGAGTCGCCCATTTCCAGGATGGCGCGCAGGGGCGGGACGGCTTCGGAGATGCCTAAGTCTGCTGCTGTCTTGGCGGCGACCAGTTGCAGCCAGCGGTCGTTGGCAGTCAGCAGGCGCAGCAGGACACGGCGCAGAGTCGCCTTTTGCGGCGGGGCTAGATCGGCGTTCAGGACGGCGATCTGTTCGTTCAGGCCCCAGAACTCCTCAGCCCAGGCCTGACGGTTCAGGTGGGCGAGCGTGTCCCTTACTTCGGCCAGCAAGGCTGCGTCGTCGCCGTCCTTGGCACGGGGCTGGAAGACCGCTTCCAGCAGGGCGGCGTCGAACAGCGGCGTCGTCATCGCTGCCCGCTGCCGCTTCGCGCCGCGCCACTGGCCGACGATGCGCGCCAGG